>Ga0307509_10005754_pt1 | contig 17057 bp, 17 predicted proteins | sample 10_EM_MG_FD_202245 | JGI IMG/M metagenome (GOLD analysis project Ga0307509, IMG submission 202245) | Populus trichocarpa ectomycorrhiza microbial communities from riparian zone in the Pacific Northwest, United States - 10_EM | ecosystem: Host-associated > Plants > Roots > Unclassified | place... | reverse complement strand
TGAAAAGATTGACGACTCGGGAACATCCTGGGGTGTTGACTGAAAGCGAGCCATCCAGTTATCCCGTCGGTCAAGAGGGGAAGGCTGTTGGAGGGCCTTGGGTGCCTTCCAGGGGTATTTGGCGTGGGGACTGTTATCGTATGTCTCCAGTGCATCATTATCGAGTTTGGAAAAGTTCTTTTCCCGTTCCTCTGCCGTGATCCACCCGAGGTCCAGTAGTCGCCTTAAAATCTTCCCGTGCCCGCCAGTGGGGCTGATCGCGAGTCCTCTGGTGTCGAATGGACGGAGGTGTCGTTTTCGCAGGTATGCATCGTAGTGGGCGAGGTCAAGGACCGCATAGCGATAAACCTCGGTGACAGGGGGAGTAGTCGGCTCAAGGGCATAATCGCGAACCTTGACGCCTTCCTTCTGAGCCCTCTCAACCTTGACCGACTGTTCTTCGTCGACGACTAAGGTCGGAGTGGGTGAAGGTTCGCGGGGATAGTGAGGTGGTTCTGGTTTCTTTTGCATCTCTGAGAGTTTGCGTTTTCGGGGGGTGGGAGGGGATTGCTGGGGGGTGGACGTCTGGGGGATGGTCGTCGTGATGCAAGTTGATGTGGGAGCTGAATGGGGTAAAGACATTGGTTCTAGGGATGAATAAAGAGCATGGCTTTCAAAGCACGGACTAGGTATGGAAGGTGCCATGGGTTGAGGTCCGATTGTCTTTGACAGCCAAGAGGCGAAGTACGACATGGTTGGATTGTGCACGGTTGGTTAAAGGCTCTTTGGGAGTGGAGTGCCGAGAAAAGTGGTGGGGCGGGGATAGTGGTAGTGGGGGATGAAAGAGGGGAGGGACGTCTGGCAGGGCGATTTATACCGAGCCTCTGTGGCCCAACAAATCAGAGTGCCGTGGGAAAGCCAATGCAGGACAAAGGAACAAAAGGGATGACACGGCTTGACTTTTTGGGTGTCCGGAGAGGTGGAAACAGGTAGACGTCCTGTGTTTCTACTGTGCTCTTGATCGTTCCAGCGGGTGTCGGTGTCGGTGTCGGTGTCGGTATCAGGTCGCTGCGGGTCTGTCGGTGTAAGAAGGAAGGTGGGAGTCAGGTCATGCTTCCTTTTTAGGAAAACGTGGCACGTGGTCCCAACGGTCGTGACTCCCACGGGTCACGCTGCCATTTTGAATCCAAGGTGCGCGACGACGACGGGCGACGATGGCTTCGACTCTGCTCGTGGACCGCCATGTGTCTTATATCCAGTCTCTGGGAGATGTCCGTCCCCATAAACAGATCTCTATTTTCTCACATTTTTGACTGGAGATAGCACAGAACAAAGATGATCTTGCCTATCATATGACCGCTCATCTGCGCCTGAACGCCGTCTACTGGGGACTCACTGCCCTGTGTATCATGAATAGGAAAGATGCACTCGACAGAGAGGAAATGATTGATTTTGTCCTGAGCTGTTGGGACGAGGAAGCAGGTTACACTTTTATGTTTCCCTGACTCCTCTACCTGCGCCTCGTTGACGCACTGCCTCCAGGCGCATTCGGAAGTCACCCAGACCACGATGCCCACCTACTGTCAACCCTGAGCGCCATCCAAATCCTGATTATTCATGACGCCTTAGACAGGCTGGACATTCCCAGGGTCGTCGATTGTGAGTGTCTGAGCTTCTTTGGACTACTGCTGATCCGCCTACGTTGACCTATTACCCAGTTATCTTATCTCTCCAGCAACCCTCAGGGATTTTCGCTGGGGACAGATTTGGGGAGACGGACACGAGATTTCTGTACTGTGGGGTGTCCGCTTTGTCATTGCTCGGTCACCTGGACAGGCTCGATGTGGAACGAACGGTGTCTTATATCCGTCGGTGTAAAAATTTTGACGGGGGATACGGTAGCTCTATTGGCGCTGAGAGTCACGCTGCCCAAGGTAGGCATATCCTCGTGCTCCATCTCGGACCTTGCTCCTGATACCGATAACCACGCAGTGTTTGTGTGTGTCGGGGCGTTGGCCATATTAGATCGGTTAGATGAGGTTGACCACCAAACTCTTGGGTGGTGGTTGGCTGAGAGGCAACTTGCCAATGGGGGCCTGAATGGACGACCGGAGAAGAAAGAAGATGTAAGTCATGCTCCCCCCCGGAATACCTGGTCCCTTGACGGCCCCTAGGTTTGTTATAGCTTCTGGGTACTCTCAGCGCTATCCATCCTCAACAAACTCAACTGGATCGATTCTGAAAAACTTTCCGAATTCATTCTCTCAGCTCAGGTCCGTCCTTCCCGGGCGGCCGGTTCTCCTTGGAGAAAGTTGACTCACGACCTTACGAGTCGATAGGATTCCGACAAAGGAGGGGTATCCGACCGGCCCAACAACATGGTGGATGTTTTCCACACGTTGTTCGGTGTAGCAGGTTGGTCGGCCTATCACCTCAGGAAGATACGGACCTGTGATGCCCTCCTCTAGGATTATCGCTCCTGGGCTACCCCGGGCTTGATGATGTAGATCCTGTGTACTGCATGCCCAAGTCTGTGATTGAGAAGATGGGGTTGAAGAAGGGATGGGTCGCGTTGGAGAGGCGCAAAGTGTCGTGATACGCCGCTTATCACCATTTGGTGGCTGCAGTTCAATGAACCTGTTGTAAATCACCATTGAACGTTTGAAAATGGAGTGCCCGACCCCCCAGTCAGGCCCCGCAGTGCCCCGCCAGACCGCAGTAGCGGGTCGAACCAGAAGTTGGGTCCGTACTGAAGTTGGCGATGGTAGCTGGCGAATCTTTCAGGCTGCCTTAATCTCGAACCACGTATAAATTAGAGGGGATCAGTTGGCAAGACAAACGGAAAAGTCGGCGGCCAATAAAAGCATCGAGTAGAAAACCGATCACGGTGCAAACAAACAAATCTTCAAGAACGGAGGCCTCGCTCCTCCAGGTAGGTCTTATGCTCAGCGATATGGGTAACAATCTTCTTGTCCACATACATTCTCCAGACAGGCAACGCAATCTGTAGGGTAACGTCGTTAGGTCAAGGACTGGGATATCTGTTCGCCTGACATACCCCTCCAAAGATATTCAAAGCCCAGTCCTTGAGGAAGAAACGGCCCGGGGAGGCTCCTTTTGTGGAGGCACGGAAAACCGCAGTGATCCAATCGCCAGTTATGTGACTGTGATGGTTTTTTATCCCTAGGTTTCGTCAGTGTTGGCTCAGATGATGATCAAGAGAATGGGAAGGCCAACGAACCCGTAAGCATAGATTGTGCGGCTTGTTCAGCGGTCAAGCCCGCATCATCCTCCTCTAGCTTGAGAGTGATATTGGGCTTCGTCTTGTTCTCCTCCTCGTATCCTGGTGTAAACATGGTACATGGGAAGAAAATCTGCACGTCAATGTTGTAGAGTTGAAGTTCGAAGCGAAGGGTATCTGCAAGACCACGGAGAGCGTGTTTTGCAGGAGAGTAGGAAGCATAGCCGATCAAGGACATGTATCCAAGGGTTGATGAAACGAAGCAAATCTTGCCCTTTTTGCGTTTCTTGGACATCTCTTTGCTCGCAGCCTATCTCGCACCATGAGGTTTGCCCTTCTCAGAACATGGGAGCGCGTACCCATGCAGTCCAAGCTTGTACCCAGTATCCCATGTCCATCCCCTGAACGAGTTCCTCCTCGGACATTTCGACGAAGAATTTTGGTTTGGACCCTCCGGCGCAGAGGAATACAGCGTCCGGAACTTCTTCGTTGTGACCAGCAATCACCGCCTGGAGGGCTTCCTGGGATTCCTTTGCGGAAGTCAAGGAGTAGGAGTAGTAGGCGAACTTCTGGTCATTGGATTGACGGGCAGCCTGGAGAGGCTTAGTGAGCGGATCGTTGGCTATCGCAGGGGACAGATAAGTGCACCTCTAACTTTTCAATCGCGGCTTTGAGGTTGTTCTCATTGCGTGCAACGATTGACACGTCTGCGCCCTGTTGAGCGAGGAGGATTGACAACGCCAAGCCAAGTCCGGTGCTGCCACCAGTGACATAGCAGTGCTGGAGAGGATCGGTCGTTCTTTCCCACCATCTTGAATTGCCTCAGGAAAGCTCACCTTGCCGTTTGGATCCCATGCTCGTTTCCCAAAGCAAGGCATTATGGTGGTGTGACCTCAACTCGCCGGCGGTCCCATTCCCTCGGCCCATTTTCTGTTGTATTTGCATTTGTTTGTCGAACTCATGCCCGTACTGAGCGGTGAGCGCTGATCAGGGATTCATCGTGCAAGGGGTGCCCCCACCTCCATGCAGGCACAACAAGCACAATCATGTTGCTGGCTAGGGCCCCGGTAGTTGGTGCTGGGTTACTATTTGCTCCACTGCAAAACGGGGATTGCCTGACCCATATGTTCTGGGCGTTCTCCCTCGTCTTGAACGTCGCGCGTCGCCTGGATGGCTGACCTCGTTGTCGTAGAGGCCACCGTTATTCCCAGCCGTCTCCGGAACATCACGCTGAGCGCGTGGTTACCCATCGATGGCCCTCGTCCCGTTAATCCTTATCGTGGCCGAGGTTATAGACTGGACTTGGTTTTTCTTCGACGAGGTCAGTCAATCCCAACTAATCCCTGTGTGCTACCAAACCAACGAGCTTTTAGGTCGAGTACATCCAGAACAAGCGGACCTCGATCAAGATCTTCTACCTCCTCGAGGCTTGGGACACGTCGACGCATTCTTAGATTTCGTTAGTACGACTGTGACTCAAGGGTCCCTGCCTCCGCCCCAGACCTCCCTACTAGCTAGTATACTCCCGCGACGCAACTCCTGGCCCTGTTCTCCTTGTTTCCCTCAGAGACCACGACTCACGCGTCCCTAGCCACCTTCTCGTTCTTCGCTGTACCCTACGGTCAACAACTCGGAACGCTCGCAACAGGGGCCCGCCGAGGATATTGATCGGTGTCCGAACCTGTACCAGGGGAGACAGTCCGCCCCACGGAGGCTGACATTATGCACCGGATATTCAACCTGATGAACGAGAAGTCCACCTTCGATGTCTAAACTTCCAGGCGCCAACGATGTCGTTCATGTTCGTTGAGATGTCCGCTGATCATTGGTGTAACAGGTACACACATGTACCGGCAGCAAGGCTGGTTCCAAGTGCAAACCCGGACACCGCGGCTCTCGATACCCTCACCCACCGATGACGTGGTGCCGGCAATTCCCTACCTTTCGGAAGCTTCAGGTGTCTCACTCGCCCCGATCGCCTTGGGAGACTCTGGAGGGTGGGAGTTTTCCTTCACTGATCAGAATGCCCCGACCTCAAACTTCAACTCCTACCGTATCGGCGACGCCCCCTTCTCCAGCAAGGGAAACAGCGGCGATCTTTTGAGGAACAGCTGGGGATCACATAGCTTGTCGGGGATCACAGCGTGATTTGACCCATCCGCGGGGAAAATCTCCATACTATACTGCTAGTAGTAGTTAAATCACCACACTGCGTAAGATCGATGGAGGACCGCATCATCCTCCGAGCCCCCATACCTCCAGTCCAACGCACTCGAATGGCACGGTGTCCCCTTGCTTGTGGCCTAAATCTGAGCATAGCGGCTCGTTTGCGAAAGTGGGACACCAAGCGGAAGATCCATCAAGAAGGGTGACATCCAAATATAACCCATATTTTCCATCGCTAAAGCGGCGTGTGAGCAAGGGGTCGGTGCATTGGCCATGAGTTGAATAACCCACCCTCCACCAAAAGATAGATACTCGGGCTCACAGAGCGCCACGTAGTCGTTCCTTCCCGTCCATTTGTACACACTTATGGTGTCGTTAAATTTCCAGAGGAAGCTGGAACAGGACGCGTGTTGTAAATGCCTAGGTTTGGAACGTGTGTTTTCGACACGTACGATTCCCCTGAGCCATAATACGCGCCCTTGGACTGGCGAATATTCTCGCCTAACCAGGCGCCAAATAGAGTGTCTTCTGAATCTTTGATGACAATCAATGAACCGCCAAGATGGGTTGAGCAACGAGCGTAAAGGGTATTGAGTGAGATCCCATGTTGATCGAGGCTATACAATAAAGCCCACGACCCCGAGAGTCGAGGTATCGGGGGCAGAAAGGGTCGGATCTACGGGTATCAAGGTTTAGGGCTTTCCAGACCTGGTGGTGACCAACTTACGAGATCTGCAAGGGAGGGTGTCAGGACGATAGAGGTCATGTCCTTTCTGCCCTTCAGGGTGACACTTTTTCGCGATACCTTGTTCCCCGGGTCGAACTCGAAATGAGATTTGTTCCAAGTTCGATCCCCTTCAAACCCTGGGGCGCCGGTTGGAGGCGAATATGGATGAGAAGCGAAGGGGGTCCCATGTGTTAGCTCTGGGAGAGGTCGTGGTAGAATTTTCGTCGGCGAGGACTGAACTGAAGAAGACACGGAAGCCTGGCGGGGAGGACGGAATGGTCCAGGGGGATCGAAGAAACCGGTGACGGAAGTGGGGTCCGTAAAGGATAACTTTCGATTGAGTGGGCGGAGAGAGGAGAGCCAGCGAGAAGTCAAGGAGCCGGATATTGAATTCCGAGAGGTGGGCACATCTCCGGTTGGATCTGGAGCTGGGTGACTCTTACTGTGCACAGGGATTGCGGGTGACGGGGTTGCATGCACTGATAACGTGTTGAAATCGATGAGCGTCGGGCTAGGTGGGTGCAGATGGCACTCAGATGGCGTTTGGCTTCGAAAACCTGACTACACACACACCTATCTGGCACTCTTTCTCTCCCTTCGAGGGCTGGTGAACTGGGTTCCTCAGGGATCGGGGGCACTGGTGAGTGGGACAACCTTGATGACTTGATCTCGGTCTCGAGAGTGCCCAGGTCCGGAGGGGCGGGGCCGCTTGTGTCGTCCACCCAGTACAGTGGATCGTCCTCGTGCAGAAGGAGTTCATCCAGAACTTGTCTCTTTTGAGCGTTGGATTTGGCAGCGTGGTCCGTGAACTGATCAAAGAATTCGAGGCCCCTTATTGGCGAGATTGGAGAGAACGCCGCCGCTTGGTCGGCGTAGAGCGGATCGTCTGTCGCCGGGACAGACATGAAGGACCCAAACTCGCCTGAGGAGGTGGAAAAGCTTCTGGAGTGTTTCGATGACTGCGGGTTCATGCTTGAAGTAACTGCGGTGACATCGAACACTGGGGTAGGGAGCGGCGAAGCAGGCGGTGTGGGCGGCGAGAAAAGGGTTGCGAATAAATCCTCTTTCCCATCTTGCTCATCTTTCCGCGGCCGGGTTCGGTCGGACGATGGTTGAGATGAAGTCGACGACATCAATAGTGCGCGATCGGTGAAGATGGGAGTATTACTAGCGACATGTGTGCAACAGAAAACAAGTCCAAATGCGCGCGAGGGATATTCGTTACACCTCATCTTCATTCACCAGCCTCCCGCAAACGGTGTACTTACTACTGAAGTGGTCAATCCACCCTTGGGGGTCGTCAGGAATGAGAACCATCAAAAGAAGAACCACTGGACTCACCGTTCATGTTCTCCCTTCAAAAGGTGCGACATGTAAGCATGAGGGACCGCTGAGAGTCAGAGTACTTACACTTCTGAGGGGGTTAGATCTTGGAGTTTGTCCAGAGGTTGGTCAAGTTCCGTCAGCATCTCTGAAAGTCAACCGTCAGTGTGTGATCACCGCTGTGGGCTCAAACGCACCTTCATCGAACGACTGTTTGGCCATTCCGCGCGAAGCATCTCTGCCGGCAAAATTGGCATACATTCCCTCTTGAACCGGTGTGAGTTGGGTCCTTCCACAGGAGGGAGTGATCACATACCTGGCCCATAGAAGTTGCGCCCACGGCTGACGTCGAAGACGATCCCATTAATAGCGAGAAGGATTCGCTGACCGTTCAGCCCGTTGAATGGTGCCAAAGTATTTGGGGTGTACGTCTAACGTAGGACAGCGGTAAATGCGACGAGGCGGAGGGAGATAAAATGTACGTGCCTTGTAAAGCATGGTTGGTGGGTGTGACTTTGGCATCCACGAATAACCATCTCGGAAGTCGTGCGGAGTCGCGGCAGGTGGGTTTATAGACGGAAATAGAATGGAATTTACGCGATAAATGATGTAGAGCACAAGGGCCGTATTTACCGGGTTTCCGACCGAGAAAGCCATGGTGACGGGACGATGCAAACGTGGGTAAATTTGGGCTCAGTGCGAACGAGATTTAGCCCACTCTGACTCGGCTCTCACGAACCGAGATGACTGGCACGGCGGTGGAACGCTACGAGCTCATCACCCGAAGGCTGCAGGAGGTCCTTGGTGCCGATAACGTCAAGGCAATCCTCGCAGAGGGTGGGACGCCAAAATGCTACTGGGGTCAGTCATTCGATCGGTGGTTTATAATGGTCGAATCCTGACGAGCCTTATAGGAACCGCACCCACGGGAAAACGTTCGTACTCCATCACTCTAAAAGTTTCCCGTGGTCAATAAATCCATTCCGGTTAGCCCATATTGGATATTTTGTGCCCTTGGCCAAGGTTGCCGACTTTTTAAGGGCTGGCGTCGAGGTGGGTACCGTCATTTCATCTGCTCCGCAGGCCATCGTCATCTGATTCCCATTCAGGTCACGATCCTACTTGCAGGTATGCCCTGACCGTTGTCCAAAGTATAACAGCACCAAAGACGTACGCGATCAGATATACACGCATTCTTAGACAATCTCAAGGCCCCTTTGGATCTTGTCGCGCAGCGCACGAAGTACTACAAGCGTGTCCTCGTTGCAGTCTTCAACTCGATTGGTGTACCAACAAGTAACCTGAAATTCGTGGAGGGGTCTTCTTACCAATTGACGAAGGAGTATACCCTCGATAACTTCAGGCTCTGCTCGATCGTCAATGAACATGATGCAAAGCGGGCTGGCGCCGAGGTGGTCAAACAAGTGGACAATCCACTTTTAAGCGGACTTTTATACCCCGGGATGCAAGCATTGGACGAACAATACCTGGGTTGCGACTTCCAGTTTGGAGGTGTAGATCAGGTACTCTCCCAGTTCACGAGTTCGTTGCACTTCTCATCGAGATCTCAGCGGAAAATCTTCATATTCGCTGAGGAATTCCTTCCGCGATTGGGTTATGCGAAACGCGCTCATCTCATGAATGTTATGGTCCCTGGCCTCGGGGGAGGGAAGATGTCCGCATCAGACCCCAACTCCAAGATCGATTTCCTGGATCCACCAGAGGTTGTTCGCAAGAAAATCAAGTCTGCGTTCTGCGAGGAAGGAAACCCAGATAACGGTGTCTTGGCCTTCGTTGGGGCCGTCCTCATGCCCATTAGCCAGCTGCGGTTAGAAAGGAGCCAGGGGTCGGATGGAGAGGAGGTAAAACAAGCGGCCGCGAACCAGCTGACGCTCACATCCGAAGACGCCCCGGAGGGCACGCTATTCAGCGTAGTTCGCCCGGACAATTTCGGCGGCTCGTTGCACTACAAAACTTACCGGGATATTGAGGACGACTTCTCGAAGAAGGAACTGCATCCGAAGGACCTGAAGGGGGCGGTCGCAGATGCGATCGTCAGGCTGCTGGCCCCAATCCAAGACGCCTACAAAAACGATCCTGAATGGCAGGCGGTGACAGCGGCTGCATATCCAGATCCTAACGCGAAACCGGAGGCCAAGAAGAAGAAGAAGGTGCGACAACACCCTCGATATCCCCTATTCCATTGAAACCTTCTTCAGGAAAAGGTGTACCATCCTCCTCCTCCCGGGAAGGGACAGGGCGCGAAATCAGACGCCGTGGTGTTGCCACAAAAACCTCCAGCGGAGGGTGATGTGATCGGTAACCCCACCAAAGAACAGTAGGTAGATAATTGTACCACATGTCGGGAGACGTACCAGTAGGCAAACCCATTAGATACGGCTGAAGAATGCCCAGGCAATCGTGACCACGTGACTGTAGTGAAGTACCTACCAAATGTGGCTGTCTCGATTCATCTTGGCTCTCCCCTAAGCTCACCTCCGCGGAAAGATCTACACGGCCACCGACGACGACTACAGCTACAGCAACAACGACAACTACTCAGGCGGCGAGACCCATTAGTCTCTCGGACGTTGTTCCCTCGGCCATGTCAGACCCAAGTTCAACACCCTCACTAACACCCTCTCGGTCTGCATCACCGGCCCCCGCAATTGTGCAGCCCGACCATTTCTACGGCCTCGACGACGTCCACCATTCCCCAAACACCCACGGACGAAACTACCTCGACCCCAAAGATGATCCACTTGCCCAACGAGGCATACCCGTCTTCAAGCCGACGATGGAGGAGTTCCAGGATTTCGAGGGCTACATGAACAGTATCGAGGCTTGGGGGATGCGAAGTGGTATTGTGAAGGTCATACCACCAGCCGAATGGTATGCCACCCATTGTGGACGATCAGACAAACCGGACTAACCTCCCACAAGGACAAATGCCCTACCATCCTTCAAGCACAACTTGGCGAAAGTCAGCCTCAAGAACCCTATCGAGCAGCAAATGGTCGGCCGCGCCGGGCTCTTTCGACAACAGAACGTGGAAAAGCGTAAAACAATGAGCATGCGCGATTGGGCCGAGTTGTGCACCCGAGACGAGTTCCGTGCTCCAAGTGCTAATGGAACCGGGCTCTACCATCCACGCGCTGGGGGAAGAGCAAAGGTTCCACGTAAGGCAAGACAAAAGTCTATTTTTCGGGAGCCTGCAACCCCTCGCGATGTCGCACCTTTCGTACACCACGATCACGACCGCGATGACACGATGCTTCAGGATGGAATCTCGGATATCGTTCGCGACTCCTTGCAGCGAGAGGAGCTTCCTACTTTAGGGAGCACACCTATCCCAGAAGACCACGAACCTAAAAGGAAGGGGCGGCGTGTCCTAACTCGAGAGGAGAAGGAAGCTAGTATGGCGGAAAAGGCGGCCCAAGACACTGCCTTCCTTGAGTCTTTCAACACAAAGACAGGCTGGTTGCCACCAAACACCCAGCCGGACGATTACACCCCGGAGTTCTGCAAGGAGCTGGAACGGCAATACTGGCGTAACTGCGGGTTGAGCAAGCCCGCATGGTATGGGGCTGATATGCAAGGTACCTCCGTTTACACCACCCGCAGTAACCGTTTATCGAACTCGGCCATAGGAACACTTTTTGGCGATACTGATACGTGTTGGAACGTCGGACACCTCCCTTCGGCTTTGTCACGGCTTTTACCCAGCTCAAACAAGGGTCTGCCAGGCGTAAACACCCCATACCTGTACTTTGGGATGTGGAGGGCAACGTTTGCTTGGCACGTTGAAGATATGGACCTCTTCAGTATCAATTACATCCACTTTGGGGCCCCTAAATTCTGGTACGCAGTCCCACAGGGCAGGGCAAGTGCGTTGGAACAGACCTTCAAAAGTTCGTGTCTCTCGTATATTATCCAGGTGTAGGTTTAACTGTGAACCCAGGCTATTTCCCCAAGGAAGCGTCATCCTGCGCCCAGTTTTTAAGACACAAGTCATTTTTTGCCTCTCCAAACGTTCTATCGCAGTCATCGTGTCGCCCCAACACCCTCGTGCAACACGCTGGCGAGTTTGTGATTACATATCCCCGTGGATATCACGCCGGCTTTAACCTGGGTCTAAACTGTGCTGAGAGCGTCAACTTTGCACTCGAGAGTTGGATAGAACTCGGTCGTAAAGCGAAGGCATGCGAATGCGTTGACTTTAGGTTCGTCTTCGAGTACAACCTGGGCGATTTTCCTCACAAGCTTTGTAGCGTGCGTATTGACGTCAACCAGTTATTGATGGATCGCGAGCGCGAACGCCTCGAACTATCACAAGCAACGCAGGACGCGGCCACCATAGACAACCAGAGGCCGAAGGCCCGGAAACGCAAGCACATCGAATCCACTGTAGAGCCCAAGGGAAAGAAGCTGAAGGTGGCCAAGGGCAGTGGCACGCACACTGCGACAACGTCAAAGCCCACCGTTCCCAAGTTATCTATCACCCTGAAAATTGGGCCAGCGCCGAAGGAGACGTTTCCTTGTTGCTTATGTGTATCCGAAGACACGAGCGGCCTATTACCCGTCTACGATCCCATATCAACAACCCCGACACCAAAGATGGCCCACGAACATTGCGCTAGCGTCATCCCAGAGACCTGGGTCGATGACTACGAGGTCGATCACCCATCGTCCGGTGGTTTTCTCCACAGAACAAGAGCGGTTTTTGGTGTGGATGGTATCGTGAAAGACAGGTGGAACCTGGTACGTTTCGTAAACCATTTCTAGTTGTCGTGCTAACGGAGTATTGCGCTAGAAATGTTCCTCATGTTCGAAACCACGCCACAAGGCACACGGCGCGCCTATACAATGTACCAAGGGCAAGTGTTCCAAGGCCTTTCACATTATGTGCGCTAGGGACGGGTCAGAGCAAGGGATAAGCTACGAGATCTTGCAGGAGGTCGAAAAGGAGGTTATTCTGGTACAGCCCGCGGACGGAAATGCCGATTCAGGGACCCCCACAAATAACCCAGAGGTCCTGAAAACCATTCGCAAGCTAGATGTCCAGCTCTTGTGCCCCCAACATAATCCGGTCAGTTTCCACGCCTCTTTTCACTGACATCCCACTCACCGTCCCCACAGGCTGTGATCGAGGCGAAGAAGGTTCACAAACAGGACAAAATTCGCAACGAACTTCACCTTCTCCCCACAATGTCCAGAATCAAAGTTCGAGTGAGCTCTGGGGTCTTTGAAGTGTCTTTACTGCGAGTGATCGACGAGACCAAGTCTGTCGAGGTTCTGTGGGACAGGGGGGTCAAGAGGGAGTTCAAGTGGGGCGCGATAGTGTTCGGCAACACAGACCGGGCCGTAGGTCAAAAGCCGTCTGAGCCCGGTGCCGACACCTCTTGTATGTCCATCTGGTAAACTCGCAGACGCGACGGTGGCCTGACAGATCACAGCTCTATCGTCACAGGCCGTCGTGAACTTCGGTGACATCCCGTCTGGGTCAGGTAGCCCAACCCCTACGCCGGTTCCCGTATCGACTCCACTGTCTACCGTCGTCCAACCGACCGGGCTTCCATATGCACCCCCCCCAATCAACCCCTACAGCGTTGGGGCGTACTCGTACCAGTATCAATCACAGGTATCTCCTTACCCTTACGCGGGATACCTTCCACATGGGCTCCCGATCTATCCCCCGCCCGGGTTTGTGCCTGACCCTTCGCACTACCGCGCACCACTCCAGTGGCAACAGCCATATCAGGGACCAGCTTATCCACTCCAGCAACCTGGGGGGGAACCTGCAGAAATCCAGCGACCATCGGAATCTTAGTTACTTCCGTAATTTCTAACGTTATGTGTATTTTATACTTGTTACGATCCTTTCGAATCAACACCACAAGTGGCGTGAGCGTGATCTCATTAGTACTCCTTCGGCACGCACGTCACGCGTATGTGACGGGACGTGTCTCAAACGCTCATCGGTATGTGGGTCGTTAGAGGGCCCTTTGACGGCGATGAAGGGCAAGATCTTAGCACGGAAAGTGAGTCGGGAGCTCTCGCGTATCGCATCTAACCTGTCAACCGTCACCCAGAGTCCAAGCTCCTGAAGCCCGGAAAAGTCTACGTATTGGGAAGGAAAGATACAGACCTCCAGATCCCAAGCAAGAAAATATCCAGAGAGCACGTAAAATTTGCTCTTTCCGAATTTCCCACCGCTCGTGTCGTGAGTCGACCGTGTTGTCCACTCTCGAGGTTCATTCCAATCTGGTCCAGGATGACCCAACCTTCAAACCAAAAGCACGATTGCAAAACCCACGCAACAAACCTATCACAATACAAAGGGGAACCGATCTCATAGCACTCAACCCCTCGTCAAGCACTGAGCTGTGGGATGGGGATGCGATCCATGTGGTTGGGGGCATCACCGTCGTGTTCGTCACCATGGCACCTCCAAAAACCCATCGCAACTAACCACGCCCCTCTCACAGAATCTCTTGGTATCCACTTTGCTGTAGGACCGCTGCAACCTTTGCGGTAGACAAGGAGTCCTGTGCGAGTATTGGTACGTATCTGGTTTCGGGCTCGCCACTACATCGTTGATCAATTTCCATCAAGGTATTCACGTGGTCCACTCATCATGCCCCGAAGTGACACATACCATCGTTCAGGAGCTTGCCCTTACACCTTCCTGCGTGCTTTCTCTGCTTAACTCCAAAGTGGTCACCCCCATGTGGCTCGCGGAAGTGATCCACCGAGGAATCGCGGCTAACCCAAGTTCCGCCCTAGAACAACATTTCGAACTACCCCATACTCCCTCTTACTTGCCAACAGTGTCAACCGCTCTTCCATCCACGTTAAGCTCGACAGATGTCTGGATCACCGGTACAAGCCGGCGCGGGATCCTCGACGACTACCGCTTCATTATTTTCACCTGTAATTCCGAATGCGTGGAAGACTTTCAGTCTGTCATCTCCGTGTTTGGTGGCGGATACGAGCTCTTTCCGGTGGATTCCGGAAGGACGCGGCTCCACCGTAGACTATCCGCAGACAAAGGCAAAAGGAAGGTTATTGCGGTTGACGATGAGGTCAAAGCAAGCGTTTCCCCCGACACCTGGAATGAACTAATCGACGAAGCAAAATCGTCCGTATTACCTTACCTACCTCTGCTTCTCTCACTGAACCATCTCAAAAGGTTTGAACTGACATTTTCCAGCCGGGAACAAATTTTAGAAACCATCCTCGTCGGAAATACCTCCGCCTTACAATACCCAGGTTTGTACCTGTTTCCGTTTGTATCCGCCTACTCACAGTTTGATTTGTGTGTAAAAGCGCCACGAGTACATGAGGTTTCTTCTCAGCCGCGTCAAGGGTACTCGTCCCAGGGGCGCGTTGAAGGTTCATCGGGGCCAAAGAGATTAACTCGGCGTACGACACCCTCCACCCGTCCATCACTCGACCGAGAGCATTCCTCAGATGTCGAACCACCTCAAATCCGACGTGTAGGTCCGGCTGTATGTATCGTGAACTGTGGTAATTGTGATGTTCCAGGTGCTCACTCGCCGAGTCAAAGCTGGTTCAATGCCTCCTGAAGCAGACCATTTGGGTACTCTGGAGGGGGGCCGTCACGTCAGAGAAGATCCTGTACTACCAATTGGGATTGATGTACGTGGGGAAACTTTTTTTATTTTTTATTTACGTTTTTTCTCTCTTTACCACACCTCACATCGGAGAATCACAGATCCCGCCTTTGCCACGCCCCTCACGCCCCCTGAAACGGAGAGGTGGGACAGCTGCGCCGGATTCCGTGTTACAATCGATAGACGAATTGGGCACCCCGAATGTAGAGCCCCCCTTGAAGAAGTTCAAGGCCCTTTTTGAGGAGAGCGACCCAGACCGTCTCGCCCAGACCCTGCCTTCTGAGAGTTTGGATTTTATGCAAGAATCTCATTCTCAACCTCCGTCAATGCCGAGTCAAGAGGGGCACGCGTTGACCGTTAATGTGGACGAAGTGAGCCAACGCCATGTAGTCTTGGATAGTCGAGGAACGAAGAGGCGAGCATGTTCAGAGGACGCCGAGGATGGAGTTGGATCCCAAACTTTCGCGGAACAGGGGGACTCTGTTCGACCGCTGAAACGGCGCTTAGTGGAAAGAGCCTCTAGGAGCACCACCGATGCCCATCCACAGCCTTCACAAACGCATGGAGGGGCAAATTTTGGGGAGCCGGACACGGATAAACACTTTCTAACCGCACTCGCGTCGATGAAGAAAGGGAAGAAGAACGAAGATTCATTCGACCGGGAGTTTAACAACTTGAGAATCTCCAAGCCCGACGTGGAGCGAGAAGTTAAAGAACAGGAATGGGACCTATTGGATGGGCTCGACGACGAACACGGCGTGAGAGGGAACTTCATGCTAGTGGTGGAATTGGACGTTTACAAGAAGGATGGGTCAGTTGGAAAGGAAACGCTGAGAACTGGTAGAATTGATTGGGAGGGAAAGCCGAATTTCAAAAAGTTCCGCAGGGTGCGTTTTTTTTGTACGACGGTCATTTGGTCATTAGATTGATGAACGGCAGAAAAACAACCCTTGTCGACGACCCGCCATCGAATTGGTAATGAACCAAGGGAATGATTACGGTGTGGGGCCCGGTACGAACATGACGCTCACCATACAATCTACGGTTCAGAGTCTGACCTCTCTCTCACAGCCTACTGGAAAGACGATCCAGATCTTACACAGGCAGACGAGTTCCTGGGGCATTCCCAAGCGTCATCTAAAGCCCGGGCACTCCAGCTACCAATAGAGAATTCGGATGATGAAGATCAGATTCCGGTTAAACCCCTGGCAAAGACGTCCACGCGGACCACGAAGGGCAAAACCCAGGGTCCTGGGCAGGAGGAAATCTTTGAGCCGTTGTTCCTGAACTCGGAAGATGAGCAAGCTACCGAGGTAACTAAACGTGAAGGCGACGATCGGGACGAAGGCACGGAGACGTTACGGTCTGCTGGGAGCCCAAGGAAGCCTAGGGTCCAGCGCGGTCAACCAAAACGGGTGGTAGTGGTCGTTGATGACGATGATTCAGATGACGGAACGACCTTCAAGGGGTTTGGCACCAAACCGAAGCCCGGAAGGAGGTAACACGGGAATTTGGTAGTTTCATCTAAATGTGTAACAGACAACGCTTGGTAGAAGAGAGTACTTGGATAGGGATATAGTCGGCGCCGCGTGCAGCCTCATTTCTCTCCTTCATCATCGTAGTAATCAACGTTCTGGAGGGCAGCGTCCGCCTTCCTTAGGTCAACCTCACTCAATGTGTTGAACTTTCCGCCACCGGGAGTGCTTGCGCCGGACATTACGGAGCTGGCCCTGGAACGGACCTTCATGACCAACGGGCTGCAAACAACGAATCAACGGAGTACCAGCATAGAAGGGGGTGATGGTACGGACAAGGGATAACCGTCTTCTTCGTCTTCTGCCGTGCCCGGCCATTGGTATCCTCCACGATAGTCGTTCGTGACAAGTGCTTGCATCTGCACAACACTGATTACGGCCGGGTTCGGAGTAGGGACCTCCACTCACCTCTTCCGTCAACGTGCCAATGTCACCAGGAGTGGCGGCAC
>Ga0307509_10005753_pt1 | contig 17062 bp, 16 predicted proteins | sample 10_EM_MG_FD_202245 | JGI IMG/M metagenome (GOLD analysis project Ga0307509, IMG submission 202245) | Populus trichocarpa ectomycorrhiza microbial communities from riparian zone in the Pacific Northwest, United States - 10_EM | ecosystem: Host-associated > Plants > Roots > Unclassified | place... | reverse complement strand
ATCCACTCCAGGTTGATCACCGGCACGACGCCGATCAGCAGATCGGCCAGGCAGGCCACATCGACCTTGTCGGTGGTCACGCCGCCGTGCAGGCCTTCGTAGAACAACAGCTCGCTCGGAGGCAGCGGCGCCCACGGCGTGAAGGTGCCCGGCGGCTGCTTGAACGGCGCGGCTTCTTCGTCGTTGTGCAGGTATTTGCGGCTGGTGCCGGTGCCGCTCTCGGCATAGCTCGCGAACAGCGCCTCGAGTTCGTCGAACAGGTTCGCGTCTTCGCCGAAGTGGCTGAAGTGCGGCCGGTTCTGCGTTTCGGCCTCGGCCATCGCGGTCTTCATCGAGACGCGGTCGTAGCGGTGGAAGCTGTCGCCCTCGACGATGGCCGCGGCGACGTTTTCGCGGCGGAAGATGTTCTCGAAGGTTCGCGTCACCGAGGTGGTGCCGGCACCGGAGGAGCCGGTGATCGCGATGATGGGGTGTTTGGCGGACATGGTGGTTCTCGCTGAAGGTCTTGAATTCGAATCACACGGTCGCCGCGAACAGGCCGCGCTTGCCGAACAGCGGTGAATCGAAAGCCTCGGGCGGCTCGTCGCGGTGGTAGCCCTCGATGCGCGCGACCTCCTGCTTCGATCCGAAGATGAAGCCGATGCGCTGGTGCAGCGCCTCGGGCGTGACCTGCATCAAGCGTTCGCGCCCGGTGCTCGCGGCGCCGCCCGCCTGTTCGATCAGGAACGAGATCGGGTTCGCCTCGTACAGCAGCCTCAGGCGTCCGGGTCGCGACGGGTCCTTGCGATCGCGCGGGTACAGGAACACGCCACCGCGCATCAGGATGCGGTGCGTCTCGGCCACCAGCGAAGCAATCCAGCGCATGTTGAAGTCGGCATCGCGCGGCCCGGTCTGGCCGGCCATGCACTCGTCGACGTAGCGCTTCACGGCCGGCTCCCAGAAGCGGCTGTTCGACGCGTTGATCGCGAACTCGCGCGTGCTCTCGGGGATGCGCAGGTTCGGATGGCTGAGCACCCATTCGCCCAGCATCGGGTCGAGCGTGAATGCATGCGTGCCGCGGCCCAAGGTCAGCACCAGCATCGTTGATGGGCCGTAGATCGCGTAGCCGGCGCCGACCTGCTCGGTGCCGGGCTGCAGGAAGTCTTCGGGCTGCGGATCTTCGCCCGGCGTCGCGGCGCGCAGGATCGAGAAGATGCTGCCCACCGCCACGTTGACATCGATGTTCGACGAGCCGTCGAGCGGGTCGAACAGCAGCAGGTACTTGCCGCGCGCATGCTGCGGCGGCAGCGTGTACGGCACGTCCATCTCTTCGGACGCCATGCCCGCCAGGTGGCCGCCCCATTCGGTGGCGCGGATGAAGAGCGCGTTGCTCAGCACGTCCATCGCCTTCTGCTCTTCGCCCTGCACGTTGATGCCGCCGGCGCTGCCAAGCTCGTTGCCGAGCGCACCGGCCAGCGCGCCGAAGGCGACCTTGCGCGCGATCGCCTTGCAGGCCAGCGAGACATCGGTGACCAGCGCGTTCAGGTCGCCGGTGGCGCCCGGATGGCGTCTGCGTTCCTCGATCAGGAACTGGGTGAGTGTGGGTTTTCCTCCGGTGGGCATGGCAGTCTCCTCGAGTCAGTGTTGGTTCTCGGCGTCGACCGGCATCGCCAGCCGACGCAGCAATTCGTGCGGGGTCGCGAGCCGCCACATCTCGGCGGGCGCTTGCGCCGGCGCGTGCCCGTAACCCCAGCCCGCCCACGCGGCCGGGCTGCCGGCGGCGAGCGCGGCGGCGATGTCGATGGCGGCGTCGCCGACCATCAGCAGGCGATGCGGCGCGACACCGATCCCGCCGGCCGCCTGGCGCAGCAGCAGCGGCGACGGCTTGCGTTGCGGCGGCGTGTCGGCGCCGTGCACGGCCTCGAAGAACGGCAGCAGCCCGGCAGCCTTCAGCACCGCACGGGCCAGCGGCGTCGGCTTGTTCGTGACCACGACCAGCGGGCGCTGCGGAGCGAGCTCGGCGACCGCCCGATGGATGCCGTCGAAGACGGCGCTGCCGGCCATCGGTGCTTGCAGCGTGGCCGCGTCGAAGCCGCGCCGCAGCCGTGCGGCGAGTTCGTAGGTGTCGATGGCCGCGAGCTCGCCGGTGGCGAGCGCACGCGCGATCAGCGCGTCCGGGCCGTCGCCGATCCAGGCGCGCACGGTGTCCAGCGCGAAACCGGCCAAGCCTTCGTCGGCCAGCGCTGCATTCAGCGCATGCGCGATGCCGCCGGCGCTGTCGATCAGCGTGCCGTCGAGATCGAACGCGATCGCGTCGAAGCGCTTCATCATCATCGCCGGGCCGCCTCGGCGCCATCGCGCAGCGCCGCGATCGAACGTTGGTAATCGCCGCCGCTGAACACGGCCGAGCCGGCGACCAGGGTGTCGGCGCCGGCCGCCGCGACGCGCCGCACGTTGCCGGCATTCACGCCGCCGTCGACCTCGAGCCAGATGTCGCGCCCGCTCGCATCGATGCGGCGGCGCACCGCCTCGATCTTCGGCAGAACGCTGTCGATGAAGGCCTGGCCGCCGAAGCCGGGGTTGACCGACATCAGCAGCACGAGGTCGAGCTGCTCCAGCGTGTGGTCGAGGCAGTGCAGCGATGTCGCCGGGTTCAGCACCAGGCCGGCCTTCACGCCGTGCGAGCGGATCAACTGCAGCGTGCGGTCGACGTGCTCGCTGGCCTCGGGGTGAAACGAGATGATCGAAGCGCCGGCCTGCGCGAACAACGGGATCAGCGCGTCGACCGGCTTGACCATCAGGTGCACGTCGATCGGCACGGCGTGGCCATCGCGCCGGCAGTACGGCTTGATCGCCTGGCACACCATCGGGCCCATTGTCAGGTTGGGCACGTAGTGGTTGTCCATCACGTCGAAGTGGATCAGGTCGGCGCCGGCCGCGATCACCGACGTGACCTCGTCGCCGAGCCGTGCGAAGTCGGCCGACAGCAGGCTGGGGGCGATGCGGATCGTGTTCATCGGCGTGGCTTCTTCATTCACGCCGCCCGCCCTTCGTACAGCGCACGCAGCGTGTTGCGCGGACGCGGCGGTTGCGCCAGGTCCTGCAACTCGTCGAGACCCAGCCACGCCTGCGTCTTCAGCGATGTGCCGGGTTCGGCAGGCAGCGGACGCGACGGGTCGCCGAGACGCGGCAGCAGCAGGCCGGCGGCCGAGAAGTCGGCGCCCTCGGTCCAGAAGGTCGGCGTGATGACCGTCCACAAGCCTGCGCCCATGGCGGCGCGCAAGCCGTTCGGCGAATCCTCGAACGCGATCGCGCGCTCGGCACTCACGCCCAGCGTCTGCAGTGCGAGCCGGTAGATGTCGGACGCCGGCTTCTTCGCGCGTACCTGGTCGCCACACGCGATCACCGCGAACATCTCGAGGCCGTGCGGGCCGAAGGCCGCGTGCAGCAGCGCATCCACGTTCACCGCGGTGGTCGTGCTCGCGATCGCGAGGCGGCAGCCGGCGTCCAGCGCTTCGTTCAGCAGCCGAGCCACGCCGTCGCGCAAGGGCACGCTGCCATCGCGCACCGCCGAGCTGTAGAGCTTGGTCTTGTCGGCGTGGATCTCGGGCACGCGTTCGATCAGGCGTCGGCGCAGCGTGGTGCTCACCGGCAGCGACTCGATGTAGCCGGTGATGCGCTCCTTGCCACCGGTGATAGCCAGCAGCGCGCGGTACTCGGTGCGCGTCCAGTTCCAGCCCAGGCGCTGGCGGTCGAAGGCCAGGTTGAAGGCGACGCGGTGCGCCTCTTCGGTGTCGGCCATCGTGCCGTCGACGTCGAAGATCAGTGCCTCGATGCTCATGTCGTCGTCTCCTTGCGCGCGGTGGCGGTGCTTGCCGCGAACACGCGGCTGGCGAGAATGTCTTCGGCCTGCAGGGTCGCGAGCTGCTCGCGCGACAAGGCCTCGGTGGACCCGAACAGCCGCGTCGCGTGGCGCAGCCGGATGCGGTCCAGCGCGTTGCGGATCGAACGCGCGTTCGCGAAGTGCGGCTGCTGCCGGCGCAAGGCGACGTAGCGCGCGAACGCCGGCTCGGCGGCGTCATCGAAGTGGTAGTTCAGCTGCACCAGCATCAGCTGCGTGATCTGCATCAGCTCGGCTTCGCTGTAGTCGGGGAAGTCGATGTGGTGTGCGATGCGCGACGCCATCCCCGGGTTGCTCGCGAAGAAGGTGTCCATGCGGTTCTTGTAGCCGGCCAGGATCACGACCAGGTCGTCGCGGTGGTTCTCCATCACCTGCAGCAGGATCTCGATGGCCTCCTGCCCGTAGTCGCGTTCGTTCTCGGGGCGGTACAGGTAGTAGGCCTCGTCGATGAACAACACGCCGCCCATCGCCTTCTTCAGCACTTCCTTGGTTTTGGGCGCGGTGTGGCCGATGAACTGCCCGACCAGGTCGTCGCGCGTCACCGCCACCAGGTGCCCCTTGCGCACATAGCCGAGCTGCTTGAGCACCTCGGCCATGCGCATCGCGACCGTCGTCTTGCCGGTGCCGGGGTTGCCGGTGAAGCACATGTGCAGCGACGGCGGTGTGGACTGCAGCCCCTGCTCGGCGCGCAGCTTGTCGATCAGCAGCAGCGCGGCGATGTCGCGGATGCGGCCCTTCACCGGTGCCAGGCCGATGAGCTCGGCGTCGAGCTGGTCGAGCACGGCGCGCGCACCCGACGCTTCGAGCAGCGCGGTCGGCGTGGTGGGATGCACGGCGGCGTCCATCGCGTGGCTCAGTAGCGCTCGCCTTCGGGCGCGCGCTGCACCGCGTAGCTCTCGATGCTGTAGCGGATCGTGCGGCCGGGCTCTTCGGTGCGGATCAGCCGGAAGCCGGGTTCCTCTTTCGGCCGATTCACGATGAACGACGTCACCACCGATTCGGTGCCGTGCGTCGAGTCGAACGCGGTCAGCCGGATGTAGTGGTTCGGGAAGGTCTTGCGGCAGCTGCGCAGTTCGAGCATCACGCCGGCCGCGTCGTGGATGTCGAACATCGGGTTGCCGAACATCTCCCAGAAGGTGTTGCGCGGGTGCGGGTCGTCGGTGTACTCGAGGCCGATGGCCCAGCCTTTGGCGAGGCAGTGCTCGATCTGCTTCGTGATCTGCGCGTCGCTGAGGTCGGGCAGGAACGAGAAGGTGCCTTGGGTGATTCGCATGGTTGGCTCCGTTCAAGCGACCGACGCCGTGGGCACGTAGTCGGAGGTGTCGGTCGAGGTGTAGTTGAAGCTGATCTCGCCCCAGGTATCGAGCGCGGCCCTCAATGGGGAACACCAGGTCGCCGCGTCGCGCAGGATCTGCGGGCCTTCTTCCTTGATGTCGCGGCCTTCGTTGCGTGCCAACACCATCGCCTCGAGCGCGACGCGGTTCGCAGTCGCCCCGGCCTGGATGCCTTGCGGGTGCCCGATCGTGCCGCCGCCGAACTGCAGCACCACGTCGTCGCCGAACAGGTCCAGCAGCTGATGCATCTGGCCGGCGTGGATGCCGCCGGAAGCCACCGGCATCACCTTCTTCAGCGCGCCCCAGTCCTGATCGAAGTAGATGCCGCGCGGCAGATCGACCTGGGTGTGCGTGTCGCGGCAGACCTTGTAGTAGCCCTGCACCGTCAGTGGGTCGCCTTCGAGCTTGCCGACCGCCGTGCCGGCATGGATGTGGTCGACACCGGCCAAGCGCATCCACTTCGCGATCACGCGGAAGCTCACGCCGTGGTTCTTCTGCCGCGTGTAGGTGCCGTGGCCCGCGCGGTGCAGGTGCAGGATCATGTCGTTCTGCCGGCACCAGTGGCTCATGCTCTGGATCGCGGTGTAGCCGATCACCAGGTCGACCATCACGATCACCGAGCCGAGCTCCTTCGCAAACTGCGCGCGGCGGTACATCTCTTCCATCGTGCCGGCGGTGATGTTCAGGTAGCTGCCCTTGACCTCGCCGGTCGCGGCGCTCGCCTTGTTGACGGCGTCCATCACGAACAGGAAGCGGTCGCGCCAGTGCATGAAGGGCTGCGAGTTGATGTTCTCGTCGTCCTTCATGAAGTCGAGCCCGCCGCGCAGGCCTTCGTAGACGACGCGGCCGTAGTTGCGACCCGAGAGGCCGAGCTTGGGCTTGGTGGTCGCGCCCAGCAGCGGCCGGCCGAACTTGTCGAGGCGCTCGCGCTCGACCACGATGCCGGTCGGCGGGCCGGGGAAGGTCTTCACATACGCGACCGGGAACTGCATGTCCTCGAGCCGCGCCGCCTTGAGCGGCTTGAAGCTGAACACATTGCCGATGATCGACGCGGCCACGTTGGTGATCGAGCCTTCCTCGAACAGCGACAGGTCGTAGGCCACGTAGCAGAAGTACTGGCCCGGGATGCCCGGCACCGGCTCGACGCGGTAGGCCTTCGCGCGGTACATGTCGCAGGCGGTCAGGCGGTCGGTCCAGACCACGGTCCAGGTCGCGGTGCTCGACTCGCCGGCGACCGCGGCGGCCGCCTCGACCACATCGACACCGTCCTGCGGCGTGATGCGGAACAGCGCCAGGATGTCGGTCGCCTTCGGTTCGTAGTCGGCGTCCCAGTAGCCCATCTGCGCGTACTTCAGCACGCCGGCCGAATAGCGCTTTTTCGCGTCGGTGATCTGGACTGCCTCGGTCATGTTGCCCATCTGGATTCCCCTGCAGTTGCGCGTCGGTGTGACGCTTTGATGAGTGGAATGTAGGCAAGCAGAACGATTTGGAATAATAAAATCTATTCGATCTGTCATTTGCAACGGCTAATATGAAACCATGCCGCTCACACGCAACGCCACCTTTCGCCAGCTGACCGCCTTCCACACCGTCGCGCGCTTGGGCAGCGTCTCGCTCGCGGCCGACGAACTGCACCTGACCCAGCCCGCGGTGTCGATCCAGATCGCCGCGCTCGAGGCCTCGGCCGGCACCGCGCTGCTGCAGCGCACCGGCCGCGGCATCCGGCTCACCGAAGCAGGCGAGTTGTTGGCCGGCTACGCGAACCGCATCGTCGATCTGTGGCGAGAGGCCGGCGAGGAGATGGCGACGCTGCAAGGCGTGTTCTCGGGCACGCTGCGCGTCGGCACGGTCACGACGGCCGAGTACCTGCTGCCGCCGCTGCTGGTGTCGTTCATCAACGACCGGCCCAAGGTCAAGGTCAAGCTGCAGGTCGGCAACCGCGACGAGATCGTGCGCATGCTCGCCGGGCAAGAGATCGACATCGCGATCATGGGCCGCCCGCCGGCCGAGCTGAAGACCGATGCGCGGGCCTTCGCGCGCCACCCGATGGCCTTTCTCGCCGCGCCCACCGACCCGCTGATGTCGGTGCGCGGCTTAACGCTGGCCGACGTCGCCGAGACGCGCATCCTGGTGCGCGAGCGCGGCTCGGGCACGCGCACCACGGTCGAACGCGTCTTCAAGGACCAGGGTTTACCGTTGCGCATCGGCTCCGAGCTGTCGAGCAACGAGGCCATCAAGCGCATGTGCGCGGCCGGCTTCGGCGTCGCGTTCCTGTCGATGCACACCTGCGTGCTCGAGATCGACGCCGGTCTGCTCGCGCTTCTGCCGGTCGCCGACAACCCGATCGTGCGCGACTGGTACGTGATGCACCTGGCCTCACGCCAGCTGCCGCATGTCGCACTGGCCTTCGAGGAGTTTCTCTGCGACCAGGGCCAGGCCGAGATCCAGCGCCAGCTCGGCGAGTCGCCGGCGTCGGTCAAACCCGTGGCGAAGCGCCGGCCGCGTGCGAAGCCGGTCGCCGCCAAACCCGCACGCTCATCGAAGGCCTGAGCGAATCAGACTTCCTTCGAATCGAACATCAGCAGATCAACACCTGCCTGCGCGAAGTTGGCCAGATCGCCGGCTGTGGCCTGGCCCTCTGGCGATCCCAGCGCGGCCTGGATCGCGGCGAGCGAATCGAACCAGAGAATGGCTGCAAGGTGGTAGGCCGAATCGCCTTGCGGTGTGGCCACCGGGCCGCTGCTGACCTCGTAGCGACGCAGCCCGGGCACCTTCTTGGCGATGGGAACATGGGTCGAAAAGTAGTACTCGTCGAACGCCGCCACGTTTGCGGGCTTCTTGTACAACGCAACGAGCTTGGCCATGGGTTTGTCTCCTGTTGAAAAAGGGGTCGAACGGGTTTGTACATCGCTGCGGTACCTGCGTACAGAGCCTGCGCTACAAGTCGTACCAGCCCAAGCCGACGATGAAGCCCGACGCGCGGCCGCCATCGGCGCGCTGCTGCTGCAGGCTGAAGTCGATCGCGAGCTTGTCGCGACGCAGCCAGTGGCGCGCGCCGATCTGCATGAACGTCACCTCGCCTTCGCGCGCCAGCTCGGCGAAGACCAGCGTGCGCTTGAACAGCTCGCGCTCGATGCCGATCCCGCCCATCCAGGCCCGGCGCGCATCGCGTGCCTTGCTGATGCCGGCGTTGAGGTGCAGAAAGCCGCCGCCGTCGCCCAACGCGATCGACACGGGCAGCTTGATGCCGACCGATGGGATCGTGCCGCCGCTGTCGCGCGTGCGCTCTGCGGCCAGCGTGGCGCTCAGGCCCCAGCCCCAGCCGTCACGCGCGACGTTGTTGAACAACTGCTTGAACTCGACCTCGACCTCGTGGCTGGTCTCGCTGTCGTGGCGATCGATGAAGCGTGAGAGTTCGAACTGCACCGAGGTGCCGTGTTCGAAGGTGTATTCGGGTTCGATCGACAGCCCGCGCACGCTGCCCAGGCGTTGCGCCCACGACTCGAACGACCAGACGTATTCATCGTCTTCGAGCACGGCCGTGCGCGCGACCTGGAACGGCCGGTCGTTGGCCCATGCGACCGGCGTCGCGAGCATGCCCGACAACACGATGCCGAACAGAACGCTGCGAACCAGCGCCGCGCTGCACCAGCGCGTCAACAAGGGGCCGGCATAACGCGCGAGCAGCAGGCCCAGCGCCAGCCACGCGAACACGATTCGGCCATCGGCGCGCACCGCCGTCGGCTTCGCCAGCGACGGTGCAGTGAGCGCCGCGGCCAGCGTCTCGGGCGAGTCCAGGCGCGCGAAGGCGAGCCCGCGTTCGCGGCCGAGCAGGCGCAGATACGGCTCGCGCAAGGCCGACAAGTGCTCGCTGCCCGGCGTCGCGCCGAGCGCGGGCGCGGGCGCCGCAGCCGCGTCCTCGGTCATGCGTTCGCCGGTGACGCTCGCGCCGCGCCCGCGGCCATACAGATCGCTCTGCGCGACTTCGTCGGCTTGCCAGAAGCCCAACGGGCGCCCACTCGGGTCGCTCTTCGGGATCGGCGACGGCCGCACATCGCCGACACCGACGATGACCCCTACCACCTCGCCCGGCTTGTCGTCGAAGCTAGGTCGATGCTGTGGGCTCAGCGGTGGCGCCTCCTGGCCGTCGGTGACGAACACCAGCGACGGGTTGCCCGGCAACTGCCGCGCCATCGCGATGCCGCTGTGCAGGCCTTTCGCAATCTCGCTGTTGCCGCTCCAGGCCATGCGGCCATCGATGTGCGCGAGCGTCGAACGCAACTCGCTCAGGTTGGCGCAGACCTCGACCGGCTCGAAGAGCAGGAACGAGCGGTACTCGGTGAACACGCCCCAGCCGACCTTGGAGCCGCAGGGCAGGCGCAGCAAAGCCTGGCGCAGCGCGTGCTTCGCGTACAGCAGGCGCGAGATCGGTTTGCCGTCCAGTACTTCGTCCTGCACGTCCATGCTCTGCGTGATGTCGAGCACGATCACGTGATCGAAGCGCGCGCGTTCGACCGGCCAGCCGGGGTTCAGCAGGCATGCGGCGAGCGCGCACGCCGCGCTCGCCAGCAACCAGCGATCGGCGTAGGTGCGCCAGGACGATGCCAACCGCTTGACCGTGTTCACGGCAGCCCCGGCGAATAGCCGCGCATCGTCGTCACCGCGCGCTCGCGGTTGCGTTCCTGGCCGGCCGCGGCGCCCTCGTCGTCGTCCGGGTCGGGCAACAAGCGTTGCGCGCGCTCGAGGTTGTAGCGCGCGTCCCACTGCGCGGGGTCGTCGCGCAGCACATCGCGGTAGTACTCCTTCGCGAGTTCGAGCAGTGCGATCGCCTGCCCCGGCTGCGTGCTTGCTTGCACCTCGATCGCCTGGCGCATCAGCAGGTTCGCGCTGTTGTAGCGTGCCGCTGCGCCGAGTCGCGCATCGCCCTGCAATGCGCGGTAGCGGTTCAGCGCTGCGTCGCGCGCGCCGTTCGCGGCCTGTGCTTGCGCCAGCGCGTGGGCCTGCGCGAACCGCAGCTCTGGCGGCTGGCCGGGCGCATCGGGGATGGTCTCACCGGACGCGATCCGCGCGTTGGTCTGCACTGCGCGCCACAAGGTCGCGGCATCGACGAGGGCTGCGACCACGATCAGCGCGAGCAGCGCAAGCGCCCAGCGTGTGCGTCGACGGGTGGCTAAGCCCATCGCCGCAGCTCCAGCAGATTGGCGCCCAGCAGCAGCAACACGCTGGCGAGTGCGACGGCATAGCCCCAGCTCGACAGGTCGCGCCGCGGGATCGTGTCCTGGTAGGTGATCGGCAGGTTCTCGAGCCGGTTCACGTCGTCGACGGCCTGCTGCAGCGCCTCGGGCGTGCCGGCCTCGTAGGCGCGGTACGGCGTGCCCAGCGACAGGAAGTAGCGATGCAGAAAGTACTCGGGCACGGCGTCGGCGTTCTCCGGCGGCTCGGCCTGGTCCGGCAGCAGCCCGGGGCTGCGCGCGGAGCGGATGTAGATCCAGTAGATCGCGGCCCGCGTCTTGCGCGCGAGCTGTGCGATGCGCTCACGCGCGCTCGGGTCGAGGCGGTCGCCGCCGTCGGAGACCAGCATCACGATGCGCGAGCCGGTGTAGGGCCGGTCCTCGAAGTAGCCGAGCGCGGCCTCCACCGCGAGCGCGATGTTGGTCTCCGACAAGCCGCGCCCGATGTTGCCGGCGCTGATCGCGGCCTGGATCACCTCGCTCTTCTGCGTGAACTCGAGCAGGCGCAGCGGCAAGGTGCTGAACACGATCATGCCGAAGCGGTCGTTCGGCCGCTTCGCCGCGAACTCCGACAGCACGCGCCGCGCCACCACGCCCTTGGTCTCGCGTGCCTCGTTCGCGCGCAGCCTCGAGTAGTAGTCGAGCGCCTCGGGCCCGGTGCCGCGCACCGCCGCGTTGCGGCCGCCGCCGAAGCCCTGGTCCATGCTGCGGCTGCGGTCCAGCAGCAGCACGATCTCGGCGCCGCGGCCGACGCGTTCGACCTCGAACTCGGGGCGGTATGGGCCGGCGATGGCGACGATGACAGCGGCCATTGAGAACACCGCCGCGCCGCGCAGCAGCCACTGCAGCGCCTGCGACGCGCGATCACGCGGCAGCTGCGCGACCCATGCGTTCGGCAAGGCACCACGGACGTGTGCGAACAGCGGCAGCAGCGCCAACGGTAGCAGCCAGAGCCAGGCGGGTTCGTCGAAGCTCATGCGGCACCCCGCTCGAGATCACGACAGCGGCGGCAGAACGCACGCAGCCAACGCGTATCGACTGCATCGCCACCACCGGCGAAGAACTCCGCACGCGACGCCGAAAAAAAACGCGCAAGCTCGTCGCGCACCGGCGCGAAGCGCGGCCGCTGCGCGATGAAGCGCGCCAGCCCGGGTTCGAACAGAACTTCGCCGGCGGTTTCGTTCAACGCCGCATGCACGCGCTCGAACGCTGCACGCCGCTGTGCCGCGTCGGGCTGGGCCGGCAGCGCGCTCAGCGTTTTCCACGCGCGACCGAAGGGCCGGCGTCGCTGCGCCGACCAGGGCAGCACCAGATAGACATTCGCGAGGTAGCCGAGCAGCAGCAGCATCGCGCCGCCCTCCACCATCAGGCGCCGCCGCGCCGACGCGGTGTCGATGCGCGGCGGATCGCGATCCGGCCGCATCTCGCCCAGGCCTTCGCGCGACGACGGTTCGAGCGGCGCAAGCGGGCCGACCGTGACCGGCCAGGCATCAATGCGCAGCGTCTGCGGCCGCGGCACCCCGTCGAAGCGCAGCTCGATCGGCGGCATCTCGAGCACGCGGAGCTCGCGTGGCGCGAGAAACACCTGGTAGTCGAGCTGCAACACATCCGGCACGCCGGCGAGCGAGGTGTGCAGCACGACGCGCTGCAACTCCAGCGCCCGGCCGCGTGCGCCGGCGCGCGGCAGAGAATCTGCATCGAGCTTGAGCCCGTCCGGCACCTGCAGCGCAATGCGCCGCGAGACGATGTCGCCGACCGCGTAGCCGAACGCGCGCGGCTCGTCGCTGCTTGCGCTCAATGTGCCCGGTGCCGCAGCAACGCTACGGCCCAGCGCGAAGATCAGCAGCGCGACGGCGGCCAGCGACGCGGGCGGACTCATGAATGAAAGTGGCGGGTGACAGCCTCGGCGTCGTACCCACCTTCGATAAACAGCGGCTTCAGCCGGCGCGCACGGAACAACTGCAGCAACGCTTCGCGGCGCTGCGCGTGCGCGGCCTCCCAGCGCGCGCGCAAGCTCGGTCGCCACCAGATGAGGCGCTGCCGGCCGCTCTCAGGGTCGATCACCTGCGCCAGGCCACGCGTCGCGCTCAGCCTGAACTCGAGCGGGTCCCACAGCACGGTCGGCACGACCTCGTGTGCACTCAAACCATCGAGCACGGCCACGATCAAGTCCGGCGGCAGGTGGAAGTCGGAGACCAGGAACAGCAGCGCGCGTTGCCGGCTCAAATGGCGCGGCGCATCGAGCAGCCCGCGCGCATCGCGCCCCGCCGGGTGCAGCGCGCGCAGCCGACGCGCGACCTCGCCACCGGCCCCACGCACGCGCGTCTGCGGCTGCAGCAAGTCGTTGCGCAATGCGCTGTCGCAGCCGACGAAGCCGAAGCTGTCACCCGTGCGCCAGGCCGACCACGCGAGGCTCTCGACGAAGTCGGCCAGCACCGCGAGCTTGGGCTCGCGGCCGCTGAAGCTCATCGAGGCCGACAGGTCGGCGACGACCGTGACCGGCACCGACTTGCGCTGGCTGTAGATGCGCACGCGCCAGTCGCCGAACGGGTCGCGCAGGCTCGCATGCAGGTCGAGGCGGCGCGGGTCGGGCGCGTCGAGCAGCGAGGCGTGGCCGCGAAACTCGAAGCCGCTGTTGCCGCGCGCGCTGCGGTGGTGGCCCGGGAAGTGGCCGAGCACCGGCGCGCCGACGCGGTAGTGAACCTCGCGAATCGCGGTGGCCGCGGCGGGCGTCTGCGCGTCACGCATGATGGGCTGCGATCAGGGCGCTGCGACGTGGCCGAGAATGCCAGCGATCAAGGGCGCCGTGATCTCATGGCGCCGCATCTCGTAGACCGGCTGGTAGCACAGGCGGTGCGCGATGGTGACGTCGAACACGGCCTGCACGTCCTCGGGCGTGGCGTAGTCGCGGCCCGCGAGCCAGGCCGTGACGCGCGCGGCGCGCAGCAGCATGCTCATGCCGCGCGGGCTCGCGCCGGCCAGCATCAGTTGCGCGGTGTCGAGGTCCGACAGCTTGACGCCATAGTCGGCCGGCGCGGCGGTCGCACGCCACAGCTCGAGCGCGTACTTCTGCAAGGCCTCGGAGGCCTGCACCGTGCGCTGGATCTGCGCCGCGATCTCGTTCAGCTCGCGGTGCGCGAGCAGGCCGCCGGCGAGCGCGGCGATCAGCTCGTCGGTGTCGTGGTAGCGCGGGTCGAACATCAGCGCACGGCGCTCGTCCTCGTTCTCGGGCGCCTCGATCGTCACCTCCATCATGAAGCGGTCGCGCGCGGCGGAGGCGATCTCGAAGGTCTCTTCGCGTTCGACGCGGTTACGGTCGGCGAACACCAGCAAATGCGGGAAGCGCCACTCGCGGTTGAAGGCCGAAACGCTGCGCTCGGCCATCACGCGCAGCAGCAGCGAATGCACCTGCGGGCGCGCGCGGTTGATCTCGTTGAAGAAGAAGATCGCGAGGTCTTCGCCGTGCTCGATCAGCGGCCCGGGCTCGACCGCGGGCCGGCCTTCGGCGCTGATGTAGGTGTAGTAGATCAGGTCGTTGGGCATCAGGTCGATGGTGCCCTCGGTGCGCGCGTAGGCGCCGCCGAGCACGCGCGCAAAAGCGCGCAGCAGCGTCGTCTTGCCGACGCCGACATCGCCCTGCAGCAGCACATGGCCGCGCGCGAACACCGCGGTGTTGACGAGGCGGATCACGCGCGTCTGGCCGATCACCGCGGTGCCCACTTCACGTTCGAGCGCCAGCGCGCGTTCGCGCCAGTCTTGCAACAGCGCATCGCTGCGATCCATGCAATCCCCTCTGTGCCGTGCGGACGGCAGGACAGTGTGTCACGCTCGCGAGACAGGCACGGCCTCAGGCCGACGAGCGCCAGAAGCAAGCAAGAGCCGAGCCGCTGCGGCGCGCGTTGCCGAACGCTTCAGTGCCTTTCAGCCAGGTACGCCGAAGCTCCAGCGGACACCGAGCCACACCGCGCGCGGCGCGCCGGGGGCGACGAACTGCTCATTGCGCCAATCGGCCGGCGCTTGCAGATTGCCATGCGGATCGAAGGCGTTCTCGGCCAGCAGCCCGCCACTTGAATAGCGGCGGTCGAACAGGTTCGAGACCTTCGCGAACAGCTCCCAGCCGCCGCCGAGCTTCCAGTTCGTCGTCAGGTTCACGAGCGCGAAGCCGCCGACCTTGCCGGCGCCGAAGAAGTCGATGCCGTCGGCCTGCTGCGCGTTGTTCTCGTTGCCGCGCACGAACTGGCTGGCGTACGCGGCCACCTGCGCGCCGACGCTCCAGCTCGGCAGTGGCCGCACGTCGATCGTGAACTTGGCGCTGTGCGCCGGCAGGCCCGGCAGCCGGTTGCCGGGGCGCACCTCGATCTCGTCGGCGGCACAGGCCGGGCTGCTGCCGGCGCTGCTGTTCGACGCCGACACCAGGCAGGCCGACGACTCGAACGTCGCGCGCAGATAGCTGTACGACAGGCTCCAGTCGAGCGTGGATGTGCGCTGCGAAACACCGAGCTCGACGCCCTGGCGCAGCGTGCGCCCGAAGTTCGCGAAGTAGCCGGCCGAGCGGCCGTTGCCGACGAACAGCAGGTCGTCGCGGTTGTCGGTGCGAAACACCGAGGCGTTCCAGCGCAGCTCGCTGCCCACGCTGCCGCGCACGCCGGCCTCGAGCGTGCGCGAGACGACCTGCTTCAGAGGTGGATCGCCCTGCAGTGCGTTCGGCAGCACGCAGGCATGGTCCGGGTCCGAGCAGCCGAGCTCGATCGGGCTGGGCGCGCGGTTGCCTTGGCTGAAGCCGCCATAGACCGTCAGTGCCGGCGTGATCTGCCAGGTCAACCCGGCGGCGGGGTTGAACTTGGTGAACTGGCCCGCGCCGTCCAGCGCGGTGTCCAGGCCCAGCGTGCTGCGGCCGAGGTCGGTGGTGCGTACCCGCGTATCGTTGTAGCGGCCGGACAGCGTGAGGTTCAGCCCGGTCGCAAGCGTCACGATGTCGGACATGAAGACACTCGCGGTGCGGCTCGTGCCTTTGATCAGCGCGGTGACCTGCGGGTCCTGCGTCACGACGACCGCGCGCGTGCCGTCGAGCATGCCTTCGGCCTCGCTTTGCTCGAAGTCGTTGCGCGCGCGGTCGTAGGCGGCGCCGATGCTGAGGCGATGCGCAGCTAGCGTCTGGCTCAGCTGCATGGCCAGGCCTTCGCCGCGTTCGCGGGTGCGGGTGCGGTGCTCGATCGCCGACTCGGGAACAGTGGGCGGGTCGTAGGCGTCGTTCAGGTCGCCGTTGACGGTGGCCGCGTGCACGCGACGCGTGTACACGGTGGTGGCCCACTCGAGCCCGTTGCCGAACTCGCGCGTCGCGTTCAGCGTCAGCATCGTCACGCGGTTGTCGGTCGGGTCGGGGCGCGTGTAGATCTGCGCGCGGCGTTCGGCCAGCATAGCTTCGGGCAGCGGGCCGTTGCCGATCAGGCGGCTCTGGCCGTGCAGCAGGCTCAGGTCCCACGAATAGTCGGCCGCGTGCTCGCCGCCCTTCACGAACAGCTGGCGCACGCGCGACGGCGAGTCGTCGCGCCAGCCGTCTTCATCGAAGCTGCCGAGTGCCGCGAACAAGTGGCCGTGCTCGCCGAGCGCGCGCCCATAGCTGAACTCGGAGCTGACCCGACCGAACGAGCCCCCGCGCAGCTCGAGCTCCCCGCCGGGATGGGTGTCGCCGCTCTTGGTCTTCAGCACCAGCGCACCGCCGAGCGTGTTCAGGCCGAACAGCGGGTTCGACCCAGGCAGCAGCGTGACGCTGGCGAGCGCGGCGCTCGGGATCATGTCCCAATTGACGACGTCGCCGAAGGGCTCGTTGACGCGCACGCCGTCGAGGTACACCGACAGGCCCTGCGGCGTGCCCAGCAACGGGCTGGCGGTGAAGCCGCGGTAGTTCAGGTCCATCTGGAACGGGTTGCCCTGGGTCTCGTTGATGTTGACGCTGGCCAGCTGGCTGGCCATGAACTCGGGCAGGTTCAGGCTCTGCAGCTGGCGCAGGCGCTTGCCGTCGGCGGTCTGCACGTTCGCCGGCACCTGGTCCTTGGGCACGCCGGTACCGGGCAGCGGCGAGGTGCCGACGACCTCGACTGTCGGCAGCGTCGTGGTCGGTGTGGTCTGCGCGTGCAGCACCGGCGTGCACGCGACCAGCGCGGCCCACGCAAGGGGTTGGTGGCACACACGGCGCCGCGGGTACTGCATCGGAGTCTCCTGGGTCTTCTGGTTTTGCAGCGACGCTATCAAAGGCGCGGCGACGGCGACAGGGAAAACTTCCCGGCCTCGGCGGCTGCCGACCACGTCTTCTGCAGGCGTCTGCTTGCGGCCGTTGCGGCTGTCCGCGAACGACTGCACTCACTTCGACGCGCAGCGCGTGCCGAGGCAGCCGGGCGGGCAACTCCGCTCATATCCCCCGTGCCGGGCTGCGCCCGTCCCTCCTCCTTTACTTCGCTGCGTTGCCCACCCGACTCCCTCGGCTGCAGACCTCGGAGCTTGTCGACCGCGAGCGGGCTCCACGGTGCACAAGATCGGGCCGGTGGGGCGTGCTGCGGAGCGAAGTAAAGGAGGAGGGGTTGGCCGCAGGCCGGCCCCGGGGGACATGAGCGCAGCAG
>Ga0307509_10005752_pt1 | contig 17062 bp, 14 predicted proteins | sample 10_EM_MG_FD_202245 | JGI IMG/M metagenome (GOLD analysis project Ga0307509, IMG submission 202245) | Populus trichocarpa ectomycorrhiza microbial communities from riparian zone in the Pacific Northwest, United States - 10_EM | ecosystem: Host-associated > Plants > Roots > Unclassified | place... | reverse complement strand
CAGGAGGTGGACGAGGCAGTGGTCCAACTGGTTAAGGACTGTGGGAAGAAGTTGACTAATACAATCAACTTGAAAAATAAGCCGTTTCCGCAGGTGCCAGGAGTCCCTCCGGCGCAGGTGATCGTCCCGAACATATTACTCCCTGCAAATGCTCCCACAGCCAATGCACCCGGGCCAGCTCAATTCCAACCTGCCCCAGGCTGCTGGTCCATACCACATCCCTCCTCCCCCGCCGAATCCCCAAGGGCCAATACAACTTCCTTTGCCAGCGTCTGGAAATCCTGATCCGTCAGGAAGCGCTGGACAGAATATGCCTCCCCCGGCGATGTGCCCTCTCAAATTGCGGTTGCGCTCATCTCCTAGCACACTCAAAATATCAGGTGCTGCATCGGTGAATAACCCACAACAAATGTTTCCTCAGGTTGTGGTGAATAACCAGCCACTAAACAATCCTCCTCAGACAGCCGGTAGTGCAAACCAGATCCAGGCTCCCCGCCAAATCCCCAAGGGCCAAACCAACCTCCCTCGACAGCGTCTGCAAATGCTGGTCTGTCGGGAAACCAAATCCTGGCTCCCCCGCCGAATCCCCAAGGGCCAAACCAACCTCCCTCGATAGCGTCTGCAAATGCTGGTCCGTCAGCAAACCAAATCCAGCCTCTCCCGGCAAATCCCCAAGGGGCACACCAACCACCCTCTATAGTGTCTGCCGGTCCTGGTCCGTTTGGAAGCGCAACAGAGAATAATCCTCTCCCGGTGATTGCCCCTGCGATATTAAGATTGCGCTCGTCGGGAGTCAGAATGCTCAAAATGGGTGCTACCCTCGTGAATAACCCTCCGCAAATCCAACCAGCTGCCCTCTTAACTATCCTTGGTACGCCTGTGCTGGCCAATTATGAGGCCCAGATAATTCGCCATGCGCAAGATCAGCCTAATGTAAGGCAAACGAGCTAGATCTATGTGATGTAAGGCAAATAAGTGTGTGTTTTTTGAAATTACCCCAATGATTTGTGTGGTGACTTACTAATAAATGAGATACAGACTGGAGGGCTCTACTTGGTCGCCCACGGGCCCTGCACATTATCTGGCAACGACATCCAGTTGATAGCGACACACCGCGACCCTATTATTGCATCCTCTATTGGCGCTATCCTCATATCAATGGTGTGGATTTTGCAAGTTAAATTCATATGACATTGGGGGCTTGTCATCGGCAATTTTAAGATGTGTACCCTCGGACAGCATTCGCTACATATTCGGCGCCACAGGCGAAGGCGGGCGCGAGCTCGGTGAAGACCCTACACACGCATTACATTATTCAAATTATATTTTCATCCAGAGTGATGAGGACATACGTACCTGGCTCTTGTCGAATCAACCTAATGAGGACCCGCTTGACGTGGTCGTTTATTGTCATCGCCCATCAACGCCAGCAAGATCAGCTACACAACCGGAGCCGAGACACAGATACCTCGCACCAAATGCTGTCTCTAATTGGGCAAACGCCTTAGCTGGACGTAATGTCAACCCGGCAGCTCAACCGAAGGGAAAAGCTATTCCCATAAACAGTACTAAGGCCAGTGGATCACAAAACCCACAAAATTCTCCACTTTTTCTTCCGTGATGGTCCAGCTCATCATCAGATATTTCAGAAGACTTTGATTCGCACCGTAGTAGGGTTGTCAGTATGACATCTCCTGTTGACCAGGGCGGCGATTCCACAGGACGTCAGATACCTCTTTCAATTAAACGGGAGGGAATGCTGAACACACATCGCATCATGAAACAGCTATGGAGTCCCACGCATGACGATAAGGCACGGAAGCGTAAGGCGCAGTTTGGCGTCGATAATTGGGATGAGCGCAGGTCCAAAATGAAGTGTCTTGTTGCTTCTGCTAAAGAATTTTTGAAAGAGGACCAGCTTCAGAAGCGCCGAATGGTTTTCAAAGACGATAGTAAGGACAAGCTTCAGGTTAAGAGACTATGTTTGCCCCCAAGAGTGTAATCCATATTATGGCGTGTAGATTGAGGCTGCCTCTGCAGAGACGCCGAGTGTATTAGCATTTGATATTGATAGTTTTAATAGAGTATCATAATTAGACTTAGAATAGATTCAATTTCTCATAGCACGTCAATCAAGTTGGAGGTGTTCATCTTCATCAGCCAAAAGTCATGATCCCCTAGGGTTGTGTTCGGTGCGTGATGCGCAGCAGGGTTGGGTTGACGTCTTATTCCCAGCCTTAGCCCTTTGTGGACACCAAGGGACGCCAAGATACATCGCAGTACGCGACGTCTCGTGGCGTCAAACTCACATGAGGCTTGAAAAGGTGTTTGACGACACTCGATGGGAGACTAAGCCATCGATCTATTCTCTACATTTGGTATATGCTCCCTTTGCAATTCGTTCTTCTATCGACGATCATTTTTAGTCACGCCCGTGATACTTTACCACGAAAGTGTCTTCTACACCCAACCCTAGCCCAGGCACCTACAGTACACGCCGGACCCTGAGGGCGACAAACAAGGAAGAGCAAGAGCAGACCCAACGCTCTTGCTCTTGACGCCTATACGAGGTCCTCTCATGCACCCTATCCACATCTTCCTGTTACCTCCAGACACACCACACTTACCATTGCGCTTTTCGAAAGCGCCCCGACAGCCTTCGTCGGGAGAGATATTTAAGTCAACTACAATCCATACCCTCTAAGCCTTACTTGACGTCGTATCAATAGCCTCAGTCGGCCAACCATTTTGTTTGCCCTGGCGGCTTGATCCAATTCATTCATCCACGCACAAATGGCGCCCTCAGGCAGAGCGAGACGTCAATTACACAAGGGAAAGTAAGCAAACATCCACACCTAACTTTAGAGATCAACGTTAACTCTCTGCTTCTCAAACGTCACGCAGATCAGCCTCACACGCCAGAAGTTCAGAGCGGAATACGAAGAAGAACCCTCACATTGTAACGACCCTACGATAGGTAGCTACAATCACTATCACCTTAGCCCAAATGGTATACCAAGAGGTAAGCAGAGGTGGTATTGTCTCGTATACTTTATACAAATAACTGGTAAACCTAGGATAAGTCCTAGGGAATTGTTGAGTAGCCTTGAGGTACTCTACTAGGCAGGGTAACCTTTCGAGAGAACATTCGCATAAGGTCAAGAGAATTATGGGAATCTTACCCGGACCTCCAAGACGACCTCTGTGGTCGACTGGAAGGCTTCCTGAGCGGTTAAAGGCATAAGAGGGCAAAGTTACCCTACCTTGGGAATTTGGTCATTATGCCCATGGACCCCAGTTACCCTACTGAGGTGTCCAAGTTACCCTACCTTCACCAGCAAAGTCATCCTAGAACTTAGAGGTCGATTGCCTCACATTCTATGGGCTCTTAGATGTTCTTGGGCGCACACGCATCTGCGCGGGAAGGCCCCACGCCTGTGTAATGATGTCCCGAACATGTGATTGAACTTAGGCGGGTTTAGCTAACACCCCCCTCTGGCCCCAGCGTTGGGACGGCGCGTCATAGGCAGACGGCTGTGTAGTTGCTCGTTTGCTAGTTAAAAGAGGTCATTGGAGCAGCTGCCGTAACAGCGTATAAGTCGTCGCCGTCCGTCCGACTGAATGTCGTTCGCAGGATATATAAGGGGAGTATGGGTAACCGCCAAAATGGGGGTCGCCCATATATGGTCTCTCGGGCATCTAGGAGTCTATTCTAGCCTACGGGTAGTAGGGTAGTCTTCCTAGTGGTACTCGGGTGGTCTCAGAAGGCCAGGGTGCTTTTGAGACAAATACCTCAGTAACCAGCCCGGACCTTCTCCCCTTGATTTGTAGCATTACTATAGGTTGTTATTGCACTCTAGAGGTATGAGTCTTATCACGGTAGAGTATGTCCTGAGAGGATGGCTATGGGTAGTGCCCACTTAGCCAACCATCGGCTACATCTCTCCGGGGGAGCTTGCATGTCAATTTATCACCTTGGATAGTCGCGTAGATTTAATGATAGACTGCATAGCTTGTATAGACGAAACTGCCACTGGGCCAGTGAGTCCACCACCTAGGTATTGACTCCGGTTGTTGTCATAACAGCTAGCCACTGGTATGACTTCGATAGGAAGAGTTTTTCCACCTGCAGTTGTATTGGAGATGCATTGCAGAAACTCATATTCTATTGACGGAGTTAAGTGTACCCGAGTTGGTCCAACACTTCCGGCAGGATAAATCCTGATGGAGGGTAGACCTCGGACATACCCTGAGCAGGACAGGGTGCTCGCACAAGGTCGGAAGTAGTGGTGAATGTCAAAGGCTTAAATCTGATATCTACTTAAGTTTAAGCGTTTGGCATTCTACTTCGACAAACAAACTTTTCCTCGAGAGAACTAAATTGAGTGAAGCTTCGAGCTTAACTATATTAAGTTTTACCGTTGATTCTTCTGAATTATTTTACCTCATCTTTATCTTCTACTTTGAGTGTTTGGTGCGGTCGCAACCTTAGAGTTCACCTCTCTACAGGGTGCCCCCGTTACACACATGTTCGGCAGGCCGTCGCCCCGCGGAACACACATTGTGAGCAATCATTGTCCCCCCTGCTGTGCATGAATAGAATAGCAAACTGACAAATTTTTCATTTTTTCAAATGAACCGAGAACTAGAGCCTGTTGAGCGCGCACACTTCCAACCGGCCGTCGGGGATCCGGGGTATTTAGATCCAAAGTATCGAGTAGTCTGAATTGGTTATACTGACTGTCTAACTCAAACCAGGACTGTATATGGCAACATTGCGTATGCCAAATCGTGGGGTGGATTCAAGCATCCGCGTAGCGCATCTTCCGTATATGCTACATGGCGCGAGCAAATCAAGGCCTATATTATAGCTCGCCTTCTTGGCCCCGGTTACCTAACTGAATTGCAAGTTTACTCCATTGTTTCATTTGCTCGCAGCCTTTCGCCAGTCAAGGAGCGTATTGAGCTCATCAAAAGCCAGCACCACCCGGATGATGTTGGAGAGTTCATCCGTCATCTAAAAATTCTGGTCAAAGATTCAGCCAAGAAACTGCAGACATCGAATGAACGCCAAAAAGCTGGGCGGGATCTTGGTGGCGACATTGTGGAACCTCCAGGTAAGTATTACCAATATTTATTCCGTTAGCCCTTGACTGACAGTAGATCCCAGTGCCTTACTCAGATTGGCACTCCCCATTTCCCCGCGTGCTTTGAGAATACATATTATTCGAAGGACTGCTGCGCTGCCTACCGTCTATCCGTTCCTTGGCCACCCATGGTTTGTAAAAGACTCCAACAGGGGAATCGCCTGGGAGGTTCTGAATGCACCGAGCATCATGGATTTGCTCCGGGTAGTAAGAGGGCAAGACGTGGAAGAGGAAATTTGATGCCCCCGCTATCTAATTGGTGCGACAGGAGAAGGTGCCGCCATGCTACGTCAGAAGCCGAATGATCCACTCGCCCTACGCCAGCTCATATTTCTCAATAGAAATGACGACATTCGTGTGTGGTTCCTCGCTAACAAAGGCCACGATCCCCTGGACCTAATGGTTCTCGAGTCACGTCGCGAAGCTGGAGAGGCCCTGGACGAAACCCCCAAGCCTCCCAATGGGAGGTATCCATTTTTTGACTGCGTAGTCTGGGATGAGTCGGCTGGAGGAGAAGACTCTGTGAGGGAAATGCGGGATGAAGAATCTGTTGACGACGAGGAATGGCTAGTGGCCGAGCCAGAGGGGGAAACTCGAGCGCCTCATGGCGCTGGGGTGATCTATGTGGACGACGGTGATGTAAGTATCTAATCCGCAGCATCATTCATCTATCTTTATCCTTCACATTAAAATAGAATAGCTAATTACAGAAGGATCTCCAGGCACTTGGAGATCTGGGCCCCTCAACACGCCGGCAGAATATTCCATCGCAAATCGAAGTACCGGCAAGCTCTAATCCAATTGCGACGGCGTCGGGTTGCACTCTTCAGGCCCTTCTGAGCCTTGTGAGTTGGAGAAACTTCGAGCACTTCGCGAAATGGTGAAGGAGCACCCGTGGATGCTTGATTGGCTGGCAAACCCAGGAGCTGTATCTGTGAGGCATCAAGGACACGATGGCGCCAAGGACACACCTCCTACAAGTCTATTCATGATTTGCGACGCACTCCCACTCTCGCTTCCCGCAGCTCCAGATGCTGGGCTCGATCTCACCACTCTGGAGAGACCAATAGAACATCCCTCTCCCCCACCTGAACACCCGCCAGCCACAATCAATGAGTCCCTGACCCAGCCACCAGCTCCAGTGACACACCCAGCACGCGGATCTCAAAACCGTAGTTCTCTGCTAGCCCCAAACAACACCCTATCTACTCCTCAGATGCGCCGTTCAGCAAGACGCAGCACGGGCAGCAAATAAAACGAGATTCACTACTTTTTTCAGTAATTGTTTTTTCATTTTTACCCAAACAACCTTACTGTTTACTAGATGTTGTTTTCTCTTTGGTATCATTGAATTTCTTTTCTGCTTCTTGTTCGTAGCTAGTATCAGATAGAACACAATTAATTATACCTGTGCGCGCCCTTGCATCAGCTTCTTGACCTTACTTCCCCTTGAGCTAACGTCTAATATGTTTTTCCCGATTGGGCATGTCTCGCATAGTCTGTCTATAACGCGGCAGGCGATGGCCAATAGAACTAGACAATTAGCAAGAATGCATGACATGAAAACTGATATCTCGAAGTTCAATGGTGTTGAATCAAGGTCCGGAGATTAAGATCGATAAATCTAAACTGCTTTTAGCGTGGCGTGTGTCTTGATAGAATTGGTGTCGCTAAGCGATACTCGTTGTGGCTAGTTTTTGCTTAGGCTCAGACATCGACGACGCCTCGTACATTAGCGACGCCCGCATTTCGTCGAACTGGTTCATACCAGAGTTTGGACGAACATCATACATGAGCTCGTCCAGAGTATTAACTTAATGATGAACAAGCAGAAAAACCCCTTTTTGCAGCCAAATAGTCTTTTTCATTAACAAGTGATCGTATGTAATGCTCAACCCCTCCCACCCGCCCCCTAAGTTCTAGCGTATAAGACCAGACGTGTTCTACTCAACAAAACAACACACTCTTCATCTTTACCACACAATATATCGCTTTTTCATACGTCCTAATTCCTATCCTATACCTTTATCAAACGTCCAGCATTCAAACATGCATAAACAACCACAAGCCAATTCATGCAGCCAACCCACCGCACGGGTAGCCAATCAGAACAGACGTAGGCGCGACATCGTACCAGTCGACAAGGCAGCCAGATCAGGAACGCAGCCAACCAAATCAGGCAGCACTTACAGTGCACATTCGGGGGCTCGGAAATCTTCCCCACCACGGATTGTAAGACGTCTTCTGGCACGACCAGCCAAGCGCCCCCGAAGGGACACTTTACACACAGTGGCGTATAACGATCACGAGGCCGATCAGGATGAGGATGGACAACAAATAACAGTAATCTTTCATCTCTGCGATGATAGCAGCGATGAGTACCAAAACTCCCACATATCTGATCAAACCGAATTGGACACAGAGCCAGACACAGATGAGAATAATAATGCGGATGACACTAGATCAATAACACGTCATCAATCACAAGCAGGGGAGAAACGAACCAACAACAGGGTATCGACTGTCCGAATTTCGACCACCTCCGGATAGCAGGAAGCCGCAATCGTCAGGCGTACCCCTGCTGCACGAGCACGTAATATACGAAGTAGTACGTACACTCCACCGACGATCTCGACATCCGGTGTATCGCGTTATTCAGCAATGGCTACACACAGAGCCACAACGTCAGCAGTCCGATGCTCAAGTCCTCAGGGCGAACAGGGCATGCCGGGCCATTAGCACATATGGCCTGAGACTAACTCACAGCGCAATACAGCCATGGGAGCAGAGGGAGCTGTCGTAGCGTGGGCCAAGGGACTTATTCTCCTATATACCCTTTTTGATGAACCACTCCCAGGACCAGTTGCGTTGACCACTCAGGTGCACCATGTTTGGCTTCAGGCACTCAATCACATATCCGATGCAGGGAATATAGAAGCATATGAGGAAAGTGTAAAATTGGTAAGTAGACATCAACCAATTTTTGAAGAATCTTTTCGACATCTGGACTAGTACTAACCTTTCCAGATACACCAAAAACACTCGGGGGTAAGATCCCAGTTTGTCTACCACGTAAAGCATGAGATCGTAAAATTGTACGATCTCCCGGAAGACCCAACGGCAAATGCGCGCCGGGTGGACTACCTGCTGGAAAAGGATAGATTTATGTGCTCTCCAAGAGGATATGAGGTGCGTTTTTGCTCTTATTAACGATGCAACCTATCCTCTTGCAACTAATCAGAATGAACTTGACGCAGAAAATAACAAGTCAATTCCTGGCACCCCAGATCCCCGAGGCCATATGGGGAAAGTACTTTGAGGGTAGGAGAATGCGTGGGATTATTGATCCAGCATTTCTTGGGCGCATCAACGGTCCCATAATTTGCTTAATGTGTGCCATAATCTGGCATGCACTGCGAGCATGGCAGACAGGAGTATATAAGGATCAGGGCGACTTCAAGCCTGAAGCCGCCGGAGGTGAGCCAGAACCCTGAGCTTTCTCTTTCCCGAGAAGACTAACCTAACGGCAACCATTTAAGATCTTTGGGCGCGCCAAAGGCAAACGTGGGCATCATGCCCCGACTCGGTTCAAACTCTGATTCTGGACAAAATTCCTGGGACCATCCGTGGAAAGATGAAGTGAGAGCATGAAGTCCGACAAGATCGCCAGCAAGGCTTCACGGACAATTGGGCTGCTGTGGCAGCAGAACTAGAGGGTCAAAGTTCGACCACCCTTCAGCGATGGACAGCACCACGGAGTCAAACTCCGAATAACCTGCATCTTGGGCCTCTGCCGGAGAGCCAGAACAGTTCCCAGACTGCAGAAGCATCTTTCAATTTCGGCGCCGCGTCAGCAGCGGGCCTTCTTAGATATCTAGATTCGGATCCTCTGAGTCCAGACTCTTCACCAGAGGATACCGTGGGGATAACATTGGACGCCGCAGTGAGCCCAACTCTGTCGTGTCAGCTATCTCTGAGTCTTGAGATCTTGGAACCAGAACTCGAGGAAACAGTTCATAGTGACCCGGGAACGGAGGAGGAGGGAAATGGGGCAAGCGTATGAGAGGGTACATAGGAAATGGTGTGTTTGTAGAGTAAGATATAGTAATAATTATTTCGTATTCCTAAGAAGACAGAACCAAAAGTGGAACTAGTAGAGCTCATCGCCAGAGCGTGAGGTGCGAAAGAAAATGCATTCCAGGAGACGTTGCGATATCGTCAGAAGTAGTTTATCGGGTGCCAGAACACCATACCAGAGTCAGGATATCGCAGCGCCCAGAGTCTGAACATGTCATGTGTAAGAATCAAGGGACGCACCGTATTTGGAGTAAAATCTGGAAGAAGTCATCACGCATCTGGAGATCATGGATCAGGATCGTGAGATCCTGATGCAGGACCACAGAGCAGAGATATCTGGACGGGACGTGGCCAGATGAAAGAAGCCCTGACTACGGGGGAGAGAGATCCGGCGTCAGGACACAAGAGGACAGTATCAGACGACGTGGGAATTACATAGGGGTGATCATGGCTCGCCAGGACGACAGCCCTGAGTACCAGACGCTGTCAGGACGCGGCATCAGGGCACCAGACGCTGTCAGGACGTACAGGGGGAAGAAGTCTGTGCCCGGGTGGCGTCAGGATTCAGGGTGGAAATAAAGGCAAATCAGGACGCTACATCGGATCGACGTGGCGTCCTAATTCGCGATTGACGTTCTGTGTGTCAGGTGCGTCTGACGCCCCTGACGCACAGAACACAAGCTAGCTTTTTTGCTGATGTACCTGCTAACAAACTCCAGCTTTTTCCTAAAAGTGCGAACATCATTTGACCCTCACAATTCTGTTATCTCACTCGACTTCTGAATCGCAACACCATGAATTTTCCTGATGGTGCTCCCACACATAAGTCTATTGGTCACAATCCATCTTTGTTAGCATAGAGTCTTGCTTACCATTACATACACAGAATGGTCTCTAGGATCGAACCAACAAACAGGCCAGCTTTGTTATCCAAATTCTCAGCATTGCAGGTATGTCCTGTACTGGACAGCTGTAAGGCATAAGATAGACTTGTCCCGATAATCGCACCAATGGCCATTATCTCTCCATAGACATATTGTTATCATATGGTTCCGTCAGTATCCGAAGAATACTAGTGACGTATATGAGTGCGAGTATGCTTGATTTCTCAAACTACCTTATCCAATAACACCATTCACTTCTGTGACTTTCATCGCGGAAGGTGGGGTATAGAATGATGTTGCTTAACCATTTTCCATAAAAACGACCCGTTACTTAGTGACCACTTTCACGACTCCTCTCTTTAGTGCTCAGTAACCTTATGCGACCTTGACCGAATTGGCGCCAACCACCTGCATAAGCTCGCCAAAGGTCTTCCCTCATATATCCTGCGAACGGGATCTGGTTGGATGGACGGCCGTGACATATATGGGGTTACGAGGAGGGCTCCAATGACCATGTCTTTGGTGAGGGGACGCAACTTCGGCGGCGTCTGCCGTTGTAGTGCCATCCCAACGCTGGTGCGGGAGGGGGGTGTTGGCTTCTCCTTTTGAACTCAGAATCCTAAGGTAGGGTAACTATAGGTCTTTATTCACTAATGGAAGGCTGAGCCTTCCGGTTTGCCCAACAGAACACTTACCAGCAGCATGATTGGTCAGTGGCAGGTGGCACTCACCTGAATATGTTAGGCGGGAGTCTATCTCAAAGTCTTGCGAGATAACTCAGGCCGATAATCTTAATCGTAGATGGAGCTTGTCTAGGAAGGCTCAATGTCTAAAGTAGAGGTAGATAGAGTGATAACAGATTTTCTAATGTAAACAATTTTATATTGATAAGATCTCTTCTCTGTTACTTGATGATGTTCGATTAGCTTGGGAGCACCTCGATATTTATATGCCGCGTCTGGGTGGCCGTGGGCTACATCTAGTTCTTATACTAACCAAGTACCTGCTAACAAACTCCAGCTCTTTCTTAAAGGTGCGAATACCATTTGACCCTGACAATTCTGTTATCTCACTCGACTTCTGAATCGCAACACCATGAATTTTCCTGATAGTGCTCCCACACATCAGTCCATTAGTCACAATCCATCTTCATCGGCATCGAGTCTTGCTTACCATTGCATACGCAGAATGGTCTCCATGATTGAACCAACAAAGGGGCTAGCTTTGTTATCGAACCTCTCAGCATTGCAGATATATCCTGCACTCAACAGCTGCGAGGCATAAGATAGACTTGTTCTGATAATTGCATGAATGGCGATTATCTCTCCATTGTCATATCGTTATCGTATAGCTCTGTCAGTATCTGAGAATACTAGCGACGTATGTCAGTGTGGGTATGCCTGATTTCTCAAACTACCTCATCCAACAACAGCATTCACTTCTGCAACTTTCATCGTGGGAGCGTGGAGTATAGAATGTGTTGCTTAACCATTGTCCGTAAAAATGTCCCATTACATAGTAACCACTTTGGCGACTCTCGTCTTTAGTGCTCAGTAACCTTATGCGACGTTGACCGATTTGGCTCAAACTACTTACATAAGCTCGCCAAACGTCATCCCTCATATATCCTGCGAACGGGATTTGGTCAGACAGACGGCCGCGACCTATACGGGGTTACGAGGAGGGCTCCAATGACCATGTCTTTGGTGAGGGGACGCAACTTCGACGGCATCTGCCGATATAGCGCCGTCCCAACCCTAGTGCGGGAGGGGGGTATTAGCTTGTCCTTTTTGAACTCAGACTCCTAAAGTAGGGTAACTATAGGTTTTTATTTACTAATAGAAGGCTGAGCCTTCCGGTATGCCTAATAGAGTGGTAGGTGAGGTGTGGGAGATGTTTTCTACCCAACCGGCAGAAGTAGTTTGCCACGTGTTCCGTATAGTAGGGCTCTCACTACCTATTGATGGTAGTGAGGATCACGAACTATCTATATAAGGGTGAGCAAATGAATTTCTGGTAGAAGAGTTAAAGGAAGAGGGGTTGAGGGAGTTGAGGTGGAAGATAGTGATAGTGTAAATAGTGACAATATGGGTGGGGAAGGTGTTGAGAACTCAGAGGAGCTAAATTTTCACTATGATTAGTTGCCAAGAAAAACTGAAACTCATATTGACTGATTTACCTGAAGCTCTCATATCTCAACAGACTTTAAAATAACTACTTTGTAGAATATCCAATTCTTCAAGGTTTTCCGGTACCCAAGACAATGGATTTGGGAATGTGGTTTCACCTGACTTCTTACATTCAGAGATTTATATCTGAACGGATTCCAGTTTTATGTATTAAATAATTGTGATTTATTAAATATTAAATATACAATTTACAAACATGACTTTAAAATTCAACTTTCATCCAACTCTCTCTCTCTCTACTTTCATTCCCAATCTCAACCCCCTTGTTGACCTGGATATCTGTCTCCAGCCACTTCCTTATTATCTCCTGATATCTAGTGGTTCTATTTCTACCCCCTTTAATCCAAATCTCTGAAATCTTACGATTGGTGCCCTTTTATTTAAGGAACTTAACCAATTCCTTTTCTCAGTCAATATCTGTACATGAGTTGAACCAATCCATTCTACCTATAAATTTAGATTCATCAATGTTGAGAACACTATCTTTATCATAAATAGCATAGGTATACCAGCTTATGACTCTTGCATCTTGTTGGTTGATTGTATTTGCAATTATATTTGAAATAATAGTCATGGTTTCTGTACTGCATATGGTTGATAGGAAACTACTAAGTAAGAGCCTAACACTTGAGTTCGAAACATACCCCTTTCCCTCTGTGTCAGATATTTTGCCATTTGTGGTACCTGTAATGACCTCTTTCTTGGCTGTTTGTATCCAGAGATTTCTGGCATTCCGATTAGGATACATAACCGGGCTTGAGCAAACTCCCAGCTTTTGCTTAAAGCTATGTAATATTTCTGTAACTTCTTTGAGGAAGATAATCCAAGCCTGAGTGATGGTGTCTTTATATAACTTGAGTCACATTGGAAGAAGTATAGGGAGATTCAGGAGAAAATAAGATATGAGAAGAAGAATTGAAGAGAAATATGAGTTGTAGGTACAAGTGCCACCGAAAAAGTGAGTGCACACGTGGGATTTTACACCAAAAACGGCCAATTTCACCCACTTATTCCACCACCAACAACTGAATTAAAAATAAGATAAGTTCATGGAATGCTCAGAGAGCTATATGCTACTCAACTTCTATTGAAACATCAAGGGAATTAAAATTTCCTGAGGAGTAGTACGGGAGAGAAATAAAAATTTCCTGAAAATTGCGCCAAGACCATCATTTTTGGTGAGAAAACTGTGTCTTGGCAGAATTTGAAAGTTCAACTGCGTACTCCTCCTCAGGAAATTTTAATTCAATTGAGGTTTCAAAAGAGGCTGAGTAGCTTTTAGCTCTCTGAGCATTCTATGAAGTTATCTTATTTTTAATTCAGTTGTTGGTGGTGGAATAAGTGGGTGAAATTGGCCGTTTTTGGTGTAAAATCCCATGTGTGCACTCACTTTTTCGGTGGCACTTGTAACAGAAGATAGAAGGAATAATGTTTTAGTATAATGGAAGAAGTAGGTGAATGAATTTTGTAGTGGAATTGTCAAGGTGAATTTTCTATGTTTATTGAATATTTATATTATTAAAAAGCTATCAATTCTATTACATATCTACAATTTTCTTTGACCTTATATTTGTTTAAGTAATATATTAGTAATTATTGTATTACTTGATAGGCTGTAATATTTATTTCATGTTTTATGTATAGAAGAGTCACAAAAGGAATGAAAGTAATAGATAAAGCTGATATAATTGGTAAATTATTCAACTTCTTAGTTATCCTTCAACTTCTGATGAAATAAAAATCTGTCAAATAGGGTTTAATAAGTAAAAAGATGAATGTTGGGTATTTATGAAAATTATGCATTAGGATAACAAAATGTTAAATACTATATGATACTACATGTTTTTCTCATCAGAAGTTTCTGTCGTATGATACTGTACCGGCACACCTAGGCCACCGAAGCCAATAACCCTCCTCGCCCCAAGCCCTAAAGTACAGATCCTACGAGTCACGTCCAAATCGCCGCCCCGACGTGATGGATGGGCCCACATACCATACCGGTATAGTTCACGACAACAGGTTCACTACGACAATATACGGTAGTAGACCCTGATATAAGAAAGGCTTGAGAGCGAAGTTTCCCATTCTTATGGTAGGAGCATTCTAACATCAAACGTGTTTCCGGTGGAATGGCCGATTGAGTCCAAGTCGTTCTTATATCAGGGTTTCTTATGTCGGGGATCCATTATGCATAACAGAGGATTACACATCCAATGAAAACAGTACCACCATCCATTTATACCCAGAATTTCTGCCATACTATATACCAACCCACACGGCTAACAATAGGCAGCTGAAAAAGGCAACCTCTCTTTCTAGGAGCAGGGGGCTTTCATGCCATCTCATCATTTATATATCACCTAACCCCCACCCAATATTTAGCATTGCAGCCATTCGTCGCGAGCGAAACCCACTCATCATGACCGTTAGGATAAGCAGGCCTCTCTGCACACTCTTCACAGCCTTTCCAATCATCATATTCTGCCATCCAGGAACCCTCTTCAGCGCAAGAGCTTCTGTGAACTAGTTGCGGGATCCACGCAGTCCCTAACACTCCCCTTAAAACCGCGGCCGCCGGTGCTGGCGGGGTTGCTGTAGGTGCCCTACCGTATGTGCAGCACGACCGTCACCGCCATCCTCATCGGCCCCAGTCCCAGTAGCGAGGAACCAGGGGGGAATGAATATACCCGAAAATCAGAACTTCCAGGACAATTCCTAGCCTCGGATCTCCATTTATTACCATTGCACGCAGTAGTCTTATACACTCCCTCTGGCGGCCGCTATTGATAGTACCTGTTCGCACGGGCACCGCCGTTGCCGGAGGGTGCGGGGAAAGAGGTATTCGAGGTGCATATCGAATCGCCCTCAGGAATCCCACGGCGGTGAAGGCCGGGCACTGAATGCCAAACGGGTACCCTGGGGATAAGAAAAGAAAACATACCTATCTTATAATCTCACGGATCCTCATCAATTCGCATCCGCGAGATATAAACCGGAGATCATGGGCAGTTCGTCCTTTCTCCATCACGCTGTGCTATGCAGCTTAAACATTGCATTCCAAGAACGACAGGTGGGAGGCACTCTTAAGCTACTGTATATTCCCCTTGCGTTTCGTAGCGCCGGCGAACCCCTTCTGGCCTCGCCGAATCCCTTGTCTACAAGTACTCGCACAGTATCATGCTTCCCTTGAGGAAGGAATGCCAGGCGGGTAAGTAAGGATTCCTTTGCGCTGGAGTACGAGTACAGTACAGTAGTTTCGTTCTTTCCCCTCTTCTCCGTAAGGTAAACACCTGGCAGAAGACATGTTAAAATGTACGATTTCCTATCTTGTAATAGAATGGTCCTGTATGAACTGGTGGATTCTAGAAGTTTCCTTGGGTATTATTAATGTTCGTGTAACATCAGATGGATATAAAAGGGGTTGGATTTCCTTTCATCTAGACAGATCACGCAAGCTTGGAATATACTTCTACAGTCTTAAACTATATTGTGTTCTTAATATTGTTACCAACCTTCTCCGAAGACAAGTGCAATATCCCACATATTTTCAGGTTATGAGCCCGGGTTAGTCAGATACTTCTGCTACCCATATAACATAACTGTTCAAGACATAAGATACTCTTCTTTAGCAAAGCGTGATACACCATCCTCTATACACACTTTCTCCTCCTTCAAACTGGCTAGAAAATACTACGACGCTGAAAGTTTCTACCTGTGCCCACGTTGCAAAAAGAAAGACACCGATTTTTCTCTCCTCCCTCTCATTCGAAAAACACCCATTGACATCTGCTGTCCGAGAAACTACCTTGACGTACGAGCTAAGACAATATACTGTTTGCGACACTGTCACGACAGCAATTACACTAGAACCGGCATAAGATACAAATCCAAAGCCGTTTAAGCGATATGTTCCTCAGACAAGAAATCCGCCTTCTCTCTTACGATCAAAGATTACCCCAAACTCACCGGTAAAGCCGACTATCTCACCTGGGCCAAATCATGGCAATGGGCCTTCAAATCAGCCAAGTTATGGCCTATCGTCAGTGGTGAAAAAACGAAACCGGAAGTAAGAGAAGAAGGAAAGTCATCGGACTCGACAGTTAAGACAGCAGCAGAATGGGAAGAGGAAAATACTCAGGCAATGTTTCTCCTTATCCAAGGAGTATCAAGCACATTACAACCAGACATAGTCTCCTATGAAACCGCCGCCGAAGCCTGGCAAGCAATGAAGGACAGGTTCGACAAAGAAACACCAAACACTGACATTATCTCCTTAAAAAACGTACTTCTCAACGACTTCAAAATCAGACAAAATATCGCAGATCACACCACCAACTTCAAAAACGCATGGAACAGACTAGCGACACGAAGCAAACAAGCCACCGATAACAAAAAATCCTTCCTCTACATCACCAGACTCATGTGTGAATCAGAGGAATTCAAAGGGGCGGTCTATATTGCCTCTTTGATGGATACACATCAGGACTTATGCAATACTTTAGCCGCCCGTGAACAACGCGATTATGTCGATGTCCGAGATTTCTTCCTCAGCCGAGCTGCTGAGAAAGCCGAACCAAAAGAAGATGATAAAGCACTCTTTGTACCTAGAAAAGATCAAAGGAAAAAAGAGTGTACCTAGTGTAAAGCACGCGGATTCAAATGGGACAACCACATCACCTCCAAATGTCACAAACTCAGAAGGGAAAAAGAAAAGAAAGGAAAAAACCAACATGCCGCGTCAGCCGCCCCCGAAACTTTTACGATC
>Ga0307509_10005751_pt1 | contig 17066 bp, 21 predicted proteins | sample 10_EM_MG_FD_202245 | JGI IMG/M metagenome (GOLD analysis project Ga0307509, IMG submission 202245) | Populus trichocarpa ectomycorrhiza microbial communities from riparian zone in the Pacific Northwest, United States - 10_EM | ecosystem: Host-associated > Plants > Roots > Unclassified | place... | reverse complement strand
GCATACTGACCAAATTCCCAAGGTAGGGTAACTTTGCCCTCTTATGCCTTTAACCGCTCAGGAAGTCCTCCAGACGACCACAGAAGTCGCCTCGGAGGTCCGTGTAACATTCCCATAATTCTCTTGATTGTATGCGAATGTGCTCCCGAAAGGTTACCCTGCCTAGTAGAGTACCTCAAGGCTACTCAACTATTCCCTAGGCCTTATCCTAGGTTTACCAGCCATGTGTATAATATATATGAGACCATACCACCTCTGGATACCACTTGGTATACCATTTGGGCTAAGGTGATAGTGATTGTAGCTACCTATTGTAGGGTCGTTACAGCAAGACGTCAAAGAGGAAATTCGATGCCCCCACTATCTAATTGGGGCGACGGAGTAGATGCTGCCATGCTACGTCAGGAGCCGGATGATCCACTCCCCCTACTCCAGCTCATAGTTCTCAATAGACATGACGACATTTCTGCGTAGTTCCTCGCTAACAAAGGCCACGATCCCCTGGACCTTATAGTTCTCGAGTCACGTCGGGAAGATCGAGAGGACCTGGACGAAACCCCCGAGCCTCCCTATGGGCGGTATCCATGTTTTGACCACAACGTCTGGGATGAGTCGGCTGAAGGAGAAGACTCTGTGAGGGAAATGCGGGATGAAGAGTCTTCCCCCACAAGGAATCGCTAGAGGCCAAGCCAGAGGGGGAAACTCGAACTCGGGCGCCTCATGACGCTGGGGTGATCTATGTGGACGACGGCGATTTAAGTATCTAATCCGCAGCATCATTCATATATCTTTATCCTTCACATTAAAATGGAATAGCTAATTGCCGAAGCATCTCCAGGCACTTGGAGATCCGGGCCCCTCAACACACCGGCGGAATATTCTATTGCAAATCGAAGTACCGGCAAGCTCTAATCCATTGCGACCGCGTCGGGGTTGCCCTCTTCAAGCCCTTCTGGGCCTTCTGAGTTGGAGAAACTTTGAGCGCTTCGCGAAATGGCGAAGGAGCACCCGTGGATGCTTGATTGGCTGGCAAACCAAGGAGCTGTATCTGTGAGGCATCAAGGACACAATGGCGCCGAGGACACACCTCCTGCCTGTCTATCTATGATTTGCGACGCACTTCAACTCTCGCCTCCCGCAGCTCCACATACTGGGCTCGATCTCACCACTCCAGAAAGACCAATAGAACATCCCTCTCCCCCACCTGAACACCCGCCTGCCACAATCAATGAGTCCCCGACCCAGCCACCAGCTCCAGTGACACACCCGGCATGCGGATCTCAAAACCGTAGTTCTCCACTAGCCCCAAACAACACCCTATGTACACCTCAGGTGCGCCGTTCCGCAAGACGCAGCACGGGCAGCAAATATAACGAGATTCACTACTTTTTTCAGTAATTTCTTTTTCATTTTTACCCAAACAACCTTACCTTTTACTAGATGTTGTTTTCCCTTTGGTGGCATTGAATTTCTTTTCTGCTTCTTGTTCATAGCTAGTATCAGATAGAACACAATTAATGATACCTGTGCGCGCCCTGGCATCAGCTTCTTGACCTTACTTCCCCTTGAGCTAACGTCTAATATATTTTTCCCGATTGGGCACGCCTCGCATACTCTGTCCATAACGCGGCAGGCGATGGCCAATAGAACTTGACAATTAGCCAGGATGCATGACGTGAAAACCGATATCTCAAAGTTCAATGGTGTTGAATCAACGTCCGGAGATTAAGATCAATAAATCTAAACTGCTTTTAGCGTGGCGTGTGTCTTGCTAGAATTGATGTCGCTAAGCGTTACTTGTTGAGGCTAGTTTTTGCTTAGGCTCAGACATCGACAACGGCTCGTACATTAGCGACGCCCGCATTCTGTCGTACTGGTTCATACCAGAGTCTAGACGAACATCATACATGAGCTTGTCCAGAGTATTAACTTAATGATGAACAAGCAGAAAAAGCCCTTTTGGCAGCCAAATATTCTTTTTCATTAACGACTGATCGTATGTGATGCTCAACCCCCCCTACCCGCCCCCTAAGTCCTAGCGTATAAGACCAGACGTGTCCTACTCAACAAAACAACACACTCTTCATCTTTACCACACAATATATCGCTTTTTCATATGTCCTAATTCCCATCCTATACCTTAATCAACCATCCGGCAGTCAAACATGCATAAACAACCACAAGCCAATTTACGCAGCCAACCAACCGCACGGGAAGCCAATCAGAACCGATGTAGGTGTGACGTCGTACCAGTCGATAAGGCAGCCAGATCAGGAACGCAGCCGACCGAATCAGGCAGCATTCACAGTACACATTCGGGGGCTCGGAAATATTCCCCACCACGCATCATAAGACGTCTTCTGACACGACCAGCCAAGCGCCCCCGAAGGGACACTTTACACACAGTGGCGTATAACGATCACAAGCCCGATCAAGATGAGGATAGACAACAAATAACAGAAATCTTACATCTCAGCGATGATAGCAGCGATGAGTACCAAAACTCCCACATATCTGATCAAACCGAATTGGACACAGAGCTAGACACAGATGAGAATGATAATGCGGGTCGCACTAGATCAATAACACGTCATCAATCCTGAGGCGGGGAGAAACGAACCAACAGCAGGGTATCGACTGTGCGAATTTCGACCACCTGCGGATCGCAGGAAGCCGCAATCATCAGGTGTACCCCTGGGACACGAGTACGTATAATACGAAGTAGTGCGTACACTCTACTGACAATCTCGACATCCGGTGTATCGCGTTATTCATCAATGGCTACACACAAAGCCCCAACGTCAGCAGTCCGACGCTCAAGTCCTTGGGGCGAACAGGGCATGCTGGGCCATGAGCACATAGGGCCTCAGACTAACTCAGGGCGCAATACAGCTATGGGAGTAGAGGGAGCCATCGTTGCGTGGGCCAAGGGACTTATTCTCCTATATACCCTTTTTGATGAACCACTCCTATGACCTGTTGCATTGACCACTCAGGTTCACGGTGTTTGGCTTCATGCGCTCAATCACATATCCAATGCAGGGAATATAGAAGCATCTGAGGAAAGCGTCAAATTGGTAAATAGACATCAAACAATTTTAGAAGAATCTTTTAGACATCTGGACTAGTACTAACCTTTCCAGATATGCCAAAAACACTCGGGGGTAAGATCCCAGTTTGTCTACCAGGTAAAGCATGAGATCGTAAAATTTTACGATCTCCCGGAAGACCCAACGGCAATTGCGCGCCAGGTGGACAACCTGCTAGAAAAGGATAGATTTATGTACTGCCCGAGAGGATATGAGGTGCGTTTTTGCTCTTATTAATGATGCAACCTATCCTCTTGCAACTAATCAGAGTAAACTTGACGCAGAAAATAACAAATCGATTCCTGGCGCACCAGATCCCCAAGGCTATAAGGGGAAAGTACTTCGAGGGTAGGAGAATGCGTGGGATTATTGATCCGGCATTTCTTGGGCGCATCAACGGTACCATGATTTGCTTAATGTGTGCCATAATCAGCCATACACTGCGAGCATGGCAGACAGGAGTATATAAGGATCAGGGCGACTTCAAGCCTGAAGCCGCGGGAGGTGAGCCAGAACCCTGACCTTTCTCTTTCCCAAGGAGACTAACCTAACGGCAACCATTTAAGATCTTTTTGCGCGCCAAAGGCAAATGTGGGCATCATCCCCGACTCGGTTCAAACTCTGATACTGGACAAAATTCGTGGGACCATCCGTGGAAAGATGGAGCGAGAGCATGGAGTCCGAGAAGATGGCCGGAAAGGCTTCACAGACGATTGGGCTGCTGTGGCAGCAGAACTACAGGGTCAAAGTTCAACCAACCTTCAGCGATGGACAGCACCAGGGAGTCAAACTGCGAATAACCTGCATCTTGGGCCTCTGCCGGAGAGCCAAAACAGTTCCCGGACGGCAGAAGCGTCTTTCGATATAGGCGCTGTGTCTGCAGCAGGGCTTCTCAGATATCTAGATTCGGATCCTCTGAGTCTGAACTCTTCACCAGAGGAGACCGTGGGGCTAACGTTGGACGCCGCAGTGAGCCCAACTCCATCGTGTCAGCTAGCTCTGAGTCTTAAGATCTTGGAACCAGAACTCGAGGAAACAGTTCATAGTGACCCGGGAAAGGAGGAGGAGGGAAATGGGGCAGGCGTATGAGACGGTACATAGGAAATAGTGTGTTTGTAGAGTAAGATATAGTAATAATTATTTCGTATTCCTAATAAGACAGAACCAAAAGTGGAAATAGTAGAGCTCATCGCCAGAGCGTGAGGTGCGAAAGAAAATGCATTCCGGGAGACATTGCGATATCGTCAGAAGTAGTGTATCGGGTGCCAGAACACCATACCAGAGTCAGGATATCGCAGTGCAGATAGTCTGAACATGTCATGTGTAAGAATCAGGGGACGCACGGTATTTGGAGTAAAATCAGGAAGAAGTCATTACGCATTTGGAGATAATGGATCAGGATCGTGAGATCCTGACGCAGGACCACCGAGCAGAGATAGCTCACGGGACGTGGCCAGATGAAAGATGCCCTGACTACGGGGCAGAGAGATCCGGCGTCAGGACGCAAGAGGACAGTATCAGAGGACATGGGAATTTCGTAGGAGTGATCATGGGTCACCAGGACGAGAGCCCTGAGCACCACTGTGTGGACGTGGCGGCAGGGCAACAGACGCTGTCAGGACGCACAGGGCGAAGAGGTCTGTGCCCGGGTGGTGTCAGGATTGAGGGTGGAAACAAAGGCAAATCAGGACGCAACGTCGGATCAACGTGGCATCCTAATTCGCGATTGACGTTCTGTGCGTCAGGTGCGTCAGACGCACAGGACGCATAGGGCGCAAGCTATTCTTTTGGCTGATGTAGTGACTATGCATTAGGGGCCGACTACCTCAACTCTGTGAGGATGAGAAGTGGCATCCTGTAGCATTTCATAGTAGAAAATTCTCGCCAGCAGAGATAAATTATAAGGTCCATGATAAGGAAATAGCCGCAATAGTAGCAGCCTTTAAAGAATGGGTATATATGTTGATATCGGTTGATGATCAGATATTAGTGTACACTGATCACAAGAATTTAGAGTACTTTATTACTACAAAGACTCTAAACCGTAGACAACATCGCTGGGCAGAATTTCTACAACAGTTCAATTTTAGGATTATTTATAGAGAAGGACGGTTAAATGAAAAGGCTGATGCTTTGTCAAGGCGTAGGGACTACCGCCCTGAAGGTGGGAGTAATTCCGAACCATTTACATTTTTTCACCCTAGACAGTATATTGGAGAGGAGCCTGTCATCTTGCGACCACAAGTGTTGCAGACTTGCCAAGGCTTTCGGTTGCAGACAACATTTCATGAGGCTCTTATGAAGGCAGCTGATAGTAATCAAACCTATTTAGCAATGCTAAAGGCACTCCTCAAAGGCGATAGTAAGGTCGATACAAATTTTAGTATTGAAAAGGACTTGCTCCTGTGTAAAAACAGGTGGTACATTCCAAAGGATGAAGGTCTAAGGCGAACTATCGTGGAGGCAGAACATGATTCAAAGATTGCTGGACCCTTCGGAACATACAAGACCATTGGTAGGGTTAGGGCTCACTTCTATTGGCCCAAGATGGATGAAAGCATTACCGAGTACTTTCGCTCTTGGGATATATGTCAACGTAAGAAAGTCATCTGGCATAAGAAGGATGGACTCCTAGAACCCTCAGAAGTTCCTATGAGGCCATGGATGGCAATATCAATGGACTTCATTGTTGGGTTACCAAAGTCCGATGGGTATATGCAGATATGGGTCATTGTACACAGGTTCTCCAAGATGGCACACTTCATACCACTAAGGACTGAAGAACATATTAAGGAAGTGGCTTTGACATTCGTGAAAGAAATCTGGCACCTCCATGGGCTTCCTGAATCAATTGTCTCTGACTGAAATACCCGATTCACGTCTAAGTTTTGGACAAGCCTGATGCAACTATTGCAAGTAAAGCTAAACGTTTCTACTGCATTCCATCCAGAAAGTGATGGGAAAACTGAAAGGGTTAATTAGAGACTTGAACAACATTTAAGAAGTTATTGTTCATATGAGTAAGATGATTGGGTATCACTATTGCCATTCGCGGAACATGCGTACAACACTTCAATGTGGGAATCCACAAAGGCAAGTCCCTTGGAAATCAATTATGGATTCCCCCCACAGACTCACAAGTTGGGGATAGTGTCGGATAACAAAGGAATACACCCAGACAGCGAGCTTGTTGTGAAGGATTGGGAAGGCACGTGGCCAGAGATCCGAGAAACAATACAGCAGGCACAGGAAAGACAACGGAAATAGCATGATCAAAAGAGACAGCCAGCTCCGGAATGTGTCACATTAGAAGATGTCATACAGGGCAGAGCTAAGAAAGCGGATAGGGTTATGGTAAACTGCAAGAACCTCCGTACAAAAAGTCCTATTAAAAAACTAGCATATAAGATATTTGGATCCTTTGTTGTCAAACGCAAGGTGGGGTCTAGGGCCTATGAGATTGAGCAGCCGGAGAGATGGGACATCTATCCTATATTCCATGTTAGTCTGTTAGAACCCTATCGTGAGGATCCTGTGGGAAGGCCTCAAAAAGATAATACCAACACCTGACATAGTAGACAATGAGCCTAGCTATGATGTTGCGGAAGTGGTTGACAGCCGATGGTATGGGAATACTTAGTCAAACTTTCCACACTGCTTTGTGCGATATATGGTTGCTTGGGAAGGGTACGTTCCAGAACAGAATTCTTGGGAACCGTTCGAGATGTTAGAAGATACCGCAATGGAAGCATTGCAACAGTTCCATGAGAGGTATCAGGCTAAACCTAAAGACCATAGGGTTATGGACAATCCACACCGTGGCACTAAGAGACGACGTTGACGGCCTGAGAACAGACCAAGAGAAGAGGGGAGTAGTGTAACGAACCTATGATAGGTATCTAGAATAACTACCACCTTAGCCCGAATGGTATACCGAGTAGTAACCAGAGGTGGTATGGTCTTGTATACAAATAGCTAGTTAACCAAGGACAAAGTCTAGGCAATAGTTGAGTAGCCTTAGGTACTCTATTAGGCAGGGTAACCTTTCGGGAGAACATTCACATAAGGTCAAGAGAATTATGGGAATGTTACACGGACCTCTGAGATGACTTTTGTGGTCAACTGGAGGACATCCGGAGTGGTTAATGGCATAAGAGGGCAAAGTTACCCTACCTTGGCAATTTGGTCATTATGCCCATGTACCCCAGTTACCCTACTGAGGTGTCCAAGTTACCCTACTTTCACCGGCAAAGTCATCCTAGAACTTAGAGGTTGTTTGCCTGATATTCTATGGCCTCTTAGATGTTCTTGGGCGTACACGCATCTGTGCGGGGAGGCCTCAAGCCTGTGTAAGGGTGACCCGAAGATACTATTGAACTTGGGCGGGTTTAGCTAACACCCGTCTCTGGCCCAAGCGTTGGGACTGCACATGATACGCAGGCCGCTGCATAGTTGGGCGTTTGCTAGTAAAAAGTGGTCATTTCTGCAGCTGCTGTAACACCGTATTAGTCCTCGCCGTCCTTCCGACTGAATGTCGTTCGCAGGATATATAAGGCAAGTATGTGTAACCGCCAAAATGGAGGTTGCCCATATATTCTCTCTCGGGCACCTAGGTGTCTATTCTCACCTACGGGTAGTAGGGTATTCTTCCTAGTAGTACTCTGGTAGGGTTAGACGCAGTGTTCCCAACAGGGCTAGGGGAATTCTCAAGGGCCTGGCCTGGCTCGAGCCTATAGACTTGTTAAGGCCTGAGGCTGGCTGGGCCAGGCCCGCCTATAGGCTGTATAAGCTTGGCGCTGTTTCGGATAAATTTTGCATTTGCTTAGTTCCAATATCCTTAGCTAACTAGGGCTGATTCGATGAAGTAGATGATCATCCTGTACCCAGTGGAGAAGATGGCTGGAGCTTGTATTCGCTGGGAGCCTCATAGATCATGTTCGTTAAAAGGATTGTGGATTGATGCTTGGCAGACAGGGGGGGAGGGTGAGTCTACGGTATGTAAGGTAGTCGTTTCTCACCACTCTTTCTTTTCTTTTCTTTAGCCACCAAAACCACCACGGCGGGAAAGAGCCAGGACTGTTAGGCATACCGGAATGCTTAGCCTTCCATTAGTGAATAAAGACCTATAGTTACCCTACCTTAGGATTCTGAGTTCAAAAGGAGAAGCCAACACCCCCCTCCCGCACCAGCGTTGGGACAGCGCTAGATCGGCAGGCGCCGCCGTAGTTGCGTCCCCTCACCAAAGACATGGTCATTGGAGCCCTCCTCGTAACCCCGTATACGTCGCGGCCGTCCGTCCCACCGGATCCCGTTCGCAGGATATATGAGGGAAGACCTTTGGCGAGCTTATGCAACTGGTTCGAGCCAAATCGGTCGACGTCGCATAATGTTACTGAGCACTAAAGACAAGAGCCGCGAAAGTGGTCACTAAGTAACGGGACGTTTTTACGGACAAATGGTTAGGCAACACAGTCTATACTCCACGCTCTCGCGATGAAAGTCGCAGAAGTGAATGGTGTTCTCGGATGAGGTAGTCTGAGCAATCAGGCATACCCACACTCACACACGTTAATAGTATCTTCAGCATACTGACGGAACCATACGATAACGATATGATCATGGAAGGATAATGGCTATTGGAGCGATTATCGTGACAAGTCTATCTTATGCCTTGCAGATGTCGGTTGCAGAATATGTCTACAATGCTGAGAGGTTCGATAACAAAGCTGACCCCTTTGTTGGTTCGATCATGGAGACCATTATGCGTATACAAATGGTAAGCAAGACTCCATGCCGACGAAGATGGATCGTAACCAATGGACTGATGTGTGGGAGCACCGTCAGGAAATTTCATGGTGTTGTGATTCGGAAGTCCAAGTGAGATAACAGAATTGTCAGGGTCAAATGGTGTTCGCACTTTTAGAAGAAGCTAGAGTTTGTTCGAAGGTACTTAGTTAGTATGAGAACTAGATGTAGCCCGCGACCACCCAGACGCGGCATATAAATATTGTGGTGCCTCCCGAGCTATTTTGAACACTAGAAAGCAACGGAGAAGAGATCTTATCAATATAAGTTTTTACGCTAGAAAAGTCTTTATCGCTTACCTACTTCTATTTTTGAATCATTGAGCCTTCCTAGACAATCTCCGTCTACGATTAAGATTATCAGCCTGAGTTATCTTGCAAGACTTTGAGATAGGCTCCCGCCTAACAAGGACTGTCAACGGTCAATTGGGATAGCGAACCACAAGTGGTGGATCTCCTGTGAATAGATAGTCGGAGAACATGGATAGGTTGGACTCTTCTCTTCGCTTTTGTTCTTCCTCGGTCTCAGGATTTTTCTTTGGTGAAGGTTCGTAAACCAGCTAGGTAACTTGAATCCATTGTGCATTGTGTGATCTGTTTTCTGTATGTAGTTTTTGTCAGTGATAGATCGTTATTTATAGTTACTTCCTTCTCTGCAGAATAGATATACCGGTACCAGATATTTCTGTTGTTCAGTACCAGCCCCCTGATATGCAGACCTTCGCTATATAGCCTAGGCCGGCCATTATTGCAACAGCAGACGCACTCATAGCGAACAGCCACACCGTATCACAGAAAGATTTCACGGTAAGTGTAAATACTTTGCAAAATAATATCAAAAATAGAACAATTGGAATTTGTTACTTGTGGGATATAAAGTAAGCCTGACTAAGGAGATGAGATAGGGGGAATGATTGTATGATAGGACTACTGGTGGCTCTGGAGGTGAGTTTTTAAAACTTTGTTGAGTTGGTTGTGCATTACACGTTATATGATTAATTAAGAATCAATTATCGAAAGCAAAGAGGACAAAAACCGAGTGCGAGAAAACATGAAAGAGGGGAGGTTTAAAGCGCTCTGTTCCCAATACTAATTACCGGGCCTGTAGGGGCCTATCAGGCATGATAGGCTTCATAGGCCGAGCGAATTCGGCCTAGATCGGCCTAGGCTACCTTTCTGAGCGGCCCGGCCCGGCCCAACCTAGAGCCTATCTCAAAGTCTTGTGAGACAACTCAGGCCGATAATCTTAATCTTAGACGGAGATTGGCTAGGAAGGCTCAATGTTTCAAAATAGAGTTACATAAAGTGATAAAGATTTTTCTAGGGTAAAAACTTATATTGTTAAGATCTCTTCTCTGTGGCTTGATAATGTTCAAATAGCTCGGGAGGGACCTTGATATTTATATGCCGCGTCTGGGTAGTTGCGGGCTACATCTAATTCTTATACTAACTAAGTATCTACTAACAAATACCAGCTACTTCTAAAAGGGCGAACACAATTTGACCCAGACAATTCTGTTAACTCACTTCCACTTCCGAATCGCAACACCATGATTTTTCCTGACGGTTCTCCCACACATCAGTTCATTGGTTACGATTTATCTTCGTCGGCATAGAGTCTTGTTTACTATTGTATAGGCAAAATGGTCTCCATGATCGAACCAACAGAGGGGCCAGCTTTGTTATCGAACCTCTCAGCATTGCAGACATCTCCTGCAGCCGACATCTGCAAGGCATAAGATAGACTTATCACGATAATCGCACCAATAGCCATTATCCCTCCATAGTCATATCGTTATAGTATGGTTCCGTCAGCATCCTACAGATACTATTGACGTGTGTGAGTGCCCGTATGCCTGATTTCTCAAACTACCTTATCCAACAACACCATTCACTTATGCGACTTTCATTGCAAGAGCGTGGCGTATAGAATGTGTTGCCCCACGATTGTCGGTAAAAACGTCCCGTTACTTATTGACCACCTCCGGGACTCCTGTCTTTAGTGCTCGGTAACCTTATGCGACGTCGACCGGATTGGCTCGAACTACCTGCATAAGCTCGCCAAAGGTCTCCCCTCATATATCCTGTAAACGGGATCCAGTCAGACGGACAGCCGCGATCTATACGGGGTTACGAGGAGGGTACCAATGACCATGTTTTTGGTGAGGGGACGCCAGTACGGCAGCCTCTGCCGGTGTAGCGCCATCCCAACGCTGGTGCGGGAGGGGGGTGTTGGCTTGTCCTTTTGACCTCAGAATCTTCAGGTAGGGTAACTATAGGTCTTTATTCACTAATGGAAGGCTAAGCCTTCCGCTATGCCTAACACGAGCTCCCTCTCCTCTAGCTTTGTCCTTGAATGCTTCTAAGATCCTCCTTCTATTCTTGTTTCTAAAACAAATGAAATCCTTTTTGAACTCAGGCAGGTAGGGTAAAAAACCTGATGCGTTTGCTTGTCCACATGAGGAAAACCTTTCTTCCTTATTCAACATCTGCCCTGCTCGGCATCCGGGTTTTCCTGGTGAAAACCTTCTATCAATTCCTACGCATTTTCCAAACACTCAGGTCGTTCCCAGGTGGTCTCGTCCTCCGAACACCCTTTCCATTTAACAAAATACCTTAGTTCGCGCATTCGTTTATTACGACCGCAAACCTTCGCTGTATAAGAGATTATTTCACTCTTTACAATCCGTTCCACTTCCCCTTCAAGATCGCCATCGATCTCTTCTAGCTCTCGTGATGGCTGTTCTCTTCCTTCTCGATTTGAGGCTCAATAGGGTTCCAACAGCGAAACATGGAAGGTTGGGTGGATCCTCCATGTAGGCGATATTTCAATTTTGAAACTGTGTTGTCCTTTTGCTTCTATGATTTTGAATGGGCCATAGAGCTGGGGACTTTATTTCTTCCAAGGCCATTTTATACGAATATTCTTTCCATTTAACATTACCAAATCGCGTTCTTTATAGTCTAGCTGTTGTAATCCTTTTCGGTCGTAGTATTCTTTCATCGCCTCTTGAGTATACTTTAGCGCTTCTAACGCTCATTTGTGAATCGCCTTCATCCAGTGGCTGTATAATTCAGCCCCTGGGGTTTGAGCTTGTCACTCTCTTATCCATTCTGTCTGTAGATGATAACCGTAATTCGCGAAGAAGGGTGACATTCCATGTGCATTTGTCACAGAATTGTTGTACGCGAATTCGGCTAAGGGTAACAGCTGATACAAGTCGTCCTGGTCATAGTTGACGAAATTTCTTAAGTAACCTTCCAGCACTTGGTTGGTTCTTTCCATCTGACCGTCCGTTTGTGGGTGGTTCACTGTTGACATTTTTCTTTTAATCCCTAGCAACTTGCATAGGGACTCCCAAAATTCTCCTGAGAATTTTGCATCCATGTCGGATATGATTTCCGTGGGTACACTGTGAAGTTTCCAAACTTCCCGTAGGAAAAGATTAGCGACGTCCTTTGCCATCGCGTTTGTCAGGAGATCGATGAAGTTTGCCATTTTTGTGAATCGGTCAACCACTACCATAATCTGAGGGTAGCCTTGTGATTCCGCTAGTTGGGTGATGAAATCGGTTGAGATAGAGTTCAATGCTGTGTGTGGCGTTTGGAGAGGTTGAAGCAATCCCCATCGCGCATGTCGTGGAGATTTATTGTGTTGGCACTCATCACATGACCGAACGTAGTCATTTATCCATTCTGTGAGTCCTTTCCAATAAAAATCCCTCGTGATTATCTCTATCATCTTTTCCATCCCAAAATGTCCTGCTACCTTCAAGTCGTGGCATTCTTTCGCAATCTTAGTTTTTAGCTCATCGTTCCTAGGTATGTATAGCCAATTTTTGATGTAGGGGAACCCGTCCTTGTATTGCCAATTCGTAGGCAATTCTTTTCCACGGGCTATTAGATCTTTCAGCGTTGCTTCTCTGCTCAACCATTCGAGATCATCTCTTCACGCTTCTCCGACCTTGTCCAAAAGTTCTAACTCATACTCCTGTAGTAGAGCTTTGAATATCATAGCGCTTGATACCATGACTTTTTCCTGGAGGAGCCATGGGTTTCGTCCGATATCGTTTTCACTAAACAATCTGTTTTCCCTGCTCTCTGCATATAGCTGACACATGATCGGTTGTACCTGTTCCACCACGATGGTTCGCTTAGGCAATAAGTCTGTGTTTCCAAATCCCTTGTCTCCTCGTTCGGTTATTTGTAGGTCGTCTACCTCCATCATTCCTGACATGTCAACTTTTTTCGATGATCATTTGCGCAATCCGGTCCCCTTCTTGAACCTGATAATTCTTTTTGCCATGATTCATCATTATAACTTTTACCTCTCCTGTATAGTTGGTGTCTATAACTCCTCCGCCGATTCCTATACTCTCTTTGTATGCTAGGCCACTTCGGGAGGCAATTCTAGCCTACTTTCCATGTGGTATCCCTATCGCAATTCCAGTTCCGACCAGCTTTTGGCCCTCTGCTGGGATTAGCACGTCTTCCAGCGCGTATAAGTCGTTTCCTGCCGAAACTCTTGAGCCTCTTGAGGGTAGTGTAGCTTTCGCTGCCATTTTCATTACTTGAAAGGCCATGGCCTGTTGCACTAGCATCCGCTTCTTCAATTTATCTTGAACCGGTTCATCCTGTACCAGGCTTATTGAAAAATGTTCTGGTTTTAAAATTGATTGTTCGGTGTGCTCAGCTCCCTCCTCAGGACCATACTCAAGTCGTCTGCTTAATGCGTCTGGTTTACCGCTTCGGGATCCCAGCCGATAGACAATCTTGAAATTGAACGATGCAAGCAATTGCGCCCAACGAATCTGTCTTTGATTCCACTTTCTTGTCGTCAAAAAGTGTTGCAAATTCTGGTGATCGGTATAAACTGTAATTGGCTTATCCGGACCGTATCAGTAGTGTTTCCATTCCATGAACCCATCCAATATGGCTAGGAGTTCTTTATCGTGAATCTCGTAGTTGCGTTCAGCCGAATTTAACTTTCGGGAATGGAATGCCACCGGGTGAAACCTTTTGTACTGAAATTGGGACAAAGTTCCTCCAAGTGCAAAGTCGCTTGGGTCTGTTTCTATCACTGTCTCTCGTTCCGGGTAAAAAGCGCCAGGATTGGCGCCGTCGTGAACCGCTGTTTGAGTTTTTCAAATGCTATGTTCTGCTCTCGTCCCCAGCTGAACTTTTGTCTGTCTCCTTTCAGCGTTTCCGTGATTGGCTTGCATATCTTCGAGAAGATTTCGATGAATCTCCGATAGAAGTTTGCAAAGCCAAGAAAGATTTGAACTTCCTTCACCGACCTAGGTGCCTTCCATTTCCTTATTGAGTCCACCTTCCTCGTGCTCATTGTCACCCCGTCTGTTGCCACACTATATCCCAGGAACTAAACAGCTTTGACATCAAACTCGGACTTCTTAATGGAAACCGCTAATTGGTGTTCCATTAATAGCGAAAGTACTTTCCTGACCATTGCGACGTGTTCCTCATGCGTCTTGGAGTAGAGGAGGATGTCATCTAGGTACACCACTACCCCTTGGTCGAGAAATTCGTGTAATATTTTATTCATCATGCGTTGGGAAGTTGCGGGAGCGTTGACTAGTCCAAACGGCATGACTTTGTATTCGTATTGTCTATACCGAGTTCTGAACGCTGTTTTCCATTCATCACCCTTCTTAATCCTATTCAAGTGATAACCATCCTTAAGGTCTAGCTTCGTAAATATTGTGGCGCCTGCAACCCGATCTCGTAATTCACTCATTAAAGGAAGCGGATATTTATCGAGAATCGTCAACTGGTTGAGTTGTTGGTGATCCACACATTATCGTAAGTGACCGTCTGGCTTTGGTACAACCAGAATTTGCGCTCCAGCCGGTGACTGGCTATGCGTAATTTTGCCTTGTGCTAACATTTTGTAAAGGTTGGTTTTTAAGGTATTAAACTAGTATTGTGACATAGGGTAGACAGGTCCCAAAGAAGGTTCTGATCCTTCCTTATGGTAAATCGCGTGATCGAACGTCCATCTCAGGGGCATTTTTTCAGACGCTTCTGGTCGAAATAATTGCTTGGACTGAGCATATTCCCGTGGTAGAGTTTCCAACACTACAGGATCCTTTTCTTCTATCCTTTCTATTCTTCCCACATACTAGGCCTTTGGATTGTATGCAACTGTTTCATCATACTCAAACAGATCATTTATGGCCTCATCCTCAACATGATCGCGACATGTCATCTGCTCAAAACCCCATTTTTGCGGGTTATCTAGATGTGACAAGTGGTGTTCATGGTACCACCATCCGAAAGGTATGATCAGGTCGAAACGTCCTGTAGGCGCTGTTTCAGTGGATATGAGAGACCTATGTCCATTTCCGATTTCTAATGTGATGGGGTGGGTGTATCTTTGTCCACCTGATGAACTTGAAAGTCCATCGAATCCAACTATTTTAATGGGTTTCTTTCGGACTTTGTATGGGATGTTGAGTCGTTCGACTAATTTTTCGTTTAATAGGAAGCAACTAGCTCCTGAGTCTAGCAAAACATGAATGTACATGCTTTTGCCCTCAACATCTAATTGGGCAGGTCCTTCTGGACATGAATAATGTTTTGGAGAACTGGGTATCGGCCTCTGAGGGCTATCCGGTTCTTCGTTCTTTCTTTTGCAATGCATTGTCTCGTTGACTGTGGTTGGTTATTACTGCGCCCGCGCAGTTTCGTCCAGAGAGGACTCCTCAGATAAACTTTCTGAATTAGTATTTCGGGCAGCCTACGACAAGCGGTCTTTACCTCCTGCCCAGGAGTTCCCAAATACTAGGCATTACCGTCTCGCACAATAGCTCCACCTTGTGACTGGGCCTGCGCAGTCCGTATCATCGACTTATTTCGTGGATCATTGGCAACTGATCGGCAATGGCACCTTCGTCTTATACCATATGGTTTTAACCGAGAAACCTGTTGGGCCTTGGATGGCGTAGAGGCTTAAGGCAAGCGTGCCCTAGTCACTAAAGCCACAGCTTGGGTAATTGCCCCTGCCCAAGCTCTTCCTGAACATATTCAGAATCCTTGTGCTAGCGTGGCACCTGTCATGGTCTCAGGAATAGTTTAAACTAGATAGTGAGTCTCAATACACGATGTATCCTAGCTTTTCACTTCCGGTGTCTTTTATCTATCCCCTACTGTGCAGCGTCCACATTCGCTAGGTTCCAGTAATTTTGGGCCTCTTGTCCCTTAGATCGAGGTAGAATAGTCTCGTTTCTATTGGCTAGCATCCAGTCACACAAAGTCGGAAATTATCTCGCTTTTTTGCATCCTTGCTGGCCCTCAACATTGCTCGATCTTTTCCTCGATCCGTACCCTAGTTTCTTACCTCATCCAGTTCCAGTACTCTTAACGCGATCGAACTCAGCTACCAACTTCCATGAACGATTACATTAGGCTGTGTTGTCTCGGTGCCTGGCTGGATTCTTTTCCTTCTTCTTATGACCTGGTTCCCCTTTCTCCAATTTGTCTAACCGTCGTTTCTCCGAGGTACACCGACCAAGGGGTTCATTCGATATAGATTCTTCATTCTGGGACCTCAGCCATAAGGTGCGTGCCGCATTGTTCTCTTTGAGTTTCAATTCCCGGAGTTACGCCCGGACTACGCATCAGCCATCACCAGTGGTGCCTGAGGACACTTTTCTAGTGTCCCGCCGTCGTACATGTCCCATGCAACCGGACGGTCAATTCTGTTCACCGACTGTGAACTTTCTCCTCGGCTCCGTTCAGCCACGACAGCCACTCATTTTCTTGAGGCTTGGGGTTGATCGCGTTTTCATTTGTTTGCTTCGTACCTTTTGGGACCAAACGTCGCGACCGATTTCTCCTTTCGACAATGTTTCCAAAAGTGGTTTGTCATTCCACATCGTGTGCATCCCTTGTTATTTCTTTGTCGATCGATAACATCTTTAGGGATGGAGTCGTGAACTTTATCCCAGTCCATATGTACTACCTCTTTTTTATTGGTAGCTGTCTTTTCCTTCGACCATGTCTTCGTACAGGGTACCTTAGGCTTTCTGTAACGGGGGCACCCTGTAGAGAGGTGAACTCTAAGGTTGCGACCGCACCAAACACTCAAAGTAGAAGATAAAGATGAGGTAAAATAATTCAGCAGAATCAACGGTAAAACTTAATATAGTTAAGC
>Ga0307509_10005750_pt1 | contig 17069 bp, 10 predicted proteins | sample 10_EM_MG_FD_202245 | JGI IMG/M metagenome (GOLD analysis project Ga0307509, IMG submission 202245) | Populus trichocarpa ectomycorrhiza microbial communities from riparian zone in the Pacific Northwest, United States - 10_EM | ecosystem: Host-associated > Plants > Roots > Unclassified | place... | reverse complement strand
TCCTCAAGCTGATAATTTCTTCTCCACGTTCCCTCAGTTCCATGTTTATCTGATCTATTTGTCCTAGAAAACGCCAATAGGATTCCTGAAGTATCCCATTCTCTTTCTTCAACTCGTTCATCTCTCCCTGCAAATTAGATTGAAATAGAAATGAATATGAGTTATGTACGAGGGAAAGAAAAAAAAAGAAACGTAACACAAAGTAGTGCTAGAGAGTGGTAATATTTAGCTGGCTACGTACCTTCTTTTTCTCACGGTGATCTCTGTCGATATCCCGTTTGGGTTTCTTCCCAGCTCTAGGTGATGATGGTTGAACAGAACCTTGCCGCTTATGACCAGAGCCTGCGAGTTAATTTGAACGTGTATACATGAGCTGCTTTGGGGCAAGCATGCATAAATACTCACCTTGACTCTGAACAATCCTATAGCAAGTGTTACGCATCATCAAACAAAATCTTGGTAAGATTCATTTAAATTAGAGAAAATTGACTTATCTTCACTTATGTAATTACTATAACAAGTGTCTAAGTAACATAAATTTTAATGTTTTTTTCTTGTTTTTTTTTTTTGGTGAAATCAAGAATATATATAGAATAAAAAGAGAATACCTGATTAGAGAGAGCAGAGCTTTAGCTACATAGATTGTAGCCTCGACATCAGCCTAATTACAAGGAAGAAAAACAAGGAAACAACCAACCGTACTAATGAAGCAAACAACACAAAAATCAAACGAAATCAGGACTTAAACGGATTAAGCGAAATACATTCGTGATTTCTATACAAATCAACATTATTATACCAAAATGAAGAGTTCAGATTTCTGATCCAACATGCAGCAAAGTAGAACAAATGTCATAGGATACCAAATGTTTTTTTCTTGTTCATATGACAAGTCATCAATACAAATGTTTCATCTTCTTCCTTCTTTATGAAGTTATGTTTTTCACCACCATTTCTATTTAAATCAGTTTGACATTCTGATTTGTTGTTATATCCTCTTCTTTGAGAATAATTGGAAGACTAATTATTAGTGTGAATCTACTAATATTATTGCTTATACTCCTTCCGTTTTCTTAACCACCTTTATGCAAGGTAAAAAAGTTATTATCAGATTAAACTTATAAAACTTGCTTCTCCTTGTCTTATCAATTCAACTTCTGCTTATAAATCAGCAAAGAAGTTTGTAATTCATCAAAGGTGAGTCTACCATATCCTTAGGTTATAGTATTAACGACTAACATGGCTCCAACACTTTTTGGCTCCAACATGAGTCATTCTCATGTTGACTCCAACACTTTTTGTATTGCTTTTCATCTACACCGTTGAGTCATTCTCATGTTGGCTCCAACACTTTTTGTTTAATAAAAGTCAATATTTAATAAAGAAAAAAGCAATTCTAAAACAAAAAAAAAAACAAAAAAAGAGTAATTGCCAGAAACCCAGGCGGCCTGAAGAGCTTGACTTAAAAATGAACCAGAGCTGAAACAGTAAGAGAGAAATCAAAGATTATCCAAAAGAGGATGCGTAAAACCTTTCCTTATTATAAAAACTCATCTATCTAACTAGATCTAACCATGCATCTATTTAGCAAAAGAAAAAAACCATAGAACATATATATGATCAAACTTTAGTATTCAACTCCAAGTGATTTTGATTAGGTGAAGTCTCTAAAATATGAAAGATTAAATGGTTTTATAAAATGTAAACTATTAATTATAACCACAATTATTTGACTTACCGTTTTTTTCTTGTAGATCCTTAGCCGAATTGGAATCCTCCTTACCCAAGTTGCCTTCCATCTACCAAACCAAGAAAGAAACCAAGAAAGAAGAGTATTGTTAAACTTTACTCTAAACAGAAAAAAATCTATGCATAAGAGAAAAAAAGGAAATAATTTCAAACCTCATCAAGTATATGATTTCAATGTTTTTTGTTTTTTCTCTTTCGGGAAGGGGATTATGGATTTGAGTGAGCGAGAGTTGACACTTAATAAGTAACAACATTAGGGAAAATTCCATCGAACAATTGATCTGCGAAATTAATCGATATCTAAAGTAATCGCCCTTTAAAACGTTCGATATCGCTAGAGATAGAGAAATCGAAGATAATGCTTGCGTAGACCCACTCACAAAGTAAATGGATGGTGTACATATACTCCTACCCCACATAGTTTGATAATTACTAATATTATCCCTATAGTTCCTGTAACTTTGTAAGTGAGACCCAAATATGTAGTTTTATATATATATCAATTTTGATATGATATACATATGTGTGTATAACATTTATAATTTTGTCATTTAATATACTTATTCATATATATATTACCATTTCATTTTTTATTGAATAATAAATAATAGTGATATAATGGATATTTATATGGATACCCAAAAAGTTATACATAAAATATAAATAACTAAATTTTTTATCTGATATGTAATGGATATGATATAGATATATATAAAAAATTGACTTATAGATATCCATTGTCACCCCTAAAGAAAATAACTACCAAAAAGCTCACTCTTGTCTTTCTATTTATTCTCTTATTTCCCCCCTCTCTGTTTAAAAAAAAAAAAAAAACCTTAAAGATCCAAAACAACCAATTAAAAACAGGTTTCATCATTTCATGGAAACTTTTTGAAAAGTTGAAGGCTAATATTTGAAAATTAAAAATACAAGGATATAAGTGGAATGTTGATGAATTTATAAGGGCATACTTAATTCCAGCGTCCTTGTTAAGTGTTTTCAATATATATATATATATATATATAATTGTTGCAATGAGAGATGCTTAGGTATTGGCTATTGATACGAGGCACTGTCGAACCTAGTTAAATGGGGATGCTGTTGGTATTTGAATGGGGAAGAAGGCTGAATTTTTATGGTAGAAAATATGAATTTTAATGGCTTGATTGTAATTGAAAATTTAGGTTTGTTAATTGGGATGATTATGTTGTTAACTCAGGTGTTGATGATGATAAAACACCTATTATAGATGTTAACAATCAAAGCGCAATCAATACAAACAGTAGAGCTGGAATCCCTTTTATTAGAGACTTAGTATCAGGCATAATTATTGTAGAGTTGTGACCTTTATAATTAATGTTCTTTTCTAAATATTAAAGTTATTTATTTGTATTAGATTATTTTAAAATTTACTTTAAATTGAAATGGCTTTGATGAATTGATTTTCAGGTTTATCAATATTAAAGTTGTCTATTCAATCTAGTCTATGATGAAATTATTATTAAAAAACTATTATTTCAATGGAGTCAACCTCATGAACATTCTGAATGGACGAATAAGGTATAAGCTTGGCGGGAAAAAAAATTAACGTTAGATAAATAATCTCTAATCTAAGTTAATAATTATTTAAATTTTGAAAAGTAATTAACATATGAATTTAATATAAAGAAATTTTTTGTTTGGACAATATCGTGCTACTAGGTATATAAGATAGCAAGAATGCTTCAAGTCTGTATTATTTTCATAGATAGGAGTTGTGTCTTATATTTACAATGATAGAGAATCTATCTTAGAAAATGTTCGAATGTCTATGCTAAATCTATGCTACCATTACAGCTGTAGATATTGAGCATAGAATTAGTTGTAATTGCAATATCAGTGACAGAATAGATAACATGATTGTAGGCTAATTGTGCACTGTTTTAACTTGATCATGATCTTTAGAATCTTTCTTTATACACCCCTGCAAGATTGAGCTTTCATCAGCAAGACCAATCTTGTTTCGCAATAACTTGGTGCGTTGCCTGGACAATGGCTTTGTTAAGAGATTAGATAATTGATCTTGATTGTGAATGTGTCATACCTAAAGACTTCCTTTTTGTACCAAGTCACGTACGAAATAAAGATCTATTTAAATGTGCTTCATGTGCGAATGATTAACTAGGTTGAAACTAAGATATGTTGCACTGAGATTATCACACAACAGTTGTGGACATTCTGTGACTGAAAGTCCTAGTTCTTTGAGAAGAGTGGACAACCACATAGTTTCGGAAGCCGCAGTTGTGATAGCTTGATATTTAGCCTCGATTGTGGAACGTGCAACAACCTGTTGCTTCTTTGAACTCCAAGAAAAAGGATTAGAGCCTAAAAAAATGATATATGCAGAGGTGGACGTGCAATCATCAATGTTTCCAGCCCAGTCAGCATCAGAGCAAGTCTGTAAGGCTGGGGTGCCAGTTTTGCAGGGCTGAATACCATGACAAATGGTGTGTTTTAAGTAGCGAATGAGCCTTTTGGTGGCATTCCAGTGTGTTATAGTAGGCCTATACATAAATTAAGATAGTCTGGTGACAACAAATGAGATATCCGGGTGTGTCAAAGTAAGGTATTGGAGACCTGCCAATGATGCGATGAAAATCTGAGCTATCCACAACAACGGTGCCATCAACCAATTAAAGGGACTGAGTTGGTGAGAGAGGTATGAAGACATCTTTCGCACCACTCATACTTGTTGTAGCTAAGAGGTCACGAACATATTATGTTGAGAAAGAAATAACTTTGTTGGATTAGGGATCACTTTAATACCTAAGAAATAATGAAGCGAACCCATATCTTTGAGAGAGAACATGGCAACTAGCTGCTGAATAACAGAGTGCACAAATGATGGATTATTCCTTGTAATGAAAAGATCATCCATATATACTAGGAGATAACAAAGAATTGATTCGTCCCTGTAAATGAAAAGAGAGGAGTCTGCCTTGGAATTGTGAAAACCTAGTTGAAGAATGGCAGATTTAAGAGCTGTATACCAAGCCCGTAGGCTTACTTGAGGCCATAGAGTGCTTTGATTAGCCTGCATATATGATAAGGCTTGGACAAATCCTTGTATCCTATGGGTTACTGCATAAACACAATCTTAGTTAGTTCATTATTTAAAAAGGCATAGTGAACATCCATTTGCCTCAATACCCATTCATTTATGACAACAATAGAGAGGACAACTTTGATGGTGGCTCGTTTGACCACGGGATTGAAAGTCTTTTTGTAATCAACACCAGGACGTTGATTATAGCCTTTAGCAACTAGACGGGCTTTGAATCGATCCACTAACCCATTTGCTTTGCGTTTTATACGGAACACTCACTTGCAACCTACTAGTTGATAGTTTGAAAATGGTAAAACTAAGTCCCAAGTTCAGTATTTCATGAGAGCAATAAGCTCATGAGATATAACAACACTCTAGTGAGGTTGAGATGGGGCTTGACTAATACTTGTTGGCTCAATGGTTTGGGGAAGGGGATATTTGGATATGGTATTGAGCTGTTAGGCTTGAAGATTTGGTTCATTGATCTGGTGGTCATGTTGTGAGTGCATTGGGTAGGTGCATGTGCTTTGGGAAGGTTAGGGTAATATGGTTGGGGGAATTTGGATGGGAACTTGAGGTGGTATCAGAAGAGGATTGGTAAGAGCTAGGGATAGTATCATGTAGTGGATCATGCGAAGAAGATGTGTGATGACTTAGGTTTTGGGAATAATTAAGAATGGAGTGATCAGAAGGGTTTTTGAAATTACCTGAAGAGAATGTAACAATGGCAGGTGTACCTTCCTAGTGCTTGCTGGGTTGGTGTGATGGAGGGAGAACAAACATTGAAGGAGCAGGAGAGAGGGGAAGCCATGTTTGAAACGTTGAAGGTTTGTGAAAAGAGGGGATGACATGGGAGTGGATGGTTTGAAGAAGTATTTATTTTCATTAAATAGCACGTGTCTTGAAGTAAAGAATTTTTTTTGCAATGGGTTCAAAACATTTGTATGCATTTTGCGTTGAAAAATAGCCAAGAAAAATACAGGTTTAGGATTTGGGTTACATTTTGTTTGAATTATAGGGCCGGGTAAGAGAGTAGCAAATACACCTAAATTTTCTTAATTTGAAATAATTTGGTGGTTGACTAAAAAAAACTTCAAGGGGTGATTTTGCTTGGAGAAGAGGTGTAGGTTGTCTATTGATGAGATAAGAGGCAATTTGAAAAGCATAAGGCCAAAACAAGAAATCAAGATTTGCATCATGAAGAAGGGTAAGGCCCGTTTCAACTAAATGACGATGGTGACGTTTAGAGACACCATTTTGTTGAGGGGTGTGTGGAGCAGTGGTATATCGAGATATACCATGAAGTAAAAGATATGATTTTAAAGTAATGAATTCACCACCATTATCAAAATATAGTGTTTTGATGGTTTTTTGAAAACGATTTTCCACAAACTTTTTAAAATGTGGGAAAATAGTGGAGACATTGGATTTAGTGGCCATTGGATAAAACCATGTATATTTAGTATAATGATCCATAAAAATAAGATATTATATGGATCCATCAATGCTAGTATAACTAGCGGGACCCCACACATCAATGTAGATAAAGTTAAGTGGTCCATGGCTTTGAAGACTTGAGACACGAAAGGGTTGTTGATGTGCTTTATTAATAGAGTATGAGTGACATAATGAAGGCAACTTTTTATTGGATGTAATAGGAAGGGCAAAACTCTTAACAAGACCACGAACGATTTTATTAGAAGGATGCCTAAAACGCTTATGCCATCCATTAATGGAAGTTCGTACATGAACATTAGCAACCTTTTTGGAGGAGACTATGACCATTGATGTTGGGAAGGTATAGATGCCATCGTTACATACTCCTCTTAGCAGTATCGCCCCCGTGATTATGTCTTTCACAAGAAAATAAAAAGGTTGAAATTCAATAAACACATTATTTTGTTTGGTAAGATGATGAACATAAATTAATTTTTTGCTAAGGTTTGGAACACAAAGGGTATCACGTAAGAGAAAAGTTTGGTTAGGGGAGTGCAAAACCAAAGAATCAATATGTAAGACTACCAAACATGAACCATCACCAAAAAGTACTTCATCAATGCCATCATATTCGGAATGAATAGATAAATTGGAGAGATCTCCTGTGATATTATGAGAGGCTACTAAATCAAGGAGCCAATCTTTTTCTTTGTCCATGGATGATATGGCATAGTTGGCAGAAACATTTGATGAATTTGATTGGGAACAAAACTTGGCAGTGTGACCCAATTGATCACATAGTTAGCATTTAGGCTGATAACGCCGATTGGAGTTGGTGGGCCTGCCAGTGTTAGAGCTATATCTATCACGATGAACTCCATTGGAGTTTCATCCTGGGCTGAAAGTGTGAGGCCCACGTTGTGGCCTATTGTGCCGTGAAGACCCCTGATTATATCCTCATTGCACATACTGCTTTGTCTTCGTGTAGTTGACAAAGACAACCATGGTTTGTGTTGCAGTTTCCAGGCACCTTAGATATGCCTCATGGCCAACTAGAAGATAATGGAACTCCTCAAAGTTTAGAGAGGACTCCCTGACACAGATGGGTCTTGTGATCTTCTGAAAATTTGAACCTAAACCATTTAACATATAAAGGGTTAGGTCATCATTTGAAATTGGGTGGTCAATAATGGTTATTTCATCAGCCAATGTCTTCACAACGTGGAGATAGTCTGTGATTGATCAATGTTCGCACTGGATTAATGTGAGCTCCTCCTTTAACTGCATAACACGAGTTCTAGATCTGCTAACATATAGAGTTTTGAGCTTTTTCCAAGCTCCATAAGAGGTTTGTGTCGTAGCAATTAAGAGTGTTGTTGAGGAAGATATAGAGGCTAGAACAACACTCAATATGAGTTTATCCTGTTTGATCTAGTGGTTCTTTTGCAGCTCATCAGTGGTGGTATCATTGGAGGAACAACATGGAAAAATGCCTTCGACATAGTTGAGTAAATCATACCTGATAAGGAGTGCTTCAAATTGAGCACACCATTAAAGAAAGGTGGAGGAGGTTAATTTTTCATTGATTTGGGCAATGATATTAAAGGCAATAAGTGGCTTATCTATTGTGGAAGAGGGTTGGGGTTGGAGAGGAAAGGTTGAAGTTTAATTGGGGGAAACAGACATGGTGGATGCTTGGATCATTGGCTCGTTAAAGAATAGATGCTCTGATACCATATAAGATAGCAAGAATGCTCAAAGTCTGTATTATTTTCATAGATAGGAGTTGTGTCTTATATTTACAATGGTAAAGAATCTATCTTAGAAAATGTTCGAATGTCTATGCTAAATCTATGCTGCCATTACAGCCGTAGATGTTGAGCATATAATCAGTTGTAATTGCAATATCAGTGACAGAATAGTTAACATGATTGTAGGCTATATGTTGAGCATGTTTTAACATGATCATGATCTGCAGAATCTTCCTTTATAAGGTAAGTATCAATAAAAAAAAATTATATTATTGTAAACTTTTATTCTTTTATTTCCTTACCTTATTTCTGTTTAACAAATTTATGTACTAAGTTACATGATTTGTGGTATGATGCCAGCAAACAAGCAATTAACTGGGGTACATCATGGAGCGTAATTGCGCATTGTTTCAAGATTTTGTGGCATCAGAAGGTTTTAAAAAAATGCTTATGATCCGGGATTCAAAAATTATATATTGTATTAAGTTTTAATTGATTTTTTATTTATGAAACTGTTAAAATAAACTATTTAATTTGCAAGAAAAATAGCTTGGGTGCAAATTGACTCCAATTCAATTATTCGAGGAAACTCATCTAAAAAAGAAAAATAGAGGGAAATGAGAGAAAAAAGTTTGTCAATAAAAAAGCAGAAGTGCTCATTGTAAGGTTATATATATATATATATATATATATATATATATATATATATATATATATATATATATATATCAATGTATTAAAATTTTTCTTTGCATTATTAATATGAATTTAGAATTTTAACTTTATTTTATTTTATTTTGTAGGATAAAAATAATGTTGGCATAACTGTAAAATTTGGTGAAGACACTTCCACCAATCTTTCTCAATATCTTCAATTGTGGTTGGAAGTTAGTGCAACTAATAAACCTTATAGGAATCGGGTTTATAGTATATTTATAGCAACGACCTAAGAAATGAGGGCAAGCCATTATGTTTCAACAAGAGGCACACCACATTTCAACCCACGCTAGAAATCACAAGATGTTGATGAGTCTGTCCAAAAAATGGTTCAGGAACAACTGGAAGTACAATTACCTAATTTGAAGAGAGAGAAAAAGCACAACTTGAACAAGAAACTAAGAGGTATTGGGAAACATTACATGCATATATGACTTTATATTTGTTAGAGAATAATATAAATCATATCATGAGACCTCACCTAACAGCTTAAGCTTTTGGGTTGAGATGATTCTTTGACATGATATCAGAGCCTTGATGACCAAGTGGTCTCGAGTTCAAATCTCACCATCCCTATTTATTTGATAAAAATTAAACACAATGTAATGTGGACCTGTGCAAGTTTCAAGCTCAAATGGTTTTCACTTGAGGAGGTGTGTTAGAGAATAATATAAATCATATCTTGGGACCTCACCTAACAGCTTAAACTTTTGGGTTGAGATGATTATTTGACAACATTTGACTCCCTCTCTTTGGACTTTCTGATTCTGGATACTTTCCTCTCCCTCAACCTCTGCTATTTTAGGAGTTTATGTCTTGTTTAAAAAATATTTGTGTGTAGAATATTTAGATGAATGGAGAAACTTGTATTATAAAATTTTTGTTATGAAGATGCATTTTTGTTGTGATTGCATTTTTGTTGTTGTTTTTGTGATTCTAGAGTGAATTTAAAAATAAAAAAGAAAAATGAAACGCTGACAAAATCGTTGATGGACATGGGATTCCATCAACCATTTCAGTGGCAATGTTCGCACAAATTTCTTCGAAAAGTTGTAGAAGGTTTTGGCATTTTCAACGTAATTCACGATGGACAGTTCTTTTCGCATTTAAGGTGTCGATGGGGTTGCCGGCGGAAAAAAAACTTATTTTTTTTTAGTGGATATTTCATCCGCATTTCTATCGGAGTTGGAAGTTGCCAACAGAAATGCTGATGGAATGTAAATCCCTGACGAGAAACTTGCCAATAACATATTTCCTTCAACAATTCCATTGACAAGTCAGATACTAACAAAATGTTTTTCTAGACATTAAAAGAATATCCTTGTCAGCGTTTTTCAATTTTCTGATAGTGGTTTGAAGCTGATGATGTGTTTTATTTTTTAAATTCACTATTTGTTTTCTTTGATGCAGTTGATATTTCTAATATTTTTCTGGTCATAGCTGCAATAAGATCTCAAGTTGGATATGAATTTGCATGTTTGGGAGTGTGGTTGCAGTTACTTTCTAAAGTGTATTTCGTGTCCAAATGTATGAAAATGATATATTTTTTTTATTTTTAAAAAATTATTTTTAAGATTAACTTATCAAAACAATCCAAAACACACAAAAAATTTAATTTTTAACAAAAAAATTAAATTTTTTAGGATCGCGATTTGCACCGCGTTTTCAAACGATGCCGAAGCATTATGAACCAGTAAATTTTGATACTTGAAATATTGATGAATTTCAATGTATATACATGTCAAGTGAACGAAGAACCTGGAAAGTCTTATCGAGCCTCAGGCAGGCTAATTGTCAATTCGTTGTTAGAATATATAGTTGATGTGTTGTGAAAGGCAACAAAATTGCTAGATCTCCGACGACTAAGACTCGAGAATGCAGGTTCTTCTGGAGAAGGAAGTGATGCATTGTCATTGCTCAACATCTGAACCACTAATGGCATCGTAGGTCTATCGGCTGGAGATTCCTGAACACACAAAAGCCCTACATGGATGCACCTGAAAATTCTGTCAGGACTTTCACATGAGTCCTTTATCGATGGATCGATAAGGTCTAGTCCTCTAGCTTCATTCCACAATTCCCATGCCTGAGAAGCATTTTAAATACATTAATGTCTTGTTTTACTGGTAATCAACTATTATATGGAGATAACACAGAAGGAAAGGTTTCTTTTTTCTTTTATTTTTTCAACTTACCCATCCTTGAAGGGTTTGAGGAAGATCGTTGCGAAAAAATTCAGCATTTCTCTTACCGGTCACAATCTCTAATAGCAAAACTCCAAAGCTGAAGACATCTGATTTTTCTGAGAATTTTCCATATTGTGCATATTCGGGTGACATGTAGCCACTGCAGAAGTAATAGTGCAAATGAATTAGTAGTGACAGAAAATTAGAATATCAGTAGAATCACGCTGACGCCAATCGAAGTTTATGTGGAGTATTCAAACTTACTAAGTACCAACCACCCGTTTGGTATGTGCTTCGGTTTGGTCAGATCCAAACATCCTTGCCAATCCAAAATCTGAAATCTTAGGATGCATTGCATCATCCAGTAATATGTTACTTGCCTTTAGGTCCCTGTGGATCACTTTCAATCTAGAGTACTTGTGAATGTAAAGTAGACCTTGAGCAATGCCCTCGATGATTCGAAAACGTTTGCTCCAATTAAGGTTTGCCTTTTCAGAAGGATCTGATAGAAGAAATCATTAGCTGACAATGTGATTATGGTAGAACAAACCTAATGTAATGCAATGTAAGTGTTCAAGCTACTGACGATGTTCAGACAAGGATGGCTACATATTTTAGGAGTTTCAAAAGAGAGAACGAAGTTTACCAAACAAAAACTTATCCAGGCTTCGATTCCGCATGTATTCGTACACCAATATTCTCTCCTCTGCTTCAGCACAGCAACCTAAGAGCCTCACCAGATTAGTGTGTTGGAGCTTAGAAATAAGTTTTGACTCATTCATGAACTCTTCTAGTCCTTGTCCAGATTTCTTAGAAAGCCTTTTTATTGCCACTTCTTGAAATGCCAAATCCCCCTACAGAGCAAATGCTCAATAAAACCAATCACATCATCAGGAAAGAGAATAGAATCAAGAAGGGAAAGTAACTGAAATCAACTAAATTTGAGAAGTTGGATGCAGCATTTCCTAAAAGTGGAAATAAAACCTTATAAACGGTGCCAAAACCACCCTCTCCCAGTCTATTATCTTCAGAGAAGTCATTTGTGGCAGCCTGTATTCTGTTCAAGCTAAATATGTTCAGCTCCGTGTCACCATTACCAGCTTCACCTCCAATGGGGGTGCTGGTCCCTGAAAAACTCCCTTCAATTATCCCTGTCAGGTATCAATTAATGTTAAGCTACAGAGTAAACCAGGACAGCCAACAATAATCATTATCTTTTTGATGAAGAAAGGTATGGAAAGACACCTTGTTTTCCAAATCTTTTTCTCCAGGTGAAATAGCCAGATAGAATAGTAAGAACCCCTAAAGAAATTACTGCTACTAGAATTATAATAGAGCGCTTGCGTCTACTGGAAAAGTTATCACTACTTCCATCATTTTCAACTGCATATAAAAGTAAAGGAAGATTAGTTGTTATTGAAATTCACTAAAGGGGACAGTTAGTCCTAATCCATTAGGCTCAATGCAGATGTTGAGAAAGTCAAAACTAGTTGAAATTATATGATCATACCAAGTTCTCTGTCATGAACACGAACGTAAAGAATTTGCCCTTCAATGTCATGTACAATATCCATCAAGTCCCCATACCAGCTCAGGCAGTTAACTGAATTTCCTTGACTTGCATTGACAAGTGCATAAGCTGTGCAAGAGCAATTTTGGAGGCATCTTGATTCACAATCATTGGCACTCATATTTTCCACTAGATACGAATGATCTGGTAATTTTATAGTTTCAATCTTCAAAAACCCATCACCCTTGTCACATGTTAGTGCCTTTTGCCTCACACAAGTGTCACTAGTCCAATTCCTCATATGCCACTCTTGCTGAATTTTTGGCTGGAAACCTGTCAAACATTTGCAATAAACTGGAGAACCTTTTTTGTCACAGCTACTAAATGGACTGCAATGACCATAGAAATCACAGTAAACTTTAGGCCACTGCCACATAGAAAACCATTTACTGTTTTTCTCCTCCCATATCAGAGCCTCAAGTCGCCCCTTTGGGACTAGTGTGATCCTTAATATAGCTGAGATATCTGAGATACTGTAAGAAAGATAAATATCATCACCCTCTAACTTCACAGTAACGTAATAAGCAAAAGGTAGCCATCGGGATAACTTCGTTAATGACATAGAATTGCTGTAGACATTGGTTCGGCTACAAGGAACATGATCCTTCCATATGAAAAACTGCAGAGGTCCCGTCGTATCCAAGCCGAAAGAGAATAATCCTGGTTGTGGATCTTCAGCGTCTATCCAAGATGTAAGCTGCCTTCTTTGACCAGTTTTGCGATTATTGCCAACTTTCATGCCAGGCAAGAACGTATCCGACGGATGATCAAAGCTCTGCCACAGGATGGTTTCCCCACTTCTCAATAAAAAGTTTCCACTATCCATTAAGACACCCATCATGCTATTTATAGCTGAATGAGCAATCTTTACATTAGATGACCAAACAATTTTCCCTGTTGCATCAAGAACCACTAGATTTCCATCGACCCCGAGTGAGAAAGTTCCTAGAGAATCAGTAGGGGATTCTCTATTCGCAACCCAGACAACAGATTTCTTCTGAATTTTGTTATACCAAATGCCGAGATAGTACCTTGGAGTTGAATTTCCCACACTAAAGAAGCCTAGAGCAAAAGTTCCACTAGCAGAAATTATGGATTGATTTGCACTGACATATCTGCCTGAAACTATAATCCCTTCACCTGCACCGATTGGCAATAGAGAAACTGAGATTGACATTAAAAGCAGCAAAACATAGAACCCCATTATCTATTTGTGAGGCTGAAAGAAAGATATCTGCAATTAATGACTAGAAAGGCTTCCCATCCATATATGATCCACAGCAGTCATCTGAAGTTGGATATGGTGGATTATGAGCCCTACATCAAATAAAAATCTAGCCATCATTAGAAATTAAAGGCTTGTAAGGAAAATGCCAAATGACGTCAATTTTTGCAGGCCATTGGTTTACGAGAACTTTCATTTGAAGAATTAGTGGCCCGTGGGGCAATGCATGAATGGACGGTGGAAGCAGTCTTTTCATCTTTCTTTGGCCCTCATATGTCTCCACTTCTAGCTCGTTTTACATGCATCTTAGTTCCCAGACGTGGAATAATAGTATGTTTAGCTTTCAGGCAAATAGAAGAGGACAAAATGGATGCAAATTACGTACTGGCAATGCGTGACCTGACTGATAGTAGAAGAAAATATCACCACCGAGAAGAAAAAGAAGAATTACATGAGGCTAACTAAACTGTTACGTAATAAAGAGAAGATCCAATGGGCTGAGCCCAGCCCAAATGATAAAATACCAAATTTATCTCACAAAGAAGGTGTCCATAGAGGTAACTGACTAGCCTGATAAGAGATTTCAAAGTTGATTTATTAGAAAATATTTAATAATATTATTAAATAATTATCTTGAACAATTTTTTGCCATATTTTATTTTTAAAATTGACCCATGTCGCAGCATTAGCCGGCCTATAAACTAGTAATTGCTAAGACAATACCCAACCCCACCATCATAAAATCAGAAAAAAAATAAAAATAAATAAAAATTTAAAAGTATAATAATAATAATAATAATAAACACATTATTTACATATCAAACTAAAATTGCGTTTGAAAACACGGGTCAACCCTCATTTCCAATAAATAATTCTCAAAATAATTTTAAAAAAAATATATTATTTTGATACATTTCAGTACAAAAAATATTTTAAAAAACAACTATAATTATATTTTTAAACACACTTTAATTATCGATAGAAAACTAACAACACCACCATAGTTTTTAGTACATAATGATATGGTGTTGTGCTGAAGAGCGAATAATATAACAAGCATATCATTCAACTTTCCTTTCATGAGCTGACCTTATTGAAAGAGCTATTTTGTCTTCCATATTATTAATTATGGAAACCCAAGGGAGCGCACCCACCCCGCAATGCATTTGAGGGTACTTGAGAATGTAACGTTAATTAGTTTTTGAAATGTTTTTTTTTATATATATTAAAATAGTATTTTTTTTAAAAAAAAAATTATTTTTAATATTAATATATCAAAACAATCTAAAATATAAAAAAATAATTTTAAATAAAAATTTTATTTTTTAGAAAAACCAATTAAGTACAAGCATTGCATTTATAAATGTTTTCTTTGGATTTAGCCTTGCCTTGACTAAATGTGAGTATAATCATCTAGTAGGTGGTCCTGTAATAAAAACTTGGGATTAGAAGTTTGCTTCTCTTATGAACTCAGATTCGAATCTTGTGGTCGCTAATATGATAGTGATTAGAGGTTTATATGATCGTTAACTTTAGATCTCATGAAATTAGTCGAAGGATATACAAACTAACTCAGATACCCACTTTAATAATAAAAAACAGAAGCAAATTGTCCTAACACCTTTAGCTTCAATTATTGAAATTCTCACTACCCTAATATTATTTTATGGATTCTTTGAACACTTACTAGAACAGAATTGAAACAGAGCTTTTGTATTAAAACAAATATTACAGCCCTTTATATTGTCATCATAGCATCAGAATCCTATTATGCTTCCTATAATTAAGCTTGACATGTTTACAAGCAAGGAAACAAATAACAAACAAATCAATCTACATTAATTGACAGTGGCTGCAACTTTATTCTGCAGATTCCTCTCCTTGATTTTCTTGGTTTCCTGAACTGGTTTGATTTTCTTTAATTTCCTTTAACACTTACACTAACCAGAGGCCAAGTTTTAATTATATCTAGCTCAATGGTTAGAAACATTGATTTGTAAATTGATTGGATTGACAATTTGCATATTTTTTCCATCTCTGATATATATTAAGGTTTTAATTTTATGGCATCCAAATTGAAATTTGATACTAGTTTTACTTGCATGCGCACAAATAATATACACGCACGCACGCTTGAATTCGCTTTTAATATAAATTTTTATTAAATAAAAAAAAACAATCAATTACCAAATATCAAATATTTATATACCTTATAAATCAACATTCAATTACCAAATATCAAATATTTACAAAATAATATAGAAATTCTTATAAAAAATTATACACATAAAGATATCTAAACAAATAACATTTTCTTATCCGTATTTTTATTTAAGGTATGCGCAAGCTGATCTGAACATCCATATTAAAAAAAAAAAAATTAACAACCTGTTACTTATTATTTAAGTAACCTCGGCTCATTTTTCCTTACGCAGACTTCATTTCTTCTTAATTAATTTTTACGTATAACAGGTACTTGGGATTTTTAAAGGTGATCCGGTTGCTTTTATAGTCAAGGAAGCTTTTTATTTTTGCATTGACTAACATTTCCAGAAATGTATTGAATCTTTTTAAATACACCAATTCAATACGAAAAATATGCAGGAAAAAATCTTTAAATACCCTTCACCGTAGAATAAAAAATAAAAATATCTGGAGATCTTCACTGGTTAGTCTTAATAGGAGCATGAAAATTGAAGACTCGGTTTGTGACAATTAACTCGTTGGCCTATAGTGAATTCGGCTTAAGCCCTAATAATTTTAAACTTGACATAATTTTAAAATCTTACCTAAACGTATTATTATGTGAAAGGAGTTGTAGAAGAGATTACAAGTGGAACCTTATAAGTTAGTTTTTGAGGAGGAGAATAGTCCAAGTTTGCTAACAGGTCTAGACCTTACAGTACGTCAGGGCTTGAACACAAGACCTAACATATGTGAGGGAGATTATTGGAGTTATTACGCATCGGCTATGAAAGGGGTATGATTCATTCCATGAAAACACTCAAAGTCACGAATCTTGAGGGAAAAAAAAAACACATATAAAGCACAAAGGAAGAAATACCTGAGGCAAACTAAATAGGTTACATAACAAAGAGAATATCCAATAGGCTGAGCCCAGCCCATATGATAAAATACCACATTGTCTCACAAAGAAGGTTTCCATCCTGCAATTATTCATGCCTCTCAGTGCAGTTTGAGGCCTTAGGGAATCCAAACTCAAAAATATAAAATAAGGGTTTAGTAGTTCAAAATGTTGACCCCTCCTACATATGTCTTGCTGAGTTACGCCATTTGGGATGCGAAGTGGTCAGAGTTGAATTAGAAGTTGGTGGTGGCCTGAGCAGTG
>Ga0307509_10005749_pt1 | contig 17073 bp, 31 predicted proteins | sample 10_EM_MG_FD_202245 | JGI IMG/M metagenome (GOLD analysis project Ga0307509, IMG submission 202245) | Populus trichocarpa ectomycorrhiza microbial communities from riparian zone in the Pacific Northwest, United States - 10_EM | ecosystem: Host-associated > Plants > Roots > Unclassified | place... | reverse complement strand
CCGCGTTATACCCCCCCCCCCCCTCGAGTTCTTACCAACTCTCTATAGGGAGCTTCAGCCGTGCTGGTTTACGGAGCAATCGAGTCACCACTGGCTCAACCGCGAGCACTCCTCGGTGGTCATTTCATCGCGGCGTTGATTGGCGTCTGCATAACGAAACTATTCTCTCTGTTGTCCAGTGAGCAAAGGTTCGATGAATTGCGGTGGCTGGCTGGTTCGCTCTCGACAGCGACAGCGATAGTAGTGATGCAAATCACAGAGACGACCCATCCCCCAGCAGGGGCCTCAGCTTTACTAGCTGCCGTGAGCCCAGAAATCACGGACTTGGGGTGGTTAGTGATTTTGCATTCCCACCTTCGACAAAATCTGAAGCCAAGCGTTGAACCATCTGCCCAGGTACTACCTTCCAATCATCCTGCTCTCGTCCTCCCTCATCCTCGTCGTCGCTTTGATCGTCAACAACGTCCAGCGGCGCTACCCACGATTCTGGTTTGTGCCCCCTTCGCCTCCAAAGAAACACATCGCGCCTGTGTTGGAAACCCCCCGCGGGGAGGAGTCCGTTATCATCGCGCGGATGGATAAAGACGCCCAGACTACGGTACCCTTACACCCCCCGCATCTGCCACACTTGCATCCATCACACCCACAGCAAACGGTCGCAGAGAAAGCATTAGAAGTGTGAGATTACATAGCAAGCAAGGCACTAATCCGAGTATAAAGCAGTACAGATATTGACAAAACATTATTCATTGCTCCCCCCTTGATGGCATGTGACCAGAGAAGTGGGATAACAAATCCTGCAGAACATCGTTGAGTGTGGTTGTTGGTCATGATGAACGTGGTAGTACCTGGGGCGAACCAAAACTCTGGTCGCATCTGACCCCATCCGTGGAGGAGAAATGACACAGATAGTTCCCTTCTGTTGACGCTTGAGTAGAGAAGTTATCGACAAAGAATGAAAGCTTACCGCACTTGAGTTCGTTAATGCGAGTGGCCTTCTCGAGCAGTTCGGCTGCCAATTCTAGCTCGCCACGTAATTGCTGAACCTCCTCCTGTAGTTGGGTGGCCAAAGCAGCGTGCCTCCTGATGTTGTCCCCCGTCCGTTCGTCCCTCGCCTGCAGGACCTTATATAAAGACTCCGCCTTCGCCAGTTCTGTCTTCAACTTCGCGACGATGGCATCGTATTTGGCTGTGATCAGTCTGACCGATTCCTTTGTCTGACTTGCGACGATCGTTTTCTCTTCTCGAATACGGGAGGTTTCAGCTTTCGCGTCTTTAGCCTCCTGCCGGGCTTCTTGAGAACCCACGAACCCCTTCCTGTATTCTTCCTTCCAGGTTTCGACCTCGTTTTCTGCGTACCGTTTAGCCCGTTCCAATTCATCCCGCTCCACTGTCACCTCCGCTAGTTTGTCCTCCAGTTCCTTCTTTTCCAGCTCCCAGCCTGCAGATGGCTGTTGGGGAGGCGTGTCCTCAAGAGAAGCAAGCTGTACCTTCAGCGCAACCCTCTCTTGCTCCCATTCCGCCCGCGCGTGCTTGTGTTCCTCCACCTTGGCGTCGAGGGCATTCCGGATTTCTTCGACTTCACCCTGGAGTTGCTTTCCTTTGGCCTCGCTTTCGTCGAACAAGCCTTGCAGCCAGTCAATGTGGATGCCTAGTTCGGAAACAGTCCCCTTCGCCTCATCCAGTGCCTCGCGTTGGACGTCTTGCTTTATGGAGAGGTCCCCAAACTCGGCTTGAATCCTGTCGTTTTCGGCCTGCAGATGCTCGATTTGGGCCTCCTGAGCAGCGAGGTGGGTTTCCAGTCCCTCGATCTCTTCGGACTTTTGGTTCAGAATGACGAGGGCGTCTTCGAGCTTCTGACTGTTAAACGACTGAAATTGTTTTGGTTCGTTTTCCGAGACCGGGAGAGAGAGTGACTAACCGGGGCCGATGCTTCCGCGCGCTCTGCGGGCGACTGGGACCGGGGCGGGTCCCGTTCCGTTGAACCGGGGTCCTACGATCGATATGTCACGGCGGGGGGTAAACGGGTGAGTTGTTGGTGCTGACCGTAGTTGGTTGTGCCTCGCAAGGAACTTCATTTGCACGACCATCGAAATCAAAGTAGGCGTCTTGGACGTCCTGCATCTTCTTGACGATTTCGACGTCAAGGAGATCGTCGACGGGCTCTGGATCGAAACTTTGGTGGAGCGGTTCCGTTGCAACGTGTAGGTCCTGTGAGTCCTGAATAGATGGTTCGACGGTGTCCTGGGTGGGAAACGGTTTCTTGGGACTAAATTCATCGATGACACTTGTGGTATCCGCCGCCCGTAAATATGGATCGAAATGTGATGGGTAAAGCTGGGGGACGGGACCTAATGTTTTTGTCTTCTTTGTACGCGGGGGAGTGGGTGTGAAAATGGCATCATCCACAGGGGGCTCGGGGGGTGTCTGTTGTCGGGCCGCTCTTGGAGGTGTGGATTCAGGAAGGGGATCAGCGGGTTCGGCATCCTGGTCTGGAAGTGGTAGGCCAGCCAAAAACGGTTCCTCTTGATCGAAGGGGTCCTGAGGCTGCAGGGAGGCGTGTCGTGAGGGAGGGACTGGCGTGGCCTCCACAGCAAACGTCGGTGGCTTGGGGCGAACATCCGAGGGGGTTTTCAGTCTGCGTTTCTTCTTCTTCGCGGCTGGAGGGATCGGAGCAGGTTGGGGAACGACGCGGGCAGCCTCTTGGGTGTTCTCCTCCTCCTCTTCCCGTAGATGCTTGAGTGCGGAGTTCGACCCACGGGGTGAGGAAGGTGTGGCGGCGGACGGAAGAGGCGTGACCTTCTTGTGTCTCCGCGGCGGTCCAATGCGCACAGCTGAGCTGCTAGTGCCCGCCTTGGAGCGGGAAGAGGAGCGGGTTGCCTTGTCAAGGCCCTCCACCTCGACAGGAGCTTCGATTTCCTCCACCTCGTCTACCGTCTCCTTGCTGATCCGTTTGAGACTCCTGATGGACTTGTTACGAGACTTCTGGGAAGCGGACGGGGATGCGACATCAACCCTCTGCTTTTTGGGTGCTGGCTTAGGGTCCTCGTCGGCTGTAGTGTGCCTCGTACTCTGCCGCTTCCGTTTTCCGAGAGAAGGTTCTCCAGACGCGCGTGAACCGTTGTCCGATCCAAGAGAGATCACGGGGGAGCCGGTAGCGCGACTGCTAGGCATCAGAGAGGTTCGGGAGCTCCTGGAGCTCCTAGAATTCCTAGCAACAGGCTTTCTCGGCGTAGATGCAGTGAACGTGCGTGATTTCTTAGGAGCTGATGCCACGGTCAGTGTTTATCCTTCTGCGGGGCGAAACCGGGCATACCTGGAGGTTTCTTTTTCTTTTTCGCGGCCTTCTTTTCCCCCCAGGCCTCAATGAGATCGTCGGTAACTTCTGTCTTCCTGGTCCAGCTCGGTGACCAGGGTCGACCTGTTTCGGGGTCTGTTCCATCCCAGTTGACCAAGTATTCGTGCTTCCTTTCGCCAAGGATCTCTAGAGCGGGCCAGTACCCGTCCTCACCGGGTTCAGCCTCTCCCGCCTGTTCTTCGCCGTCTCCGCGAGTGCTTGTGGCCATCTCGAGGGCGGAGGACTGACACGGGATGAGTATCAGACGCGGGTTGAGGATCAGATGATGCACGGACGTAAAGTGTCATGTGACACGCGACGAGCTCCCACTGGGTCTTGTGAATTGAACGGGAATAAGCTACCGTTTGCCCGGTACCACCACCGGCGAGGGGATTGACAACTCACCGTCCCTCTTAGCATTTTCTGCCTCGTCGCCTTGTCTGAATCCATCTCTCCCGTCGCGTCACACCACCATTTTCTTGCGGGATTGCCTGGATTCGATACCCGCCCATAGGTCCCATTTCCCGCCGGCAGTGTTTGACGGAATCTATCTTGTTTTCGCGGTTACCTGGCAATGGCAAATACGAAGAAGGGCACCCCGTCAGAAGCGTCGACGAGAGTGTCCCGTAGGACCTCATTGTCAACATCAACTTCTCGTGTATCCATAACATCTCTCCCGGTGAGAACGAAAACCAGAGGTCTATCTACTGCTTCCCTGGACAGCAGTGAAAGCGGCGCGAGTGGGACTACCCTGAAGCCTAACGGTACTACTCGCTCACCGAATGCAACCCCCGTTCCTTCGATTTCCCCCGCGGCGAAGCGGATGTCTACCTCCATCCCCACACCTACATCGCGCCGTCAGTCCGTGGCTCTACAGCCCAGCAACGGTTCCTTCAAGCCAGAACTCAGCTCGTCCAACTCGTTCTCTCAAGTCATGAGGAAAATCAGCACATCTCCGTCGGTTTCACGCCCACGTCACGTTACGACCGCTCCATTACCCCCTTCCAACCTCTTGGAGGAACCTTTCCCTTTACAGGAACCGATCACTATAACGCCCAGCACACCTCGTCATCGCGTTTCGTCCTACATCCCTCCGCGCAGGGCAAATACGCTCGATGCTACCCCCTCCCCAAAACCTAAAGCGAGTCCAAAACCCTCCCCATCCCCCCGGAAAACGCCCGCAAAGAAGGCTGACACTCCAAAGTCCACATCTAACACTCCACCGTGGTCCTCTCCCAATACCCTGGACCGGAAGCATGGCATGGCAGTCGCAAAGTATTTGGCCTCCGAGTCTCCATCGCGTGCGCCGGCCCAAAGTGTACGCGGAGGGGAAGTATTCCCCGTATTTGACGCCGTTCTTGACGGGGACGACATGACACTGGAACTGATAACAGACCTGAATGAGGGAGAGGTCGACGAAGACGTAAGCTTACCGTGGTAACACCTCGATTATTACTGACAGCGTACAGATTCAAGCTGCCCAAGACCAAGTGATGTCGATCCACATGAAGAAGGTGCTTCATTACAAACGACTTTTGGAACGAGCGCAAGCGTCTACCGCGGCGCAACTACACGCTCTTCAAGCCGAGGTCAGAGTGTTGAAGGAGAAGGAGAGGCAGCACGAGAACGGCGGCTACAGTGATGCAGCCTTGCTGAATGGGGATGACTTCTGTGTCTGTGGTGGCCGGAAGCGTGGTTCGGACTACTGGAGCGGGTACAGAGAAGGAAGTGCCGACGACGGTCCTGGTGATCTGTTAAGCGCACTCAAAGGGAATGGCTCCGGAGGGTTCAACGAGACTGAGGTCAGAAAAGCAATACGAGGTCTTAGCAGGGAGGATCGGATGCGTTTGTGAGTATGATTTCCGCCCTGTTACCATCTGGTATTGACTCCCTCTCGCAGAATTGCCTTGATTCTTGATTGTACGATCTCGGTTATCGTGTCACTGTCCAGTTCATCTCACATATCTTTTAGCATGTATGCCGGGAGACATTCGCCTCCAGATCCTCCTCCTCGAAAAATACGCCAAGTCTACCTTCGACATTGTCGGAAACCTCTCGCATGACCTGGCGTTCAAGATCTTAAAGTGGCTCTCGGTGCGAGAGCTGGTCTACGTTGAAACCGTGAGCAGGAAATGGCAGGAGATGGTTCACCATCCTGGTCTTTGGAAGTACCATTGCTTGAGGATTACCGCTACAGATCCTATGCCCCTCAAACCCCCCCAAAACCCAGATGGCTGGTGAGTCAGGGTATTAGTCCCTCCACCTGCCACATCTCACACCATGGTCAGGGAACCGTTGTACCGCGCCTTGCACCATCGGGAGTCGAATTTCAAGAATGCCCTCCCTCAGAACATCCGCTTCTTGACTGGTCACACCAACTACTGTACTTCCCTGCTCTTGAAGGGCAAACGTCTGATCAGTGGCTCGTACGACGAGACGATTCGATTCTGGAATATTGAAACGGGCCAGATGACAAAGTGTTTGCAGGTCAAGAAACCGGTCAGTTGTATTGATTTCTTGCACGAAGAAGGTACGGACCTTTTCGAGTGGCACAGATCCAGGTTCTCATTCATTGCAGAGGTATTTGTCGTTGGCTTCCACGATGTTGGGTGGGCCATCCCTTGTTCTCTGTTTCGGGTTCAAGCTGACCGCCTTGGATAGTCGGGTCCACCTCTTCTCATCGTTGACATTCAATCCTTTGCAACAACTCGCCGGGCACCTGAATGGCATTCGCGCTGTGGCTCTGTCCTCTAAAAACCTTGTCTCTGCCGGGGCAGACAAAGCTTTGGTATGCTGGGACTGGCGAGCAGGCACGAAGATCGTGCGGTTTGGCCAACAGACCACCGTAAACATTGGCGTCCAGTTGATCAGCAGTGAGGGGAACCCAGAAGAGGGAGAGCGTGTTGTGAGTGTTACCATCGACGGCATCGTTCGAGTTTTTTCGATCAGTAAGTGAAAGTGGTGCTTCGTAAGTCCCGCACTAATGAGCCTTCAGAACGTCGCGAGATGGTGTCTCAGTTCAAACTGTCCGAACTCGGGGGTGGGGATCCTGTGCTCAGTGCCAAGTTACTGAACGTTGGCTCGGCTCCTAACAACATGCTCCAGTGGGTACTTTCGGATGGCCGTCCCTCGGTAACTCTGACAAACCCGTCTCCAGGTGGTTCGCTGCGAAGGGAATGCAGATGACCGTGAGCTTGGGTGGACCTGTTGCTGAGGGATACGTACTGATTCCGTTCTAGTGCGCGACCAAGTCTGTCATTCTTCACCTCCGCTGGACGGAGGGGGATGTGTCCCAACCAGAAGTGAAAGAGTCCTCAAAGGACCTCACAGCATCGCAACCCCCGTCCGCGTTTGGAATGGGTCGGCCACGGACCAACTCATCCCTTTCACGTTCAACCTCTTCTACGTCAATGGCGCGCCGTACCTCGTTGGCACCCCCAACCCCTATCACGAAAGGCCGGCTGTCACTCAGTACTTCGACATCCAGAATATCTCTGACACAATTGAGTCCGTCCCCCAATTCCGGCTCAGGCCCGAACCCCGGTAGTTTCCCGTTCAGGTTTGGACGTGCAGCAGTTTTAACTGCTCCCCCCAAACTGGTTGCGGTGATTGATACGCCGGACCTTGCAGTTGGTGCGGTCGATGCAAGCAAGAGAAGGGTCGTTACGGCAACACGGTTCAGCTCTAGGATTGGTGCTGATAGAACAGTGAGCTGTTTCTGCCTCATGTAATTGGTGCCAGCCGTTACTCAGACTCGATGGCGCGTGCCTAGATCTTTATGTCCACCCATCGTGATAAGGGTTCCAAACCTTCGGGATCTCCAGACGATAACGGTGATGATGAGGAACTCGGGACGGGTGATGTCGCTGATAAGCCTAGAAAGCCTTCTCCCGTCGGGCCCGATGTAGACCTCGACGAAGATATTATCCCGCTGCAAGGTGTCTGGGCCGCGCTTTCGGAAGGGGTGCCGGATTCGCTCGCCCACGCCAAAGGTTTGCTCGGCGGGCTTCCGAAAAAGTTCGAAGGGTTGGCCACTCCCGAGAAGAACCCCATGTCGATGCAACTCAGTCACGAGGAAGTCGTTGTGGGGTGCGCGGACGGCACGATATAGTAAGCCCATCCGTTCACTTTCAAGGTATCTCGGCTAATCTCACCACATCCATTTCCAGTGTTATGAGCTTTATCGGGTACGGGCACAGGAAACAAAAGGAGCTGGTCGAATCACCCCAATGTCCAAATACCCCGGATACCACACTCGACGACTGAATTATTGATTTACCGACGGGCGGACTTGGCACTTTTCTTCCTTCGGGCGGTTGTTACCGTCCACCCCCACCCACACTGTATGACGAAGGATATAGCTTACATCTACCCTACCACCCCTTTGCTTTCTCCCATAATCGTTACGCTCTTCTTCCCCTTGTCTTCTTCCCCCTTCGCTGCCTAATACGTACACACCGCCGGCGATGTAGCCTTTCGTTTCCTTAGACCGTAGTTGGTGGATTGATCCGGTGGAGTACGCTCGATGCAGCAATATTGTTCCCGATTTTGAATGTTGGGTGGTCGAGGCTGGCACAGAACCGCCGCGTTTGTAACCAGAACGGGAGCCTTTGGTCGGACCAACCACCTGTTGCTTTGCTCCTACCCCCAGACGGGCGGGATTTACGAGAACCGGCCTTTGTCTGTTGTCGTTCACCATGCTCGTGCTGCACCCGACGTCTAGCTGCGATGTTTGCTATGATACGTACGGGCAGGAGAACCCAGCGAGTACGATACCATGTGGTCACATATTCTGCTACCGGTACGTCAGCCCAGGTCGTTGCCGTTGTGACACGAGGCATTTTCGCTTATCCGTTTTCCCCCACGTCCTCCCATCCACAGATGTCTTTCCGTGTGCCGACCGAGCGTGTGCCCGTTGTGTCGAAAGAAGTTCTCGAGCTCCTATGTCACGAAACTTAGGACGGCCAACGTTGGGGATAGTGGGGCCGAAGCGGTTGTTTGCAGTCCGGTTCCGGCAACGCCGAGTACATCAAGTTGTCGGCTCGAACGGCGGGACTCATTGAGGGGGAAGGATTTCGATGACCGTGTGGCTGCGCATATCAAGGAGACTGGCGACATGATCAAGGAGGTCACCGAGAGAGTCTACTTGCAACATGCAGTCGAGGCCACTCTGAGAGCCAAACTCATGGAGATCGAGCTTGAGAGGGATGCGTTGTTGTCGTGAGTTTTCCGTATCCTCCCCTTCGCTACTCCACATTCCGATCCCCGTCTGCTTTCAGAAAGGTGTGTTCTGGAGACATGCTAGATGCTGCGTTCTCACTGCAGGACATAGCTTTCTGTGGCTGAAGATGCTCTGAGAGCATCTAAGAGCGTTGAAGAGAGTTTGATGGATACCCTGCAGCGAACAATTGACGGTTATGAAGCGTGCGTGTTCTTTCGACCCGTGGCCCTGGCCTCTGACTGACACACCCCATCCCAAATTTGCAGGCGGGTGAGTTCTGCCATTTCTCAACGAGCGAGACTGGTGTTTATATCAGCCTCGCAGCTTGATGGAATGGAGGCTAAGTTGGACGAGGCCAAACTGACAGAAGATATGTTATGTGCCGAGATGTCCAGTTTGAGACTTGAGCAGAATCCGGACCATTTACCGTCAGCAACTCATCCATGAAGCCTCCATGCCGAGTCCAAGCGCCACAAACCCTTATCGATGTCGGTCATTGATCATCGGTGCGCCTTGTTTCATCTCGCTTCCTGGAAGTTCGGAGGACTTACACAACCGTTGCGGTAGGGGTGTTGTATCATATACTTGTAGATGTATTGCCCCGGGAGCATAGCCCTGCAACTTTGCGATCTTGATCAATGCTTTACGGGATCGTGCGTGTTGTCCGGTGATAAGATGAGAGTTACAACTTGCGAATTTTGTATTCCAAAGGTATGGTCGTCAGCGAATATAATGAAACCGAGTACCATGATGCAACCATCCCTCAAGCGCCATGCTTTCCATCGAGAGGGATCTGCGCAGGACCGATAAACACCCTGAAACGATTGGAGAGAAACCGGAGAACCTACGGGGTTTTTCATTTCGAGTGCCTGAGCGACATTCTGCAGGGTTGGGCCTGGGATAGGGGAGTTTCCGGTCACCACTGCAATGAGTACAATTATGGGTACCATCAAGGTTCGATGATGAGGATTGAGACATACAGTCGACGACCTCCCTCTCAGACTGGCCGAGCTTATTAGCCAGTTGTTGGTAGGAGAGTCCTGTAAATGGAAGTTATCTCATCGAACATCAATGGTGACAGGTAGAAGTCACTGACGTTTGTTCCTCATGGCAGCGTTAACGGCGGGGCAGACTGGCTGGGGTTCGGCCATCGCAGAGATCTGGAGTTGCGCGTGTGGGGGTTGTCGACTGAGACGGTTCAGGGCAATAAGCCTGGCACTCGGGGAGGCAGGCAAACGCCTTTATACCGGCTACCTTGGCCGTGGGGTGCTCTTCTCATGGTCTCGTGCGCGACCCATCCAGCCACAGGAACATATTTGAGGACGGCGGTCCCCTATTGATGATACGCCATAAACAAACCCCGCATTGCTGCGTCCACGACATGATGCGGGCTTGCCGTAAAACCGCATCCCTTCAAACGACCTCTGCGCACGTCCCGCCTTCTACGGAGGGTGGTTGATCTCAAAATCAATCGGGACGCCGGAACGGAGTTGGCCAATAAGCGCCTCACCGGGTATCGCCGGGAACTGTACAGCAAATTCCCACACCTACATCCAATCCGACCAACCGGGGACACGGTAAACCTCAACTCGCTCGTCAGACCTGTCCATTGAAAATGGTACGTCCAGCTCCAGCTATGGCCGCATCGAATCCGTGCTTTCAAGCCTGAGTTCTCGTGGATCGCTCTGAACAATGAGTTTTTTTAGCCACCAAAAAAGACCAAGGCCCCAAAGGAAGAGACCACCGTTACCCTCGGCCCCCAGGTCACTGACGGCGAGAACGTCTTCGGTGTTGCCCATATTTACGCTTCCTTCAACGATACATTCGTCCATGTCACCGATCTGTCCGGGAAAGAAACCATCTCGCGTGTTACTGGTATCTACCCATCAGCGTTTCTCGGCGTAGATCAGGCCTGAACGTGCGTCTTAATAGGTGGAATGAAGGTCAAGGCCGATCGTGATGAGTCTTCTCCCTACGCTGCCATGTTGGCTGCTCAGGATGTCGCCACCCGGTGCAAGGAGGTTGGGATCAATGCCTTACACATCAAGCTCCGTGCTACTGGCGGAACCGCTACAAAAACTCCTGGACCAGGCGCTCAAAGTGCCCTCCGTGCTCTGGCTCGTGCTGGTATGGCCATTGGCAGGATCGAGGACGTTACCCCCGTCCCAACAGACTCTACGAGGCGGAAGGTATGAATCACATTTCTACTAAACTCCTGCTCGATTATTGAACCCCTTCCGTTGAATAGGGTGGTCGCCGCGGTCGTCGTCTGTGATTATATGTGGATAGGCGAAAACCTGTAACCATACTGCCTCTCAATGAGTACCATGTCGCTGCACGACACGCAACATGTTCTTTGTTCACCCAAAGACTTGTCCCGTGGTCGAGCTCCCCCCATTGAATGTTGCATTGAACGCGATTGAATTAGAAACCACCATTCTCCACCACTATCTAGAAGGGGTGCCCACAGAAGGTAAAAGTGTCCATGTGCTTCGAACTGTACTCTAGACCCCACTCCACGACGTATCCGATCCCCCCCTCCATGAGTGGTGGGGACGACCCCACCTTGAAAAACCCCAGACCGTAGCCACCACACACCCTGAAAATGACGGATCAGAGGTGTGTTAAAAACGGGAACTGAGCGTGGCTGCCGGGCCGCATGTGATTCGGCTTTTCATCGACGCGAACGTCCTCGTGTGAATCTCCGTCCCCTCTCCATAACAAACGTCGGTCACCCGGGCGATCTGGTAACTGCAACCACCTAAATATGGCACCCATAACTAAGCGGACCATGTGGACAAGCCCACCGTATCGCTTCCACAATGTTCGCGAGTTCTGTCGACGCCAATATCCTGTTGGTGGCCGTTGCTGCACTTAATTGCAGGCAACCGCATGGGTGGGCAAGGTTTCGTCCGCTCCTTATGAAAAGTGGGTGGCCCTTGGGGTATAAAACCACCAGGGGTCGAGGGCGACCTCACGGCTGCGGGCTCTTCCACTAGCATGTTCCCAAAACTCGTTCTGCTGGCCTCGATAGCCTCCCTGTGCTCTGCTGCACCCAACTTCCGTGGTCCTACCATATCCATATCCCACCTCTTTCCGGTCCAACAGTTAGCCAAGTGGAGTACCTCCACCGCCTCGGCTGGCCCACTTGCCATCTCCGACTCCACCTTCGGCTCACACAATATCCTCAGTTCGCTTCCCCGTGAAGTCGTTACCGCCCCAGATGGTGTGCGCTCCATGAAAGCCCATTATCCCAAGGGATCGTACACATTCGGACACGACCCACAGGGCGGGTTTTCCTTCTATGGCCCTGGTCCGTCGAACGTGAACCTGACAACCGCCAAAGAAGTGACATTTGCATACTCTGTCTACTTCCCCTCGGGATTCGACTTTATGAAGGGGGGAAAGCTCCCTGGTGGTTGTAGGTTGTACGCGTTCCCGCATCAAACGCAAGGCTGACTTCCACAGATGGTGGTGACAGTGAAGGCGGCGCTCTCGGTTGCTCAGGGGGGAGCAAAAGGACCGACTGTTTCTCCATTCGCTTGATGTGGAGGTCGGATGGCCAGGGCGAATTTTACACATACACCCCACCGTTCACCATCCCTGGTTTCGAGAAGAACGAAAAGGAGTGTTCGGTTCCTCCATTCTCGGACTGTAATCCAGAGTATGGAAACTCAGTTGGTCGTGGCGCGTTCAGCTTCAAGGCTGGTACGAGAACCATCGTCGCCGAAAGGATCAAGCTCAACGACGTTGGAAAGGCCAACGGGGAAATTGAGCTGTGGGTTAAAGGGAAGAGTGTTATTAAAGTCACTGGGTTAGTCCTTAGGGCAAAATCATCGGGTAGGATTCGGGGGTTGATGATGCAGACTTTCTTCGGAGGTATGTGACGGGTTTTCTTGAACTCGATCCCCCAATGCACCCACTCATTTCTCGCGCTTCCGCCACGGTCACTCAGGTAACGACAAATCGTGGGCCTCCCCAGAAGACCAGGACGCCTACTTCTCGGATTTCTCAGTCGCGATCACCCAGAAGTTGTAGAGCCAGTTACCCCACATTCACTCCCGCACCTTTTACGATGCCCCACTGCTCTGTTATTCCGAGAGTTGCGATTTATCGTTATCTGTATTGTATATGCTTTCTTCCCTTCGGGTGCGGGGCGTCTGTGGTCCTAACACCACCCGTTGTCTCCAGACCTTTTGATCGTTTGTCCCCTGCGTCGTGTGACTACGTAGAGCACCTCTAAAAAGATTTACCGATTCTTAAAGTTTAAAGCTTAAACGCATCCCGGAATGGGGTGTTCCCCGGGACCATGGTGTCTCGGCGACACGTCGGGTGAGCTTGAGCATTGTTGGGGTGAGCCAATCCTCCGAAATTTCATTTGTTTGATTACCGTTCTGATTGCCCCAGAACGCAACGACGGGCCCGGCTCCCAGGGTTCTACTTCGGAACGGACTCTTTCTATCGAAGGTGGAGCCGTATATCGTGGTGTGCGCTCTCCACAGCTGTTTTTAACGGTGATCGAGACCGCTGATCGCCGGACGTTGACGTTGAGAGCGCTTTCGCCCCTCTCCGACTATCTCAGAGCTGCACGTTCTTTCTGCAATCGCTCGCGCTTGCCGGTCAGGTAAGCGGATCATTTTACAGCCCATCCATTCTGGTGCCTGGAAATTTGAAATAATTGAGAGAAGAGCCGTCGGGTGGACGCTTCTACTCTGATGGAAGTCAACGGTCGACCGTAGTGGCATGGAAACGGCAAAGCTTGTTCTTTTCTCAGGACGAGCCGGCTGCGCCACCTTGGCTTGCTTGACCAGCGAACTGGTCGTTCCTGCAGAGCCGTTGGTAACACATAGTCAGTGGTCACCCGACGAAACGCCGGCAAATTATGCACTCCGTTTCGGCTCGCTCCACCGCTAGCGACGAGGTATACACTCGTCGAATGAATCTTGATTTCGCACTGACCAAACGCCGAGAGAATCCGGAAGGAAGGATCGGGAACGAATCTCATTGGTTGTCATGTGAATGACTTCACATTTCTCTGCACATACTTTCCTGGTGGCGCCGAGTCGCACTTCGGGGCGCACTCGCGACCCGTTCGGTGGGTGTGGGTTTCGTCCACTACCTGCTGTGTTTTCGCATCGGGTAGGTCGATCGCCCCCTAGAAAGGCAACTTCCTGGCTTCCGAACCGCCTGAAACAAGCTGCGCGGCGCACTTTAAGGGGGATTCCACCAGTGATCGGATGATCTGCGGACGGGGGCGAGTCGATCGGAGGGCGGCCTTCGAACCTTTCGCACAAGACGATATTGGAGTGGGTCATGGAGTCCTGCTCGGTCGCTCGCCGTTCGCCCCAGCACAGGTGGCTCGGTTCCCTGAATGGGGGCGGGCACCGCGATGTCTCCACGCCACCCCTCTTTCCCCATGCCAAGGGATCGGAGATGCTTCGATATGACGGCAAGGGATGCTCCTTGGAACCTATTCTGGAGGCGGGCGCTGCATCGGGTCCCGACGCGTGATGGTCGTGGGGGCGGCACTCGATCCCACCGTTTGACAGTCGCGGCATTGACGGTATAAAACATGACTGACTGCGTGAGGCTCCACTTCTCATAATCCCTTCCACACATTTTCTTTCCACCAATGTCCGCCAGGCTACTTTCGCTCATTCTCTTGACCATCGGCGCCGTCTCCGCGGGTCACGGCAATGACCAGGTAGACTGTTACTTAGCCCGTGAGCTCTATCCGGTTAAACCAACCATCGACGACTGGACCACCTCGGAACTTTTCGACGACGCACTCCCCATTGATGATGAGACTTTCCGTTCGATGAAGATTACTTCCAACACCACCAGGCGTGTCCTTCCAGCCCCCGACGGCGTCGTTTCTTTGGAAGGGTTCTACCCGAAGGGATCCTTCACCCCCAGTAATACCCCCCGCGGAGGATTCTCTTTCTACGCCCCTGGTCCAGAGGACGTCGACTTGACGACTGCCAAGGAGGCTACCTTTTCTTACACCGTTTTATTCCCTGCGGGCTTCGAGTGGGTCAAGGGGGGCAAGTTACCTGGATTTTGTACGTACACACTTCCGTTCTTCACCTTTTCCCCTATCACGAACGGAACCCACGGCTGATATCCGGTTCGGTAGTCGGGGGTGCGAATCTCAACGATTCCCTCAGCTGCTCTGGCGGGAGGAAGTCCACCAACTGCTTCTCAACCCGCCTGATGTGGCGTGAAGAGGGAATGGGGGAGTTCTACACCTACCTCCCCCCACACACCGTTCCCGGGTACGAAGCCAACGAAGCTCAATGCAACGTCCCTCCGTATTCGGAGTGTAACCCAGACTACGGAAATTCCGTTGGTCGCGGCGCTTTCAATTTCACCAGCGGGGAACGTGGAACCGTGGCCATGCGCGTGTTGCTCAACGATGCTGGGAAGGCCAATGGGGAGATCGAACTCTGGTACAATGGAGAGAGCGTGGTGGGCCTTGGTGGGCTGATCATTCGTGATTCGGACGAGGGCAGAATACGCGGGTTGATGATGCAGACTTTCTTCGGAGGTAAGGGCCAAGGCCGACGCTTATAGCCTATAGTCCGGTGCTGATTCTGATGTGAACAGGTAGCGATTCCAGTTGGGCCACCCCCGGGGATCAATATGTCTATTTCTCCGACTTCACCGTCGCCATTACCAAGAAGTTCAGTGGATAGAGCGGGTGCGACGATCCGGCAGAGCATGACGGTCGAGGTCGACGCCGGAACCAACGGGGGTGGCTCGCATGTGGACACACTTCAACTCCCTGCCACCGCCCATTGATCTAATCGGTATCCTGTTTTCCCGCATCACACACGCACCGTGCACGCATAGTCCTGGCAGTCACTTGGCATTGGTGGTCACCCCTCTCTCTCGAGGTACATCACATTCACGTATTTTATTTATCATCACCGCTATCAATGCAGATTTAGTCGTTCATTTTCACACACACACACATACATATCAAACTCATGGATCACCTCGGAGTGACGGCGCACATTGTTACGCTTGAATGTTTAGGTATACGGATAAGCTCTTGATAAAGAGTGTATTACTGATATCTGGGTCCATCGAGGCAAAGCGTATGAACCGGTATACGACACGATCACAGGGGTCATTCAGACCCCACCGTACCACCCCCCTGCAACGTTTTGGTCTAACAGAAGTAAACCTTCGACCACTATCGATCTTGATCAGGTGGGGTCGACACAGCCCATAGTAAGTACATGTGCACGCTCACGGCACACATTTGGTATGGGTGTTTTTGGTCGCTTCTTTGACCTTGTTCCAATCACACAACACCTTGAGCGTGATTTGCGCCTTCTCCATTCGATTCCCAAACCATGTGTTGGAACGTTCCCCGGGGGTTCCTCAAGGCAATACATCCCAATTCAACCCCTCACTTCCGTCCCGTGTTTCCGCGCCGTACTCCGTGTGTGTGGGGGGTTGGGGTGGGTGGTACAGCAGGGCTCCAACAGTGCCTTTTGTTGGACCGGAACCCACCCGGAAACGCCTCCAATTTACCGGACCTTCCGGTCTAATGACCAATGACATACAGCGGGATCCAGTCCTCATTGCCGCCTTACGCGATAGCTCTGACGATCGTAACTTCATATCGGCTACTGAGCGCTGACGAGATAATGACCCCTCCTCTCCAACGTGTATCGCGCATGTTCGTAGAACGTCACCTGGGTTATGCGTTCCTGGAGGGGTTGCAGGTCCTTCCTGAAACTTAGATTAGTGAGAAATGAGAAATGAAGGGGCTTGTGTCCTTGTCTCGCCTCCAGGGCCACGCGATTGTTACAGGTCCATTTTCCCATGCGACGACAATTGTTCCGAACGGGGATATCTATCCAGAGTAAGGCCATACCTTGCTTTGACCTATGGTATGAGGTACTACTGAGTGTGTTAATCTCCACATTCGTAACGGATTCACCATGACTTGGTTAGGATCTAAGGATCCCATGGCCACAGCAAGTGAGCGCCTTCCAGGTAACAGGTCACACCTCCAACGCACAGCTAACGTGAAAAGGTCATGGTCTATTGCGATAACGCTGGTGGCGTCAAAGGCCTCGTGAGAAAAACGTAAGGAGACATGAATCATGTGTCCGTCAAGAGGGTAATTAATGAAGTGTAGGTATTGGAAGCAAAACGGTGAAGGCGAAGGGAAAACGAAAACAACAAGATAACCAAACAAAGACGTGAAAACTAGCAAAAGCTAAGACGATGGTAAAATGATGCTACACAGAAGTATAAGGTGCTATAACAGGGTAAGGTAATTAACCCCAATCCACCTGGATTGGGTAGATGGTGGCAGGAAGAAGGTGACGCGCGGAGATTATTATCGGCAGAAGAAGAGTCGAGAGAGAGAGAAGGGCCGGCGATGAGGCATCTACAGGGAGAGAAGAGAACCGGACCGAAGATTAGGTACAACAAGTGGCGTGTGGAGAAGACGAAGGCGAGGGGGGAAGGGGTAAAAGACGAACTAGCCGCCACG
>Ga0307509_10005748_pt1 | contig 17075 bp, 12 predicted proteins | sample 10_EM_MG_FD_202245 | JGI IMG/M metagenome (GOLD analysis project Ga0307509, IMG submission 202245) | Populus trichocarpa ectomycorrhiza microbial communities from riparian zone in the Pacific Northwest, United States - 10_EM | ecosystem: Host-associated > Plants > Roots > Unclassified | place... | reverse complement strand
TGTTACAAATTTAATTTGAAATACCCCTTGTCTATATGGTTCATAATTATTATTATTATTTATTTATAAGAATTTAATATATATATTATTTGTTATATAAATAGAAGTTAAAAAAAGGAAAACTAAGGGAGTTAAAATAAGTTTACAAAACATTGTTTGAAATCATGTGTAGAAAGGATGGTATGGTTTGGCACAATCATGTGTTCAAACGATGGTTTTTGGCTGTTTGTACACATGTGTACAAATCATGTTTTCAAATAACGATTATTTCAAACAACGGCCTGCCAAACACCCCCTTAACCTTATTAAGGGGCCCCTACACTAAACCTCGACGAAAACTCCGCCAAGCTTATCTAATAGTTATATGGGTATGTAAAGGTTATCCTCCAACTGCTTACAGAGTCCTCCAACCTTCCCCCACCATCCTACAGCTTATAAGAGAATGGGATATTCTTTTGTGTGGTGTTGCCGGGACAATTATCTCGATAAATTGATGTCAACGATGGCTTTTTAAGCGATGGCAGAGCTTTATAAGCTTGTAGGACCTCCATCCAGCAGCAGATATTCTTCGAGCCAATCATAATATTACACAGACGAAATGGGCCTAAACCCGGAACATTGGAAAAAAATCCAGTCTTCGATAAGCTATTAAACATTCAAGTCAGGTCTCTACCCATTATTGATATGAACTGGACAAATGACCAAGAGGTTTCCCCACGTGCTATACTGTCAAAGCTGACAGAAGCGGGTAGTTGTCAGATATAAGGGATAGATGAGGGACAAGGAGGCATAATGAATTTGGCGATTTCATTTGTTCAGGAGATGAAAGGATTGATGGGAGGGTTTATAGTCATGTCTTTCCTTTATTATTATTGGGGAGGGACGCAGGCCAATGGGGTCATTCATGAAGAGAGATTGCCATTTGTGGGAGGCGATAGAATGATTGGGATAGTTTTCATTATTCTTATGTAGGCTGATGTTTGGTTAGTTAGTTTTCACAAGGGTTAGGTTTTCTTTCCTTGGTTGGAAAAGGAAACAGAAACAAAAAATATCGACAGGGTTTGAACCTGCGACCGCGAACGAAACAGATTTCTTGTCTGTTGCCCCAACCACTGAGCCACAATATCTTGTTTATTGTATTCCGAGGGCTGAGTGAAAACTGGAAGGGGAGGTATCCCAACTCAGATAATTCGGCAGCAAGAACTCGCGGAGAACTTCGAAAGCAGCAGCAGGGGTTAGGTCTTGATGGACTAGTATGGTGAGGAAGTGAAAATAAAACCTATGATAATAGGAAATGATGTTTCTTTCCCAAGGAATCTGGTCCTGGAGTACTGTATGACCATGAGAGCAGTGCTTTCCAGATGCACTGCACGATAAGCGGGCTGGGGGGGCGTGCTTCTGGAATGTACTCCAGTGGGTGGTATTAGCCTAATAATGGTGCTCCCTTACTGGTTAGTAATGAAATATATTGAACATTAGAGCATCTTGCCTATCACATGGCACGACAAGTATTGTTTTAAGACGTCCCATAACTTGGTCTCTCTTTCCGGAAATCGTAATCGCCCGAAGGTTTGGCCGAGCATGGGTGGACTCCGGTTTTTAATATATAATAGGGAGGTTTTGCTAAGTCAGTTCGCTACTGAACTTTGCTTAATTTAAGCAAAGTGGAACAGGGTGGCGTGAAGAATTTTTCCGGGAGTTTTGCTATATTGAACTGTGCAACTAATCTATCGTCAACCTCGTGGATGAAGTGCCGGTATCAGTTGTCCACAGTACGCAAAACCCCTCCCTCTTTTACAAAAACAATGATGTCAACAAAATCTCTTTGCACTGTTCAAACTATGAACTGTTCATAATACTGTGCAAAGCTGAGCCACTTCGTGCTTTACCATAGGCGGAAAGGATAGCGCCGTTGCTGTGGTGATAAGATAAGTTCAGTAGCGAACTAACTTAGCAAAACCTCCCTATTGCCTCCCAATACTGCCCTTGTTTCTTGGAATGTGCGACTGAGAGGTTGAAGCCACAGCAAACCCACAAGGTGCCACATATTATTATGCTCTCTTAGCTACAGCGTCAGAAATTCCCGATATCAACGAGCTTCTCTTACGTGTGCACTCACTCACTCTCAAGAAATGACCTCAAGGTCACTTTTCTCCCAACATCCTTTTGTGAACCTTATATCATGGGTATAGCATAGCTAATGCGGGCATGAACAAGGCTACGAGGTCTCGATGAGGCTTATGCTAGTTTCTTGAGCTGAATGTAAATATTTCGCGTTTCCTTAGAAATGATTGTTATGGCCTGTTTCCCGACCCTAATCGCAACGCATAAAAACCCCCCCCGCCAGCTAAAAACAGATAAAAAAATCCCCACACACCGGTTCTTCTTACACACCCAAACAAAAAAAAGAAAAAGGCACAAATCGCCTGTGAATTCATCACCACCCAATCACACCACTACCCTACCGAACTTTCCTCACCCATCTGCCCCCCAGCCAATACCTCCACTCTGTCAACAAAGCGCAACAGGCCGGAAAACCGCACATATACAATTTACAAAACCCCCTTTAACTGATTACAGATCAAGCATGGCTATACTTTACTACCTCGCTTAGTAATGTCTCCCCCCAAATCCCCTCCCCTACCTCTCCGACATATTATAGCTAATTTATTCCAGTCTCTTCACCGACTCAGACACAGATACAGGCACAGTTTGCTTATACCAACGAGAGTGGCGTCAAGTTCAAGGCCATGCGCAGGCCGATCTGGAACCCGAATGAGATTCTTCATGGGGATCACAGTTACTATTTTAAGTGCGAGAGGTGTAGTTTTAAGTTTTTGAATACCGAGGATGGATATATGCACGGAGGGAATTGCGAGGGCGATCCCGGGAGTCATTTTTACTGTGGAAAGTGTAGGTATAACTTTAAGGACAAGAGGAGTTGAAGGGGCATACAGTGGATAGTTCCGAGCACTCGGTTTGCCGTGAGTGCTCTCAGGAGTTTCACATTGTTGAGGCACCTAAGCTTCGTTGTAAGCAGATCTGTTTTCAGTTCTTCCCTTCCGATCTTGGAACGTGTTTGGCCAGCTAATACTACCATCAGGTCCACAAGCCCAAACCAACAACTACCCAGCAGTGTCCCGGCTGCGATGCCTTGTTCAGCCCCACTTCTGACATCACCCGGCACATCGAATCCGATCAGTGTAAGGGTGACCTCTCCCCTTCAAGCTTTCGCGAGCTCATAAATTATGAAAACATTCCCTTTTCCAAGAAAACCCTCTTGGTAGGCATTCTCACTAGTAGTTCCACCCACACTTGGCATGCTGGTATCCTTCCTGGATGCTTTAAAGCTGCCATTGCCGAGACCAGTAACAGGCTCAAGCCCGAGGAACTCACCCCGAAAGATTTCGTTAGCGTTCTCGACTGCACCCTTCTAGACAAACCAACCTGTTCTCCCATGGAGAACCCGGCAGTCTTTTCGGTAAGACCACCTTAGTCTTATCTAAGCCCAAGTAAATGCTAGCTTGTAGGTGGGCAGTTGTCGTGCGGAGTGTTTCGTCTCCACATCTGCCCCCCTCCAACATGTTGAACCGGGGGGGGGGGGGGGTGGCGTTAAACGTTCGCCCGCTAATAAACAACCCACCAAGGAGGCCGCCGGCGGATTGGTGAATGTGGGTAAAAAGACAGAGGCCAAAACTAGCTCTAGAAGCCTGCCGAGAAGTGGTAGAACAAAACTAGAGTTGCCCCGCCTTCTGATCGTTGGATGAGGGAAACTTTGTTTTTCCCTCTTGATACTTTAAGGATACCTTCTTTATTTGTATTCTTACTTATGCTCCGGGGGGCTCTCTTCGTTTTCACCGATCATAGAAAATGAAACCTTTGAAATTCCGGTACTCGGGCGGCAAGGGGTGCTTCTATTGATCTTCAGTGATCGCGTTTAGTAATGGAGAGGGGTGGGTAAAATGGCCAAAGATGTCCTTGACCTCTGGCCCAAAGAAGAGAACCACTCTGAGGAAGGGTGCCCTTGGTTTTAACTACTATTGCCCCATTTCTGATATTCTGCTAATAAACTCCCATGGGCTTCCATCACCAATTGACGGCCCCTTATCATCCATATAATGGGTGCGGGATATTTCGTAGTGAAGTGGTGCAGCGGGAGGAAAGGTACATGGGCATTTTGCGGAGATATAGGGATGTGCAGTACTTGTATTGGGGCTAACCGCTTCAATTGCATTCAAATTAAGCTCTGGTTCTGATGAACCAAAAAACACAAAAAAAAAACTGAGGCCCATGGCACTATGACTTAGTTTGTGCGCAAATCAATGTCGATGCGTTGTTCACTCGGGCTGTATTTCAGATCTTGTGAGAGTCCCACTGGCATACAATAGATAAATTCAGATAATGTTAACTGTGGTATATCAACAATAACTATTGATTCAGGCAACTTCAAAAGATAAAACCTCAAAGACCATGCGATCAAATTTCACAGAAAATTCCCACTATCGGCCAGAGTTCCCACTATTAGTTACTCCATGAAACATGTCCATTCGGTTCACAAAGTGGAATGCCTTGGGTGTGGAATCAGAGGTGGTCAGCATCTCACCCCCTGTTTGTATATTGCCGGTTACTATCAAACCTTAATCTTAACTAAGGTTTTACCAATTCACCAGTGGATAATGGGCACTCCTGGGGTTAGCCCTCTTGGCATTAGTATCATATCATAATAATATTATTATTATGATGAATATAAAAGACTTCTATCGGCAGGCACCAAAACGTGGCACTCTAGTGTTGGGGCTAAGGACCGCCATGCCTTCATAAACGAAATATGAAGAGCGGAGAGAACGCCATTAGTCACAAATAGCTGACGCTTCTCTTAACCAAAAAAAATACACCCCGGGAAAGACAAAAGCTCTCCTTGCTCGGAAATGAAAATGAACTAGCCACAATTTAGGCCCAGCATGAATGGGTCCCACCACCCGTTTTTCGGTAAGCCTTTTCTGGTCACCCTCACACTGTTCCAGGGGCCGTTATGATCGGCTTGGGCAGGGAAGCTTCGACGGCTATTTGGAAGCCCGGCCCTAAGGTGAAGGAAAACTTTTTGGTATTTGGGGATTCACGGTACGGCGCTGATAGTAACACCTATATTTGCGACCCCCCTAAGGCCCCAAAGGAGCTGGAGACGTTCCCTCGTTCCGCTTGTAGCCAGCGCTGTGCCTTTACCTTGGCCAGCTAATCTGCCAGTTGTCTGGAGGCCTCGTATGTGCGGACCTTTAGTTGGTGCTTACAGTTATTTACGCTAGCTGTTTGTTCGGAACGACCGCGCTCAGTGTCAAGCGGTGATACGGGTATGCACCTGGGGATGCGCAAGCTTTGAAACCTTTTTTCTTATTTGCCTTCCCTCCCTCTTTTCCTTCCATGCCCCGGCCCCCCTTTCTATTATTTCCTTTTGCTCCTTACTTTCCTTCCTACATACTCAACCCAATATTGAACTCCTTCACCGCTTAATACAAGTTCCCTGTGTTCATTTAAGCTACTCCACTCTACTACGTAAATCACTCCCGCCGCCGATCATTACCTCCCGCTCCATTATTTTCAGAACTGTTCCTATTAGAGGTCACACAGGAACGGCCGGAGTGAGGACTAAAAGTAATGGGACTGATCAAATGAAAGAATGAGAATGAGAAGAATGCTATGTTGCTTGTCCTACAAACGAGCTTAAGACTGCTGTACTTATAGTAGTACGTACTGTAGTATGAATATACATCAAGATAACTACTGCCATTCCCTAGATCCGCATGTTTCAACTCGCCTGACCACTGGCCGAACATATCCGGACCAGATCATCACTCTGAGGTAGTACTTCCGACAGTTCCTGTTGGATACGCTTTCCATAATGGGCAAGTCATTGTGTAAGGGCAGGATCATGGTGATGGAGCATGATGTAATAGACTACGTATATCGGAAGTCATGTCAGTAGCGCATTCTCTTTCTATAAGTATTGGGGGTTTCTCCCCAATCGTAGTGGAATAAGCACAGAAAATTCAACAGTTCCTACATATGTTTTGCGAGTGATCCCATATGATCGCTTATATGCCAGTTAAGGGCTAAGCCGCGAGTCACTGCCGGCGTATAACTGTAAGGACAAGTTCTAAACATACAGAAGCCCATGGTGAGGCCAAAGATTCAAATCCTTTTCCAGCTCAGAGCTTCAATTTTTTTACCCCTAGATTCCCCCCTTCTGACAGCTTTCATTCCATGAGGGATGGTTCATAATGGGTGTTTATTCGAGGAGTTTTCGGCAAGCCGATCGGGTGCGCATTAAGCCCAAGCATGAGCCTGTGCTTACTTTATGCGGGGTGCATGATTGGTGGTTGGGAGTTAAGGCTTGAGATGTGAATGTATGTTATCCAAATAATAACGCAGTAACATATAATATGGGTATGCCGACTTTCATTTTTGTCACCCAGCTGATGCTCTTGAACGCAGTACCGGTACTGTACAGTACTCTACCGCTACTGCCGGCACAGAGGGTGTGGCACTAATCTGGCTTTGGAGTTGGGCCTTGGCCTGGTTTCCCGCTCTTAAGGTGCCTATCCTGTCCGCTTTCCTGGATATATAGAAGAGCCCAGGCAAAGTGTCCCGAGGGGCGTGCGGTTACAAATCCACCGAGGGAGAGCGAGCGGGGTTGGGGAATATTTAGTGGGGAGGGCATGACTTGTTACTTGTGATGTTCAAAATGGTGGCGGGAGCGGAAGGAAACAGTACAGCGCCTCTGGCATTGGTAAGGAGAAAGGGTTATCTTACGATACAGTGAGCAGCTGAGCGGCGAAGGACAGGTGGCGGGAGAGAAAAGAAAAGTGAGAAAGAGAAAAATAGGCAAAGTTTTGTGGGGCCCGCACCGTACCCCTGCCGTTCTCCGCCGATTGCTGCGGTTCACCCACTCCGATGTGTACAGTATCTGATTCTACACCTAGTTTGTCTATATCCGCGAACCCCCAACCCATCCCATATTTTGCTACAGCACTGTCACCCACCGTCTGTTGCTCCAGGCGAATGCGAACTTTGCGGGATAGCTTAATAGAAAAGGTCAAGTGGAAAAATCGTCGCTCCCTCTGGCTTTCTTCCTCCACGCATACCTGGGAAAGACAGATGCAACAAAACAAAATCCAAACGCCATCTTCAGCTTACCGCAAGTGCCTATCCCTTTTCCCATAAAGTTCCCAAACAAAAAAAAGAAAAAACAACTTATAAATCTCCCTCCGAAATCGCTCAAAACAAGAAAAACACATAGAACACACTCCCGCTCAATAAAGCTTTCCACTGCCGTGCCCTTTACACTGTCCAGGTATCCATGTTCTTGAAGTCTCTTCCCACATCAACACTCCTCTTGGTGCTGACATCGGCAATAAATGTTCGTAACCACCAGCTAGTACCTCAGTTGGCGTGTCTCGGCATAATTGCCCCATCAGATTCTTGATCGCAGAACTTGTGAAATTTCACCACAATAGGTTTTGAGTATTGGCATTTCGAACACTATCTAAGTTGTGAAAAAATACAAGAAAATTTTAAAAAGAGCCAATAGTTAACGGTCGTAGAATAAGCCAACCCAGCAGACAAAGGCAAACCAATAGGGTGTATGTAGAGGGGAAGGGCAGCATGAGAAAGCACCAATGGGCCATGGATACAGAGAAAATCGGTTAAATAAGACCCAAATCATATACGGAATGCAAATAGAGAAAAAGTAGTTTGAAAGAACCTATGAGCAACGAGATGTTGCAAGCGAATGATCTGAAGGTCAGGCATCTACTGCAACTTGCTAATCCATGTATAAGAAACTGTCGGTGGTCGGAGGATTATGTTGAGAGGGCATCGCAAGTGGATGAGGGGAGAAGGGCCGAGTTCTATCCTTGGGCATCAGAACCTCCGCACCCATTTGGGAGGGGGCTCAGATAGCCTGGAGGATTCGGGAATGAAGAGTTCTGCCGATGGAAGGCTTGGTGTATATCCGGGAAGTAAATTGACCCGCTCCTGCAGCAACTCGGCCGTTATCTGATGTCCATTACAGGTAGCCCACTGGAGAGGTGTTCGGCCGTATTCGTCGTCAGCTGTGTTAGGGTTGGTGTCGCTCCGTTCCAGTAGTAGACCCACGACCCCGTCATGCCCCTTCTCGGCAGCCAACGAGAGCGCTGTTCGGCCATATTTGGTGTCAGTTGTGTTAGGATCGATGTCGCTCTGTTCCAGAAGTTTCTCCACTACCCCCTTATGGCCACGCTCGGCAGCCCACGATAGTGGTGTTCGGCCATATTCGGTGTCAGCTTTGTTGGGGTCGATGTCGTTCCGCTTCAGCAGCATCCTCACTATCTCCTCGTCCCGATTCTTGACGGCAAGCAAGAGGGGAGTTAGGCCATCTGTGTTAGGTATGTTGGGATTGAGGTCGCTCCGTTCTAGCAGCATCTCCACCACCCTCTCGTGCCTATTCTGGACGGCGTGAAAGAGGGGTGTTCGGGAATACTCGTCAGCTGCGTTAGGATTGATGTCGCTCCGTTCCAGTAGCATCTCCACCATTTCCTCATACCCAACCCGAGCAGCCAACGATAGAAGTGTCAAGCCAGATCCGGTGTTGATTGTGTTCGGATTGAGGTCGCTCCGTTCCAGCAGTATCCCGACCACGCCCTCATCATCATTCTCGGCAGCCCACCAAATTGGTGTTTGGCCATCTCGGTCTGCTGTGTTGGGATTGATGTCATTCCGTCCCAACAGCATCCTCACCACCTCCCCATTCCCAATCTGGACGGCGCACAAGAGGGGTGTTTGGGCATACCCGTCAGCTTTGTCGGGACTGAGGTCGTTCCGTTCCAGCAGCATCCTCACGATCCCCTCATGATCATTCTCGATAGCACAAGACAGTGGTGTTTGACCATTTGCGTCGGCTATGTTGGGATCGACGTCGTTCCGTTCAAGCAGCATCCTCACTGCCCCCTCATGTCCATTCCCGACAGCATAAGATAGTGCTGTTAGACCATCTGGGGTGTCAGCTATGTTGGGATCGACGTCGTTCCGTTCCAGCAGCATCCTCACCACTCCCTCATGTCCAATCCCGGCAGCCCAAGACAGGGGCGTTTGGCCAAGTTCGGTGTCAGCTATGTTGGGATCGATGTCGTTCCTTTCAAGCAGCATCCTCACCACCCTCACATTTCCATTCCTGGAAGCCCAACATAGTGGTGTTTGGCCATCTCGGTCTGCTGCGTTGGGATCAATGTCATTACGTCCCAGCAGCATCTTCACCACCTCCTCATTCCCACTCAGGACGGCGCACAAGAGGGGTGTTCGGGCATACCCGTCAGCTTTGTCAAGACTGATGTCGTTCCGTTCCAGCAGCATCCTCACGATCCCCTCATGTCCATTCTTGGCCGCCCAAGATAGCGGTGTTCGGCCGTCTAGGATGTCAGCCATGTTGGGATCGATACCGTCTCGTTCCAGCAGTATTCTCACCACCCCCTCACGCCCATACTCGGCAGCCCACGATAGAGGTGCTCTACTCGAGTGGCGATGGCCACTGTGGAATCTGGTCTCCCCCGGCATCGTCGGCAATATTCTCGGTGTTCGGCACGTTGGGTGAGTTGATACCGCCACTGACCTGATGTCCGGGAAGTTTCGTTATATCGTAGCCTATTTTACGCGAATTCCTTTTCGACGGAGAGAAAGGAGGGCGATCGTGTGCAATGACTTCTCTAGGAGTTGGAAGGAAGAAAGGGGCTAACATATACGGCTTTCGTGTCGCACAAGGTTGCGCCTGTCCCAGCATCCAACCACCCCTTGGTATGAGCCAGTAAAATTCTGCCCCCAGGGAGGCTAAGCCGGATGTGGAAAGAATTAGATTTTGTGGAGAATTTACCACCTGTGGGTGTGCTGAGTCAGTTATTGTCTAAAAAGTTTAATTTCGCTACCAACGGTTATTTGGCATCTACTTTTAGTTTGGCGCGCCCGCGACCGAATTCTATTTTACACCTACGAGCGCGGCCGATAGATATGACAGTCATGTGGGTCTGATGAGAAAAATTTGGTGAACTTTCTGGTTGCAGTGCGCTTAGATAGGGCACCTGACTGTTATATCTATCTGCCGCGCTCGTAGAATCAAGGTTAAGCACCACCATGCCTTCATAAACAAAATATTAACAGATGAGAGATCCCTGTTGGCCGCAAATAACTCCCCCTTGTCCTAGCTAACAATCTAGACCTAAAAAAGACAAAAGCTCTCCTTGCTCCGGAAATGAAAATGAACTAGCCACAACCTAAACACAGGCACCGCACGGAGTGATACCCCCACCTGCTCACCAACAACCCTTTTCCGTGCGGTCCTAGCCTGCTCTGAACGGCATTGGTTCATGGGCGCTGCACGGGGTTGGGTTTGGGCGGCTGGACTTCTAGTACCTGTATGCAGGCCTTTGCGTATCCCCCGGCCTCGCTGACGAGAAAAAATTTCCAAAACTGCTATTGCATTATGATCGGCTTGGGTCTGCAGGTTTTGATGGCTAGGGGAAACCCGGCCTTAAGATGAAGGAAACTTTTTGGGATCGGGGGGTTTAGGGTATGGCCCAACGAGTGTCCCTACAGGAGGCGCCCCGAGGCTTCGAAAGAGTTGGAAAGACTCACCCGTTCCGTTGGTAGCTAGTATCTGGCTTTGATCTTGCCCGGTTGGTCTCACGGTGATTTGGAGGCCTCGCGTTTACAGCTGTTTATGCTAGCTGCTCCTGTCGGAGATTTGGCGCGCGAGGACGAGAGCGAAGCCAAAGTCAAGACGGGTGGACCGAGAGAAAAATGTAGTTTGTAGAGGAAGGACAAGAATTGACCGATGTCTCTTGTACGTTGATACTTGGGTACCGGCGCAAGGTATTTGCACCCGTAAGAGGTACCTATATACAGTGCCAACTAGTATCTAAGTTCCACTGGCACAAGGGCTAAGCTACCGGCCAAAGACCGCGTATAATAGTAAGGGCTAGTACTAAACACAGAAGCTCATGAAGTCAACGGGTTCAAATCTGCTCCCAGCTCAGGGCATCAACCCTTTCTGCCCGGATTTTTTTTATACCCCCGTCCCCTAACCGCAATTCTACAAAGGATCGCTCATAAGGGTTTTATTCATTCAAGGCATTTTCAACGGACTGACCCGGTGCGCCGGGGCAGGTTTCTAAGATCCTAACATGATTCCGTGCTTGCTGTGTGGTGCGCGTGATCGGTTTCTAGGAGTTGGGGCTTGAGATGTAAATTTTAATGAACATAGCCTAACTAATATGATAGCTCAGGAACATGGTATGATATCTCTATATAGACCTTCATTTTGATCACTTGACTAATGTTCTTGAGCACAGTGTCAGAATTGACGAAAGTGGATGAGTTAGTCGTCAGAGAAGGAAAGCGGATAGTTGACGGACAAGGACAGAGAGTAGCTTTAATAATTTCATTTATTCTAGAGTTGAGAAGATTGGCGGAAGGGTTTATTGTTATGTTTTCCCTTTATTATTGTTATAGAAGTACGCAGGCAAATGGGGCCACACATGCAGAGAGACCGACAGGCATGGGAAGCGACGGAATGATTGAGATGGTGTTATTATTCTTGTATTATAGACTTTGGTTGGTTGTCTTCCTTAGAGCAGATGATGAGCGAATGGAGTTTCCGAAGATACATACATAGTTTAGCCCTGGCCTAGCTACTCGGGCGCAAATTAAAGATCCGGAATAAGTGACAAACAAAATGTATGGTTGCAACACAGATATTTCAAGTCACTTTTTCCGGATCTTTAATTTGCGCCCGAGTAGAGCGTCCGACCATTGCGACACTTATTAGTAATACTCAGACGTACAGTACTCTACCACTGCTGCAGGTACTGAGGGTGTGGCAGTAAGCTGGGTTGTGGGATGAGATCTTGGCCTTGTTTCCTACTCTTAGGATACTCCTCCTGTCAGCCTTCCGGTACATATGTAAAAGCTTCGATAGAGCGTTCTAAGGGGCGTGTGATAATAGGGGTATATTTAACGGGGAGGGCACAATGAGTTAATTGTGATGTTCAAGGGGGATAGCGGGAGAAAAGGGCTATAATGTCTCTAGTGTTAATAGGAGGGAGGTCACAATCCAGTGAACGAGTAGAAAAAGGGGGGAGAAGAGAAAAACAGACGAAATTTTGTGAATCACGCACCATACCGGTAAACTGCCCTCCTTCTGACTCCTACGGCAGGGCACGTTCAGATCGGTGCAGTATATGCGCCCATATCCAATTACTTCCATATCTGTAAAGCCTCAATCAACCTCTCTTTCAACACAACCTGGTTACCATGTAAACTATGAAATAATACAAGTAAATACAAAGCCGATAATTAACAAACGTGGAATAACGTAACTGAGCAGGTGTGAGAATCAAAAGGCAAATCAAGAGGCAAATCAAAAGGTAAACGTATAGAGAAAAGGAGTATAGAGCATCAATTGGCAATATAAATTTATATACCGGTATACAAAATCGGCTAAACCAAACCCAAACACTACAAGAAATAGCAAATGAGATAGGGTAATTCAAAAGAACTGAGGGGGCGACAAAATGTTCTAAGCGAATGGTTTAAAGGTAGAACACCTGTGGTAACTTGTAGATCCGTATAAAGAATTGTTCGTAACGGGCTGAGGAATTTGTTCCGTCAAATTTGCTACACTGCTTGGAGAGTATCTCAAGTAGATGGATGAAGAAGCGGGATGTTTTATCTTCAGGTATCAAAACCTGCGTCTCCTTTTGGAAGAAGGTTCAGGTAGCCTGGACGGCCCAGGAGGGAAGAGTTTCCTTGATGGAAGGCTTGCTGCAGATCTAGGAACCAAACCCATCCGTTCACGCAGCAAAGTAGCAATTCTTTGATGCCCGTTCCTGGTAGCCCACTGGAGAGGTGTTCGGCCATAGTGGGTGTCGGCCAAGTTGGGATCGACGTCATTCCGTTTTAGCAGCATCCCCACCACCCTTTCATCCCCACTCTCAGCAGCCCACGATAGCGGTGTTCGGCCATATCGAGTATCAGCTTTGTTGGGATTGATGTCCCTCCTCTCCAGCAGTATCCTCGCGATCGCTTGGTACCCATTCCTAGCGGCCCACCAGAGCGACGTTCGGCCGTGTTTGGTGTCAGCTATGTTGGGATCAACGTCCTTCCGTTTCAGCAGCATCTCCACCACCTCCTCATACCCTCTCTGGGCAGCCCACAAAAGCGGTGTTCGGCCGTATTGTGTGTCAGCTGTGTCGGGATTGACGTCGCTTCGTTCCAGTAGCTTCTCCACTGCCTCCTTATGTCCACTCTCGGCAGCCCAGGATAGCGGTGTTCGGTCATATTCGGTGTCAGCTTTATTGGGATTGATATCGCTCCTCTCCAGCATTATCCTCGTGATCGTCTGATACCCATTCCTAGTAGCCCACCACAGCGGTGTTCGGTCATATTCGGTGTCAGCTTTATTGGGATTGATATCGCTCCTCTCCAGCATTATCCTCGTGATCGTCTGATACCCATTCCTAGTAGCCCACCACAGCGGTGTTCGGCCATCTAGGGTGCCAGCTATGTTGGGATCGACGTCGTTCCGCTCCAACAGCATCCTCGCCACCCCCTCGTGGCCATTCTCTGCAGCCCACGACAGCGGCGTTCGGCCATATTGAGTGTCAGCTTTGTTGGGATTGATGTCGCTTCGTTCCAGCAAGATCCTTGCGATCTCCCGATACCCATTCCTAGCAGCCCACCAGAGTGATGTTCGGTCGTATGTAGTGTCAGCCACGTTAGGATTAACTTCGTTCCGCTTCAGCAACATCTCCACCACCTCCTCATGTCCCTTCTGGGCAGCCCACAGGAGCGGCGCTCGGCCATATTGGATGTCAGCCGTGTTAGGATTAACGTCGTTACGTTCCAGCAGTTTCCTCACCACCCCCGAATGACCACTCTCCGCAGCCCACGATAGCGGCGTTCGGCCATATTTGGTGTCAGCCATGTTGGGATTGATGTCGTTCCGTTCCAGCAGTATCTTCACCACTCCCTCACGCCCACTCTCGGCAGCCCATCCGAGCGGTGTTTGGCGATAATTGCCGAACCCGAATACCCCCCTGATTCCTCCATAACTACCCGGGGCAGTCACTATAGACAGACCCCGGCCACATTGGATGTCAGCTATGTTGGGATCAATGTCGTTCCGTCCCAGCAGCATCCTCACTACCCCCTCATGTCCATTCTCGGCCGCCCAAGATAGTGGCGTTTGGCCAAGTTCGGTGTCAGTCAGGTTGGGATCGACGTCGTTCCGTTCCAGCAGCATCCTCACCACCCCCTCATGCCCGTTGTCGGCCGCCCAAGATAGCGGTGTTCGGCCATCTAGAACGTCAGCCATGTTGGGATCGACGTCGTTCCGTTCCAGCAGCATCCTCACCACCCCCTCATGCCCGTTGTCGGCCGCCCAAGATAGCGGTGTTCGGCCATCTAGAACGTCAGCCATGTTGGGATTGACGCCGACCCGTTCCAGCAGTATTCTCACCACCCCCTCACGCCCATACTGGGCAGCCCACGATAGAGGTGCTCTGCTCGAGTGGCGATAGCCATTGTGGAATCTTGCGCCGCTCGGCATCTACCCCGTGATGGAATCGGCAATATTCTCGGTGTTCGTCACGTTGGGTGAGTTGGTGCCGCCACTGACCTGATGTCCGGGAGTTCGCGCTATAGCCTATTTTACGCGAATTCCTTTTCGAGGGAGAGAGAGGAGGGCGATCGTGTGCAATGACTTCTCTAGGAGTTCGAGGGAAGAGAGGGGCTAACATACGACCCCAGCGTCGCGCAAGGTTGCGCCTGTCCAAGCATCTGACTATCTCTTGGTATGAGCCAGTAAAATTCCGCCCCAAGGGGGCTAAGCCGGATGTGGAAAGAATTAGATTTTGTGGTTCGATGAGAATTTACCACCTCTGGGTGTGCTGAGTCAGTTACTGTCTGAAAAGCTCAATTTCGCTACCAACAGCTATTTGGCATCTCCTTTTGGTTTGGCGCGCCCGCGGCAGAATTTTATTTTACAACCTATCTTCAAGGGCGCAGCCACAGCACACCACTCTCATCCCATAGCGTCCCAACTGTTGAAAATATCTTACTTTATGGGTGCTTATCAGCCGCCCAGAATACAAAACAAAAATATATTAAGGATTCAATTAGAGTATGATATCGATGAGAGTCTATCCCATGAGAATTTGTGTTGGTATGAAAAATCCTGCAAATAATGATTGAGAGATGCTTGATCGCTGTCCAGGGAGGTACCGGTGCACACCGACTTGCCCGCACACAAACTAAGTTCTGGTGATGTGAAGAAACATTTCAAAATCCGAGGCCGATAACACCACGATTCCGCTCACAAGTTAAATGTCAATGTATTTTTTTTCTTCCATTGTGCTTTAGATTTTGTCTGAGAGCCCCAGACTAAAGATACATTTGGATAATCCCTGCTGCGGCACATCTGCGATAACTCTTGACATATGCAACTTAAGGGTAGAAAAAAGGCTATAGAATCAAGGTTAAGCACCACCATACCATGCCTTCATAAGCAAATATTAACAGGTGAGAAATCGTTATTTGTTGTAAATAACTAGCCCTTGTCCTAGCTAACAACCTAGACCTAAAAGACAAGCTCTCCTTGCTCCGGAAATGGTAATGAACTAGCCACAACTTTAACCCAGGCACCGCGTGGAGTGATCCCACTGCCCGTTCACCAACTGTGGATGGTCCCTTGGGTATCCTTCAGCTTGGCTGATTAATTTTTTTTTCAAAACAGGTATTGCATTATGCACTGTTCCATTCTTGAGGCACGGAGGGGTGCTGTTTGTGATAATGAAGATTGATTATGTTTTTGTATGTTTTGTTTTGTTTTTAGTTTTAGTTTTGTTTTAGTTTTGTTTAGCTAGTGAACGCCGGTTAGGTATCGCTAGGATAAAAATATATGGAATTACCATTCAAGAGAGCACCTTATCTCTTAAGCCTGATATTAAGAGAAAATTTTCATGACCATTTTCTGGTGCTACTAAAACGCGCCCACTATCCTTAGCTATTTAGATAGTGTCGTCATGATCAGCCTAGGCCTGCAGGTTCTGATGGCTAAGGGGAAGCCCAGTCCTAAGAGGAAGGAAAACTTTTGGTATGATATCTGGGGATCTAGGGCATGACCTGACGGGTGCCCCTATAGGAGGCACCCCGAGGCTTCGAAGGAGCTGGAAAGGCTCACTGGCTCTATTCGTAACTATCATTAGGCTTTAATTTCGCCCGGTCGGTCTCCCAGTGATTTAGAGTCCTCGCCCGGGCATATATTTGTCTCGCGTTTATCTGATAGCTGTTTATGCGCGCTGTTCATACTAGTACACACGAGTGATTATCTATGATCGCGGATGGACCAGGCAGGAGTTAAGCTGCCTGCCAAAGACCGCGTATAATAGTAGGGGCTAGTACTGAACACACAGGGGCACATGATGAAATCGGCGGCTCAAGTCCGGTTCGAGCTGAGAGCATGAACCCTTTCTGCGCGGATGCTTTTTTCACCCCCTTCTCCGGTCATTCTACAAATGATCGCTCATAAAGGGTTTATTCATCCAAGGCATTTTCAGCCGGCTGACCCGATGCGCCGGGACAGGTTTCCAAGATCCTAACATGAGCCCGTGCCTCCTGTGGGGTGCGCGTCAGTGGCTAGGAGTTAGGGTTTGAGATGTAAAATTTAATGAACATGGCCTAACCAATAGAGCAGTAGCATAATATTATAATATAGGTATATAGACCTTCAGTTTTATCGCTTAACTAATGTCCTTGAGTACAGTGTCAGAGTTGATGGAAGCGGATAGTTGTCAGAGATAAGGACAATGATGGATAACAGCTTTAATGATTTCATTTGTTCCGGGGTTGAAAGGATTGACGGAAGGGTTTTTAGACTTGGGCTCGAAACGATATACTGCACGGCGAAACGAAACGAAACGGCGCCAAGGAATCACACCTAATACGATCGCACACAGAAGCGGGGGAAAAACTTTTCTCTTCTCGACAACAACCAC
>Ga0307509_10005747_pt1 | contig 17076 bp, 13 predicted proteins | sample 10_EM_MG_FD_202245 | JGI IMG/M metagenome (GOLD analysis project Ga0307509, IMG submission 202245) | Populus trichocarpa ectomycorrhiza microbial communities from riparian zone in the Pacific Northwest, United States - 10_EM | ecosystem: Host-associated > Plants > Roots > Unclassified | place... | reverse complement strand
CTAATCTGATATCAGGTTTCTTATTATAGTATTAATTGTTTTCCTTCCACTCTCTCTTAGTATTTTACTTGAGTCTTGTAGTTCATGATTTCATTTTTTTCTTCTCGGAATTCAGCATAGGCCCTTCTGCAATTGCGTAATTTGAGACAATGTCACATCCCGGTATTGTGTCACTACTACGTGATTTACGTTACTCGAGTAGAGTGCAATGTCCTTCTACCAAACAACGGTTCTTCGGGGGGTAAGCCCCCCCCTTCTCCTTTATCGACGATTGGTATTGCATTTTGGTTGCTGAATATTCATTCCTGCCACCCGTCACAGGTCATACCCCCCTCTACCTACCTAGCTATCCACCCGCTGCAGTTAGGGATATCCTAGATTGCTCGAACTCGGACTGGATGGACAGACGATTTCCGCAGGCCCACCGCTTCTTCTATCGTCTTCACTTCTTAGATGTAGCACCGAGTGCACAGCTGCTGCTTTTCCACCGGCGCTTGATTTGCCCTCCACGGAACCGATAATGGCTCCTGATGGGGCTTGGGATGGGGGAGACGTCGGATTCGATCGGGGTTGGAAAGACTTCTACGGAGGGAATCTGCTATGGCTTGATAGGTGGTAAAATTTCTCCATTTTCTCGCCCTCTATCAGCATTCAGAACACACTCAGACAAAGCAGGTTTGTATTGGCTTAAGAATTTCTCTAGCCCAGTGCTGTACATGAACTACCATAATATATCATGCTTGCAAATCCACCCGCTTACCATATGAGCCACAGCGGTTGCCGATCCTAGGTTTTTAAACCCCCGAGAAATGCGAGCGCAAAATACAGATAGAAAATCGAAATTTCCACATCCCATTTCATCCAATCCGTTCTCTCGGCATCACAAACCAAAGTGTATAGCGCATACCAAGTCTTCATAAGTGGAAACCTTGCTAGCACAATCACCCCGCCTTTTCCACCTCCCAGAGAACCACGACACCCCCCCCCCCGGGCCCCTTATGACACTAAGCTATCAACAGCCCCGAAATCCAACTTCTTCCCATTTCCCACATGTCAGCCAGGACTGCATATACGTGCCTTATTTGCTCGCTTACAACAGAAATACAACATGCTAAAATAGAGTTGGTCTGGTGGGCAAATACCAGGGCACGCCATAGTGAACCCAAGCAGGAGGCAAGTCGTGCCGCTATGATAGTTAAATTTACCCCTATTACTTCTAAAAGCTAAGCTATAGCACTACTCTGCCGGATCTACAAAGCTTAAAATTAGCGTGAAGGAATGGAGGGTAGAAAGAAGGTGGATATTCTAATAGCTCGCCAAGTGCTGATCGAGACAGGCACGAGGAGGGAAAGTGTTTAATGCGCGAGTGGTATCATGAGATACGTTATGGAAGTCTGCAGCGTTTTTATGCTTGGCGTAATCGCTTATAGCACAGTAAGAGAGGGAGTAAGCAATAAACAAACAGATTTAAAATATGTGAGAATCCATTGAGGCATGCATATTGGGGCATGCATAACTTCCGGTATCAGTATTAGTAAGACCTCCCTCGTGTAGCCAACCCAATTGACCAATTACATTTTATAAATATTTTAAGTTATCCGCCAGCGGCTGTTGGGGGTATGGATATACCGGTACCCGAATACTTTATTCCACGGCATTGTGCTTTATTGAATTAGTGATCATGCTTATATTGTCCTCCCATACAGTTTAGTCCCAGGGAGGCGGGCCGGCATCCCAAGGATTGGCGCGCAATGCACGAACCACGCAGAGAGCTGTAACCATTTTCTCTTGATAAAGGATCTATTTTCTCTCGCTGCTACCGGGGCGGGGGAAGGGAATTTCCGTACCGCATTGCTTGAATGGTGCCATGTCGTCTGGGGTGATTGCATTTTGAGGGTTGCTGTGAAGTCAAATTATACCATTCCCCTCTTACTGGGCTGGTCCGGACAACTCACCTTCTACCATATCACGCCCAGTTGCCTCCTCCTCCCGGCCACTTCGAGGCAGGGTGGTGGCCCAGAACTATTAAGCATATCCGAGTCTCTGGAGGAGCAACAAGGGAGGAAGGGGGCTAGTCAACGAGTTTTCTGTTTTTGTTGCAAATCACATGATAGATTTTCCAATCAGAGTTTTTCCTTTGGTGAGAGTATCCAATTTGGGATCACGAATCGTTTTACCAGTTGTGGTTGTGGATGATGACTTTGATAACGTTGTTGTGGTTCATTTGTTCTCAGCAGGGGGGTGTTTTAAGTTTATTTTGTTGCTCGGGTTTCCTAGACCATGCTTCAGGATGCTTGCCGGGATTTTCCTGCAAGCTACGTATAAATAAGGGCTTGGTAAAAGAATGACAGTTACTGTAGAGTGCATACCGTGCTGTACCCGTATTAACTCGAGAAATTGGGTAGCGCCTTGGCAGAGTTTGATCGCCTAAGACAAGTGAATTTGGAGAAGATCGTAGGTGAAAGGGGGATAGAGGCTGTTTGACAGCAGTTGAAGCGATCTTCTTATTCTCACTTTGTTCACTACTAGGCTTTCTAGGGAGATTTTGTTTCAAAACGGAGATTAGAACCCTGCACGGAGATACTCAATTTATCGAGTTAATACTGGCAGTTCGGCGAACCGTGGACTTGCCCTGACCAGCTTTTTTTTTGGGGGGGGTATTTGTATGTAATATACCGGTACTCGTGCTGGATCGTGGAAAGGTTTGCTAGAAACCAAATTCCACCACATCATTAGAGAAGTGTTGGCAACTAGCATCCGAATAGAAGGCGAGTAGCCAATTTCAAAAAGCACGAGACCGAGAACAGTATCTTCATGTGCAGTGCTCGAGTACTGCGCTAGTACCACAGTCTACTCGAGTATGCCGTATCGTGCAGTACTAGTGCCCGCCCATTTCGCCATTCTGTGGCACAAAGATCTTTTGGACCCCAACTCCCAAGTGCGGATGACGAGTGCTTCCCCAGCACACAGTAATACTGAATCCTCCGGCGGCGGCTACTTATCAGAAGCACACCTTGAGGGTATCACAGAGCGCTGCACAGCACTCGTCTCTCTTTCTCATTTAGGACAAGGTGTCGAAGATTGTTATTGGCCGTTCTATTTTTTACTATTTTCCCTTTCGTACCTTCAGACTGCTTTTCTCTATTGAGAGGGGGCCAAGTAGTTCTGTCTACCTTGGGCTGTGTCCGGTGTACGGGGTTGGGACAGGGGTGTACAATTGGCTCTGGTGTCTCTTGGGTCGCTTAGAGGGCAGTATATTGTGAAGCAACTGTGGCAGAAGTACGGTAGTTGAGGATCTGCCTGGCTTTTTCTCCATCAAAAGGAGAGTTCGAATTGGCCCTCCCTACTTGTATGGTTGCACTAATCAAATCTTGTCTTGTAAAAGCCGGAGTCGCCTCACTCGTGCTCACACCCTCAAGACTGGAGAACGCCTTGCACCTGGTGATTTCATGCAGAGAATGTGGCAATGTATAAATTCGGGGAGATCCTTTCTAACTTATGCACCTTTCCCCCTCCGTAGGCTGGGTGTCTGGCTGAGTTGGGTGGAAATGTCTCGTCTTACCGTCCTAAAGTATTGCACCCACTCGTGCTGTCCGAACCCCATTCCAAGGCGAAGTCACGGGGGACCCATTCCAACCTCCGTTGAAAACACCCCAAACCCCTTCTAAAAAAAGGGGGGGGAGGAAGAAAGGGATTCCATCAAAGCCAGTCTGTTCAAACAGCACAAAAGCCATGACCGGAGTGAAAAGTGCAAAAGTGAAAAGATCGGGAGAGAGAAAAAAGACCTCGGTGAGAATGCCCTTCATTGTTACTGGCCTATCACAGCCTTCCCGCTCATACGATATTAGCCGAACCATTACCGTAGGCAAGTCCAGATCAAGCAACTCGACCGAAGATAAGCTTCTCCTCTCCGACCTTACACTTAGGACGTCTAATTGTGCTACCTTCGTTACATTCCGACCTACGGACCGACCAGTGGGCATTGGATTGGGCCCAATCCTGATGAGGATTGAACGAAGGAAAAGTGGAGCCAGAGCCGCGCAAGGTGCCGGCGGGATGAATGCTATAGTAAACGCAGGGTAGGAATGTGCATAGCGTACGGTATGGTAGAGCATTGTAAGTAGATCTAAAGCGGCAGTGTAGCTTGTTGTAAGCAGTCATCAGGTCTTAAATTTTTGCCGGTATTTGAATGCAGGGGAACGATCAACCCCATCAGTCAGCCCATTTGTCGCATGTGGGCCATGTGAGATGTTTGAATTTAGATATAGAGCGAATTATTGATATTGGCTGAGTAAGGTGTCACTTGCAGTTTGCGGGTAGAGTTCTTGGGGGGGGGGAGCAAGGACGCGGGGAAAAGAAGGGAGGGCCCTGTCAAAGTATAGTATCTATCCACCAGCATCCAACGAGCTACCGTAAATATATCTATTATACCATATCCTCTAGGTATCCCGGGTCGACCCTGCGCATCAGTATATAACCATACCAGTGCCTCCAATTTCTATTACCCTCCCCCCCTCCTTTCCTCCCCCCTCCTTCTCACTCCATCTCCCGGTCACAGCATCGGCTTGAATCTGCTATCGTACGCCATTGTTCACCAAGAGGCCATGTCTAGCACGGGAGAAGACAAAAACCCCCCCGTGCACGTGTTCGGCAAAAAGGAAGGAGATGGCTCTGACCTCGAACACAACAAGTCCGACGAACAAGTACCTTATACCGGGTTAGTGGACCAGAAGGAATTTGGACACGTGCGGAGAGGTCTGAAGGCTAGACATGTTCAATTTATCGCTATTGGGGGTATCATTGGGACTGGGTTGTTTGTCGGGTCTGGTGCTGCCCTAGTTAGGGCTGGGCCGTTGAGCATTCTTTTGGCTTATAGTATAGTTGGAACTGTTGTATATTCTTTAATGTTGGCTATTGGAGAGGTAGGTTCTCTTTTTCTTTCCTGAGATGCCTTTCGGACTCTATTTTTGATCAAGGGACCAAGCTGATTCGATGTAGATGACCACATGGCTTCCTATTCCTGGTGGCTTGACAGTTTATGCGCACCGGTACCTTGGCTTCTTTCAATACCTCAGACGAACTAGCTAAAGAGTTTTACTGACTATGAACTAGCTACCTAGGCCCCTCATGGGGGTTCGCTATGGGCTGGAACTATTGCTTCGGAGCAGCAATGACAGTTTGCGCCGAAGTATCGGCTGCACTGTTACTGATAGAATACTGGACCGAGGATGTAAGTACAGTGCGACAACCCATCAATAGTCTCCTCCACTGCTAACACATCAGAAGGTAAACAAAGCTGTATGGATTGTCATAATTCTAGCTGTAATATTCCTGCTCAACATCTTCGGTACCTTAGCACGCCATCCGAAGCAAAAGTGTTACTCGGGGCATAACATAGCTAACAATAACTAGTCGTCGAGGGCTATGGAGAGGCCGAATTCGTCTTCGCAAGTATTAAGATAATAACGATAATGGGCCTCTTATTCTTGGCGGTGATCCTTTTCTTCGGTGGTGGGCCAAGCAAGGACCGCATCGGCTTCAGATACTGGTGAGTTTTCCTAAGGGCATTGCGCAGCTAGGCTTCGGGGGTTGGGCAGCTGGTTGAGCGATACCCAGCCACTGTTATCGTTTAATTACCTGAACGTTAAAGAGCGATTCTGCTCTCTGGAAGGCACCCTCCGAACTAGTGGCGCAAGGCTCTGCTGAAATATTTACTGAGTAATCTATTATAGCGTCTATGCTAACACTATTTAGGAATAACCCCGGCGCCATGAAGGCCTATCTCGTCCCCGGTAACACAGGCAGATTTTTAGGTTTCTTGAAGTCTTTCGTGAACGCGTTAGTTGAACCTTTTTTTTTTAAGAAAAAAAATTGCTATATATAGCCCGGAGAGAGATAAGAACTGTTCGGGTATAACTGACATGCTTGGAATAGTTGTTTCGCATTTGGTGGATCAGAAGTTATCTGCGTCGCTGCGAGCGAGACTTTGAACCCTAGGAGAAACATTCCGAAGGCTGTCCGCCGTACATTCTGGCGTGTGTTGATTTTCTACGTCTTTGGTGTTCTCGCTATTGGTGTCCTGGTATGATTTCTACTGCATCCGGAAGAGATTTCCCTTTTTTCAAAAGATCGACTGGTAATTGTCAAAAAGGTCCCATACAACGACAAAGGGCTAACCACCGCCCTCCACAATGGCGCTACCGGCGCTGCAGCTTCCCCATGGGTAGCTGCCATCGTCAATGCCGGAATTGGTACGTTGTGCTTGTTGTTTCCTTTCGGAGAAAAGGATTCCTCCCCTCGGCTCACATTTATGGAACTAAACAGACGTCCTCCCGAGTATCATTAACGCGGTCATCTTAACGTCCGCCTGGTCCTGCGGTAACAGTTTCATGTATGCATCCTCCCGCAATCTTTACGCCCTCGCCATCACCGGTCATGCGCCCAAGATTTTTGCCAAATGCAGCAAGAGAGGTATCCCGTACTTGGCCGTTACGGCTGTTTTCTCAACCACGATGCTTTCGTTCTTGCTGATGTCCGAGAAGTCTGCTGTTGTACGTGCTCCACCATAATCTCCCACAGAGCGGGGGGCGGGGCGGGCGGGCGAGAAGGAAGAAGGCTGACTAACTTGATTTGCTAGGTCTTTGATTGGTTCATCAACATCACTACGGTGTCTAGTTTGTTCAATTGGTTGACTTTGTTCCTCGCTACCATCCGCTTCCGAAAGGGGTATCTCGCGCAAGGGGTGACTCGCGCAGATCTACCGTTCCAGTCACCTTTGATGCCTTATGCTGCGTACTACGGATGCGGAATGGTGGTTTTCTTCATTCCTATCAGCGGATTTGACGTTTTCTTCCCAGAGAAGTGGTCTGTTCAGCATTTTTTCGCGAACGTAGTGTCCCCCCTCTTAATGACGTGATTTGAGTAGCCGCTTACGTTTCTGTTCTTTTTCTTCGATAGTACGCTGGCGTTCTCCTATTCATGGTCCCCTTCATTTTTCACAAGATCTGGAAAAGGGATGGTCTTACTCCTCCGGCGACAATGGATATCTGGACTGGTAAGGAGGAGGTCGATATCTACGAACGGGAAAATCCTCCTCCAGAACCGAAGAATATGTATGATCCACACTAACTTTTTTTTCTCTAAAAAACAAGAAAGAGAGAGAACACCCAGCTAACAAGTTCCGCAGTTGGGAGAAAATTTGGTTTGCCATCGCATAGTTTTATGCAGTGCTCTACTTTTGGACGTGCAATTTGTGTTCTGTTTGTGAAGATAGGGGACCTGATGTACATGTTATTATCATTGCTATTTTTCTAATAAATATTATTGAAAACTGAGCAGCCCTGAGATTTTCACTCAAGCGACTCTTGTAAACTTGAAGCTTAGGTGAAATCGGACACTAAAGATGCTCAACACTCCCGTCCCAGAAGTCCAGCAAAAGCTGCAATACATTGAAGCTTAAAAGTCAAAGCCTCTTCTGAGCTGCGAAGTACAAGCACCATAGGAATCTAAAGGAGTATTCGACTGTCGAACCCCCTCTGATGATAAAGACTGCCAACTGCCGTTCACACAGCCTCACTCGGCAACTTCTCTCTACTAATTGGTTGGAGGAGGGTGTTCGGGGGGTGGGTACTACATGCGTCCCCGATCCGCTTTACCGCCATCGCCATGCTTAGCACCTTGTAACTTATTTGCGCTAGGTCGACATAAGAAAAGCGCTGTACGAGTACTCGTGGGTTGGCCATACTTGTAAAACTTGGCACCAGTTTTGGAATAGCTGCCCCCACGGGCAGTCCCTTTGCCTGTATCCAGTCCCGGACTGAATAGGGAAGTGGTGTCACCACTTGCGATAAAGTTCAATTAGCTCATTCGGGTCATAATTCCATTGGCTAGGTCACAAGTGTTGGATTGCCTATAGGGCATGCGGTTAGGCGGGTAGGCGGATAGGTATGTTAGCGGATATGCGGTCAAGAGAGATACTGTCATAGGGCATGTGGCATTATAGTTTCTGGTGGTTAGGCACTTTGCCATGGGTTACTGTTTTCACATCCTATGCCGCTAGGCATAGGATATCGCTTTCATGGTTTTGTTGATGTTCCTTGTCATAGGGTATGAGGTGTCGCGTATTTGGTTTCATTGTTACTTCCATACCCTATATTACTAGGCATACTGGAGTTGGAGCACTAGCAGGGCACAGGCTTTAGGATCACGGTGGATAAAGGGAGATCAGGATAGTTCTAGATTGCGTGTGTTTCTTTAGAGAGTTTGTTGAATTCTGTGAGAGTTTTTGTTGTTATTAGTTAGGTGGAGAGATATATCTCCTAGCCAGTCCTTAGCTAGAGAGAGAGCAGCTATCCAGACGACCGTTCCTCCATCATTCACTGCTCCACTTAGAGTCTTTTGAGATTGTACGATTGTTCCTTTTCTTCGTGCTTTCCTTTAGGCTTCATCAGAAAAGGGAACAAGGGTGCAATCGCAAAAACTCTAAGTGGAGCAGTGAATGATGGAGGAACGGTCGTCTGGATAGCTGCTCTCTCTCTAGCTAAGGACTGGCTAGGAGATATATCTCTCCACCTAACTAACAACAACAAAAACTCTCACAGAATTCAACAAACTCTCTAAAGAAACACACGCAATCTAGAACTATCCTGATCTCCCTTCATCCACCATGCTCCTAAAGCCTGTGCCCTGCGAAAACGCCAACCCCCGTATGCCTAGTGACATAGGGTATGAAAGAAACAAATGAAGTCAAATACCCGATGCCTCATACCCTATAACATCAACAAAACCATGAAAGGAATATCCTATGCCAAGCGGCATAGGATGTGAGAACAACCCACAACAAAACACCTAACCATCGGAAACCACAAAGCCACATGCCCTATACCCGTCCGTCTCCTAGCCGCATAGCGGCAAACCTGCATATCCATCTATCCGCACAACTGCATAACCCTATGCCCTATAGGCCACTATCCAACATTTTCTTCGTGCCCCCCCAGGTCCCACCAACAAGGGTCGTACCTTTACGAGCCCAGTTTCTGATGATTGGGAGACAAAATATGCGCTAAAAGGTCTCGAGACTGACAATCATCCTTTCCCTTTAAGGAATCGGATATGGTTATTGTGGTGGGCAAGAGCTGGTAGCTTTGCACCACAAAAGAAACATTTGGCCCGGTGTCCATATCGCCCGCATGTTCCCGAAATAAAGGGTAACCACCTGGCTCACACTAGCCCAGCCTCAGTATATTTTTATAAATGTTAGAGTGATGGAGATGTGGAGCTTTCAGCGAGCACACGCTCAGGCGAGACTAAGTATGGGATGAGAAGAGAATTGACCCAGTTCAACCACCGGAAACCGCCATTTGGTGGGGGAAGAAGGGAGCGGGGCCGGGCCAATGCTCTCCAAAAGCTTAAATATAAAGACCAACCATTTCCCCTTTATAAAGTCACCCATACTAAATAATAAACCTTCGTTTCTACTTAATCTCTACCGAAGACGACTAAAATGAGATCACGATGGTCCCCTATCTGCGGCCAAGCATTTACACCAGCTATGAGCTTCTTCGGCTCCCGAACCGAAGATCCCGATACCCCACTACCAAGTGCCATGCTGCACACTTCCCGAAACCCAGCCTTCCAAGACTAATAACCTAAGCTCCAACTAGAAGCCTACATCTCTCCCAATCCGAAAAGTAAGTCATAACCCCCGCAACCCGCGACGCACTAGGCCAGCAGGATACGAAGACGCCCTGTAACAGTCCAACGCAGTACCCTGACCTGTTTACATAATCACAGAGCTCTGCACAGAGAGTGTGGGATCCGGCGGGGTTCAGTGCTTCTTATAAGGCCAAGCTACTACCCCGGATCAATGAAGGAGGAAACGATATATTCCTACCTCACCAAGGCGGCGGGTTCGCAGCGGGATTCGAAGCGGGGTCCGCTCAACCCATGCAATTACTCTGGAGCGCCTCAAGAATCGTCATGGGCTAGGACTCCAGGCGAAGCTGTCAGCGCATCCAAACATCGTCGGGGCTGGGTTCGCTGGCGGTGACACTGGAAACTCGACTAGGCGGTATTGTATATGGACCCTATCACCCCGACTATCAAAGGATCGAGGTACATTGCATTCGCTGGAATGGCGGACTTCCTGCTACAAGGATTGTTGGTCGGGGCTTCAGGTAGCATCGTGGGTGGGGCGAATGCTGCGCAAATAGCATGCGTGAAGGTCCCAACTTGTTTACCTTTTCTATCAGATTATCACACTGCTCAAATTTAACTGCAGTGCTCACGTGATAACAAAAATACAGCAGAGTGAAAAGACGACTGTCCTTCCCCGTAACTTCCACCCCCGGACATATCCGGACAAGATGGGAGCAATAAATCCAAATCCAGAAGAGAAAAAAAAGTCCCTCGCCCACCACACGCGCCCATCCTTTTCCATAAAATACTCCAACAAAACAAAGAAAAGCAACTTGGAGAACTTCCTCCGAAATCACCCAAGAAACACACACTCCCGCTCAATAGAGCTTTCCATTATAGTACTCATAACACTTCTCACCATAATCTCCCCTACCGGTATACCATCCGCATATACACCGTCAACCTTTAAGTACCTTCCTACATCAAGATACTGAAGGGAAAATCGATGAATCACATAGACTATCGACTAAGGAGAAGGAAATCGCACGGAGCTGGAGAACAGCTGCGCTGCTCTTGAGATTGTTGTGATCGCTAGAGGGTGGGATGGGGCGCTTCGCCTCCCCACCCCCTTTGTTTTTCTTCTTTTTGCGGAGTTGCAGATACCGTAAAAACTCGCTGTTGTATCTACTATCGGAGATCTCAACTGTGCCACATCACTAAACCACAATACGCGAGTAGACCTAGCACGGCAGGTTAACAAAATAACTAATACCAGTTAATGATATCCAGGAAGCTCCACCTCATCAAGCTATACCTTGTTTGGCAAGCACTATTCCTTCGCAGGGTGTTTTGTCTCGTATTGCGAAAGCAAGGGCCCGATCACCTATAGTGGATATAGCGGGTTTTTACGGTAGTATAAGTTTCTAAGCTGATCACGTTGGAGTGAATGGACTCGATTTGATTGCCCCGTGGGATTTCAACAGCACTCTTGCGGCACAAACCATAGTTATGGGACCCTCTACTTCTCTGTGGAGGCTAGAACCGGAAGGCTTGCCGGATGGGTTCACTCTTCCAATGAGGCGAAGTAGCGGCCCGGAGTGTCAATAGGAGGTGTCTCATGACCAAAGCTAGCTATATCTTTGACGCTCTCCTCTCCAGTGTAAGTTGCTCTCTAGGGATGCCAACGAGTGAGATGCGGTGACAATGAATAACAACAGTGGTGCAGGGATCTGTTGTGTGACAAAGTTCAGCCTCGGGGGATTTCTTGTGTCACTTGGGTTGCTTGTCTTGGCTGGAGCCTCCACTGCTTTTGCTGCCAATGCGGCAAGGTCTCGTGTGATCCACCGCCATATTATCACCGCCTCAACCCACGGTAGGTTTAGTTTGACAAGTTAATAGAATGGTGGATATCAGTTAACGAGATCCAACGCGCCCAGAGGGCTCAGGCTATATCGTGTCAGGAAAGCACCGACTGTTCTCAGGAGCTTTTGCCCCTTGATTGGGGGTTAGAGGCCTCCGGTGAGAACGAATTGCGAGAGATTTATTGTACCGAGACCCCAGCCTTCACTAGCTTCTCTCATCATCCACAATCCCTTCTCCCATCGCCACCTCACCCCGGTACAGCATAAGCAACAATGCCCCTCCTCTCCCTACCAAACGAGCTGATCTTGCAAGTGTCCCGCATTCAATCCATCCAAGAACTCAACTCCTTCTCTAAGGCCAACCGCCGCCTCAACCTCCTCATAACTCCCGTCCTAATAGACCGTGTCTATCAACTCTGTACGCGCGATGGAAGATATGCTACCCAAACTTTCTATTTAGCAGCAGAATGTAAAGCTGTGTCCGTCGTCCGCGCACTCCTTGACAAAGGCATTCTCCTTTATGTACCTACGAGTGGATGGCTTCTGAACAACATTATCTCAACCCTAGGCCGCCCCCACGCAGCCAAAGCCGCCGTGGAGACATTGTTAGAGTGCGGGGTAGAGGCAGATTCGCGCGGGTATAAAGGCTGGACACCCCTAATCCTCAGCTCATTTCACGGATATGTCGACACCGTCAGATTGCTTGTTTCGCACAGGGATGTAAACGTCAATGCCCAAGACGATGACCTGCGTACCTCCCTAGCTATCGCCGCGCAGCGGGGGTACAAGGATGTTGTACAGATACTCTTGTCTCATCTATTCATCGACGTCAACCTCGCAGATCAGAGCCGTTGCACGCCATTGCACATTGCCGCCGGCGGAATGATCCGGGGCGGGGAGGAGATTGTGAAGTTGTTATTAGAAGATACTCGAGTCGATGTTAACGTCGTCAACAAGGTCGGCTGGACGCCATTACACGTCGCCGCGGCGACTGGTACTGCGGCAGCTGTCCGGCTTCTATGCGATGATCCACGTGTGAACGTGAATGCGCTAAATAAGAGTGGTTCGCCTCCTCTGCAACTCGCTGCGGGACGTCTTGCCGAAGGGCCCCTACGCGTCCTTCTCGACTGTGAGAGGATCGACGTAAGCCTTGCCCGCCCCCTTCACTCTGTCATCCGTGGGGGTAAGGAGGTGCTAGTGAGAATCCTGGTTGCGGATAAGAGGGTTGATGTCAATGCTAGAGATTCAGAGACGGGCGACACGCCACTACATATTGCAGCCTTGCTAAATTTTGACGCAGCCGTTATGCTACTGCTGAGGAGGGGGGATATTGACCTTTCTGCAACGGATGCAGAAGGGAAGACCGTTGGAATGTTGGCAGAGGGATACTCGCCGGGGATTAAGAAAATATTGGGGGGTCATGCTATGTTTAAGAGGAAAAGGGTGGATTGAAATATGTTGAGAGCGTTATGCTTCGGCCATAAAATGGGATAGAAATGAGTAATCTTAGATAGTTTTGATTGATCGATAGAAGCCTATTTTTAGGCGTAACCCCTACAAACACCTTGGTGAGGTGTGGGATGGAGCGAAATCAGCACCCTTGATATCTGTTCTAAGATTAATTTAGCCGATCGTGGGCGTAGAACAGTTTCATTGTTTGGCTCTTCAATTCTTTTTGTCATGTCAATTCTGGGCAGCGCATTCCTCAGGCAGGGGTTATCCAATCGACTATTCATAATTTAGGCTACAGTACTATTTTTCCGTAACAATATCTGCAGATGCATAAAACCCCATTCTTTCCTCTGTTTCCATCGCTCGTCTCAACTCGTCGATCTAGTATTTCCACATAGCCAATTCACGTCAATCCTCTACCTTATACTCAAGAGAACGCAAAGTGGGTTTAGGCTAGAAATATTCAAGTGTACTGTTCAGACGAGCTAAGACAACTAGAGGAAGACGCTATAGAGTGAGTAAGTACTAAATCCATTATGGACATTCCTGTTCATATCCCTAGCCACCACTGTGTAATGAAGTTAACATAATAGTAACCAAAGGATACGGAATGTAAATAACGGCATTCAGGCGGGCCTTCTGATACCAGAACCTACGTTGGGCTAACCTGTGCTATTTGTCGAGCTGGGTCGGGTGAGGTGGGTAGAACCCGGTTGCCCTCTATTTCTACTTTTGTTTTGAAATCCCGGCAATGCTTTAGTATTACCATAGAAACAATAGTCTAAGCCCAAGTTGAGATAGCTTGGTGAAAAAATAGGATCAGCAGCTATAACCGATCTTTGATTATCACTCGTTCCTGAAGGTTTAAAGAGTCCAATGATATTATAAAGCAACTTCAGCTCGAAAATAATCCTTCTTTTTACGAGTGCTCCACATTACTGTTATTCTTCTTCCAAGTGCATCTTTTATCCTAGGCAGCACACAAGGACACAAAAGCCGTAAGTTTTTCTTTTGAAACCAGTAGTGTGCTCTCTAGTCCGCCAGCTATTCCGCGAAACCCATTCCCTTTCCAGGTATCCAGCTATATGAACTAGTTCAGGGCCCTGGCGGACCTTAGAAGTATTGGAGGCATTGTGAAGGATGACTGTAAGGGATCTTGGTCTAACAGTGAGCCGGAAACAAGTGCAGAAAACCGAACACAAAGTCACAATCTCTCTTAGTCCTTCACCAAATCCATCTAGATTTCAATTCGTTAATCTATTAAATTTCTTTAGCTTGTGGCTAGAAAATCGTCAACGGGAGGAGTACCCAATACTTTCATCCCGTGATGTTACTCTGTTAAATATTCTGGGGATGTCTTCTGAAGTAAAGCAAGTATTCTCACTAACGACGGGGAAAATATCCGACTCACGTCACTCCCTTAGCACAGAGACAGTCCAATCAACTCAGTTCCTCCGAATTTGTCAGTCCTTCTGGTCGAACTTGAACTCCTGTGTTAAAGACAATCATGATTCTTCCCTGCATCACCTCTAATCACTCACCACTTCCGCCACTTTCTCCCCTGATGAATCTTGTGTCATAATAATTTGAAGCTAATACACATATGTATTTTTCCCCCTTTGACCCCAGAAGTTGTGGGAGTGTAACAGATCGTTCAGAATAGTAATAGAATTTTTTTAGTAGCTTAGCAGCTTAAGGAGGAGATTCTACCAACATGTCTTCCTTTGCTATCACGGAAGCGTACGGAGGAAGTTGCACCGCATATCCTCCTGCCCAGTGCCCAAATACCAAGTGAATTCTCTCACTCCACACATACCGCTGTGCGACCCATTTTCCCACTTTGACATCCTTGATTGCTCCTTCTTTCCTTTTGTGCATTGACCCAAGGGGGCTAGCCCCTGGGTTGGGTTGGGTCAGGTCCCCCATTTATCGACCGGGGCTAACACATCACAGGGCTTCCATCCAGAATAAGTGCCAGATATATGCACTTGGGGAATCTCCTATGCCCCCTACTGAATAGTAATTCAATTTCCCCTAAAATATATGCACATTCTCTCTTTTAAACGATTACAATGGATTATTATTTTATTAAAAAGAAATCGAGGAGTAGTTTTAGAGCATAGAACAGAGACATATGTATTACACGTAAATTATAGAAGTCAATTTTTGGTATCTAGATTGATCTAGCTTGGCTACATTAGGCTGGGCATGAGGGTTAGCAGAGTGGAAGAGTTCAGGGGATGTGTCAGGCTACGGTGGAGTTATGGACACATTTGGTCAGTCTCAGAGTTATCATTCCAAGCTAACTTACTTCCTATGATGAAAGACCACCCTAAGCTCGTAGGTACTCGCTCTAGGGATCTGAACAAGCTGGTGGGGCGGGGGGCGGGAGGCGGGGCAATAGAAACAACAGGGATGTCAGGTGGGATTCCTAAACACACTTCTCAGAAAATGTCCGCAGAAAGCCCTCTACAACCTGATAATGAATATATCCTACTAATGGCCTGAAAGGGTTCGACTAGGGTAAAGTAATCCATTTACCAAACCTGGATGCCTCTTTAAGCCTCCGAGAATCTCGGCCGTAATGAACGATATTTGTTGGAGCCACAGTACGCGTTGGTAGCCCCGTCTCCGTGAATTGGGGATTTCTGTGAGGTGAAAACCTTCCAGTGTTCAGCAAGAGAATAGGACAATACATATAGGGATATCATGCTCCATGGGGTGAGAAGTCTCGCGATAAACTAGATTCCCTCGAGAAGGTGCTTAGGCATTTTGAACACAATACTGACCGAAAATTGCCCAGAAAAAGTAGATCGAGTGGGAAACAGCCATGGTAACAAAGTGTGTATTGGCGATTACGATAAAGGGAGCCTTTTAAACCTAGGGGCACATGTAAGTGAGGTATGAGGTGTGAATCCTAGGCTTCATTATGCAACCTTAGTTCACCATAGATCTACCCTGTCACTTGCTTCCCTCCATGGTGGAAGTCACTAATAAAGAGAAACTTCCTTGGCCACAATCTACACAGCACAATCTTAACACTGTATGATACTTAAGCACCAAATAAAAGAATAGGCACATGAAATAGACAAATACATCTAAAGATCGATTGTGGCTATAAGGCTGAGACCTCATCAGAGGTGTCTGCAAGCACCCACAGTGAGCAGAACTAAAAACAAAAGCGGGAATCCGGGCAACCCCCCAGGACTGCTGGCTGACGGTTACCAAATCCCAATTCAGTGCCAAGATCCTCTTATGCAGGATGTTAGATAGCCGAAGCTACAATGCTCACGGGCATCACAGTTTCGGCTTGCGGACTGATGCCAACTATCTATAATTTCTCTATATTGAGTCTCACCACTAGGGCGGCAGAGAAAGAAAGAAAGAGTAAGGAAGTAAAATGATCTATTATGTTTGGGGTTTGCACGGAGAGTGCTGTGCACGGGATCTTCAATTGCTTTTAAGCTATAGGTAGAGTTTAAAACAAAGACGCTACAGGCAGAAGGCCTGTCATCCCGCGCGTAGAATATTCTAAATGCTTTGCGCATAATCTCCCTATTAGTGGGGATTTTTTTCCGCCGGTATTTTTAATGGTGGATGAAATATTTGGTAAGGAACCCATCCTCCGAACGGATCTCGAGGCTAGGTATTATACTCTTCTAATTGAATGAACTAGAAATTAAACTCCTTTCTACCATTCAGTTCAAAACTGTGGTTTCGGCTGGATACTTCCACTAGGGTAGAGGTCTACAAATTTCACCATGAGACTAATATCATAGAAGTAGTTATGAAGCCAAGCATCTAGAGAAAAATTAAGAGCCTAACCAATAGGCGTTTCCGACCTTGACACCGACTAAGAAATCCCCCTCCCATAGGGCATAAGTCCCTAGGAACCTATTCCGTTAGACCCCATCGTCGGAAATTCTTGCTCAGATGTAGGGAAATTTATCCCTAAGTTAAATTAGATACTGGTCCCAACTCAAACCTACGCCCGCCACTATACTCGGCGATTTTTTAAGTAATCGGAATGGGAAAAGATGAGTTACCCTGCCCTGGTATAACTTAAAGTAATTCCTAGTATGTAGATTATACTTCTTAATATAGCCACTATTCCGCTTAGGGGCTA
>Ga0307509_10005746_pt1 | contig 17076 bp, 15 predicted proteins | sample 10_EM_MG_FD_202245 | JGI IMG/M metagenome (GOLD analysis project Ga0307509, IMG submission 202245) | Populus trichocarpa ectomycorrhiza microbial communities from riparian zone in the Pacific Northwest, United States - 10_EM | ecosystem: Host-associated > Plants > Roots > Unclassified | place... | reverse complement strand
CGGATTGACCAAGGGTCTGGAGAGTGGGAAACACCAGGGATTTACGAGGATGTTGTCTATGATGAGCTGAGCGCTATCATATTACCTGTTTGTGTTTCATTTTTGTTCTAACAAAAGTTTTTTTTTTCGTGCTGTTTAGCACAATCATACCATGTGTTTGTCACTGCATGGGATTCAGGGGAGTGATAGCTGGAATCCCATAGTTGTTAGGGTATGATAGTTAGTTTGGGGTACGACCGGTTTAGGGTCGTGACTGCCACTTGGGGGTTTTTCCCGTTGTGTGGGTTTTTCCTGTTTTGTGTGTTTGTGCGCTCTCTTCTGTATTTAGTCTGAGCTACCAGTAGAGAGCTTCCTGTATTGTACATCGAACATCCACATCGTTATCATCACATACGGGAACCACCACCTACGTGCTTTTCTCCGTGCTTCGCGCCGTTACCTACGCTACCCCAGTTATCATTGGGTTGTGAGCGAGCTGCCATCAGAGTGTCGCTATCACATCCGGATGGGAAATTGGTAGAAACCTGGTGGAGCCAGAAAGGAGGATGGCAATCGTGGAACATGCACGATGCCGCGGCGCTGGGCGTTTCCGCAGTATCCAACTCCGAAAATATCTATGTTTTCTTCCAGGACAGGACGGAATACCTCTCAGCATTGAGCTTGAATGGGTTTGCTAGCAAGTGGCAATTCACCGCGATAATATAGAGCCCGCGGGCGAAGTTGCTCTCACTATAGGGACTTAAATAATTTAACCTTGCACGAAGGCCTCCAAAATCTCCTCTCTCTCTCTCTCTCTCTCTCGGATAGGGGGTGAAAGCGCTGCGAAAACCGACCGCCTCAGCCCGAACTTGAAGACGAAAAACCGAAAAAGTGCCAAACCCTACTAGAAAAGGCAGCTTTAACGTCCTGGCGTAAGGTTCAATTGTTTAGGTTCCTATGGTATCATATGTCGCTCAGGGAACGACGATGGAACGTACGATTTTCATTCGTTGAGAGGAAGTTCCCGACCGTTTTATAAAGAGAGATTCCTTTCTTTTATCTAATGTTTGCAACCTCGTTTTAAAGTACTGTACTTTTTCAGCCTTTTATTCATTGGGGGTGAGTGGTAGTTTTTCGTCTAGTTTACAAATTCAGGGAGAGGTTCTCCCGAACTTGTTTATCGCGATTCCCGAAGCTCTTAAGAAACATCCCAAAAGCTTTACTTGAGTATCATACAACGATGTTTTGTGGGCTGTATTAGCAGAATGGATTTCGGTGTGTCTGATATTTAATAGATTACCGAAAGAAGGCTCTTAATAGCTCTGTCCCCTTCCTATAATAACACGAGCTACATGGGAAACTGGCACTCAAGTATTTTTCGAGTCTATTTAGTTTCTTAGGTGTTTTGAAAATTGTAATAATTACTTTACCTAAGCCTGTTAACACAATTAAACTACTGGAGGAAATTACAATACTGGTAACAATGCATTTCGGGCTGAGTGGTCTCTCGTAATGAGGTAAGGCGGGGGGGCCGCAGGAACGATAAGATGCATTTACCCTCCCATATGGCCTCGGGATGGACCAACGCCCGGCAGTCAATGGTCATTATGGCTCGGGAAGAAAATAAAAGAAAAACAGCTGCAAACTTCGATATAAGCAAAGAAAGGCTTAAAGATATTTTTCCAAGAGATTCTCGAACCCTGAGCCCCTATATTTGATCTGATTGCAGTCATTGTTTTATAAAATTTTCATTCCACTATCTTGCTTTAAACATCATATCATACCTACACTACCCGAGTATTCGTAGAACCCTGTCTTGAGGAATAAAATCCTTCAGGCATGCCTGTTAAGAGGAAAAAACTTGTAATCGCTGCCCGAGGCAGCGGAGGGACGACAGCCTAGAATTGGCCTCGCGCTCGTAGGTTATGTGCCCAGAGAAGTTGGAAGAGGAGGTTGGCAATTAATTTTATGGTTAAGGACCCCAACGCCACTGCTTTCCATGCTTTATCCCTCCAATGCCACAGCGTCGCACAAATGCCATCAAGATCGAACAATGATCTGATAACTAATCAACCTGATGGTCTTTGTTTCTTTGTGTTTTTCATTTTTTCTATAGTGCCAGATATAAGACACGGGAGAGGAATCATGGAGGGAAACTTTACTGCTAGGAGAGAGGCTGACAAGTAGCTGGGTTGTGTCCAATTCCCCGACATGGGCGAGCGGGATAATCGGAAAGAGTCCACCATCGATTTTCCACCACTTGCCGCCGCCTGGCTCCACCAACCCGAATTCTTCCTATGGGTGTCCTCCTGGTTGCCGAGTGGAGGTTCTAGGTGATTTGCAATTGGGATTGTCTCGTGACCAGGGAGAGGAGGCGGTAGCTTATGATTGTTTTTTCCTTCCTCCTTCGATATACTCGCGCGGCCGAGTTGCTCTTGGACACCCACATAGAGAAGTCATCGCCGGACCAATAAGATGAAAATCCGATGGTGGCAAGTGGCGTGATGCAATTTGCTATACTGTAGAAAAATCATCCCACATCAGATCCTTTGCGAGCCCTCCAGGTACCTCTTCCTATTAGCATATCTCTTGAGCAGTCTCTTGCTATACCTTAACAAAAAAATGTCGGCATCACAAATTGAACTTGGCTTGACTCCACGAGTTCCATTGCTCAAGAGAGCAGCGATCCTAACCTTGAACTGGCATACGGATATGTCTTATCGAAAGATAGCTGCAAAATTGAAGCTAAAGAAGTCTACCGTTGCAGGTATAATTAAGAGAGCAAAGGTAAGTCTGAAGAATCTTGTGTGAGCCTAAATATATAGTCACTGGCAGTACTAAGTAATATATTTGGATTTTAGATTCGCGCATCAGATCCCAATGACTTTGATGATGTTCTTGGGTGTTTAGAGGATAAGCAGGAAGGTGGAAATCTTAAGAGATTTCCAGTAGGCTGCAGCGAGTCGCTTGCTCTACGAGATCTTAGTCAAATAGATGAAGATCACTGGAAAAAGACCTTTCCCAAGATTGCTGAGGAGTTGGGTATTAGAGCAGCACGCTCAACCCTCGAACAGGTCTTCCATAGCCAGCATCAAATCTTTCGACGAAAGCCAGCCTACAAGCCCAGTCTCTCGAAGGAGCAAATGGAAGCCCGTCTTGCCTTCGCTCATATGGCATTACAGATAGCAATAAATACTATTGTATTTACTGACGAGATGTGGGTGGAGTTTGGTAAACCACGACGGTAGCGAAATGTATCACGATGCCGTGGTGTTGATCGCAACACCTATGCCATCCACAACAAGGATACAGAAAAACACCCTATTCGTCTTATGTTCTGAGACGCTATTATCCAAGGCTTTAAGGGCCCATGTCATGTTTGGGAGGAGGACTCAGTAGAGGATAAGAGGCACTTTCAGGAAATCGTCAATGAGGAAAATCAGATACGACACCAGAGACAGGAGTTCAACCAGCAGCAAGCCCAATTTCCTACTAGCTGGCAGTATGAAGCCCTCACAAACCTCAACTCTATGATTGAGAATCTTAATAAAGAAGAAGGACGGAGTGGAAGGCATAAGAGAAGGAAACGGAAGGCGGAGCAACTTTTTAAGGAGAAAGAGCTTGAATTTACAAGCAAAGGGGGTATTAACTGGGTTTCATATCGAGAACGAGTCCTACGACCAAAGCTCTATCCATGGATGGAGTCCTTGCGAAAAACACTTGGTGTTCCCTATCTCTACCTGGTCGAAGACAATGCCCCTAGTCACCAAACCGCCCGCCGAATTGATGAGGATGAGTGTCTATCTCATGGAATTCTGACCTTGAATTGGCCCTCCAAGTCTCCAGATTTAAACCAAATCGAACCTATTGGGACTATGAAAAGGATGAAGTCTCTACCTGGCAGTTTATGGGGGCTAGTCAGCAGGCAGTTAAGGGAGCAAAGGAGGTGCTTGTTAGGACTTGGGAAGAGCTTCCACAGGCTGTGATCGATCAAAAGTGTCAATCATTTCATGAGAAGCTTGAAAGCGTCATACTTCATGGTGGGAATAATAATTTCAATGGTTAGAATTATCTGAATAGATGACAGCCAGATACTCGAGTTGGACTTTGGTGATAGTTTTCCTATACCGTATATGATTATTAATTATGTTACTTGTTATTGGTCCGGCGATGACTTCTCTATGTGGGTGTCCAAGAGCAACTCGGCCGCGCGAGTACTCGAGTACCAGTACACAAACTGGAACTCAATCAGGTGCCTATTTAGTTATTAGATCATCGTTCGATCTTTCGAGATGTTGAGATAAACATGAGAAGCAGTCGCAATGGAGACCTTGACAGTTAATTTTAGGGAAGAGGAACAATGTGGTACAGTACCGGTATTGTATGTGAAGGGACTTATCGGACCCCACACAATGTGTTCCAGGTGTGCCCAATGACGGGATTGTGGCTCGAGCGCTTGTGCTCTGCATCCGACTCAAGATGTGATCTCGTCCTGTTTGGAGGATGGTCTACCCGTAACAAGTCTAAACCAGCTTACTTTTTATTACTTATTAGAATGGGGTGGGGCAAACTCTTGGCGCGCAGAAACTGTGCACCAAGACATCCCTACCTTACCTGGGTTCTGGGGCCGTAAAGTTACTCGAGTACTGGTAATTTTTTAACTTTTGTGAACACAGCTACTATTGCATGCCACCCAAGGCCTGAGGCTCTAGCAGATTCTGTGCCCATATGCAATAGCAGCTGGGTTCACGAACATCATAAAACTGCAGGTGCAGTAGTACGGTTGGTTAGGGGCGGAACTCGAGTGACTGAAGAGGACTGTCGAGCGCTGGTGACCACATTGCTCCAGCACTAATCAGAACTGCCACGGCCGGGCGGATATCCCCCGCACTCTGCTGTCACAACTCAGCCATATTATATATATCCCCTTGGGCCAGAATTAAGGGAAATATTCGGCTATCTCTAAGGCAGAGTTTCTGTTTGAAGAGTATGGAAATTGTTTACCAATGGCCCTTATGTGAACCAGATCCCTCCTTTTACCTCTTCTCCCATTCGATTCTCCCTGCTTCCGCTAATCACCCACGGCATGAACGCGACTCCCCCCATATTTCCAACAATGTCTGACCAGGTAAGCCGCTGGGCTCCGGGGCGTCACAAAAATGACACTTACTAACCATTAGTGTCGTTCCTAACAGAACATGGCCGACAATCATTTTCGAAGTGCTCCAGATGGAGGAAATCCAAACTTTTTCCCCGTGTACGACACCGACCCCGAGATAGTTCACATGCCTGAGTCTAGGCTAGGAGATAACCAAAAAGAGCTCGATCCAAATGCCGGCCTCGAACCATCTAAGGGGAAAATATGGGGAATGGAACGCAAGACTTTCGTGATTGTGTTAGTGGTCTTTGTCATCCTGATCATCGCTGTGGCAGCAGGAGTTGGGTGGGGGGTGGCAGCCACCACCGCAAAAAGTAAGGACAGCAAGATAGTCAGCCTAGTGTCTGAGTCGACACCAACTCACTCTTCGTATGCTCCCCAAAATTACAGAATTCGTATTTCATTAGTAAAGGTGCTAACAGGGAGACAAAACAATCAATTGCCAACACCCAGCGGTGACCACGCCACGCTAGTAACCGTTATCTCTTCCATCTCTTCCATCTCTTCGTCTCCTGTTCCTACATCCATCCGCAAGAATACACCACTCGCAGCTGTCAACTGGAATGTCAACAATGTTCAAGTATTCTACAAGCTCGAGGATGGTAGCATCAGATACCGAGAAAACTATGGGTCGGGTTGGGGGGGAGGGTCCCCACAAATAACTAACTTGAAACCCAGGGACGATTCCGGGTTGGCTGTGATTGGTTGGCTCGATAATAATAACGTGGAACAGGTATGTACAGTCTTCATAACCCCACCACTTTCATTCTAATACTTTGTTTTAGGTACGAGTGTATACCGTGAGTGAAAGCAACACTCTATGGGAATCTATTTGGAGCAGTAGTGCCAAATCATGGCATAGCCAAGATATATCCAAAGGGCTGGATCCAGTCGCGGCAGGGAGTTACTTGACGGCCTTCGCCGGGCCTTATAATGCGCAAGCGCAATGGATCCGTGTTTATTACCAGAGACAAGATGGGACCATCCGGGAGGCAGCTTTAAACGATGGTGGGAGCTGGGGAAAGGGCATAGAACCGACACAAGGCTTCCCGAAGGCAAAGAATGGTACTGGGTTGGCCATTGTCCGGTTCCCGGACACGAATGAGGGGGAAGCAAAATTATTTTACCAGAGTACGGGAGGGAAATTGATGTCTTTTGATTACAGACGAAACTCTACCTCCGATGGCAATTGGCAGAATCAAGATCGTGGGTTCCCCGCTCTATCTTCGAGAATGGATCTAAGATCTTTTTACTAACGTATTCCCCTTAAACAGCAACCTTAGACCACGGGTCTATACCAGACGGAACAAATCTTGCTGCCGTACTCGGCACAGGTAGCGAAATGATTCTACGAATATACCTCGTCCGAGAGGCGAGACTGGTAGAAATCTATTGGAGTAAGAACACGGGATGGCAAACATGGAACATGCGCGATGCAGCTGGACTAGGCGTTGCCGCATATTCACACGCTGAGGATATCCAGGTCTTCTACCAGGACAAGACGGGATACCTCTCAACAGCGCTCTTTGATCAGTCTATGAAAAATTGGACATTCCCCGGGGTAATATAGAGTCCACGGGTGGAGTTGCTTTAGCATGACGTAAGAACTTGAATAATTGAACCTCGTACTCAGACCTCCAAAATTCCCTCTCTTGGAAAGCTCTGCGAAAAGCGACCTCCTCTGCCCCAGCCCAAGACCACAAAAAAAAGTGCGAGCAAAGCAACTCCAATGTCCTAGTGCAAAGTTCAATTATTCAATTTCCTACGGTACCGGTGTGTTACCCAGGGAAACGCTATGGAATGTACGATTTTCATTTGTCAAGGGGAAGTTCCTGGTCATTTTATGGAGAGAGGTTCATTTCTTTTATCTAATTTTTACAACCTCATTTCAAAGTTCATAGGTGGCATTTTATTTCTCCAGTGTACGAATTCGGTAGAGGTTCTTCAATCATTTCTCGAACTTAAAATACTTGAGAAGCTAAGCGAACTTGAAAGAAGAAGAAAAGGAGAATAGAGAGTTTGCGCATGGGGACCTAGATGGCGGTCAATAGGAAATAGACCTAGGTCTAAGAATGAGTTTGCGCAATAGGTGTAGGTGGCCTGGTACCTACACCCACCTGTATTGCGCAAACTCATTCTTGCACCTAGGTCCATTTCCTATTAACCGCCACCTAGGTCCCCATGCGCAAACCCTCTAATATCGCATTGCGTTCAAATTCGTTCCCTGCTCAAATTAGAATTCCCGGCTACACAAGTTGGGCACTAACATTACCGACTGCTATAGAACCGGAGATAATCTGCTACTGAGTGCCCAATATTATCACGGCCAAAATCTTTTAATAAAAAGCAAGCTGTGTTGCTGTTCTGCAGCGATGTGATTTCTTCAAGTCTGAAAAGCCCTATTTTACACTTCTTCCAGGTCTCACTACCCATCTAGGTGTCCAAGACTTTTTGGTTAACAGAAAATAACCTGTTTTCCTGCCACCTAGGTCTCCTTGTGCAAACTCTCTAATGCATGTGTCCTTGATAGCTCCCAAGAAATATCCAAAGCTTTACCACGACACCCCGCAGGCCACACCAACAAAATCAATTTTGGTGTGTCTGATCTTCAATAGATTACCCAAAGATCATTCTTAATAGATCTGCCCGTCATGGCTTGGGCTATCTAGGACACTTAATTCCCTTCCGAGTTAGTTCCGTTTCTCAGGAGTTTGGAAATGGTAATAATTCCAATACCAGCTACAGCTATTAGCACACTTAAAACTAGATCATAATGCTTATAATAATGCACCTGGGGCTGAGTGGGCCCCCATAATTATTAGATTGCCTATAGGGAATGCGGTAATGGGATTATGCGGATATGCAGTTGCGCGGATATGCGGGTATGCAGAGATGCGGGCATGCAGTCGCGCGGATATACGGTTATGATGCTTAGATACACGGATATGTGGCCAGGGGATATAATGTTATAGGGAATGTTACTTTTTGGTGTGCGGCGACTGGGCATTTAGCAGTGGGTTGTTTTCACATTTTATGCTATCATATTTACTAAGCGTAGGGTATTGGTTCTTGTTTTGTTCATATCCATTGCCATTGGGCATTAGGTATCTAGTATTTGGTTCTTCGATGTTTCTTTCATATCCTATATCCTTAGACATACGACAGTTAGCACACTAGCTAGGCATAGGTTTTAGGGGTCACGGAGGATCACTGAAGATCATGGGATATCAGGATGGTTCTGGATTGCTTGAGATCATTAGGAGTCTGTTTGACCCCCTTCCCGTTTTGAAACAGAAGGGAAACGGTCATATGTATGGGGGAACGGAACGGAACCGTTGTATTCAAACGGGCCCTGAGAATCAGGATCCTTCAGTTTAGTGCGTTTGTTTAGGGTTCGTTGGGTTTCGGGAGTTTTTCCGGTGTTGTACTGTACAGTACATAGAAGGAGAGATATATCTCCTGGCCTGTCCTCAGCAGCAGAGAGGGGAGCCAACTAGACCACCATTCTTCCATGTTCTTCTGCGCTTGGAGTCTATTGCGATCGCACTTTTGTTCTTCCCTTCTCTCGCTTTCCTTAGGTCCTAACAATAATGAGGGTAAGCCGGGGGGGGCCAGGCACGATAAATTGCATTACTATTCTATACGACCCTAGCCGGGATGGACTAACACGGGTAACTAACGGTTACCGGTACTGTGGTTCGGAAAGAAAAGAAAAGAAAAACAGCAGTAGATTTTTATATAAGCAAAGAAAAGCATACACAAGAGATTCCCAACTCTGAGCTGCTATATATGAACCGATTCACAATCTTAGGAAGGATCCAGCATTCCACTATGTTGAAACACCGCACTATATGATATCCCCAGAATCCTTTCTTAGGGAATAAAAATCTTTGATTAAATTTTAGACAATATGAGGGCATTCCTACTAAGAAGAAAAACTTGCTTCCGCTGTCTGATACAGCGGACGGAAGAGAGTCTAGTCTGATATAGTAGGTTATCTCACTAGAGAGGTTGGAAGAGGAAAATTGCAATTAATTCCAAGGATTAGGAGCAACTCAGTCTGCAGTCCTTGAAAGGGACTTCCGCGCACCCCCCCCGATTACGGGATTGTCGCTCGAGCGCTTGTGCGGTGCATCTGACTCGATACCGGTACCGGTATGTAAGCTCGTCCTGTTTGGAGGATAGTCTACCGGTAACTACCGGTAGTCTGAACTCCACCTTAGGCCTCGTTCGGTTCACTGATTTTTTTTTTCCATGGATTGCACTGATTGCGACGTAAAATCCCAAGATGACCGCCCACTCCATAGATTGTGGAAAATAAGTGTGTCTCTGTTGTGCAATCCATAGATTCATTTATCCCTGCAATGATCCCTACTATCCAGGGAAAAAATAATTGCCTCGAGAGGTAATTTTCATCTGGATTCAGAGGGCCGGGAATGCAATTCTACACTAATTATCCACTTTTCAAACCTTTTGTTGCATGTGACAGGACTGGCTTTAAGCCATCATTGCAACAAAATCTAATTGTACCTCCTTACTAAGCACTCTAAATCTAAAAAAATCCATCGATTGAGGATGGAAAAACCATGAAAATCCATGGAATCTCAATCCATGGATCGGTTGCAACAAGTGAGCCAAACAGGCCCTTACTTTTGATTCCTTTTACACTAGGTGTGCTAGGATCGGGTGGTGGAAACTCTTGGCATGCAGGAATTATGCCACAAAACATCCCTGCCCTACCAGATTTATATCTCATTGGCCCGCCAGCCTTAACGCTGGGTCTGCATGCCACCAAAAGCCTGAGGCTCCGGCGGATTTTGTGCCCACACCCAATAGCAGCTGGGTTCACAAACATCATGAAACTGCGAGTGCAATCCAGTTGGTTGGGGGCGGAGCGCGAGTGACTGAAGAGAGGTGTCAAGCGCTGGCGACCACACCGCTCCAGCACTCATCAGAACTGCCACGGCCGGGCGGACACCCCCTCACTCTGCTGTCACAGCTCAGCCGTATTATATATATCCCCTTGGGCCAGAATTAAGGGCAATATCCGGCTACCGGTATCTCTCAGGCAGAATGGCCGCTTGAAGAACATGGAAGTTGTTTACCAGTGGTCCTTATGTGAACCAGATCTCTCCTTTTACCTCTTCTCCGATTCGATTTTCCCTATCTCCACTAATCACCCACGGTGTAAACACGACTTCTCCCATATTTCTAACAATGATAGATCAGGTAAGCCGTTGGACTCCGGGCGTCAGAAAAAAGACACTAACCATTAGTATCGTTTCTAGCAGAAAATACCGGTAGCCATAGCCGACAATCATTTTCGAAGTGCTCCAGATCGAGGAAACCCAAGCTTATCCCCCGTGTACGGCACCGGTACCGAGATACTTCACGTGCCTGAGCCTAGGCTAGAAGATAACCAAAAAGAGCTTGATTTAAATGCTGGCCTCGAACCATCTACGAGTAAGGGGAGAATATGGGGAATGGAACGCAAGACTTTCATGGTTGTGTTAGTGGTCTTTGTCATCCTTATCATCGCTGTGGCAGCAGGAGTTGGGTGGGGGGTGGCAGGCACAAAAAATAAGGACAGCAAAATAGTCAACCTGGTGTCAGAGTCGACACAGCCAAAAACTGGCTCTTCGTACGCCCCCAAAATTACAGAATTTGTAGTTCATTAGTAAAGGTGCTAACATGGAGACAAAACAGCGGTGACCATGCCACGCTAGTAACCGTTACTTCTATCTCTTCATCTCCTACTCCTACGCCCATCCGTAAGAATACACCGCTCGCAGCTTTCAACTGGAATACCAATAATATTCAAGTATTCTACAAACTCCAGGATGGTAGCATCAGATCCCGAGGAAACGATGGGTTAAAGTGGGAGGGAGGGTCCCCACAAATAACTAACTTGAAACCCAGGGACGATTCCGGGTTGGCTGTGGTAGGCTGGTTCTCTGATAACGTGGAACAGGTATGTACAGTCTCTATAACTCCATCGCTTTCCATTCTAATACTTTGTTTTAGATACGAGTATATACCGTGAGTGAAAGCAACACTCTATGGGAATCCGGTTGGAATAGTAGTGCCAAATCATGGGCCAGCCAGGATATATCTACAGGGCTAGATCCAGTCGCGCCAGGAAGTTACCTGACGGCCTACGCCTGGCTTGATAATGGGTTATGGATCCGTGTTTATTACCAGAGAGAAGATGGCACCATCCGGGAGGCAGCTTTTAACAATGATAAGGGCTGGGGAAAGGGCGCAGAACCGACACAAGGCTTCCCGAAGGCAAAGAATGGTACTGGGTTGGCCATTGTCCCGTTCCCGGACACGAACGAGCGGGAAGCAAAATTATATTACCAGAATACGGGAGGGAAATTGATTTCTTTTGATTACAAACGAAACTCTACCTCCGATGGCAGTTGGCAGGATCAAGATCGTGGGTTCTCCTGCTCTGTCTTCGAGAATGGATCATAGATCTTTACTAACATATTCCCCTCCAACAGCAACCGTAGACCATGGATGGATACCAGACGGAACGAATCTTGCTGCCGTACTCGGCACAGGTAGCGAAATGATTCTACGAATATACCTCGTCCGAGAGGCGAAACTGGTAGAAATCTATTGGAGTAAGAACACGGGATGGCAAACATGGAACATGCGCGATGCAGCTGGACTAGGCGTTACCGCATATGCACACGGTGAGGATATCCAGGTCTTCTACCAGGACACGACGGGATACCTCTCAACAGCGCTCTTTGATCAGTCTATGAAAAAATGGACATTCCCCGGGGTAATATAGAGTCCACGGGTGGAGTTGCTTTAGCATGACGTAAGAACTTGAATAATTGAACCTCGTACTCAGACCTCCAAAATTCCCTCTCTTGGAAAGCTCTGCGAAGAGCGACCTCCTCTGCCCCACCCCAGCCCAAGACCAAAAAAGCAAAAGGAACAAAAATCACCAAACCTTATATACCAGCAAAGCAACTCCAATGTCCAGTGCAAAGTTCAATTATTCAAGTTCCTACGATACCGGTATGTTACCCAGGGAAGGGCTATGGAATGTACGATTTTCATTTGTTAAGGGGAAGTTCCTGGTCATTTTATGGAGAGAGGTTCATTTCTTTTATCTAATGTTTACAACCTCATTCCAAAGCACTATACTATTTTGGTCTTTTATTCATCAGGAGTTGGTGGCATTTTTCCTCCAGTGTACGAATTCGGCAAAAGTTCCTCAATCATTTCTCGATGTAATATATCAAAACACTTGAGAAGCTAAGGGAATTTGAAGAAGAAAAAAGTGTGCATGTGTCTTAGGTTGCTCCAGAGGCACATCCCAAAAACCTTACCACCACACTCCGCAAAATGGATCTCGGTGTCTGATCTTCAATAGATTACCCCAAGATGGCTCTTAATAGCTCTATCCCCTTTCCCTGATGACTCGAGCTATCTAGGACACTTAATTCCCTTTCGAGTCAGTTTCGTTTCTCAGGTGTTTTGGAAATGTTACAGTAATAATCTATACATGCTAAGCCTATTAGCGTAGTTAAAATTAGATTCTAATGCTAAAACAATGTCTTTTGGGCTGAGTGGTCCCCCATAATTATTATATTGCCTTCAGGGAATTCGGTAATGGAATTACGCAGATACGCAGTCCCACGGATATGCGGGTATGCAAGGATGTGGATCTGCAGTTTCACGGATATGCGTGCATGCAGATATCATAATCTCTTTGCTTCCTTCTGCTCTTTAACTAAGAGATCTTACTCTTTGCTTTAGCTAAAGACTCTCGTGGAACTAGCTTTAGCTAAACATAACTTAACTAGTTTCAATTGTATTTTCTTATACAGGAGAAACCTGTTACCGTAGGAAAACTAGTTACAATCTGCCCCTTCGGCTCATATACATCAAAAGCACAGAGCCTACTTGTGTCTCTCCACCAATGAATCACCTTAATTAGAGAGATTCTTCCTTAAAGACAAACTTGTGTTCAATTAATTATTAACCCAATAATATGTGAATCAGGTAATACTGCCACATATTATTCCGCTCTACCGGCAGGCGGAGAGCCTTGATTCTGGTACAGAAACAACAGAAGATGAGGCTAGCTATCACACTTCAGCTTTTACATGACATTTTTGATTTCTGAATAAGATTAAACCCCCCCTCCCCGGGTGAGAGTTGCCAAGCCGTCGTATTGCAATATCATACTATTTTCATGGACCTGAAACTCTCTACATGCAGAAATTGTTCCTACAAGACACCTCACCTGACCAGGGTTATATATCATTGGCCCACCAGCCTGTACGTTTTGACCACCGGCTTGGACTCGCCCGTCTTTGCTGGGTAAACGCCCTCTGCATCTTTTTAGTGAGGAAGTGAGATAAATCTCACCAAAATTCGGGAGAAGGCGTTTTTCTTGTCAAATACGGGCGAGTACGTTTCGTCTAGGATAGTACTCGAGTACAGTGCTAGGGAGAGAGTCAAAAAGTGCGGGAAAAAGATCGGCAGGGTCAGGCGAGGTAGTTAGGGGATAGGTTGCTTCAGCGGAAAAGTTCTTGTCTTGGGGAACACCAGAAGTCCGGATTAAAGATGTTGGTGTCTGCCACCTGATGCACGACCATATTGATGATGAAATCGCCAGCCTGTAGTTCAATCTATTCATTTATTTGAGTCTCTTAAAAGAACTATGATACTAGTATTCCAAAAGACCCACTTTCCTTTCCTCCTTTGGTCTCAATTTTCCCCTCCACAATCTCAATAGAACTTTCAGATACATGGACAATCACTCTGTTCATTGTGCTCCTCTTCAATGGCATCATGTGACTGTGCCCCCTTTTCCACCCACCCTATTCAACATGTCAAATCCTTGGCTCGCCACCTAAAGTTTTCCGACCTTTTTGACCCATCCGCAGTCTGAAGGTTGGGAACGGAGTTCTGCTGTTTGAAGAGAACTATCGAGCCCTGGCGACCGCACTGCTCCAGCACTGATCGGGGCCGCAACGTCCAGGCGGATATCCCCCGCACTCTGCTATTACAACTTAGCCATATTACATATCCTTTCATAGGCTAGATTAAGGGCAATGTCGGATTACCTTTCTTGATCTGGAGGGCGTAAGGCTCCCGCGACCCTCCAAGGCAGAATGACTTTTTAAATAATACACGGCTCGTTTACCAATGGCTCGTATAAAATTATGAATTATATATCTCCCCCGCCTCTTCACTTCTCTCTACCGGGTTCTTCTGCATTCGCTAACCACCTACAATATAAACATAATTTCCCCATATCCCCCAAAATGTCGAGTGAAGTAGGTCATTGGTCTTTCTCTGCGAGCTCAAAAAGGTCCTTTACTAACCATTACTGTTGCTATCTTTTCTAGCGGAATATGGCCGACCGAGATTTACGAAGCGTACCCGAAGGAGTAAACCTAGACCCCCCATCCGAGTACGACACTAGCCCCGAGGCACTTCCTCCACACTTTCCATCCGAATACGACAATGGCCCCGAGGCACTCCAAACACCTGAGCCTGCCGACGGACTAAGAGATAATCAACAAGGTCTAAATATTGGGTCTGAACAACCTAAAGGAAAAATATGGGGAATGAAAAGGAAGAGCTTCATGATTGCGTTAGGGGTCCTCATCCTTATCATCGCTGTAGCAGCAGGAGTAGGGGGGGGAGTAGGAGGGACCTCTGCAAAAAGTAATACCCATAAAGGGGCATCAGAATCAATAAGGTCGTACGCTCCCCAAAACTGCAAAACCTCTAGTTGGCTAGTAAAAGGTGCTAACATGGAGACAAAACAGCCCATTGCCAACATCCACTGGTGAAAACCCCCCGCTAGTAACCGTTCCTCCATCTGTCTCTTCGTCTCCCGTTCCTACACCCATCCGTAAGAATACACCGCTCGCAGCTGTCAACTGGGATACCAATAATATTCAATTATTCTACAAGCAGGAGGATGGCAGCATCAGATTCCGAGAAAACGATGGTTTGAAGTGGGAGGAAGAGTCCCTACAAATAACTAACCTGAAACCCAAGGACGATTCCGGGTTTGCTGCTGTAGGCTGGTTCTATGGTAACATAGTACAGGTATGTCCAGTCTGCATAACTCCACAACCTTTCCCTCTAATACTTTGTTTTAGGTACGAGTGTATACCGTGAGTGAAAGCAACGCTCTGTGGGAATCCATTTGGAATAGTAGTGCCAAATCATGGTATAGCGAGGATATATCCAAAGGGCTAGATCCAGTCGCAGCAGGAAGTTACTTAACGGCCTACACCTGGTTTGAACACAATGGTGTGCAGCGGATCCGAGTTTATTACCAAAGACAAGATGGATACATTCGGGAGGCAGCTTTTGACAGTGGTAGGGGCTGGGGAAAGGGCGTGGAACCGGCGCAAGGCTTCCCGCAGGCAAGGAGTGGTACTGGGTTGGCCATTGTCCCGTTCCCGGACACGAACGAATGGGAAGCAAAATTGTATTACCAGAATATGGGAGGGAAATTGATCTCTTTTGATTACAAACCAAAAACTGCCTCCGATGGCAGTTGGCAGAATCAAGATCGTCAGCCCCCCCGCTCTATCCCCGAGAATGGGTATAAGATCTCTACTAACAAATTTCCCTTAAACAGCAACCGTAGACCACGGATCTATACCAGACGGAACACATCTTACTGCCGTACTCAACAGATCTGGCGACATGACGCTACGAATATACTTCATCCGAGGAGGAAAATTGGTAGAAATCCGGTGGAGGAAGAAGGATGGATGGCAGTCATGGAGCATGCACGATGCCGCAGCGCCAGGTGTTGCCGCAGTATCTTATTCTGATGATGTCCATGTCTTCTTCCAGAGCAGGACGGAATACCTCTCAGCAGTGGGCCTGAATCGGTATGTGAACAAGTGGCAATTCACTGAGATAATATAGAGCCCGCTAGCGAAGTTGCTTTAGCATGCCACAAGAACTTGAATAATTGAACCTTGCACTAAGACCTCCAAAATTTACTCTCTCGGATAGGGGTGAAAACACTACCAAAACCCACCACCTCCGCCCCAGGTTAAGACAGAAAAGAAAGAACAGATGCCAAACCTTGCCAGCAAAGGCAACTCCAATGCCCTAGTGTAAAGTTCAGTTATTCAAGTTCCCACGGTATGTTACCCAGGGGAGGGCTATGGAATGTGTGATTTTCATTTGTCAAGGGGAAGTTCCTGGTCATTTTATGGAGAGAGATTTCTTTCTTTTATATTAGTCCTTTATTCGTTGGGGGCGAGTGGTATTTTTCGTCTAGTTTATGAATTCGAGGTGAGATTCTTTGATAGTCCCCCAAACTTGTACACCTCAATTCCGAAAAAGAAAGAAAACAATTGAGAGACTGAGCGAGCTTGGGGAGAATGATTGTGTCTTCAGTAGTTCCTGGGACGAATCCCAAGAGCCTAACGACGATATTTTGTTGGATATATCAGCGAAAAATATATTGGTGTCCAACATTTAATAGATTATTCAAAGAAGTCTCTTGATAGCTCTGTCCCCTTCTTGTGACAGCTAGAGCTACCTAGGACACTGGTACTCAATTTTTTTCAAGCTCATCCAGTTTCTGGGGTGTTTTGGAAATGGTAATAATTACTTTACCAGCTAGGCTCGTTAGTACAGTTAAGTTAGATTGCAATGCTAATAGCATTATAAATTCCGAGCTAAGTGTGCTCTCAAATAAAGGGTAAGGTGGGGGGCCCTCAGGTACGATAAAACGTATTTTCTATCTCATTAGCCCACACGGCATGGACCACATACAAGGGTCTAGGATTTAGTCATAGTACAGCTGGCGGCCAACACCCCACTACCATAGTACGCACCAGAAGGGCATCATGAGAATCACGGCTTCCCTTGAAAAGAAAAAGATCAATCAAGGAAAACTGGAATAAGTGATATTGATAACTTCA
>Ga0307509_10005745_pt1 | contig 17077 bp, 15 predicted proteins | sample 10_EM_MG_FD_202245 | JGI IMG/M metagenome (GOLD analysis project Ga0307509, IMG submission 202245) | Populus trichocarpa ectomycorrhiza microbial communities from riparian zone in the Pacific Northwest, United States - 10_EM | ecosystem: Host-associated > Plants > Roots > Unclassified | place... | reverse complement strand
ATCACCGGCTCGCTCGCCTGCGGCATGGCCTTCCACAACTGCGCCAGCCGTTACATGTACGCGCTGGGCCGCGAGGGCGTCCTTCCCTCCCTCAAGAACACCATCGGCCGCACCCACGCCAAGCACGGCTCCCCGCACATCGCGGGCTTCGTGCAGACCGTGATCAGCGCCGCCCTGATCCTCGCGTTCTGGGCCACGAGCAAGGACCCGGCCAACGCGATGTACGTCCTGCTCGCGATCCTCGGCACGATGGCCATCCTGGTCGTCCAGGCGGTGTGCTCGTTCGCGGTGCTGGCGTACTTCCGCACCCACCACCCCGAGAGCCGCCACTGGTTCAAGACCTTCACGGCCCCGCTCCTCGGCGGTGTGGCGATGCTGGCGGTGGTCCTGCTCCTCGTCTCCAACATGAGCGTGGCAGCGGGCTCGGAGTCCGACTCCCCACTCCTCAAGGCAACCCCGTGGCTGGTGGCCCTGGTCGCGGCGACGGGCATCGGCTACGCCCAGTACTTGAAGCGCCGGTCGCCTGAGCGGTATGCGCTGCTCGGGCGGACGGTCCTCGAAGAAACCAAGGAGCGCTGAGGATCTTTTTAGGGGCGCGGGGAACTGCGCGACCAGCCACGACGCTCCCGCAGATTCGTACTCGTCTGCAGGCCGGTGGTGGGCTGGTCGCGCAGTTCCCCGCGCCCCTTAGGTGGGTCCACCGAACCGTGTTTCCCGGTGAACCCTCCACCGCTCCATCATCGCCGCGATCTCCCCATCGACGAACTCGAAGAACGCCAGCGTCTCAGCCATCCGCAACCCCGCCGGCGTCTCCGCCCCGAGGCTCGCGACCCCCTCCCGCAGAGCCACCTCCCATCGCTTCAACACAGCCTCGCGGTTGGTGAGCGCCTCGTACCACTGGTTGCCCTGAACCCGGTACCGCTCCCGCCGCGAACCCGGTTCCCGCTCACGCGAAACCATGTGCGTCTGAGCCAGGTACCGCACCGCCCCGGAGACCGCCGCCGGGCTGATCTGCAGCTGCGCCCCCAGCTCACCGGAGCTCATCGCCCCCTCGTCGGAGGACAGGAGCGCCGCGAAGACCCGGGCCGGCATCCGCTGCATCCCGGCCTCGACGAGCTGCGCCGCGAAACTCTCCACGAACTTCGAGACCGCCCCTTGGTCCCGCTCCACCTCATCCGTCATGGACTCACCCTACCCGGGCTTCACACGCTTCCTTAACTTCACAAGTTTCTGAAAGAAGCGTACGTTCGGCTCCATGACGAAGGCAATCACCGTCTCCGGGCTGCACAAGTCGTTTGGCAGGACACCCGCCCTCACCGGCCTCGACCTGGACGTCGAGACCGGCGAGGTGCACGGCTTCCTCGGCCCCAACGGCTCCGGCAAGTCCACGACGATCCGCGTCCTGCTCGGCCTGCTGCACGCCGACTCGGGCGCCGCCCAACTCCTGGGCCGCGACCCCTGGGCCGACGCGGTCGAACTGCACCGCCGGGTCGCCTACGTCCCCGGCGACGTGACGCTCTGGCGCAACCTGTCCGGAGGCGAAGTCATCGACCTCTACGGCCTCGACACGTCCCGCCGCGCCGACCTGATTGACCGCTTCGAACTCGACCCCACCAAGAAGGGCCGCACGTACTCCAAGGGCAACCGCCAGAAGGTCGCCCTGGTCGCCGCGTTCGCCTCGGACGTCGACCTGCTGATCCTGGACGAACCGACCTCGGGCCTGGACCCGCTCATGGAGGAGGTCTTCCAGCGCTGCGTGGAGGAGGAACGCGACCGGGGCCGGACGATCCTCCTCTCCTCCCACATCCTCAGCGAGGTCGAGGAGTTGTGCGACCGGGTGAGCATCATCCGCAAGGGCCGCACGGTGGAGAGCGGTTCACTGGCCGACCTGCGCCACCTCACCCGCACCAGCGTGAGCGCCGAACTCACCGGCCTGCCCAACGGGTTGGCGTCCCTTCCCGGCGTGCACGACCTCGACGTACAGGGCCACCGCGTCCGCCTCCAGGTGGAGGCGGACCAACTCAACACCGTACTGCGGTCGTTGAGCGACTCGGGCGTACGGTCCCTCACCTCGAAGCCACCGACGCTGGAGGAACTCTTCCTGCGCCACTACCAGGAGGCGGAATGACCGCCACCGCGCTCCCCGCACGCATCAGCACCGGCACCTCACGCCAACTCGCGGGCACCGGCGCCCTGTTGCGCTTCAACCTGCGCCGCGACCGGGTGGTGATCCCGTCCTGGGTGGCGGTGACGGCCCTGCTGGTCCTGTCCCTCCCCGGCTCCCTGCGCAGCGTCTACTCCACCCCCGCCGAACGCGCCGACATCGCCCACCAGATGCTCACCAACAGCTCGCTGCGCGCCACCTACGGCCCGGTGTTCAGCGACTCCCTGGGCGGCCTCACCGCCTGGCGCATCGGCGGCTACGCGGCGATCCTCGCCGGAGTCATGAGCCTGATCGTCGTAGTACGGCACACCCGTGACGAGGAGGAGAGCGGCCGCCAGGAACTGGTCTCCTCGGCGATGGTGGGCCGCCGCGCACCTCTGACGGCGGCCCTGCTGACGGCGTTCGCCGCCGACTCCGCGCTGGCGCTGCTGATCACGGCCGGGCTGGCCGGACAAGGCACGGCGGGCGCCCTGGCCCTCGGCCTCGGCATCGGCGGTGTGGGCATGGTGTTCGCGACACTGGCGGCGATCGTCGCGCAGTTCACGGACAGCGGGCGACTGGCGAAGGGCCTGACCGGCGGCCTGGTGGGAGCCGCGTTCGTACTCCGCGCGGTGGGGGACTCGACCACCAACGACGCCTCCTCTCCCGCGACTTGGCTCTCCCCGATCGGCTGGCTGGAGAACCTGCGCCCGTTCGCGTCCGAACGCTGGTGGGTACTGGCCCTGTTCGCGGCGGCGGCACTCCTACAAGGCTTCCTGGCCTACGAGTTGGCCGGCCGCCGGGACGTAGGCATGAGCTTCCTGCCCTCCCGCCCCGGCCCGGCGAACGGCCGCCTCGGCACGGCAGCGGCACTCGCCTGGCGCCTCCAACGGGGCAGCGTCCTGGGCTGGAGCCTCGGCTTCCTCGCGGCCGGGGTGGCCTTCGGCGGCATCACCAAGGGCGCGGCGGACCTGGTCGGCGACAACGCCAAGACCCGCGAGATCATCGAGCGGATGGGCGGCCAGTCGGGCATCGAGGACGCGTTCCTGGCCACGATGGTCGGCATGTTCGGCATGCTGGCCGCGCTGTACGCGGTCTCGTCGGTCCTACGGCTGCACACCGAGGAAACGACCGGACGCGCCGAACCGATCCTCGCGAACGCGGTGGGCCGCCTGCGCTGGGCGGCCGGCCACCTGACGATCGCCTTCGCGGGCGCGGCCCTGATCATGCTCCTGAGCGGCCTGGGCCTCACCCTCGGCTACGGCGCCGAGCCCGGCCCCATCCTCGCCGCCACCCTGGTCCAACTCCCGGCGATCTGGACCCTGGGCGCCCTCGCGGTCCTCCTCCACGGCCTCTCCCCCCGCCTGTCCCCCCTCTCCTGGGCGGCGGCCGGCCTCGCCCTCCTCCTCGGCTGGATCGGCCCGGCACTGAACCTTCCGCAGGCGGTCCTGGACGTCTCGCCGTTCGGCCACCTGCCGAAGCTGCCGGGCGGGGAGATGGCGTGGGGGCCGGTGGCCGTGCTCACCGGGATCGCCGTAGTACTGGTGGGGGTGGGACTGACCGGGCTGCGGAGACGCGACCTGAGCACGTGACCGGAGCGGCCGGACGGGAAGCGGCCCGACGGGGAGCGGCCGGACGGGGAGCGGTCACGCGTCGCCGGTCAGAGGTCGGATAGCGCCACGGTGATCTTCTGGATCATCGCCGTCTCGGCGGGCCCGGGGCCGCCCCTGTGGGCGCGGGACGCCGCGTCCGTGATCGTGGTGACGGTGCCGCGGAAGTTCGCCACCTCCTCCGGTGCCTTCGCCTTGAGGAGGGTCACCGAGTCGGCGAGCGCGGCGAAGACGCGGTCGGCGAGGTCGGCGGTCGAACTGCCGCCCAGATCAAGGCCCTTGGCCTTCTCGGCCAGGACCCGGCCGACCAGTCCGGTCGCGGAGGACAGCGCCTTGCCGCCGGCCATCCCGGAGCGGGTGGAGGAGATCGGACCGGGGTCGGCCGCCGCCATCAGGGAGACGACACCGTGGGCGGCGGTCTGGAGGGTGAGCTTCTCGTCGGGGGTCAGGACGGAAGTGCTGGGAGTGTCGGGAGTGGTGTTCTTGGACATGAGGGGTCTCTTTCGTTCCGTGGTGATGGGTGGCAACTGCCGTGAAGCAGGGGTCTGTCAGAGAGTCGGCTCGGCCTGGTTGCCGACCGCCTGGCGGGGCAGCGCCAGGCACAGCGCCGCGCACAGCAGATACGCGCCGATGGCCCACGGGCCCGCGTGGACGATCGCGTCGGTGAGGCCCTTGTCGGCGTGGGAGAAGAACGCGTCGCCGATGACGGCGACGCCGAGCGCCCCGCCGAACTGCTGGGCCGTGGACAGGATTCCGGACGCGCCGCCCGCCGACTCGCCGGGCACGGTGCTCAGGATGGTGTTCACCAGCGGGATGATCAGGAAGATCAGGCCGACACCGGCAAGGAACAGTCCCGGGACCAACGGCCAGGCACCGGTGTGGACTTGGGCCGCGTTCCGGGCCTCGTGCCGGACCCAGAACAGACCGCCCGCCATCACCAGCGCGCCCAGGATCAGCACACTGCGGCCGAACTTCGCGACCAGCGGGTCGACCGCGGGCGCGGACAGGATCGAGCCCGCGCTGAAGGCGACCATCAGCAGACCGGCCCCGGTCGGGGAGTAGCCCTGCCCGGACTGCAGCCAGACGGTGAAGACCAGGAAGAAGCCGGACATGCCGCCGTAGAAGAGGAGTTGGACCAGCAGGCCGGCGCTGAAGGCGGGCTTGCGGAACAGGCCCGCGGGGAGGAGGGGGTGTTCGATGCCGCGCTTCTTCTCCGAGACGGTCAGGGCGACGATCGCGGCGACACCGGCGGCCAGGCAGATCCAGCCCCACAGCGGCCAGCCGTTGGAACGGCCCTGGACCAGCGGCAGCACGATCGCGACCAGACCCGTGGCGAGCACGAGGTTGCCGAGGACGTCGATACGGCCGCTGAAGGCGTGGTCCTTCGAGGCGGGGATCCACTTGACGCCCAGGACCAGGACGAGGACGGCCAGCGGGAGGTTGATGACGAAGATCGTGCGCCAGCCCCAGCCGAACAGGTCCCAGTCGGTCAGTACGCCGCCCAGCAGCACGCCTACGGCTGTCGAGATGCCGGCGATCGCGCCGTACAGGGCGAAGGCCTTGCCGCGTTCCTCGCCGTCGAACATCGTGCGGAACGAGGCGAGGATCTGCGGCATGATCACGGCCGCGGCCACGCCCTGGAGGCCGCGCGAGGCGAGGAGCACCCCGGCCGAGGTCGCCAGCGCGCCGGCCAGGCTCGTCAGCGCGAACGCGGTGACGCCGAGCAGGAACAGCTTCTTTCGGCCGTAGCGGTCGCCCAGGTGCCCGGCGATGATCAGCGTGGCGGCGAAGCCGAGCATGTACGCCGACACGGTCCACTGGAGGTCGGCGGGGGTGGCCTTCAGGCCCTTGCCGATGGACGGCAGCGCGGTGTTCACGATCGATCCGTCGATCATGTCGAGCAGCGCGGCGAGGATCATCACGAACGCCGCCGCCCATCGCTTCGGATACGGCGCCGCCCCGCCGCCGCCGTCAGCGGCTACGTTCCTCGTGTTGGTCGTGCTGGACGACATGGCTTGGACTCCTCAGTTCAGCTTGACTTTCATATATCTTGGCTTTCAAGCGAATGACTGCCGAGAAGTACGATGGAGGGAGATATCTCGAATGTCAAGCGGAACGGAGTCGGGTGTGGACGCGGACTCGGGCCCGGGGTCGGTCGAAGCGCGGCTGGGCGTGGCCGTGCAGGCCTATCAGAGCGCCGTCGACGACTTCGACCGCGAGCTGGCCCGTCTCATGGGGGTCAACGAGACCGACCTGCGCTGCCTGGAGATCCTTTTCGCGGTCGAGGAGATCACTCCGCGCGAGCTGAGCCGGCAACTGGGCCTGACCACCGGGAGCGTCACCACCATGCTCGACCGGCTGGAGAAACTCGCCTACCTCACCCGCACCCCGCACCCCGACGACCGGCGCAAGACCCTGATCCGCGTCACCCCGGAGGCGGCCCGGCGCGCCTTCGGGCTGATCGGGCCGTTCCTCGACGACGCCGGCCGGAAGGTGTTCGACCGCTACACCCCCGACCAGCTGGAACTGGTCATCGACTACCTCACCTTCTCCCGGGACGTCCAGCAGCAGCACGTCGAACGACTGAGGAAGACACCCGCTTCCCACCCGGCACGGACGGGCGGCCGCCAGTCACCGGGGCCGCGCGGCGGAACGGCGAGGTAGGTCCGGCCCCACTCACCCCACCTCGACGCTCAGCCCCTCCAGCCCCCGGATCACGAAGTTCGGCTTGCGGACCGGGTCCGCCGCCAGGGTGAGCGTGGGCACCCGTTCCAGCAACGCCCGCATGGAGGCGGCCAGTTCGATACGGGCCAGGGGCGCGCCGATGCAGTAGTGGATGCCCGCGCTGAAGCTGATGTGCGGGTTGTCGGCGCGGGTGAGGTCGAGGCGGTCCGGGGACGCGAAGACGGCCGCGTCACGGTTGGCGGAGCCGAACAGCATCGCGATCTCCGCGCCCCTCGGGATCACCGTGCCGTCGATCTCGATCTCGTCCAGCACCCACCGTTCGAAGAGCTGGAGCGGGGTGTCGTAGCGCATCAACTCCTCGACGGCGGACGGGATCAGCGAGTGGTCCGCACGCAGCGCCGCCAGCTGCTCCGGGTGCCGGAACAACGCCCACCAGCCGTTGACCGTGGCGTTCACCGTCGCCTCGTGGCCCGCGTTGAGCAGCAGTACGGCGGTGGAGATCAGCTCCTGTTCGGTGAGACGGTCGTCGTCCTCGTCATGGGCCGCGATCATGCCGGAGATGAGGTCGTCGCCGGGCTCCTTGCGCCGCGCCGCGATCAACTCGCGTAGATACGAGGAGAATTCGTTCGAAGCGCGGACCGCCTTGGCCGCCGTGTCCTCGGACGGGCTCAGTTCGTACATCCCGCAGATGTCCGCCGACCAGGGGCGCAGCGGGGCACGGTCCGCCTCCGGGATGCCGAGCATCTCGGCGATCACCGCGACCGGGAGCGGTTCGGCCACGTCCGTGAGGAGGTCGCCGCCGCCCCGCGTCACCAGTCCGTCCACCAGCTCACCGGCCAACCGGCTCACGTACGGCTTGAGCCGCTCGACCGTGCGCGGGGTGAACGCCTTCGACACCAGGCGCCGGATACGGGTGTGGTCCGGGGGCTCCAGGTCGAGCATCCCGTGGTCGTTGAGGGTGTGGAAGGGCTCGTGCTCGGGCGGGGGTGCCGTACGGCCGAAGTCCTCGTGGGTGAAACGGTGCTGGTAGGTGCGGCCCAGGCGGCGGTCCCGCAGCAGGGCCGAGACGTCCGCGTGCCGGGGCACCAGCCACTGGTCGGTGGGCTCGTAGTAGTGCACCCGCCCCCGCCCACGCAGTTCGGCATAGGCGGGGTACGGGTCGGCGACGAACGCGGGGTCCCAGGGGTCAAAGGCTGCCATGCACGGACGCTAGCCCGGCCCGCCCCCCTCTGACCAGGGGTGACTTACGGGTTGGGAAGCGTCCACCACTGCCAGGTGTTCGATCCGCAGTTGCGGACGTTGATGCCGGCATGCTCGCTCTGGTCCCCGTTGTTCTGGATGCTGAGGCACTGGTTGTTGACCTCGGTGCGCAGCCAGTTGCCGTCCTTGTACCAGCGCTGGTTGGCCAGGCCGTGGCAGTCGCCGACCGCCTGGGCCGCCGCGTTCACCTCGCCGTTCTTGACGTCGAGACAGTGCTGTTCGGCGCCGTTGACCAGCACCTTTCCGTTCCTCCAGTACCAGAGCTGGTTGCCGGTACCGTCGTTGCACCGCTGCACCTCGACGTTGTCGCCGTTGGTGGCGAGGCACTTGCCGTTCAGGTGCGTGGTGATCTGGAAGTACTGCGGGACACCCGCCGAGGCCTGGACCGGCGGGGTGCTGGCGAGAAGGGGAAGGGCCGTGAGTGCGAGCGCGGTCACAACGCGCTCCAGCTGCTTGATCATGGCTCTGATGTAGCGGGGTCCCGGCTCCCGACGACAGGCCGGGGCACGGCCGTTCACCCGACCGGCGGCACGGATTCACCGCAGAAACGATCACCACACCCCGGTGCCGTCTCCCCCCTCCTACCCCCTTCCTCCTACCCCGGCGTCACCAGCCGCGCCTCGTACGCGAACACCGCCGCCTGCGTCCGGTCCCGCAGCCCCAACTTCACCAGGACACGGCTGACATGGGTCTTGATCGTCGACTCGGCGACCACCAGCCGCTCGGCGATCTCCACGTTCGACAGCCCCTGGGCGATGAGGACCAGCACCTCCGTCTCCCGCTCGGTCAGCTCTCCGTACGCCGCCTGCTGCGCGGCCGGTATCAGCCGGGGCGCCTCGGCCAGCTTCGAGAACTCCGTGATCAGCCGCTTGGTCACGGAGGGCGCGAGCAGCGCCTCGCCGGCCGCCACCACCCGCACGCCGTCGGCGAGTTGGCGTGCCGAGGCGTCCTTGAGCAGAAAGCCGGAGGCTCCCGCGCGCAGCGCCTGGTACACGTACTCGTCGAGGTCGAAGGTCGTGAGCACCAGCACCTTCGCCGCGCCGTCCGCCGCGACGATCTCGCGGGTCGCCTCGATGCCGTTCATCTCGGGCATCCGGATGTCCATCAGGACGACGTCCGGGGCCAGTTCACGCACCCGCTCGACCGCGTCCCGTCCGTTCACCGCCTCGCCCACGACCTCGATGTCCGGCATCGCGCCCAGCAGGACCGAGAAGCCCTCGCGCACCATCATCTGGTCGTCCGCGATCAGCACGCGGATCGTCATGCCTCACCTTCGCTCGCACTCGGGACCGGCAGGAACACCGTCACCTCGTAGCCGCCGCCGTCCGCCGGGGCCGCCGTCATCTCGCCGTTCAGCATGGAGACCCGCTCCCGCATCCCCGTGATGCCGTGACCCGCGCCGGGCGAGGGCTTCACCAGACTCGGCTCGGGCATCGGGCCGTTGACTATCCGCAGGCCCAACCCGCCCAGCACATAACCGACCTCCACCCGGGCACTCGCACCGGGCGCGTGCCGCAGGGTGTTGCTCAACGCCTCCTGCACTATCCGGTACGCCGACAGCTCGACGCCCTGCGGGAGTTCGCGCACCGCCCCCGTCACCGCCTTCTCCACGCTCAGGCCGGCGTCGCGCACATTGGCGAGCAGCGCGTCCATGTCGGCGAGCGTGGGCTGGGGGGCGTCCGGCGCCTCGTAGTCCTCCGCGCGCACCACGCCCAGGACGCGGCGCAGTTCGGTCAGAGCCGCCACCGCGTTCTCCCGGATCGTGACGAACGCGCGCTCCAGCTCCGGCGGCGGGTTCTCCACCCGGTAGGGCGCGGCCTCCGCCTGGATGGCGACCACCGACATGTGGTGGGCCACCACGTCGTGCAGCTCACGGGCGATGGTCGTGCGCTCCTCCAGGAGGGTGCGCCGGGACCGCTCGTGCGCCGTCACCGTCTGCTGCGCGGTCACCTCCTTCCGAGCCTCCCGACGTATCTGCCAGACCGCGACGCCGAGCAGCATCAGGGCGGAGAGGAACAGCATCTGCGCGCTGTCCGAGCCGAAGGCGTGGCCGCCGGCGAAGCTGGTGGCGCCGATGCCGTAGACCGCCGTCAGCGCCCACATCCAGGCGGCCGTGCGCGGTCGGGTGCGGATCGCCACGATCGCGAGGACGGACAGGTGGCATATGAAGCTGCCGTTCCGCCACGGCCACTCGTCGTCGAACTCGGTCGCCAGGGCGGTGGCGACCGGGGTCGCGGCCATGGACAGCCAGAACGCGCCGACCGGCCGCACCATGGTCAGCAGCACCGGCACCAGGGCGAGCAGGCCGAGGATCAGGTTGCTGCCCGCGCCGCGGGCCTCGTCGTTCGTCGCGACGAACATCGCGAGCAGGCCGGCCGCGGTGATCAGGGCGTGCGGGCTCCAGGCCGCGTACTCCCGCGCCCGGCCCTTCAGACGCCGGGTCAGCGGGCCGTCGGCGGTGGAGGGAGGCAACGGGCGGTAGGCGAAGGCGTCGTGGAACAGGTCCTGCCGCAGTCCGCGCAGGGCGTCCACGGCAAGCCTGAACTCCGGGCTGCGCGGCTTGGCCCCGCCCGTCGGCTGCAACTGCTGGGTCGTCTCGGTCACATTCAAAACGGTAGGCGGAGGGGCGGGTAGCCGTCGTCACCTGTGAGAAGGGTCCTGGGGCGTCCCTCTCAAGTACTACGGGTATGCCCGAGGGCCGGGCTTCAGCGGCCCCCGCCCGGCCGCACCAACCCCGACTCGTACGCGAACACCGCCGCCTGCGTACGGTCCCGCAGCCCCAACTTCACCAGGATGCGGCCGACATGGGTCTTCACGGTCTGTTCGGCGACGACCAGATGCTCGGCGATCTCCGCGTTGGACAGGCCCTGCGCGATCAGCGCGAGCACCTCCGTCTCACGTTCGGTGAGATCGCCGACGCGTGACTTGAGCGGGGTGCGCGGTGTGCCGTTCAGCCGGGAGAACTCGGCGATCAGACGGCGGGTGACACCGGGCGCGAGCAGTGCGTCGCCGGCCGCCACCACCCGTACCGCCTCGGCCAGTTGCTCCGCGGACGCGTCCTTCAGGAGGAAACCGGAGGCACCGGCGCGCAACGCCTCGTACACGTACTCGTCGAGGTCGAAGGTGGTGAGCACCAGGACCTTTATCTGCGGGGTCGCGTCCGTGATGCGGCGGGTGGCCTCGATGCCGCCGAGCTCGGGCATGCGGATGTCCATGAGGACGACGTCCGGGGCGAGTTCGGCCACCTTGGCCACCGCGTCCAGGCCGTCGACCGCCTGGCCGACCACCTCTATGCCGGGCTGCGCGTTCAGCAGCACGGTGAAGCCCTGGCGGACCATCTGCTGGTCGTCGGCGATGAGTACACGGATGGTGCCGCTCGTCATGGGGTGTCGTCTCCTGTCGGGAAGATGATCTCGGGGGCGGCGGATGCGGAGGTGGCGGGGGCGGCGGGTCTGTCGGGGGCATCGGAGCCGGCGGGGCTGTCCGAGCCGTCGGGGCTGTCCGGGCCGTGGGGTCCGTGAGGGCCGTGAGGGCCGTGAGGGCCGTGAGGGCCGTCGGGGAGTGCGACGCCGTCCCTGGGGAGGAACGCGACGACCGCGAAGCCGCCCTGGAACGTTCTCGTCGCGGTCAGGTGACCGCCGAGCATCGCCGCGCGCTCCCGCATGCCGAGCAGACCGTGTCCGGCGCCCGGGGAGGGCGGGGCGGCCTGCTGCGGGCGGGAGTTGGTGACGATCAGCCGCAGTCCGTCGGGGTCGTGGGCGACCTCGACGGCGACGGTGGAACCGGGGGCGTGCCGCAGCGCGTTGCTCAGGGCCTCCTGAACGATCCGGTACGCCGACAGCTCCACGCCGGGTGCCAGCGGGCGTACCTCGCCTCTCACGTCGCCGCGCACATCGAGACCGGCGGCCCTGGTGTTCTCGATCAGGGCGTCCAGGCGGTCGAGGGTGGGCTGCGGGGCGTCGGGGGCGGCCCCCGTGCCGGGGGCGGCGGCCAGGGCGTAGGGATCGTCGGGATACTCCGGGTTCTCCGAGCGGAGCACGCCGAGTACCCGGCGCAGTTCGGCGAGAGCTTCGAGGGCGTTCTGTCTGATGCCGTCGAGGTTCTCCTTGAGTTCCTCCGACGGGTTCTCGACCAGGAGGGGCGCCACTTGGGCCTGGATGGAGATCACCGACATGTGGTGGGCGACCACGTCGTGCAGTTCGCGGGCGATACGGCTGCGCTCCTCCAGGAGTGTGCGGCGGTTGCGCTCCTCCGCCGTGATCGTGACCTGCTCCACGAGTTGGGTACGAGCCTCGCTGCGACCGCGCAGGGCGGTGCCGATGAGGACGGCGACCGCGCAGACGGCCACCGCGACCATGCCCGTCGAGGAGTAGTGCTGGGCGCCGACGAGCCCCTGGACGACGAACGTCGTCAGGGCGGTCGCGGCCAGCGCCGCGAGGGCCTTGCGAGTGGGCACGCGCAGGGCCACGAGCAGCAGGACGGCGGCCTGGACGATGACTTCGGTGGTGCTCCAGGGCCAGTCGGGGCCGGGGGTCATGGCCGGGAGGGAATCCACGGTGGGGAGGGGATCCATGGCAGCACGCGCGGTCAGCGCGGTGAAGGCCGTGGCGGTGAGGGACAGGGCCCAGGCAGGAACGGGCCGACGCAGGGCGAGTACCAGGGCGACGCCCTGCGCGAAACTGGCCAACAGGGCCTGGAATACGCCCAGTTCGTACTCGCTCATCATCTCGTCCATGCCGGACAGCGAGAGGCCGAGAGCGGCGAGGGAGACGAGCGCGTAGGTGATGTGACGCAGCCAGCGGTGCCTGGGAAACAGGATGGGTGCGGAGTTCGGGGGCTCGGCACCGTCGGCGGCTGCGTTCACCCGGTCAACCCTAGGCACGGTGAGGGCTCTTCGCTGCCGGGTGGGGCGAGTGGGTGTGGGCGCGGGCGACCCGTGAGCGGCGTGACGGTCGGCGCCTCGGACCCTGTTCGTACACCCGGAACGCCGCCCAGCAGACCGTCAGCGTCAGCGCGAACACCGGGAGCCAGGCCAGTCGGACCGCCACCCAGGTCAGGTCGTCGGGGCGGGTGTGCAGGCCGGGCATACGGCCGGCGGGCAGGGTCGCGGCGGTGGTGGCCATCAGGGCCGTCTGGTGCCAGAGGAAGACCGTCATCGCCGAGAGGTTGACCAGGGTCACCGCCGACCAGGCGAGCGGCCTGCGCAGTGCGCGGCGCAGCCGGTCCCGGAGCAGCAGGGCCAGGCCGCACTGGGCCAGGCCGAAGGTGACGGCGGCCAGGGTCGGCGGGTCCAGGTTGGAGATCGTGGTGCCGGGGACGCCGACCATCGACGCCGGGTAGCCCGCCCACAGGACGAGGGCCGCCGTCGCCGCCGTACCGCCGGCCAGGAGGACCCAGCCCGCCCGGGCCCGGTCCAACTCGCCCCGGGTCCAGGCCGCGCCGAGGGTGTAGGGCACGAGCCAGCCCGCCGCCACGTTGACCCAGCCGAGCCAGGACGGGCCGCCGAGCCCGAAACGGATCAGGTCCACGTGCAGTACGACGGCCAGCGGCCACAGCGGGTTGAGCCGGGTCAGCAGCGGGGTGGCCGCCGTCAGGCCCGCGAACACGACCAGGAACCACATCGGCGACAACGCCAGTTTGACCAGGGCGCGGACCGTGTCGAAGTCCGTGCCGGACAGGAGCAGCGCGACGGCCGTCACCGTCCACACGACGAGGACCGCGGCGACCGGGGTGAACAGCCGGGCCAGCCGGGCGGCCAGCCACTGACCGTACGTCGTGCCCCGGGCGCGTGCGGAGGCGTAACCCCGGGTCGCCACATGGCCGCCGACCAGGAAGAACACCGCCAGCGTCTGGAACACCCAGGAGATGGGCGCCAGCCAGGGCATGTCCCGCAGCGGGCTCGCCGTGCGCAGGGTGCCGCCGTCCGCGACCAGCGCCGTCACCAGCCAGTGGCCGAGGACGACTCCGAGGATCGCGAGGGCGCGCAGGGCGTCCACGGCACGGTCCCGGTCGGGCGGGGTCGCGGCGTCGAGGCGGACGGCGGCCTGGCCAAGGCGTTCACGCATGGGTCACCTCCGTGGTCTCGCCGAGGACGATCCGGGCGAGGTTGGCCAGGGAGGCAGAGCCCGGTGAGAAGTAGTCGCTGTGGCCGCCGGCTCCGGCCGCGAAGACGCGGGCACCGAACTCCGGGGACACCGGATCCGTACCGAAGCCGACTGTCGTGCCGAACAGGTCGGCGCTGACGTGCGGGACGTCCCCCACCCAGTCGTCGGCGCCGCGCGCCGCCCAGACACGTGCCGAAGTACGCAGCCCCGCGGCGGAGTCCGCGCCCGTTCCGGGGCTGCCGACGAGGACGAGGTCGGACACGTCCAGGCCGGCGGCGGCCCGGCCGCAGACGACCGTGCCGTACGAGTGGCACAGCAGCGTGATCCGCGCCGTGCGGCCGGTGATACCGCGCAGCTGCCGTATGAACTCCCTTAGGCGCGGGGCCGCTTGGTACGCCCTGTCCGCGGTCAGCACCGTGGCGCTCACCGTGCGCGGGGTGTCGTAGCCGAGCCAGGACACCACCGCCGTACGGGAGTTCGGGGCGTCGTGGGTCAGTTGGCGGCGGAGGTTCAGCGCGGTGGCGCGGAAGCGGTCGTAGGTGTCGAGCGAGGTGTCCGAGCCCGGGACCAGGACGGCTATCCGGTCGGCGTGGGCCAGGTCGCCGAGGACCTCCGTCGCCAGGCCCGGGCCGCGGCCGTCGTAGGCGAGGAGCTGACGGTCCGGGTCGGCCATGGCGCGGTCAGCGGCGGCGCGGCGCTCGTCCCCGTCGGCGGCGGCCATGCGGGACGCCTCGGCGGCGTTCGCGCCGTTCGCCGCGTACGTCTCGGCCAACGTGGCCGCGGTGAGCGCTGCGAGCGCTGCCGGAGCGGGGGCGGGGATCTCGGGCCGGGCCGCGGCCGAGAGAGGGACCACGACGGCGCCTATGACGAACGCGGCGAGGAGTGCTCGGCGCCAACTTCCGGTACGGCGACGCTTGTTGCGGGCGCGTGGCGCCTCGGCCTCCCCAGCCCGGCCCCTCTCCACCGAGTCGGCTACCGCCGTACCGGTCTCCGCGCAGGCATCAACAACCCCCATACCCGTCTCCCCTCCCGCTCCGCCCGCCGTCGGGCCGATCTGGAAGGGAAATTACGGATCCGCGCACGTCGTCCGCGTCCCGCCAGGGAACTCATCTGCGCCGTAGCTCTCAGGTACTACGGGTATGACCGGGGCGGACCGGGGTGGACGAAAGCCGACCGAAGTCGGCTGCTCACCAGGCCAGTTGTGCGATCTCCTCCGCCACCACCGCGCACGCGTCCGCCGCCGGGTCGATCAGGGGGAAATGGCCGACGTCCTCAAGGAGCGTGAGGCCCACGACCTCGCCGGACTTCGCCGCCGCGTCCGCGTACGACTCGGCGACAGCCTGCGGGACTACGAGGTCGGCGCGGCCCTGGACCAGCGTGGTCGCGATGCCCGTGGGAAGCAGGAGCGTCGGATCGGCGTACGGCAGCCGCTCCGCGAACTTGGCCTCTCCACCCAGGAGTTGACCCGCCGCTCCCCCGCACACCGCGAGCTTCTCGGCGACCGTGAAGTCGGCGATCGGGGCGAGGGCGACCACACCGCGCAGCGCGGCGGGGGCGTCGGTGCGCCAGGGGGCGTCCTTGGGGAGGACATGCCGGGCCGCCGCCCACAGCGCGAGATGGCCGCCCGCCGAGTGCCCGGTGAGCACCGTACGGCGCGGATCGGCCTGCGGAAGCGCCTCCCGGACGAGCGCGGGCAGCGCGTCGAGCGCCGCCGCGACATCGTCGAAGGTCTCCGGCCAACGGCCCGCGACCGGGCCCGTACCGCCCTGCGCGGGCAGCGCCGCCCCCCGCCGGTACTCGACATTGGCCACCGCGAACCCCCGGCGGGCCAGGAAGTCCGCGAACGGGGTGATGTGCCGGCGGTCGTACGGCGCCCGCCACGCACCCCCGTGCAGGACGACGACCAGCGGCGCCGGTTCGCCCGGCACCCGCTCGCCGTGCGGGGCGTAGAAGTCGATCAGCTGGTCGGGGTGGTCGCCGTACGCGGCGGTGCCGTCGGGCTCCACGGCGGGGTGCGAGAAGGCCGACTCCTCTTCTACGGCGGCTGCGGCGGCACGTGCGGCAGCGGCGTCGTCCGGCATGCTCCAACCTCTCAGCGACGATGGGGGCACCTCCCAGGCTTTCGGCACTGGGGGAGGACTTGGACGGATCGGGATGTGACGGGATATGGCGACCAGGAGAGAGACACGCGGAGAAATTCGGCCGTCGGCCGGGACGCTACCAGGCCAGTGACGTGCACGGAGACCGCGGTTGTCACGCTCGGTGAGGCGTAAACGGTTCTGCGGTGCACGTCACCGGCACGTCACTGGCACATCGCCGACATCTAACCACTCCATCGACCCACAGCGGTTAGATCGAGGTACACACCTTCCAGAGGTCCTAGCGGACCAGGTCCCCCAGCACCCGCGCCGCCCGTTCCACGTCCGCGAACCCGACGTACAGCGGCGTGAATCCGAACCGCAGCACGTCCGGGTGCCGGAAGTCGCCGACCACACCCCGCTCGATCAGCCGCTTCATCACGTCACCCGCGTCCGCGCACCGCAGCGCGACCTGACTCCCCCGCTCCTCGTGGGCGACCGGAGTCACCGACTCCACCCGCCCCGACGGCACGTACGACGCCACGCACTCCAGGAAGAAGTCCGTCAGCGCGAGGGACTTGGCCCGCACCGCCCCGACCGAGACGCCGTCGGCGTCCCACACGTCGAGGGCCGCCTCCAGGGCGAGCATGGACAGGATGTCCGGGGTGCCGACCCGGCCGCGCAGCGCGCCCGGCGCCGGTTCGTAGGCGGGCCGCATGCCGAAGGGTTCGGCGTGCGAGTTCCAGCCCGGGAGCGGGGAGTCGAAGCGGCTCTGGAGATCGGACCGCACATACAGATACGCCGGTGAACCCGGGCCGCCGTTCAGGTACTTGTAGGTGCAGCCGACCGCGAGGTCCACCCCGTGCTCGTCGAGTCCGACCGGCAGGGCGCCCGCGCTGTGGCACAGGTCCCAGACGGCCACGGCACCGGCCGCGTGGACGGCGGCGGTGAGCGCGGGCAGGTCGTGCAGCCGGCCGGTGCGGTAGTCGACGTGGTTGAGGAGCACCGCCGCCGTACGGTCGCCGAGCACGCCCGGCACCTCGGCCGGGGTCACCGGCCGCACCGTGCAGCCGGTCATCCGGGCCGCCGACTCGGCGATGTACCCGTCCGTGGGAAAGGTCGTGGCGTCGACGACGATCTCGTCCCGCCCCGGGCCCGCCATCCGCACGGCCGCCACAACCGCCTTGAACACATTGA
>Ga0307509_10005744_pt1 | contig 17079 bp, 20 predicted proteins | sample 10_EM_MG_FD_202245 | JGI IMG/M metagenome (GOLD analysis project Ga0307509, IMG submission 202245) | Populus trichocarpa ectomycorrhiza microbial communities from riparian zone in the Pacific Northwest, United States - 10_EM | ecosystem: Host-associated > Plants > Roots > Unclassified | place... | reverse complement strand
ACGGAGGTATCCACCTGAATCCAGACGCCGGATCTCAGTCCGGACAAAAAAAATTCTCAAAAAAAGTTTGTCCGGACGGATTTCCCCTTTTCCGGATCTGGCATCCAAGCTCGATGTCAGGGGTCCTATTGTAGGGCGTTGCCGGGCTGCCACCAACGCCCCCACCCCGATGAGTTTCCCACGGTTGCTCCGCCGTGTGGCGCACCCTTGTTCATGTCTTCTATGGTCCAGTCCTGGTCTGGCCTTGCATTCAATACTCTCTGGATGTCATACATTCTTTTATGTAGTACCCCTCTCCCTCGTTTTTGTAATTACCACGACTAGATTCCGTTGTTACCGTTCTTCTCGAGTCTCGAGACGTTTACCCCTCGTCCGAACTCCGATCCGTTTGTCACGTGAGGTTCCCATTTGTTCCGGGTCCTCCGCGACGCTCCCGGGTTTCAGTCCTGTTCTGTAGCATATAATCCTGGTCTTGCCTGCCCCTAATGACATCTGGCTTTCCCTCTGCATCTGTCTTCTCACCTCATCAACGTCTACATCGTCGTCTCGCCTTGTCAACATCTACATCGCCCACGTCTAGTCCTCTAGCTCCGCGATCGCCCTCAATTCATTTCCTCTACCCCGGTCCTTCGACTTCCATTCCCCCTATTGTCATTGTCGTCACGTCTGGTCTGTGCTCCCTCGATTCCTCGTCTACGGCCTTGCTCTTGCTTGACCTCCACGCTAGCCTCGTCCTACCTCGACCCCTAACACAACAACGTGATGTGGATCATCACGGTAGTATTAGGTATTTCTACCATCCGCTACTTGGGACCCAGCTTACGCATTGTATCCCACTGTTTATATGAACCGTAGTCACGGCGATCAAGAAGTTCATCAACTGCATCTGGTCCCTCCCTAGGGCACTGCTTGCTGCTGTACTCCCTAGGCCGCCACCTGCTTTACTCCCCCGCGGACTTCCTCAGGAACTTGTCAACGCCATTGTTGGATATCTCATTCATGACGATCGCAGTCTACGAGTATGCACTCTTGCTTGTCGCTCACTGCGCTATTCTGCTGCTCAACACCTCTATGAAACCCTGTTCATTTGTTCCTATCCGGAGTTCCGCCGGCAGTGCGCGTGGCCCAAATCCGTTCAGCGGCGTCGACGCCTGGGGTAAGCAACCTCTTCGAACGGCATGTGAGCCCCGGCTAATGATCCCACAGATATGGAAATTTTACCCGACGGTTCCGCAGCCGGACCCCGTCAGAAAATCCTTCTATCCCCATTTACATCACTCCGGGAAATACGGTTTCAGGCGTCCACCCTTATTCCCATAAACTATGATCCTCATCTGCACGTCACATGATCCATGGCCTCCGCACCCCTCCATTCTCCAACGTCGTCATCGTTTACGGACTGTCCTCCTTCTATAGCCGGTTACCTGCGCGTATGAAGACTAGGTCGAGGAAGGACTGGTACCACGGAAATTTTGAAAATTTTCATGCTATGTACAAAGCCCAGGAGTACAAGTTGGTATTGGTGGCAAAGTTGGTTGACAATGGATTCCTGCAAGAGTTGGAGCAGGCTTTGGCGGTGGAGCAGGAGATGGGGGGGCTTCCCTCGCGGATCGAGGTACTTCATATTCCGGGGGTTACGGATGAGATTAAATATGCTGTGGGCCCCATCTCTCCATTCTCCTTTGAGACTTGCTGATTCTAATTCTCATGGATTCAAGCGACGCATTGGATTTTAGCACCAAATATTTGCATTCTGTCTTTCATTTCTGTATTTAATCAGAGCACTGTATTTTCCACACGCACGACATCATCAGGAAACCAAAAAACCGATGCGCGACGACGTGCGTACACACGAGCCAGTCAATATTGTTGTATCATGCACGTTGAGAAACACGCTACCAGCCTCGTAACAGTGGTTCGAGATCTGGTCAAAATCAGAAAGCGCGCAACCGGCCACTGGAAAGCCGACCAACCTTGACGCGTCCACGCAAAACGTCCACCAGAATCTCCCACTGTAAGCTATCAGGGTATTCCTGTCCTCTCAAAGAATCCCATTTGCCAGCCTCAGCCTTTCGACAATACCCATCTTGTGCGTTCTTGAGTTTTCGAGCCTCGTCATACGCAGAACGGAAGGACCAAATTGAGTCCATCCGATTGCCGTACCTCTGCAAGTTCTCGCCACAAGCCTGCCTACGGTGCCAAATTTTAACCCAGCGTCCAAAACCAAACAAGTGACTCACTTCATGTGCCGCCACCTTGGAGGGAGGGAGGGATCAAGTGTGGATCCGTTCAAACTGTGTGGAGGTTCAATAACCATCGATGAAGGCGACCGTTCCGGGGTCTTCCTGAGCTTGACGAAAAATGCCTGGCCACCTTGAGCGTTCCCGCTTCCGGGAAGCACTTGTGCGGAAGTGACGCCTCCAGAGATGGTGAGTTCGAAGGAGTCGTCGTGGGTGTTGAATCCGTCGATGCTCCTCAACCACGGGATGATGGGACCTTTGCGACTGTACTCTGGGCACCTAGGTGAAGACGTTGAACATAAAGAAACTGAATTCCCCATGCACCCGCTTACCTACGAGTATTGGGGCACTCATAAGCCCAAGGTGTGAATGCAAGTCTACTGGTCAAGTCAATACTCATCAGAAACCACGCGAAGACGCACGAAGATAGAAAACTCACCCAAACCGGGCGTGACCCACTTCCCGCCAGCATCCACAAACTTAACCAACGAATTATGCTTCCTCGAGCCCCTCAACTCCTTCAAAACGCCCTCCTGTTCCTCAAACCCTCCAATCGCGACGACGATCCCATTATCCAACCAAACAAACCCATCCACGACTTCCGTGCCGTTGCTCTCTCCAGTCCAAATCCTCGCGTTGAAAATGATCGTCGAAGGTGTACCGGGCGTGTACCTATCCGAAACCGTCCTCGAATTGAAGTCTTTCGGAGGTCCAGCCGGTACCTTCAAAGCGGCACACTTATCCAAGACCTCTTTCGCGTGAAACGGCACGCTATTAAACCCCGCCCCTCGCGATGAACCCACGAAAGTCCCCGTTCCCAGGATCCCAAAGTTGACACATAATGAAACGGAAGCAAACGCGACCAGAGCCACGACCGACGGAAGTTAAGAGTCTCGTCGACCTCTTACGTTGAGGACGGTCGGGTTGGACGGAAGGCCCAGGAAGGGTATCCCAGCTGGGCTCCTTGGTCATGGTTTGGGAATAGGAATGTTGGGTGTAATCGACTCCGGATTCTCTCCGGGAAGGCGTGAAGATGCGATCGCGATCATCCCGGACTCATGTGCAAAAATGAGTGCGCGAGTCATCTTCGCTCTTCCCTGAACGTTGACGTTGAACCCCCACCCTGTAGACAAGCGCCGGCCCACCGTGCCAACCTATCCGTAGGTAGATAAAACAGTCTCGCTTCCTACATTCCATCGAGTGGAGGCCTCGCCCACATTGGGCTCTCGTGAGTACCCCATTACCACCACGAGTTCACAAACGCCTCGAGACTTGTTGCGGCCCTTCCCCGAGGAATTCTACGGATCATAGCAGCAGCGACCACCCTACATCGAACGGCAAACCTGGGAGGCGGATCAAGTGCATGTGAGTATGCTTCCCCTGTTGTACGCTTTGATTTGTGTGTCCGCCAAAAAAGGTCCACACTTCCGACGCCCGCTCCCTTTATAAGTCCTCGAATTCTTGGTATATACGTCAGCCATTCTCGTAAACACGGCTCCGTGACCAATAAAATCTTCTATTGCCTGGTTATGTGCTCGCGAGTGACACAGCGCGGATGTCTATGGATGTCAGCGATCGCTTGACGCCTCAGTGATATCAATTAGCGATTGTAAGACGAGTATCCGTAGATATTGACTCCGCGGGAACCCTGACATCAGGCGATGTCCCCGCTCGACACCACCCTGACGTCGGATCCGATTGGCCGTGTAGTCTCAGATTGTGTCGCGTAGTCGCTTAGGTTTTTCCAGATGCACCGTTCATCCGTCGCTCGCCTCACCTCCTGTACCCCGTTTCCGCTCGCACATGTTTCAATGGTCTCCCGCTTCTGGTGCATGAAGCGACCGAATTCACCTGGCTGCAACATGCTGCCACTCGGCTACCTTGGCCTGTTTGATCTCCCCCATCTTTGAACGGACCAGTCACCGAGGTCTACGCGGACCAGCATCAGCCTGTTCCCCCGCAACTCTGGGGGTTCGTCTCCTGTGTCATGACCCAATGATCGCCAAGGCCACAGGCCCGTGTGTTTGACTCGCTAACGTATGACGGTCCAAGTGCACATCACATCACACCAGGTTCACACCACACACGTCGCACGCGCCCTACATCACGCGTCGCACGGCACTTGGACCGTCATACTAATGGCGATCCCGAGGCCCACCGCGAGCAAACAGCTTGATCTCAGATGGAATGCCCGGTGCATTCGTCGCCGACCATAAGCGGTGGGTCGGAACTTTCCACCGACGGCCCTCCAGAAATCTATAAAAGGGTCGAGGTGCACTCCCTAGTCTCCTCAGCCGCTGCGCAGCTCACCCCAGTTCTTCTCTCCTACCTCCTAAACCCCAGGCCTGGTGCTGTCGTTATCTCCTCTTCCTCACGACACTTCATGTCATCATGTTCCTCAAAACAATTCTCACCTTCCTCATTGTCGGGGCTCTCTCCGTCAACGCCATGACCACTCCGATCGCTCGTTCCCCTGCTCCTGAGCCAGAGTGTGAGTTTCCCTGATCGTTCTCTATCACATTTTACCACAATCTGACGTCTCCTTCAACAGCCCAAGAACTCGAGGCCTGGATGCTCAAGCGCGATCTTTCATACGACCTGTTCTCACGTGAACTCCAAGCTCTGGACAAGCTGTTCTCGCGTGAGCCTCAGGACGGAAAACCCATATCGCGATTTCCTTGGACCCCGGAGGAAATGGAGGAGTCACGACGGAAACGTGAGAAGAGTCTACAAAAAATGCGCGATGAGGCCGCGGCGAAAGCTCAGAAACAATGTAAATGAGTTTACACGATCACGCGAGTCCAGTGTAGTATCCAGTCTAAATAGATAACAACGATTAGAATCGGTTATAACTCTCGCCCTTTGAGCATGCGTGAACCACCTGAATTTGATTCCAAGGCTTTTTAGTACGATGTCAGCGCTTCGTCCACGTGAATAACAGGTGGCTCTCTCTTTACCTAATACCCCAGAGCACCCTCTACCGTTCTCAACCACCACTCCCCCCAACACCACCTCGAATCCGAGTATGAAACCCGCCCACAGTCCTGGTGAATATCAAACACAAACTCTCACCCGTCCTATCAACGATGCTGACAATCTCGTAGGATCTGCTCCCCGCCTGCTGATAAACCTCATACCGTTCGATATACAACACAGAGTCGACGACATCTGCAAGCAATTTACCGGCGCTGGATGGAAGAACCTGCCTCAGGAGATCGTGGATGAGATCTTCAGTTACCTCCTTGATAACCTCGCCGCGCTGGAGGCATCATCCCAGGCGCCTTGTACCCCAGCTTCAGATCCGACAATCTCGGAGGGAACAACAGCCCGCAGGAAACCTCCAAGTTCGATAACTACATTATGGGGTATCTACACGTCGACGAGAAATAGAACAGAGATGTGTGGAATGGAATGTGGGATGATGCAAGGATTACAACCGGGTCTTGACAGCGCCAGCCTCCTCCAAGATCCTCTGCCGGGCTCCTTTGGCCTTGTCCCTCAGTAACCTCCTCAACAACTTCCCACTCGGGTTCTTTGGGATGACGTCGATGAACGCGATCCCTCCTACCAAGTGCTTATACGGCGCCTTCGCGTCCGCAACGTACTGACAAACGGCAATAAACTTCGTCAGACAACCCGATATCTTCGTGCACAAATCCGTACCTTGGCGATCCGTGCCTTCACAAGCTGCCCTTCCCCCCGCTTGATCCTCTCGCTCGCCTCGGCACTGGGGGAGATAAACGCGAACGGAACCTCCCCGTTGTACTCATCGGGCACTCCGACGACGCAAACGTCAGATACGAACGAGTGGTTGAGGAGGTGACCCTCAAGCTCTGCTGGCGCGACCTGGAAACCGCGGACTTTCATGATCTCCTTGAGGCGGTCAACGATGAAAATATCGTTGTTAGCATCGATGATGGCTTCATCTCCTGTGCGGACCCAACTAACAAAACCCCCCTCTTAATCACCCTCCAAGGATCGAGAACGGAGTGACTTACCCATCTAAGAATGTCTCCTTCGTACTGGAAGGGGATAGTAGATCACCGTTGAGCTATGTGGGATCGCTGGGGAGGGAAGATTACTCACGCCTGCTCATTGTTGATGTACCCCAACGCGTTCGATGGGCTATAAACCACCAACTCTCCCTGTTCCCCTGGCCCGCCATACGACCCATCGGGTTTCAGCAACCTCGCACGAACGCCGGGTATAAGCTGCCCAGCAGACCCCAAAGTTCCAACCTTCCTGCCCAACGGTCCCATGCACACGGTCGTGGCAGTCTCGGTGAGGCCATACCCTTGGAAGACTAACCACCAGACAAGTCAGGAACAAGAGGAGTATCTGGGTTGAACTCCCCGTACATTGGATGTTTGGTAGCAAATTCATTAGTTGCCCCGTCAACTCCGCAGACGTAGGAGCAGCTCCAACCATGACCGCCCTCACACTGGAGAGATCAAATTTCTTGGTGGCAGGGTGCTGAGATGACGGTTGGTCGTGAGCGGGCGGTGCAATCTGAAAATAGAACTACATGCCTTGCACAACAGGACGATCATGGGGGGAACCACGCTACCCAAACGAATCAGCCCATGTTAAACCTCCACGGCGAAACAACGCGCCACTCACAAAAGCGTGGAGACACGGTATTTCTGGATGCTGCCCAAGAACGAGGTGAAGTTGAACTTCGGCACTACAAGCACCGAACACTGTCGTGGTTCCTGTGATCAGACTAGTAACATTGCCTGATCTGGAATTCTACGAACACCACAGAAGATTTGGAAGTAGACCTGAAAGGGGTAGGTGGTCAATAACCCGGACCGATATCATCGGTGAAATGCGACACGCACGACAACAATGCAACCGTAAATGTCTTCCGAAAGATGTCAGTGAACCATAGAGGAGGAGGGGATTTTCTCCATACGGAATTGGGGTAGCACTACATGCATGAGTCACGCTATCAGAAAAGCGATCTGTAGACCCCCGCATACCATTCATTGAAACACTCCCCTCCACAAACCTCCTACTCTCCGGCGGCACGGTGGGGTCGTACACCTTGTTCATCCTCGCCATTTGTAGGACATTCGCGATTACTGCGCGGTGAGAGATCGCAACGGACTACGGAACGTGTTAGCTTCGATTAACATGGAATCGGGCTGCCAAGACACCTTAGGTTTCCCTGTCGTCCCAGACGATGAGTTGTAGAACTACCGGTGATGTATCAACCACCTTGTCACAAGGATACACGAGGGACAGGACTCACGGCAATCTTCGTCTTGGCCTCTCCAGGCTTGAACTGCCTCTCCACAAACCGCCCGGGCAGTTGCAGGCCCTCCAGAATCACCTCATCCAGAGTCAAGAAAGGTTGCTTCACACCCGCCGCCGGCTCGATCAACACGATCCTACCGCTCGGCAGGCCAACAGCCTTCGCAGCGGCCAAACCCGTCTGCAAGGCGGAAGGATGAACGAAAAGAAACGTCGCATTCGTAGCTTTGAGTTGGTGTTGCAACTCTTCTGCCGAAAACGTAGGATTCGCAGCACTAGAATCAAACACGCGGGCGCGACGTCATGTATGGTACCGGTCGAATGTATTAGAACGACCACACGTCCGCAAATGAAAGGAAACGCGTACGTTATGGCGGCGCCAATCTTGTGTATGCCAAAGCATATAATGGGGTAATAGAAATGGTTTGGAGAGAATATCGCGGCTGAGTTCCAGTGGAGGTGAACACCCGTTTGACCTCTCGACGCATACGGAATAACACTCACCGACTTCATCCTCCTCTAAAACCGTGTCAGCTCGTCAAGTCCCTCACTCCCGAATGGATCTACACTCACCCAGACGCCACCTCGTCTTGAGAGATTGCGCAAGACCGTAACTCCGCGATCGGATCTAATGGCGGGGAGAGAGAGTTCGATGGGGAGCAGCGGCCGGCCACAATACATGAGCTCACTTGTTCATAATCCAATGCCTTCCCACTCTCATCGTCAATGACCCACGGCGACCCCGCCGGTCTGCTCGGTCTCAACGGATGCCACGTATCCAAAAAGAACTGTGGAATGCTCAAATCGTCTGGAATCTGCGGGCATTCGCCATGTACGGAGCGGAACTCGTGGATTGTGGAAGCGGGGGCCATCTGGGACGTGCGTTTGTTGGGTATGGGGGGTATGATGGAGGTTCGACGGCGTGGACAGGGATACCCTCGAAAATGCGGGGGTCCGTCACAGGTGAAGTTCCGTCCAAACTACTCCCGCGTTGGCTCCTCGTTTTATACCGGCGGTAGCTTTTGGTGGGTCACGCTTACAACTTGAGATCCAGTAACCAAGAATCACCCGCTTCAACCTCTTCCGCCCTCTTTTGCTCACATTCACTAGAGGTTCCGTTAGAACCCTCGCCCGTGGCAAGCAACGTTCTCTTTCCACCGGGTGATTATAATTAGACCTTCCAACCTGCTCGTTCCCGCTCTCGAGATGAACCTGTTTCATTTCCGCCCACGTCCGAGCTCTACACCGACAGGCTTGAAACTCCGAGGACCCCACGTATCTCTTCCCGCCCATCTCCTGGGGTTGTTGCCCACCCTCTGGTGAAAGAGTTTCAGTACGCGTACGCTCAGGCGACGCTCAGGATCTATGATACACTTAGGCGCCCATCTGCTCCGGGCCTAGCTTGTTACCACTGGCAACCACCTGGGAGATGGCCGGCTGACCCCATCCTGCCGGACCTTTGCTGTCAGTGGTGTCCTGTCTGACTGTACAAAATTACGATACTGGGTCAGTTACAGATTTAACCTTTGACGCTGTGATGTCGGGCGAACACCGATCCGGCTCTCGTCTCACGGATCGCAAACTGATTCTTCGGAGAAACGTTGTGCATAAATTGTGATAAAAATATTAATACGAACACCGGACCACTTACAAGAAATGAAATATCATACTCTCTGCAGTCCCCGTCAACCGAACGACATACGACATCTAATAGTCCTACAGCTGGGTCACCTGAAGGTGCTGGCCCCAAAGCTGCGTCAGGTTCGCTTCTGGTTTCTGCCAGCCTCGACGGCATCCACCACAGTCCCCGGTGCCTCCTTCACGTCCTTCATGGCAGACGTCAGCTCCTCATTCGCAGCAATATCGTGTTTAACCTTCTCCGACTCTGCTTCAACGACGCCCCTCGCCAACATGACAGCTTCCCGAATCACCCTCGAAGTTTCCAGCCCGAGTTGGTAGTATCCATCGTTGGTCTTTGCCTCAAACATCCCTGTATGCGCTTGGATTTCATCGCTGGCGAGACCGTTGGGTGCGGTGAGGAAGTGGTCCGCGACGTCACCCTTGTTTGGAAGGCTAAAGCTGAATTTCCGCTTCGGCAAGACAATAAACGTCCGGTGATCCATGAACGAAGGTGGGTTCGCGGGCAACATCGTATAGAACCTTGAAGAAATCAGAGTAAACCCTCAGTTCCAAGGCGAGGAACCCTCTTACGTTCTGAACAAAATGCCCATCTTCTTATCAAAGTCTACGACGGTGTCCAGCCGCTTATTCATCTCCCCCTCCTCCCAGAGGTTCTTGACGTATTTCATGTGGTCCGTGGCCCACGTATACCCAATCCCGATTTCATCTTTGTTGTAGTAGGTAGCACTTGCAGCAGCCCCAGCGGCGATCACTGCGCCCCCAACGGCCAGCGCCGTCGTCCCCCACCTTTGCCAGAACCCTCCAGCCCCAGTTGCAGGTTCTGGTGGGGGTAACACGGCTAGAGGTCGCTTCGTTGCTGCGGCTGTTGTTTGTTGATTACTCTGGTTGATTGCCTTCATCACGTCGTCAACGAATGTTTTGGTCGTTTGGACGACCTCGGCGGCCTTGGTGACTTGGTGCTTGAATACGTGAGGATGCAATCCCAAGTACTGCAAAGGTAACATTCAGTCGCGCCAACACGGGGTACGGAGCCAGAGCGTACTGGCGTGTCGAACGCCAAACAGGCGATAATTCTCGGCCAGAGAGGGGCTTCCGCGTCCGGCCGGTTCTGGACAAATTGGATGAGGGCGTCCGCGGCAAGGATTCCGCCCATACTAGTGTTTCGCATCACAATCGTCACGGAGTCGCGAGGAAGGTACGAAACGCACCTGTGACCGCAAAGCACAATTTTGGCTTTCCCCGCACCACCGCCATTTCCATTCGCGACCTCCTTCTCGATAACGAGCTTCGTCAGCCATTCCGAGAACGCTTGAACAGCAGCGGCCTGCGATGGAAAGCATCGACGGGATGATTTCAGCTTGGATCGTCCTCATTGGATTGAGTTGGGGATGAGATACCAGTTCGCCTTTAGTCTGATATTCCGGCCACAGTTAACCCGAGCAATGAGCGGACGAAGCAAGAGAATACCTCGTATTCCGGAAAGACTATGCACTCTGTTACCACGTTATCGATCGACTTTGATAGTACGTGTTCCAAGCGCTTAGGGAACGAACTGAAGGTCGAATCCGTTCCCTTGAACCTGGCAACCACAAATCCACGCCCACCACGAGTAGAGTTTCAAAGCCGCCGCCCTCAGTTCACGAACCACGATCAAGGCAGGGGGGGTGACGCACCCATGGATGAATATCACAAGCAACAAATCAGGTGGAAGCGGTTTGATCAATGCCCCTGAGTCCTCGTCCAGCGCGGGCGCGTTGGATTGGACCGGGAAACTGGATGAACCGGCCATATTCCCAACGGCAAAAGGCGGAGAGTGTGATGTAAGTGTTGAGTGGAAGTCGAGGAAAGAGCGGTTGAGGGGTGAGTATCGAAAGTGGGAGAGTGGTGATCGCTTGAGATGGCAGTGTCGTTCGATCCGGCGTCTTTGAGGGCTGTCTGTGCCTCTTTGGCCGCTGTATCGCATTTCGTCGACTGTTTCGATGGGATGATCTGGTAGTCGACCCTGCCTCTATGGGACGAAACTCTCGATGAGGGGCGCTGGGAGAAAGTGGGTTTGTTGGTTGACTCTGGCCTAGGATCGTCGTTATCTCCCCTCAGGGCTTTCCACTTCCATTCAGCGATGCAGCAGTTATGAGGAATGCGGCTATCCAGCTCGTACCCAGGTTCCACCCCAGATAGATTCCTCACAGTATGTGGCTGTTGTGCGCAATCCCAATATCCACATATTCAACGTCGTTTCCGAGTCTAAATCTCGGCCACAGGACTACATACCTGAGATCCCCTTTACCCTATCACCGACCCAAATATCCCACAGTGTTACCAACTTGATGACAGGCAGATGGAACCCTACGCAGCGCCCACAGATTGCGTCACGGAGAACCCCGCACCAAGTATGCGAATTCGGTGACCCGGTCGACCGCACCGGCCACGTTCTCTCGAGGACCTCTCCAGTCGAGTCATTGTCTGTTAAAAACAACAAACCGTGATGGTGGAAGGACGCCGCTCGTCTTTTGCCTTCGTACCATTGAAGCAAGGTCCGGTCCTATACCGAGCGGCTGACCCATGCCGCATCTGTGCTGCTCTCTGCGGCGTAGCACTTCAGCCGAGACGAGTCATGTCCGACCCCTCCTCGTCCCTCAAGGCCTCACCGCCTCAGGCCTCAACGTTAACCCCATGACCCTGCACTCATACGAGAATTACGCCTTCTACCGCTACTCATGCCCATCTCGTCACCGGCCACTCTCAAACCCGGATCACATTACATTCTACACCCTACACATCTTTCCCCATCCCCACAACTCTCCGTTTTCGGTAACGCAACAACCAGAATTGTACACCAACGCTCTCAATTGTCTTGTCGAAAACCCTGAACAGCCGAACGTTGAATGGCCTGTTCCGGTTTCGTCGGACAAGAGAACATCAAGTGACGATCCGGAACTTGAGAGTGAGCCTGATGATTCCCGAACTCCGTTCCCTCAATTCCGAATCCGTTGGCGAAGGACAATATGTTGGGGATCTTGGCGTCGCCTTGTAATTCATTCCCCGCCTGGGTCGTGGCGAAAGCATTTACTGTCGGCGTTTATCCTCCATGACGCTGATGTTATTCGTAGATCCGACGGATCACCGCGCCCGACGAAACGGCAGTTCAACCGCTTACAAGGAAGAAAAGGTAATCGTTTTGCAAACACGCTTACACTTTCGTAACCCAGGTCGAACACTCGGAATAGACCCGAACGAGGCCCGGTTCAGACCACATTGTTCGGTGCGTCCACCGAATCGGTTGCTAAACGTCCTTTCCCAAACACGATTTGCGAACGTTCGCACCGCGTCCCTGCGTCAAAACGGAGCGAGCCTTGTGGCAATGATCGTAAGGTTTCATTACCGGACTTTGCCGGGCCAGTCATTGAGCAACCCAAGTCCGTCTCGCGTTTCATTGCCAGACTGTTCTCGGGCCGATGGGGCTGACACCATTCGCCTCTCTAGAGCCTCGACCGCCTTCTATCCGCATTGTCCACCATCGGACCCCTTCACGTCACTCTGCTCATAGGAAAGTCCACCCGAACGACCGTTCCCAACCCTGAGAGATCATGGCGCTGCAACACCCTTCCGTACGGCGATCAAATGCTCGTGCTTCATGTCGTTGGCCCAGCTCCAGACATCGTCGTCTGGGGAAAAGCCCCCGCTGTCATCCACGCCTGGGTGAAACGCCCATCGTGAGACGGAGGCTATTCTGGGCGATCACCTGCACACGTTTTGCTTCACGGGGATTAAATGTCACCCCAGCGAACGTGCGGTGTGGAAAACAGTCACCTCGAGATCGAAGGAAAGGAGAGCCTGTCGAAACTCGGGGTCTGGAACCGCGTTCTCCGGACGTCCCAGGCTCGAATCAGCTCAAGGTTCTCGTGTGAGAGAATGAGAGCATCCTGGAATTACGTTTAACGATGGCTCAACTAAAGTGTACGTCTTCAGGATGCAGACGCGGTCGGACGGCGTCGTGTTGCGGGTTGCTGACAGTTTTACTCATAGTGAGAAAGGCGCAGTGTTACGAGTGGACGATCAACAGAAATCATCACGAGGCTTCCAGGTTTTTTCATCATGCACGAATCCGGGCAAAGCATCGGGGGAAGGTTGGCGATTGGGCGATCAAGACATCAGTGGGCGTTCCGTTCCTTTGCATGACCAGGGAAATTCCCGGACGCCGTGGTCTTTCTCGACGCCCTCTGGGCCTCGATAACTCAATGGTTGGCTATTAGACTGATGCAGCGGCCAACGGCGAAGGTGCCGAACGCACGCGGTTGCGATTTGGTTCACCGGGTGCGGTCAAGGGTATGTTCTCCTTCTGTTGAGTTGGTTCTGATTCTGGATATCCGTCGTCGGGTTGCTTGACGTGCGTGGGTTGTAACGACCTTGACGAAATGGCTAATCTCATGACCCAAAACGGTCTACGCGAGGTCTACGCTTTGAGGTAATCCCACGGGGTTACAAAGGACACAAGCGTGACGATTTTCCTATTCACCTCCTATCCTCTAGGATGCCATAACGATTCTGAATGTCGTACACAGCTCGGGGTCTGGCTACCAGGACTGGGTCCTGCGACCCTCGCGTACGTGATTGTTCAGGTTCGCGCACCAACCTTTCGTTCTGGGGCTTTGACCTATGTGTGCATGGATCCTAGTACATTCTAAGCACATCATCCATCACACGAGGATGCACAGGTCGATGTGGAAGCCTTGCTTCGAAGGATCGCGTAGTCATTTTGCCACACGGGGATACGGAGGGGGATGTGTTTAGGTTTGGATTTTCAGACGAAGGTTCTTTTTTTGCGTTGTTCGCCTCCGATAGTGACATGGTGTGAAGGGCAAAAAACTAGAGGATGGCTGAAGCCCGGGGGCGTGAATCTGTATCCCGAGATCCAATGAAATTTAATTAACGCATCGACCCGTACGTCTGGAGAACACGATGCGATCCCCCTCCTCCTCCCTCCCCTCGTAGATCTTCGATCTCACACACGCCTCGTTGTTCCATCATTATCGGGTTTCTTAGTTATATTCTTCATCGTCCCTTGGAGCGCGGCCTAGTGCGCACGTAGTTTTATAGTTTTCGCTAGCTTGAAAATACGCCACCCCACCAGGCCCACGCGCGCATCGCCAAGCGCTCCGAGTCGTGGGGTCACTTGAGAGGCTAACGTTAGCTAACGATCAAAGTTAAGTTTGCGGTCTGGCCCACCGGGGGCGGGGGTCGAGATCTATGCCCGGGTTCGAATCTGCTTCGATTGGATTAGATTTATGGACCACACGTCCTAGAACCATAGCCATTATTCGAAAATCCCGCGTCTGTTCCCTGTCGGGTTCGGACATCACGGACGGTGCGCGGTGGGATGTCGGTTTGTTTCTACGTGGTAGCAGTGCGGTTGTGGGGATTTGGTTGTCTCATGACTCGTGCGTGGGTAAGTTTCGAGTAAATTCATAGTCCCCAGACTCCTACAGAGTCTGATCACGCACACCACGTCCGATCGCTAAATACCACGGGCAAACGTAGAGGCGGTTACTCCTCTGGCACTTGGATTGTTTAACCAGTTTCATCAACACATGGGAGGTTGGGGGGATACAGCATGCGTCCCACATCGCGGATTATCATGGCGGGTACGGATTTGGCTCGACGAGTGGAAGATTAACCCCTTCTGAGCAAAAATGGATGGTGAACGCGGAAGCATTAATTGAAGCGAGATCTGACCGGCGCTCTATGGGTGTCATTCTTTTGGGTTAGGACCCACTGATGATATCGATACCGAGACCGAGACCGATATCATTGTCAACCACCGATATCAATGGCGCTGGTTGCGCAATGGTACCGCCCGGCATATCCCGTTGGTTTTGAGTTCCAAAGTTCGTTGTTTTGATCCATGACTATAGCAGAATGGACAACGGGAGAGAGAGAGTGCGCGGTTCGGTGTTGGAACCTGGAGATTTAGGGTCGTCGTTGCCAACGGGCCGTGGTGACGGAAGCAAGTCGGAGAGATCCAACCGTTCCCTTTGATCACACATCCTTCCAGAAATTTTCGAAACAGGATCGGCATACAACCCGGCGGGCTCACACACTCTCGGCTGTGTGGCGCTCTAAATCTTTCTCTTGGTATCTTGGTGAATTGTGAATCGATTAAAACCGAGGGTGCGAATGGGTTGCCTGTTGCCTTCCTTCCCGATTTTTTCCCATCCTTCGCGAGAACGGACCGTTAGAGCTTCCGCCCGAACACTGACCTTCGCCAGCGTACATTTGACGTAAATGAGACCTCACCGGGAGAGTCGGGAGGTAAAGGTTTCTCGCTGAGCGGAAATGCACGAATATCTGGCCACCGTTAGATGAGTATGCGCGCGGGCGGTGAAGTGAATAGCAAGCCACTCACCTTTCGGGACAAGCCGTGAGGGGACAGTGTTGGGTGGATGGGACAAAGAGGCGGGAGGATAGGAGGCACAAAGGTAGGAGATATATCGGTGTAGTGTTGGGTGGATTTGGAATTCCGGATTCCATGGTAAAAAAAACTACCGAGCGCTCCGACCGGTCCAGTCGTTGCTGTTCTCAATGGAGAAGAGGGTTGTATTGTTGTCCTTCCACCCTCGCTCCCTTCGTGGTTGACTTCCTGATTCTCCTCTCGTGGACCTTTCCACAAAGGAGAACGGATGGTGGAAACGTGTGCCTGGACGTGTAACAGAAAATACCATTCCCGTTACACCCCGTGTGGGGCATGGATATGTGTTTATGCGCCCCGCATGCGCCAATGGAGCCGTGGTTGGATATCGGAGGCGGGGTGCGGAGATGTTGTGGTTTGAGATCTCGGTGGGTTACGCTGCCGTTGATCATCTATTCGAAACGGGTCCCTGGCAGGTCCCTCGCATCAAGAGAATTTTCTGTTCGTCCTCCACCCGTGCGGAGATCTACCCGCTGGTGAGTCTGGAGCTGGGGAGGTGGTAAGCGAGTAGCGCGCGGCAAACAGGTAGAGGCCTTCCAAGCGAAGTCGTCACAGGCTCGAAATCAGTTTTCGAAATCACTCGTAGGTGGTCGGGTGTAGAGTCGGTCAACCGCGCTGGGCAGGCAATTGAGTCGATTACATATAGCGAATGCAGACCTGGGGATTGGGTCGACATCGAAAAGAGAAAGAAAGCAAGGATCAGATGCGATGAGGACTACCCAGGATGTTGAGACATCGCCACCAGAGGGCCGATGGGGAGAAATGGCCGCGTTTGGATTTCCCCACCGGTTGCGAAACAGGGGTTTGTTGTCCTCTCCACGGTTAATGTGGAAGTGGACATCCCTCTGCCCCAGCGTTGACGCCCTGGGGTGGGGGCATTGGTTTTTTGGGTTGGGTCGGTTACCATATGCTGGACGTTCGGGCAGTCCGTGTAAGCACTCACCTCTGTCTCTTTCGTTCCCCCCTGCCGGAGCATACGCGAACCGAAGCAGAAAGGGGAATCCGATGGCAGTTGCCGATTTCATATTCAACGCTTATTCTTCCCGGCCCCGTCCCCGCTCTGCCTCTTTCTGTCTCTCCCTCACTGCGGACAGTCTCAACGGTCGCGGACGGGGAACTGACAAGACTAGAATATTTCGACAAACCCCAGGGGACTAGCCAGAGCGACGGGGAATTGTTGAGCATTCGTTTACGTCGGCGTTGATTGACCGATCCGAGAGTTTCAGAGGCTCAGGCAATTACACCACTCATCCACTTGTCACCATCTACTTATAATCCCCCCCTTCCTTTAATCCTCTCCTCCCCCGACCTTCCCTCTCCCGACCTCCTCCCCCTCCACTACCCTCTGCAATGACCGGCGACATTTTGAAGAAGAGAAAGATTGCTGTGCTTGGCTCCCGTTCGGTCGGTACGTCCACCCGCCCCCCGTTTCCGTCACCGCCCATTCCTCTCTGGCCCCCGACACCTCCGTGCGGA
>Ga0307509_10005742_pt1 | contig 17081 bp, 22 predicted proteins | sample 10_EM_MG_FD_202245 | JGI IMG/M metagenome (GOLD analysis project Ga0307509, IMG submission 202245) | Populus trichocarpa ectomycorrhiza microbial communities from riparian zone in the Pacific Northwest, United States - 10_EM | ecosystem: Host-associated > Plants > Roots > Unclassified | place... | reverse complement strand
ACCCTTGGATCATCGAGAGAAGGTGGATGCTGTCGGACTCGTTCGTGAAGTCTTCGGGCTGGGGGCTGAGCCATCCGACAGAACGAACGTCATCGGGTCAGAGCTTTCGCCCCTCCTGCGTTGTGTATGCTCCGGTCACAAATACACCCTCGTTCGGCATGCCAGAATTGCTCTTTCCATAACCATCAGGAGTGGATGAAACCGGGGCGTGGACTGTTACCTCCCTCGGTTGATGTATCACCACGACAACCGCTCTCTGCCCCACCACGAGCCGGAAGACTCAGATCTGAGCACCCTAGGAACGCGAGAGATCACAGGGCTAAAATGTGTACACTGGCGACAGTTTGACTTCCTGAGGACATTGTTGGTCGCCAGGAATAGGATCGGAAATGGAACAGGCCTGGAGGATGATACCATACCCGGATAACTCACGCTCTCCGCCCACGGGCTCGTGTGTTTAATGAGCAGCACCCTATCAGGGAAGGAATTGCGCTCACCAGAAAAAAACTGCCTTCTTCTGATCCCTTCTGACCTATCGCGCCCCCAGTAATAGTCCGCTCTTCGGAACGGGACGAGGGACGCTGCGCAGATCGGCAGAGTCTGGCTTACACCGTGGCCGGTGTGCGAGGGGTATCTGGTGGACTGGAACGACAAACCAAAGGTAGGTGAATCACCAACATTCTCTTATCCACCTACGTGTGGCTTTTGTATGATTTCCGTTTTCCCCCGACCCAGAGGTAGCGTCGTGGGGAATCCGCAGACAAAGAAGGCCGCGATGAGAAGCATTTTGTGGCCGTGTTCAAAACCCTTGTCCCTCTTATTGAAGTTTTCCTCCCCCCCCTCCAATAAGTATGATCGTTAGAAAGAGTACGCAAGGGAATGAAGAGTAGGGTTCTCCCCCCCTACTCGCGGGGGTGCCCCAACCAGTGCTCTGGCTCAGTGGTAGGGCCTTGACCCCGAGGAAGATATCCGGTGGGGAGATCAGAGCGCTCTGACCAGCTGACGGGCTAGAAAGCTCTGTTGGTTGGACAAAGGCAGGGCCGTCGTTGATCCCCTCGAAGACCCATTTGGTTCTGGGTGGGCCGGAAACTTGGCCCCTGAACCACGGCTGGATCTGTGGAGAAAGAATTCCGGATTGTACCCTTGTCGGACGTCTGCGGGGAGTTTGGAGAGATCCTTGATCACGACGGTCAACTCCTGGAGGTGAGGAGTTATACGCCGCCGTAAAGCTGCATCGTTGTTGACTAGAGCTTCGACCATGGATTCCCGCATGAATTTCAGAGCTTCGACTCCATGCAACTCGATACGGACAGCGGAAATGTAGGAGTCTTTCTCATCGCGCGTTCCAATGAACGTCTCCAAACACCTGAGGTTGTCCAATGCGGGTGCAATGGAAGGGACGGGTCGATGGAATCAGAAGGCCCAAAACCCCTTCCGCTCCGAGGGGGGTGTTTGGGGGTCTCTAGGTGCCCACGGGTCCAAGACGACGACGGGGGGGAGGAGTTGTTGGCAAGCACCCAGCAAGGGTATTGTGATCCCTCGAGGGATGATTGGCTGGGTGTCCTCTGGTTGGGTATGAATGTAGAACACCACAAGCCAGACGAGGACATGGTGAGCTCGCCTCAACAAAGCTTCGGAAGAGGTTATTGATTGATAACACGGGAAGCTGTCTTGAATGGAATGAAGAACTCGATCAACCGTTCGCACGGTCAATAGGAGTCCCCAGAGCACGTCTATACGCGACCGCCCCGGGTACGTGTCAGTGTGTCGGGGGTATTCGGACCCTGAGGTGAACTTGGTTAGTAAGGCTGGATGGGCCTGCAACTGTTTCCTCTTGCGCTTCTCCCACAATAGAAGGACTTTCGTCTACTTTCCGTTCCCCGCGTTGGGGATTATCTGTAGTTTCCCACTAACCCGCGCCTGCTCCCGGCCCCCGTCGCATGGAAGACAGATACATTCAAATAATCAGGGAAGACAACAACGTACACGACTGAAAGGGAAATGGTCTACTTCCGCTTAATTCTCCCTAAGAACAGATTCATCATCTCTTGAACTTAATCTTCCAAGTGCCGGACGGCTACGATGTACGACTGTAAGCCCGGCCACCCTAATTATAAGTTCACCGGGACCGGTACAGACCATGCTCGTTTACACGCTCCAGATTTCACTCACAATTTAATGAACTTGAGTACCTGCACATATATAAGGCGGGCCTCGACTAGGCCAGAATCCAGCCTCAACTCAGAGGAGGGGAAGGGGTCCTCTGAATATGTGTTGAGGATCCAGGTTGACGACGCCCTCAGTCCGGGTGGGCCGTAGACCGGCCGAGCTCCTCCGCGGCTTTCGGTTAAGGGATCGATCATCATGACCCACTTGGCAGTGACGTCCATCCTAGGGGACTGAAAGTATATATAGATGCTATCGTCGGTGATCACAGGAGATTGGGGTCTCACTCAGCCCGCAACTGCCTCTTCTGCCTCACACCTGCCACCCCACAACGGTCCATCATTTCGCCCCACATGGCTCAGTCTACGGGAGAGGCCGCGGCGACGGCCATATTGCAGAAGGAGATTAGCCATCTCCGTCATGAGCTCAAGACCGCCGCGGAGGGCCATCGTGCTGCTTCAGAACAGATCAGGGTCGGAGATTATCTGATTGAACGTCTCGTCCAGCTCGGTGTCACTGTAAGGCCCGTGCCGCGGGGGACCTCTCATCTACGTCAGGCATACCTAAACTTCCGTTCGACAGACCATCTTCGGCGTTCCGGGAGACTTCAACCTCGGTGAGCACCCCGGTAACGTTCCGAGTGTTGACACGACCGACCTGAGGGGTCTACAGGTTTCTTGGTATGCTTGTAACACTGTTTGGCGATGCAGATTTCACCAAACACTGCGACCTCTTATCAGGACCTTGTCGAAGATAACCCTAAGATTCATTGGGCTGGAAACTGGTAAGCGAATCAAATCGACCCTAACACCAGCGTCATACATACCTGTCCGTTCTCCTCTGCAGTAACGAGCTAAATGCCTCCTACGCTGCCGATGGCTTTGCTCGAGTTAAGGAGGGGAGCGTCGGTGCTCTCGTCACAACGTCAGTGATCACGTCATCCAATACCTCATTCGATCAACCTTCTTTTTAGATTCGGTGTCGGAGAATTGAGCGCCATAAATGGCATCGCCGGATGTAAGTTGTATCTCCAGTTCACTCGTTCTCTTCGCCGAACCCATTGCCTACCATATCAGCCTTCTCCGAGCATGTCCCCGTCATCCATATTGTGGGTACACCGAGTACCTTGCAACTCAAGACCAAGCCCATGTTGCACCACACCCTCGGTGATGGGAGGTTCGTACCAGGCGCCCACACACATCCCGTCCGCATCCATCCTGATCACATGCCACAGGTTTGATGCGTACCAAAAAGCCGCCGAACAATTTACTATTTCCCAGGCCTATCTCACTCGAAAAGAGAACGCTGACGTAGAGATCGACCGTGTACTGACCGACTGCCTGATTCTCGTGCGTCATAAAGTTCTTGTGCGCGGACGTGGCGTCCTGACGCGGGATCACTTTTGCACAGGGCCGGCCGGTGTATCTCTCCCTTCCCACAGATGTAGCGTACGAGAGGATCTCTGCCGCGAGGCTCAACACCCATCTCAACAAGGAGCCACCTAACAACGACCCGGAGATCGAGGCTTCCATCGTCGAGAGCATTTACAAGCTGGTCAAGGAAGCCGGCTGTGATGTTGCCGTCCTGATTGACGCTTGCACCATCCGTCACCGTGTCAAAAAAGAACTGAGAGAGTTCCTGGACAAGACCCAGTTCCCGGTTTACGCCGCACCTATGGGAAAGACAGCTATCGATGAGGATTATCCGAGATACGGTGGTGTATGCTGCCGATTATGAAGTCGCCGCCGTCGGAGACTCAGCAATTCCTTTTAGGTCTACGTTGGGTCCATCAGTCACCCTGAGATCCTTGAGAAGGTTGAGAGTGCGAAGTTGATCATCTCCATCGGATCGATGCTCAGTGACTTCAACACTGGGAACTTCACGTACCACATCCCAAAGAGCAAGACCGTCGAGGTGCGGACGGTCTTCTTACATACATTTGACCGCTGACCGAGCTTCCCTTTTTAGCTTCATTCCGACCATTCCCGGGTTCTGCACGCGCTTTACCCCGGAATCGGCTTCAAGGGACTCCTCCCAAACCTGACTGCCAAGTTAGCCGAGTTCAGGGACGTTGCGCAGAAGATCCCCGTTCCTCCGTTCACCTTCCCCGTCCCGAATGAGTCCAACGACGTCATTACTCAGGCCTACTTGTGGCCTCGCGTTGGGCAATTCTTCAAGCCGAAGGATATCATCATCGCTGAGACCGGAACTTCGGGTTTCGGTATCATTGATGTGCCCTTGCCCAAGGATGCCACGCTTATCACTCAGGTTTTGTGGGGTAGTATTGGGTATACCGTCGGTGCTACTCTTGGTGCTGCCTGCGGCGCCAGGGACCTCCAGTTGGGAAGGACCATCCTTTTCGTTGGTGACGGAAGTTTGTGAGTACACGAACTGACGTAGGGGTCGCATCGTGTGTTGAGATTTTTCTCCAAGGCAACTCACTGTTCAGGAACTGTCTACGATGGTGACCAACAAGTTGACCCCGATAGTCTTCGTATTGAACAACAGCGGATACACTATCGAGAGGTACATTAGGGGCATGCACAGAAAATATAACGACGTCGCCATGTGGTAAGTTTTCCCTCTCCAGAAGTGCGACCCGCTCATGACATGCTCGTAGGGAGTACACCCAGCTCTTGAAGACGTTTACCAAGGGCAGCGATGTCACCGTTTCGTATACGGTCAGGACAAAGGCCGAGTTGGATGCCCTTCTCAAGGACGAGGAGCTCAACAAGGCTGAGAAGATGCAATTGGTCGAACTCATCATGCCTGCTGAGGATGCTCCTGCCGCGTTGACCCGACAGACAGAGTTGGGCGAAAAGACCAATAGCTACGGTGATCGCGAGGTTAAAAGGTGAAGGATCTCTTGCCTGAGGGTTAGAGGGAACCAGGGTTTGCAAAGTATGAAAATTAGGGTGGAATACTCCCATGGGACGTCTCCCCCTGCGTTGTAAGATTACCGTGATCGTTGTTTCGTCAGTACTGTAAATATTACGTCACGCGTCCGGACCCACAACAGACCCCTCGAAATGTAACAAGTCTTTGATATCCCCCCTTCTGAACATTGCCTCTGCTACAGTGCTGGCGATCGGACATAACCTCTACTCTAACGGTTCGACAGAAGCCATGATACCGTAGTGGTCCGTGACATACTGCCCGTTCCGCATCTTCAAACCGATCCCCAACGTTCTGATCCCATTCACCCAAAGCCCCTTTCGATTCCACCAATACAAGATCTTATCCCTCCTGCAAGGCTGATTCCCGGCCCTCCCAGGGTGGTATCCCCACGTAAACGATGTTGGGTCGTTTTCGGCCCTTGTCTCCGCGTCCGAAAGTCCCACGAGCTGGGGCATCCCGACGTCGCCAAAATGAGCGACGTTCATATCTCCCGCCAGGATGGTGCCGTCGATCCTGTTGTCTATGATTTCCGAAGAGACGGTCTCGAGCTGGTGTCTTCGGCTGAACACTCCTAGTTGTCCGGACTCGAGCTGTGTGCAGACGAGTCGGAGCCTGGCGGTCGTACGTTTTTCCTCTCGGTGGGCGGCGTGGCTCGACCGGGGGTGACGTGGGACGCTGAGGAAGGTGTCGAACGTGACGGCCAGACGATGTTCTGTGGTGTCTGCGAAGTGGATGATTCTGGGTCTCATCACTGGCAAGCTCCTCGTCGCCAATATCACATTCCCGTACCCCGCGTTCCTCCTTCCCTCCGGCTCTTCTTTGTACGACCCCGGTTCGACCGAGGTCGGTTCTGGTGCCCACTCGTCCGGAGACGAAGGAACGATCTGGTAATAATCTTTGACCCATTGATCTCTCAAGATCGCCTCGAACGCTTCTGGTGTAACCTCCTGCAACATGATGACATTCGCTGGCGGTGGGGTGGGATAAAGCAGCCTCTCCCCAATCGGTTCTCCGTGGGCACCTGAGCCGGCACTCATGTCCCTACATGCGTCGATCACCCTCCTCAAGTAATCCAACAGGAAAGTAATCCTTTCAAACCCCGAAGCGGGGGCAGTCCCGGCGGATCGGGACGTCGGGGTGGTGATAGATCGAACCGGAGGAGGGGGAGAGGCGTTGACGTTGTAAGAGACGATAAGGATATTCCGGGAGAGGGATTGGGTCGTTTGGGAGTCGAACCCGCGTGGGGTGTGAGGGTGTTCGCACTCCCAGCGTCCCGCGACGTTGGAGAATCGTGAGGTGGTGGTGCTGTGGGGACGAGATTGATCCATTTGTGTGAGTACCTTCCCCCTCAGTGGTAGAGGTGAACGAAGGACGGGTTTGTGGGAAAGAACGTGGCGAGACAGTTTGGGGTTTTCGTGTGGCGGACCCTGATGTCGTAAATTGGCAGAATGCTGTTCTAACCGATTACGAGGTGAACGAAGTGCCAGGTTAGATTCAGCGTGCACGATTCCAAGATTCATGGGACTCCTGCGACGTCCACCGCGTGACGATAGGCTCGCACCAGGAGGAGGTCCGTGATAACCGCTATCGTTTATGGATCCAACTTCGTGAAGTATCTTATTCATGTATGCGAGACGGTGGCTGGCACCGGAGGTCCGCCCCGGATGATCCCCGGATGTCTCCGTGATGGGAGTGCCTTCTGCCCCAACTCCGATCGGTGACTGTGCGTCATTCCGTTTCTCTCCCCTTCAGTCCATGTTCCTCCGCACCTCATCAAACTTTGCAAGGCAAACGCTCCTTGCCGATCACCGGAATGCTGTATTGAGCTTCAATCGCAAGTTCAGATCCTATACAATCGGTCCGCGGATATGAAACGCTAACCAAATGGACATTTGAAGGCCGCTACTCGAAGGCGCACTCATCTGTTGCGGATTTGGAGTACGATTTCTTGGCACCCAAGGAGACCCCACCAGGGGGTGACGAGAAGGGGCCAGTAGTTATCCTCCATGGTCTGCTGTGAGTGAGGAATGGTTGTGTTAGCCGGCGGCTTCGCGTTGCTCACGCAGTGCTGTCTCCAGAGGTTCGAAACGGAACTGGCTCTCGTTATCAAAGGCAATGTCTCGAGATCTCCAGCGTCCAATATACGCCCTTGTACGCGTCTCTCACTCAGAAATTAACACTCGGATGGGGGTGATGAACATGTTTCCTCGCAGGATTTACGAAACCACGGCTTGTCACCCCATCTCGAACCGATGAGCTACTCCGCGATGGTACACGACGTTCTCCACTTCCTCCACAAACACTCGTTGTCGAACATCTCGTTGATTGGCCATTCAATGTGGGTCTGCTCGTCACCAACGCAAGGTGGTACACATGCTGAATACCAAAACAGGGGTGGCAAGGTGGCGATGGCTACTGCGCTTAGCCCGGAACTACCCTCGAACACACTTTCCAACCTAATAGTGGTGGACATTGCGCCCTCCCGCGCCGCTTCCCTATCCGAAGAATTCGCCGGATATTTCGAAGGAATGCGAAAAATTGAAGAAGCCCAAATCGCCACTCGACAGGACGCACAAACGATCTTGGCAGAGTACGAACAGGTATGGTGCTCCTCCTGGATACGAATCTCGGGGTGAAATTCCTAACACAGGATCCGATGGTCCGGGGGTTCTTGCTGACGAATTTGCTGACGGGACCGAACGAGCCCGCGAGGTTCAAGGTTCCCTTACGGATACTTGGGAACTCGCTGGGAGAGCTTGCGGACTTCCCGGTTGGCCCTGGCGGACGTACCTGGAAGGACGGTCAGGTTGTAGCGATAAAGGGGAAAAGGAGCAAGTGGGTTCCCCATTCGCGGTTTTCGTTTCGTATGAGACTGATTCGGGAACCCGACAGGTATATCAACAAGCACAGCTTCCCCGTTATGCAAGACATGTTCCCTGGTGTCGTACTGGAGGAGTTAGACACCGGACATTGGGTGCATTCCGAAGCGTACGTTTCATCTCTCGATATGTTCATCCCCAAACTCACGACGATATACAGCCCTAGAGAATTCCTCCAAACCGTCTACAAGTACATCAAGTAAATAACGGTGGGAAAAGGAGAGGATCCGCTATCCATATCCCAACCGACGTGTTAACAACAAATTGTCACTGGGACTAGACTAGACCGAGAGGCTGGTTATCTGACAGTCAAAGGGACGACCTCCGAGATATGGCGGTCTACCTTCTCCCGTTCACACGATGGTTTATGCAGATGGTATGTAGAAGATTATTATAACAAAGAATTACAGTGCGTCCAAATAAGAAAATTAGATAAAACAAGAAATGGTTCATCGAAAGAAATCTGGTCAAAGGAGAAGAGCAGCGGTGGGGACCACGGCGGCGATCCTTAACTTCTGCCTCCACTCGACCCACACGAGTGTCATGACGATCATGTCGAGGATATCCTTGGAACCCTGGCGGAGTTCGAGAGTGGCCTTCGTTGAGGTGAAGGGGCACGGTCGGTGGTACTTGGCGACGACTGTCTCGGCACTGTCATTGAGTTTTAGCTGGTTGGTCGTGGATGAGCTCCGAGGATCTGATTTGATATCGTGATGAGGGATGCTTACTGTGGGAGAGTCGAATCCGACGAGACCAAGGTCCCATTTGTAACTGACCCCATTCGCCTTGAATGTTCTGTCACTGTTTGTTGGAGTCAGCCTCGGTATCGAGGATACCACGAGGAGGCGACTTACAATCGGAATGGCCGACGGCCAGTCTTCTCCATGATTTCGTTGACGTCCTTCGTCTGGAAGCCGTGTTCGAAGAGCGTATCGTGGAAGAACTTCCACTGGATCTTGGTAACCTCGATCTCGTTGCCTCGCTTAGTGAGCTGATCGACCGCTGTAGATTCAGATGAGTATTCATCTGTATCTGGACCCTTCTCGAGGAGGATCGGGGAGGCGGGTTGAGGGATAACGGGGGAGCTGGTGGTGGATCCAGAAGGGTGCTTCGTGGATGGGTCGTGGCGGGTAACGGTGGTGACGCTCTGTCGAGTGAACCACACCTTGGGCGTTCGGGTGCTGTACACCACCTCCTTGGTGTCCGAATCGATGAACTGGGTGTTGAAGACGCATCGAGAGGAGAGGGTCAACTCCTTCGTGAGTCGGTTATCAGAGACAAGGGCCATTTGGCGAAGATGAGGGAGGAGTGAGTTGGTACCACGCGGTATGTGTGTGGGGGAAAGATATATGTGTGGGACGTTGGCTCCACCGACCATTCCTTTATACTCACTCGCTCGCCCCCGGCCCGTTGCCTTACGGAAAGCTCGTGGGACTGTGCTGCGAACCTCCCATTGTCAAGCGCGGTAACTCCCCATGATGTAAAGCCAGTTGCTGCGGACTCACCGGCCATCTCATTGAATACGCGGGATCTCAGTGCGCAGCACCATTCCTCAAGCCTGTGCCTGCCTGGTTAACCAACGGGAACATACCGGCAGGCGGATACATCACAGCAAAGCGCAGGTCGCCCTGACCAACCTTATCAGAAAGTTCGGGCGTCCAGCACCACCGATTATGTGGGCGGTGCGGAGGGTTAGCCAAGAGGTCAGGGGGCCGCGTCCCGTTGATCACGACACAGCACCAGACAGCAGCTACCCCCAGACCTCAAGGCATGACCGTTCACTTCGTCCTTTACGCCCTCCAAGCTCTCGACAAACAGAGGTTACGCAGAATGCCAAACGCCCTCATCAAAACGAGGCACAAAACACACCAAGGAAGGCCTCACCCGCTCACTAGAGGTGGCATTACCATCACTTTGACTCTGATGACGTCGCGGTGCTTTCTAGGTTGTTGGCCGAGACCGTCAACAGGAGGGACAAATTGAGCAATTGGGAGGCCGTGTCCGACGTGTTACACCGGTGGTTCTGGGAACGCAAGGCTCTCACACCTAAAATCAACGTGCTCAGCGTTGCCCTTTATGACCTGTTCTTTATGACCTGTTCGGACCCCGACTTCGCTCATCGGACGAATCTCTGGACGCCCTGAAGATCGGTTGCTCCAAATACCTTGAACGCGGTGGTGACTGCGTCGCCGGATCCACCGTCGGTCTGCTATCCGGATATCCTATTCCCGTCTCCAGTGCGGAACTGGTTACTCGCTGACTCAAATTCCCAGAATCTCGCCCCAATTCTTCGCGCTACCCCAACACTTCCTCACTGTCGCGTTTTATTCTACCTGGATCCTCTTCACCCACTCATGGTTGGCCCCGAAAAATCGCCTCATGCTGCACCAGGCGTCGACTAATAACAAATGCTCTTCATTATGAGTATCCAGACGGTGAGTTATCCCAAAAAAACCCAAGAAACCCTCTTGAAGCCGCGTTGGATGACTGGTCCCTACGTGTGTTTGAGACAGCGAGTCTGGTGGTAGTGGAAGGAGCACAATAACAAACCAGAATCTATCTTTCATCCAACACTTGCTTGTATTTCCGTATTGACGCACCCCGTAACCATTGACTTCGATACCTGGATACTATTCCACCCTCATGCCATTCTTATCCTTCATTCCGGTCCGATCCAGCCCTGTATGATGTGTACACACGCCTCCAGAACTGAGCGCATGCCTGTGCGAGCTCGTTCCGTCCCGAACCTGATTACCCCTCGAAACCCTCTCAAATCACCCACGGACCTCCCAACGCCTAGATCGCAACACCCGACTTCTCAACCTCAACCTCCCTCTCGACCTGCTCTTCGCGCAAATCCGCAACCTCGTCATCCGTCAAGAACGTTTCCTTGGCCGGGAACAACAACGAAGCGGTGGTGTACACTCCCAAAGCGACGAAGAACCCAAACAACCAGGCGACGTTGAAAAGGTACGACGCGCCGCCGATGCTGATGCTTGGGTTGATGGAGTTTATGAGACCCGGGAGGAGAGGCGGTACCGCTATTATCATTGCCAATGCTGCTCGCCAATTCTGGGGAAAACGGAAGTGTGATTCAAGCGAGGGAAATTTGGTGGTGAGAAAGAGACTTACGACACCAGAATTGTATCGGTACCTCCCATGAGGATCATACATCGCAGGAACATCGACCCTACACCTGTGCACGATATAATAATCCGCGATCATGATCCCCGCAAACGGTCCCAAGAACACGGTGTATCCGCCCATAAAAGTGAGGAATCCCTGGACGCTAAGTGTGAAGTACCGCCGGTTAAGCCCACACGAGATCAACGAGACCGTACGGACGATAGGCCTACCTAGCAAGGATCTCCCATGGACAAAGAGCCCAGCCACCCAAAAACGCACAAATGACCTGTCCTCGCCTAATGTTGATGTACCTTGGTAGGAGGACCGTCATATCATTGGCTGCACTCAGAGAATTCGCAGAACTACAGCCATACACAATTATCAACAACCGGATCGCAGCTGGGGAAGAGGTAGCGGGGGTGACGTACATGTTCGTTCCTAGGGTAGCCAGAGCGAAAGAGAAGGCCATGAAGAACGCAGCGGGTCGGTTCGTCCATTGGTCGATGAGATTCAGTGGGTTCCACAGTACTTGCCCGTCGTAGAGTATTATTCCTGCGCTGGTGACCGCGATACCGACGAAACCGAAAAACGTGAAGGCGATCGGGATAATGGCGAGTTGAACATATTGGCTTCAGAATCCGTGGGTCAGTAATCTGTTCCTGTTTGCTTTGTAGTGGGTTCGCCTCACGATTTTTCATCTTTCGCATATCGCTGAGGGATACATACCGTCAATATCCAGAAAATCCTAGCGGGGCTTGGGGGAATTTACCGTAAAATCCGGAATATTCACAGACAACGTCGCATAAGACCCGACCGCCGCGTTCAACGCCCTCAAGTACGCCCAAGAAAAGTTGCTCCCCGTCGCCGTCGCGTGCAGAGTGAAAAGGCCCTCGGACGAAGGTACTTTTACAAACGCCCAAATGAGCAAGGCGAGCCAAGAGGGCGGGACGATGATCGCTTTGGCGAGGAATAGCCACCGGATTTTATGTGGAGAGATGAGCATGAAGGGGAATTGGATCACCCAGTAAATGAAGTAGCACATGATTCCTGTTTGTAGGGCTTGGTGAACTGCTGGGAGGTCGTCCAATCGGTTGCTTACCCAAAGTTGTGATGTGGGAGCTCTCGGGAAGGTGGTTTGGGACATGGGTGCGGATGCTTGGCCAGATTGCTTTCAGCATCTAACACGCAGAGGGTCTGACTGACTGGGCGGTATCGGTGTCGCGTGACGGGTCCGTACCTGTTCAACACACTGGGAACCTATTCAAAGGGATAAGCGAAAGAAAGAAAAAACAACGCCTGAGTTGTCGCGCGCACTTACCGGTGAAAGTCTGGATACCGTACCAGAACATGGAGAGGACGACTCGGGACACGACGCTGAAATAACTGAACCAGAAACCGAAAGAAGACCTGTTAAGGACCGGGAAGGCTATATGAAGTCTGGCACCGATGGTTCCGTTGAGGACGACGACAACGGCGATGATAATGTGACCAAGAGCTATCGCCGGAAGAGCCTGCCGCCTAGGAAAACCACAGAGTTCACCCTCCTACATCCGGAATTTGACTTTGGAGAGACTCCACGTACCAACTCAGTCCAATAGCAAGCATGGAGCTGGATAGCTCATAGACGGGAACGTTCGCAGCGTCGCTTATCCAATACGTCACGTAATTCCAAGTGGACCAAGTCCTGTGTCTGGGAGGCACAGGGTCCATATCCTTGTTGCTCCATTTGCTTGAAGGGGCATAAGTCGAGGGCTCTGGTTCCAAAGCCCAATACGACGGACGAGAGTAGGTTGGAAACTTGGCACTGAGCATGGAGGAAGAAGCACAAGAAAGAACAGCCGGGTTATCTATTGAGAACCAGAGATAGTGGCCCCACCGAGCGCCTCGTGCCACCGCGCCAATTTTAACCCAGGCAGATAAGCATCCACACGACGGCTTCCAGATGCTTCGACATGGAGCAAGAGAGAGAGAGGTGGGTCGCGTGTTACGGAATATTCAAGGGTTTAAGGTTAAGTCTGTTTACGTAGACCGCGATTCGGGAAGGGCGCGCCGGTTTGAAACGCCGATGCTATGTAAGGGTTAGACACGAGTATAAAACTCCACTACACCTCGGCCTTTGACAGTCACCGTGGTGACCTGGTGCCCGCGCGACTTGCAGCCAAACGTCCCCGACGATGGTTTGCCTGGAGGACAACAACGCCGCCCCCGAAAATTCCACCCAGTCCATCGACGACCGCACCGCACTGAAGAACCTCCAGGAGGGTGAGCGGGCCTCTACCCCAGTTTCAATCGTCGTTCGTCGGGTCTCTCCTCCCACCACTGCGGATCTCGTTTTCTGACAATTGTTTTACTCGTTCTAGATGGCAGACTATGTTACTGCAACGCCAGAGGGCTCCAGTGGCATGACCCTTTCGCTGACGGGCATCAAGTTACATTCCCCGTCTGCAATCATGGGGACACCACTTGACCCCTCTTCGCGGTTCGAATACCCCTTCCCTTCTCCACAACCCGAGTACGAGCCCCACCATCCAGTCCTCCACACCTCACGCTCCCCACACCCCTCCAACTTCCTTACCGCTGGTTCCTCTTCTTCCCGCCAACGTCAATCACACGTTCATCCCAAACACGACGTTCGAGAAGTCCCAATCCCTCCAGGTTTGGACAAGAGGGTCAATATCGAGCTGCGATTCCCACATCCCATGGAGGGGGTCGACGTCCTCAGGCAGGCCCATTCGTCCATCAAGCGACGAACGGGCGTTGACAGTGTTTCAAGGAATGGCAAAAAATACCCGCGCCCACAGCCAAGCACACTGCAAGACCCTCTATAATGGTATACTATGTTGTGAACAGTACACGGAACCCTTTGACTCATTTATTCCCCCAATCCTTCGTGATTTCACTTTCCTACGGACCCTCTTAAGCTGATGTTACCCCCCTCCTTCATAACTCCAATATGCCCGGTTCACGCCCCCACTTTATACCCCCACCGCCGACCAGCCAAGTAGATACATGGACTTTGGCTCATCTGCGGTGTTTTCAGTGGTTGTTCGTTTTTCTTTGTTGTACGATAATACATGCCTCGTTCTTCCTCACCCCCGGTGTATTTTCGTTCCCGCCTCGTTTCTGTCTGTTGTTACCTGCACAGCCCTCTTTCGCGACCGTTTTCAATTGCAGTGGAGCGGGAAGAGAGGAAATGTGCTCACTCACAATCGGCCAGCCAGTTACAATTGGTCGATCCCGCCCCCCGGCGCTCAACTCCATCGTGCACATCATGGCCTCCATTTGCCCATCGCTCCACATTGCCAAGCATCTCGCGCACCGATTCACACCCAGGTTGGGAAATAGCCGCGAGCCTCTCAGCCAGTTTGGTTCTGCGACCCCAAATCTCTGATCCAGTTCGAACCTCTCTACGTTCACTCCACCTCGACGGAACGGTCCGCTGACTCCGTAGCAGGGGAGCTCCACAAATTTCATTTCTTCCATTCCCAGCCCCTTGATCGGTGGTTCTCCACACTCCCTACATCGCTCCACATCTCCCGCCCACCATGCCAATCAAACCAAGGTTTGGAATGACGGATCTGCACTAGATTCATTCTAATCACAACGGCCCTCACACGCACCCAGCCGCATTCTCGTCACTGGAGGGACGGGTTTCCTAGGTGCTCATGTCGTCGATCTCCTGCTCGAACGTGGGATCGCGGTCGTGGTAACTGCCAGATCCGAATCCAAGGCTAAGGATTTCGCGGAGAGGCGGTCGAGGTTCAAGGATCTGTTGAAGGTGACCGTTACTGGTGACCTTGGCGCCGTTGGAGCCTTCGATGATCTTTCGAAGGACGTCGACGTGATTATCCATTGCGCGAGTGTGAGTTCGATTCCTCGTCCTGGTTCACTGTGGAGGTGAATCGCTTTGGAACGCTCGAACGCGATTCCACCTTTGCTCGATCCCTAACCGCCGCACTCGCGTGGATTCATCGCAGATGTGGGGAAGTGGTTAGGCCTGCGTCTGAGATTTTGAGCGCCTGACCCCTAACTTCCCAACTTGATCTCATTCGTTGTAACGACATTCCTTACGATTCCTTGTTTCTACAGCCATTACCGGGCGAAGCGTCGCCAGGTTCCACCCTCTCCAAAACCCTAATCGAACCCGCAATCCTCGGGACACTCTCCATCCTCCAAGCCGCCCGAAAGAATCCTACCCTCAAACGGCTCGTCCTCACATCCTCCGTCGCGGCAGTGCTCGATGCCACGAAAGAGGTCAGTCCCGGACCGGACGGGGATTCTTACACCGCGGACGATTGGAACCCGATAACGTACGAGGAGGGTGTGAGCACCGATTCTGCCGTGGTTGCGTATAGAGCCGCGAAGAAGTTTGCGGAATTGGAAGCTTGGGCTGATGTGGACCCCACGTCGAATCATTTACGACAGTTCCAACTGTGAGTTCGTCACGATTCCCGCTGAACCACAGTCGTTTATACCGCTCGATCCGTTTTTCAGCGATCCCAGTTACCCCAGGTATGGGAAACCCACCGGCGCAACCGCCCACACGCCGGACAGCGGCAGCTTCGACCTAACCGTGATCTGCCCCCCACTGATCTTCGGACCCTGGGTCCACCCACTCGGACCCGCCTCGCTAAACTACCCCAACAGCGAAATCATAAACATAATCCGTGGCAAATACCGCTCCTCCCAACTCCCAAAATCTTTCTCTCCACACTGGATAGACGTCAGAGACGCGGCGCTCGCCCACGTCGAGGCTGCCCTCCGACTGGACTCTGGTGCCTCGAACGGGAGGTACGTGACTTGTTCCCCGGACAAGTTCAATTACCACTTCGTGGGGGAGGTTATTAGGGACGAGTTCCCGGAATGGGCTGAGGAAGTTCTCCCTCCTAAAGAGGAAATACCTCCGTTTAGGAATATCTCCTTGGACGGGGCTCCTGCAACGAGGGAGCTGGGAGTGACGTATCGGAGTTTCAGGGAGTGCATCGTAGATCTTGTCCTTCAGCTTCGCGGGGAGGTTCCCCTCGAAGCGGAGGCAACCTAACCGCTCGTATGGTGGATGCAGCAATCATTTAAATCCCTAGCCGGTATAATCGCGAAGGCCAAGGAAACGAAACCAAAGATCTCGTGCACGCACGAGACCCCCAACTCCGATCCATGGGATCCCCGAATCAAAGTATACAATTCGAATTGCGATTTCTTTGGAATAAACTGCGTCGATTGTACTTTGTAAATAGGTAAAATGAAGGGCGGGGGACTACCAGTCTTCTCCTCCAAGAAATTCTCTTGAAATCCCCAATATCGCATGACCTGTCATGAAAGTTTGTCGTGAGGGGTGAGGGAATTGTCGTGTGAAACATCGCCGATGCCGGAGGGAGAAGATACGTCGCCGCGAGAGGTAGACGAGCGGAGAGACGAACGAGACGAGTAGGGTGTGGAAGGGCCAGGCGTAGCAACGCACCGAGCCCGGGTATATAATGAAGGGGGGAAAGTAGGACAAGGGAGGAGAGGGAGAAAAACCGACACAGGGCCGGAAAGCATCAAGTCAGAACTACAACGCTGGTAAACAACATCTAGCGTATTGCGCGGGAGACGGAACGAGAGACGATAGGGGAAAGATTTGCCTGGGCATGACCAGCGCGGTGCAAACACACCATAAAAAGTCTTGAGCTTTTTAGTGGCTACGGGCATGGTGACGCTTGTGCTTGAAATGCCTAGAAACCAGCTCCTGACGCTTCTTGTTCCTCTTCTTACACGGTTTTCTGGTGTTACAACAGCTCAGCGACTCCGAAAATAAAAATAGTGAATAAGAAAATCCACCTCGATGGCGAGGGAAGATGGGGACTTGCAGTGTTGGTCGAGGTGTTGTCCTTCACGTCACCTGGCGGGTTACTTTTGGAAACCGTGAGATAGGGTTCTCGTTCGGAACGGCTTGGCAGAAGACACTCACGCTGGGGGGTTGTTGACCGAGTTGTCGGGGGACTTGGGTGGGGGTGAAGGCGAGGGGGAAGGCGA
>Ga0307509_10005741_pt1 | contig 17081 bp, 17 predicted proteins | sample 10_EM_MG_FD_202245 | JGI IMG/M metagenome (GOLD analysis project Ga0307509, IMG submission 202245) | Populus trichocarpa ectomycorrhiza microbial communities from riparian zone in the Pacific Northwest, United States - 10_EM | ecosystem: Host-associated > Plants > Roots > Unclassified | place... | reverse complement strand
GAGCGCAGTGAACTCAGGGCGGATATCAGACGTACATAGCCTTGTTACCGTCCAAATGAAGGAGGATGCTCGGGAGTTTACTGTAGTTGACATAGGGACAATTCTCGGCCTGGCGCACCTTATCCCACAGGGGGATCGGCGCTGGATTGTCAATAGCCGTATCGATTTCAGAACATTTAACGAGGTATATTAAGGGATCCGGATATCAGAAGGCATCTGCGATGCTATTTTGCGTCGGGGATTGATTGAGGGACGAACCTAGTGCTAGTATAGTAGTATAAAATCTACCGATGAATAAACAAGCTATAGAGTAGAATCACCAGATCCATAAACTACAAGGGCTGATGATCAGTAGTATATGGCCCGCGCGCGGAAGACATGATTTAAAAAAAAAGGTGCTACTACTCCCGATGCCAGCCGACGCAACGAAGACGCGATAATAGGCTGTATCCATTAGCAGATCGAAGTAACTTGAACGGGCGGGCGCCTGGAGGTATTCAGGACGCTGCTATGAGGCAACCTCCCATCCTGACACAAACAAGCTCGCAGCGCGGCCCGGGTGGCATGGGATGTGAGCCGGCGTTGCGAGGAAACTCAGGACGCATGTAATTTGAGCCGGCGTTGCCAGACAACTCATGACGCACAGGACGCAGGGGACGCAACTCAGGACGCACAGGGCGCAGCGGACGCAGGGGACGCAACTCAGGATGCACAGGACGCAGGGGACGCAGATTCAACGTCGCATGCGTCAGGATGCAATGGCGCCGTATCTGACGCAGGGTAATTTTTTGCTGATGATTATCAATAATCATAGCGGTGAGTTTCTCCTTCCTTCTGCATTTAAATCTATAGAGGTTGTTCTCATTGTAGGCTTTGAGACTGATAATGTCAAAGTATCTCTTCTGTCTTGCCATGTGGAGGGGTAATTTAAGCTTCTAGTTGTCTCTGCCTTCATTATTTGCTAGAAGTTTGAAATGTCCAAACCATAGTGGTTCTAGCATCTTGGATCTTCTAGAAGGGGCTGTGTAACAGTGTCGTCTAACAAGAACTCAGGATCTTCTTTTGCAGGCCTGGGGTGGGGATTTCAGGCATCTCGCTCTTCATACCCTGAACTGAAAGGTACGTTGCTTTCTAGCTATACCTAGAATCATTCTTATTACCTCATGGGCATCTAGTATCTTATCAACAGCCCGTATCTTGGTGGAGGATTATTGGCAAGGGTGGAACATCATCTCTTGACATCTATAGAGAACCTAGCAAGGGGATATATAGAGGAAATCATGATGTACTGCATTGATAGCTACTGCTATGGCCAGGAGTGCTGGGGACCAGTTGTTCTGTCTTTTGCTAATGAAATTCCTGATGGTCTGCTTATTCAGTGTGCAAATCTTGCACATAACCAGGCTATTAGTTTGATGATGGTATTCGGTAGCCATTCAGACTTGGATGTGAAAGGACTTCATTATCTAAGACCTAAACTTAGAGGTAAAGTGGGGATCATTGTCCAAAATAATACTTAATGAAAGACATGGACATTAAAGACATCCTTTTTGAGTTCCTTAAAGACCTGCTCAGTAGTGGCGGTATTGCTAAGAAAGACAGGGTGGGTGTAAGAGGTATATTTGTCTATAATAACTATAATAGTTGTGTATGCATTAGATTGGTCAAAGGGGCCAGCAATGTCCAAAGCGAGTAATTCGTAGGCTTTGTGAGGTATTGTCTGAATGAAGGCCTTGCCTAATGGAGGTGTAGTGGGCTCCTTATTGACTTGACACTTGTAACAAGACAAACAGATTTGGACAAATCCTTATCGGATTTGAGGCCTCTAGAAGAAACAGTTGGTATGAGAGTACTATTTGTTAACTAAAAAATTATCTGGGCCTTGATGAACAGATCAGAAGATAAAATCCCCAAAGGAATCCTTCGTGATCAAGAAGTCCCAAATATATATAAAGGTTTTAGTTGCGGTTAGTGCTTGGTAATAGTAACAGATGAGTGGACCTTGAAAAGTATAGTTTATCGTCAATTGCCTTGACTTTGGCCTAGATTGGGTCAAGCTCTAAGGCTTGTGTAATTTGATTCTGTAAAATATCATGTAGACTGGCATGCACATTATCATGAATGACATGGAGTTCAGTAGGTTCTGGCTAGTTATATCACTGTCATTGTAGAGTGGTCTAAAGGTCGGCAAGGTAGTAGGGTAGCTATTGAGAAGAGATACTTCATTCTAAGGGGTGAGATTCATGCAGAGAGATATGAGGGGTCTGGTGGAATGTAGGAGAGCACACCTTCAGTGGTAATAGGTTCTTGAATACCTGATCGCTTAGATTTGGCCTTTGTGCTCTACCTTCGCTTCTCAGAATTCTTAGGCTAGTAGTTTGCCTCTTAACATTTTCGCCATATAGCTCAGAGTGATATATTAGTGCGACTGAACCAGCTCAGCTCTTAGTCATTTCTTGCCTATTTGTTGGAAGGAGAACTCACCCTGGCACACAAGTAGCTATTGGCGTTATCGGTCATGAAGGTGCTTGATCAGCTCAGTGCTGTATCTTTGGCTTTATTCGAGTGGATTTGGAAAGATTCAGGGTGGGGGACAGCATAGCTGACTACTTTGTTTATAAAGCATTCAAGAGTAGAGTAAAGAATAGACTTAGAAGAGATAAGGGTTGGAGAAGTGTTCTTATTGCTTAGCATAATACATAGCATCTGCTCAATCATTATGGTAGTCAAGTCAAGAGGTGTAGTGGATGTTGATACAGGGTACTGGAGTATCAGTAAAGAGCTTTACTTTGAGCCTTACAATGTGGGGTTAAACGACCCTACAATAGATAGATACAATGACACCATATTTGCCTAAAGGGTAAACCAAGTTGTAAAGAGAGGTGGTATGGCCCAGTACACTCGGCACAAGTGTCCACCAAGGCTGTCCAACCTTATCCAAGGCCATCCAACCTTATCCAAGGCCAAGGAAATGACTGCGTATCCTTGGGTAGTCTGTTCGGTAGTGTGACCTTTCAACAATATGGTTCTATTAAGTTAAGAAAACTATGTAAACATTACCCAAGTCCCTCCGGCAACATCTGATATTGTTGTTCAGCCTTCCAAACATGTTCAAGGTATAAGACAGCAGAGTTCCCCTACCGTGGGAACCTGAGAACTATTCTCCTGCATCCCAGGTACCCTATCTTCACCACCAAGAAATATGCGCAGGTTACGTGCTTATTGTCAGAAAATCTACGAACTCTTAGATGCTCATGGATGCATACCTGATTATATGTCAAAGCCTGTATCTCACATAAATGCCATTGGAATATTGGTTTTGATAGTGACTAGTTATATTGGTGCAGTTGCTAAACTGCTAGTAAAAGGCGGCCCATAAGAATACCTCTATAGCATCATATATCTCGTAGTTATAGGACAAAGCAGAATCTGTCCGCAGGGTATTTAAGATGCGTATAAGTGGTCCCGCGATGTGCTATCACCTATAAATAGTTCCTCAGGTAGCTAGAAGTATATCCTTGCCGGCAGGTAGTAGTGTGGTCTTCTGGAACGTCCCTAGGTTGTCCAAGGAGCAGAGTTTTCCTTCAGAACAGTTAGCCAAAGGGACTCCCAGGACCTTCCCCTCTTGAATTGTAGTATTACTATGAGTTGACAGTGGACTCTAGAGGTATTAGTCTTATGACTGTAGAGTATATCGAGAGTGGATAGCTATGGCTAGCGTCCATTTGGCCAACGATCAATTAGATGTTACCGGGGAAGCTAACATGCCAAAAGAGGTTGTCGGATAACAATGTAGATTAAATGATTGACTGCATGAGATGTATAGACACAGGTACCACAGGGCCAGTGAGTCAACCACCTCGCTATTGACTCCGATTATTATCATGGTAGTTAGCCACTAGCATGACTTCCATAGGAAAAACCTTTCTACCAGGAGTTGTATTGGAGACAAATTGCAGAAACTCATATCCTATTGATAGAGTTACAGGTACTCAATCTGGTCTGATACTTGTGGTACGATAAATGCTGATGGAGGGTTAACCTCAGACAGCCATGAGGAGGACAGAGTGCTCTCACAAGGTCAGAGTAGTGGTGAATGTTAAGGGCCTAAATCTGATATGTGCTTAAGTTTACGCGTTTGGTATTCTCCTTGTTTAACGAACGATCCTGAAGGGAACTTATTGAGTGAAGATGAAGCTTGCAGCCTAAGGATATTAAGCTTTACCATTTTGATTCCCCTTGAATTATTTACCTTATCTTTATCTTCTACTTGATGTCTTCACTACTGTCATTACCTTAGGGTTCTCCTCTCTCTAGGGTTCTCCTATTAAATAATATCCCTGAGTATTATATCTGCTTAATTCTGATTTCCCTCAAGAATCCACTATAGACTATCTCCCAACAAGTTCTTTGCTGCTGGTTGGGATTCTTTTTCAAAATTGAATTGGCTAAGTAATATTAGGTATCCCTGCTATCTTCCTGAGAGAGTTTTGTGAGTCATCTTCTTTGTAAGGCTTTAGCAGTCTGTTACAACTGTAAAGCATCTATCTCTCAATAGGTACACAAATTATACTATACGCTGACTTATTGCAAACACTGCCTGATAGTGAGAGGACTCAGAGTTTTGTGATCATGTAAGTTTCCTGCTGTGAAAACCTGTAGGCCTAGCTGCATCTTTTATTAGCTGTTGGCCAACTGATGTACCAGTTCCAGTAGGTGCATCAGTGAACAATCACACTATATCTCATATTGAATAGTCAATCAGTTATAAGACCTGGTATTCCTTCACTGCTTGCGTTACAGGCTCAAAGGCTACATCCGTCATGTCTCTGTACAGCTATTTCCTATCTCTATTGAGTTCGGGAAGCGGAACTTTGATAATTGCAGAATGGGGAAGAAATTGAGATACATAGTTTACTATTACCTTAAAGCAGTGCTGCTCTTTCAACTTCTGTCATCTTTTCCAGTCTATTACTGTATCAATTCTTTCTGGTGCAGGATGTGAACTATCTTGATCTATTATCTGGCGTAGGATTATGAGTTTTTCTGCAAACAATATACTCTTCTTTATGTTCACACATAATCCTGCTTCTTTAGCTTATTACAGACCGCTATGACATGCTGTATGTAATTTGTAAAGGTGTTGCTGAAGATAAAAATATTCTCAATATAGACTCAGACCTGGTTACTAAGTTCCTTATTGAAGCCATCTTGCATAAGTCTGACAAACATGGCTGGAGCCTTCAGGTCACCTTGAATCATAACTCCGCTTGTAAATTAGCCCAATGGGATCTTTATGGTCTTATATTTGACCTCATCAGCGTGTTGTCTGGTCTGAAAATAGGCATCGCTGAGATCTATCTTCCCTTGGAATTTTCCTCATATTATTGGATTCATGATGGTCTGCTAAGTGGTGATTTAGGTTTGATCTCCTTCCTTATTCACATTTCTGAATCTAAGATCTACTAGTATTCTGATCCATCCATCTGGTTTTGCTTGACTGAACATGTAGTACCTCCTGGTACTTTTTCTGTCTTGAGAATCCCTGCAATCATCTCCATGTTTATCCATTTCTTCACTTTGGGTAGTGGAGCTTTTCTGTTTTTGAAAACAGGTTGCTGTATTTGTTTGATTGGATCCTTTATGATAGCTCTGTTTAAGATAGAGCATTCAGAACGTAGTTCTTTAGGTATTTGATTAATGAAAACCTCTCTGAAGAGAGAAGTGAAATCAGTTTTTTCTGCGGGTTTTGTCATAGCTTATGTTGTACCAATTATAACACCTCTGTGGGAAACCATGAAGCTTTCCATACTCTCAGGATACTTTCTTTATCTGTGGATAGCTTCTGGGCATGCACTTTGTCTTCGGGCATAAGGTTTAAGGTTTTCTCTTCGGGTTTGGTCCGGTATTTGAACAGGTGCAGAATGATTTTGGTAAGTAGGAATGTAGCAAGATGACCGGAGAAGGAAAGGAACCAGCAAGGGTGTAAGAAAGGGCGGAAAAGCAGGGAGGTTGGTGTGAGAAGGTTTGACACTCAGAATATGGGTATAAGATTGCATGGACAATGGTGTTTCCTGAATTTTATTAGAATTAGATTTCAGAAAATTGTGGAAAAGAAGTGACTTGGGCAAGCATTTCCTGATAGGAAAGGAGAAGTGTGGATGATAGATACTATTGTCTTGATCTTAGTTGGTTGTTGTTAGAGAGTGTGTGTCGTGGATGCGAGAGACCGTGGTTGTTGAGAAGATAGTCAAAGGTTTTCCCTTGTTCCTACTTACAATTGTTTAGGTGTGAGTTCCTTGGATATTCGCCGTTGCTATTTCCTTTCGTTATCGCCATACTATTGTCGGTATTGAGCCTACTTTAATAATCTCAAGTCTACTCTTCTCCAATGCCATTGATAATTTGCATCCTCATCAGGCAGGAAACAGAACTAATTTGTCAGGCCAGAGATTATTCACCAACATTTCTATGCAAGTTGCAACTAGTTCATCAAGGAGCATTAGCACATGGCTATCCTGAGCCATTCAACATGGACAACTTAGAGGACTTTACAGCAGCAGAAAAAACAAGAAGTTCAAAAGGCAAGTCACAGAACCAAAGACAGGGCAAAAAGGGTGGAGTAAGATATGCATCAGAGGCAGGCCAATAGTTGAGAAGAGAGAAGTTGCTGAGGTGGAAAAGGCTGAAAATCTTTTTCTAAAGTACAAAATGGCAAAAAAAGTGGTAATACAGAAGCACATAAATCTTTTCTTTATGAAATAAAGGCTGGATATAAAGCCGGATGTGCTAGGCTATCAGATAAAAAGAAAATATCATGACAACAAGCAAGGTTGCCCAACTAGATGTAAATTAAAATACTGTTATTAAAGTCTACTATTGTACTACTATTTACTTAAAATGATACATTTGGCCACAAAGTCATTCTAAGCCATCAGGTTAGGTTAAGCCATAGTACAATATTGAACCACAAAGTTGAGTCTAGCTACAAATTTACAATAGGTAAGCCGCAAATTAGCGTGGAGCTGTAAATTTGCATTGAGCTGTCAGGCACTCTCCTGAGAGTGCTGAAGGTTGATGTTAGGCATACCGGAAGACATACCCTTCCTTTAGTGAATAAAGACCTATAGATACCCTACCTTAGGATTCTGAGTTCAAAAAGACAAGCCAACACGCCCCTCCCGTATCAGGGTTGGGATGGCGCTATATCAGCAGATGCCGCCATAGTTGCGTCCCCTCACAAAAGACAATGGTCGTTGGAGCCCTTCTTGTAACTCCGTATATGTCACGGCCGTCCGTCCGACCGGATCCCGTTCACAGGATATATGAGGGAAGGCCTTTGGCAAGCTTATGTAGGTGGTTTGAGCAAGGTCGGTCAACGTCGCATAATGTTACAGAGAACTAAAGGCAAGAGTCACGAAGGTGGTCACTAGGTAATGGGCTGGTTTTACGGACAATGGTTAAGCAACACATTGTATACTCCACGCACCTGCGATGCAAGTCGCCGAAGTGAAATGGTGCTGTTGGATGAGGCAGTTTGTGAAATCAAGCATATCTGCACTCACATACGTAACTAGTATTCTTTGCATACAGATGGAACCATAGGATAACGATATGACTATGGAGATATAATCGCTATTGGTGTGATTATCAGGACAAGTCTATCTTATGCCTCGCAGCTGTCAAGTACAGGATTCCTCTGCATTACTGAAAGGTTCGATAACAAAGCTGGCCCTTTGGTTTGTTTGATCATGAAGACCATTCTGCGTATGCAATTGTAATGTAATTTACCGTTTAACGGCTCTTAACCCATATCCGGCTCAGCGTTGATGGCGCAATTGACGCCAGATTGAGAGGGGGCCCTACCACCTCTCCCGATGCAAAAACAACTAAATTCAACAATTAAGTACTTTCCCAGAACACCCTGTGATATCCTAATACTAATAAAATATTACTAAATCCCCCAATTGACCCAATTCCATGAAAAAAGTGAAATTTAGTGCCTCTTGTGCACCCGAATCATCTCCCCAAATACTCCCCCATCTTCTTCACCATTACTATCACCCCCTACCTCCAAAGCCTCCATTTCTTTCCAAAGGTCCTCCGTCTCATCCTGGATAGCCTCCGCAACCCGGGATCCCGGCATCCTCCCATCCTTCCCCTGCCCGGAACTCTCCACCTGGGTAGATGTTTTAGCAGGGCCACTGGTTTTGTGTGAGCGTGCTCGGGGGTTCGCAATCTGGGCAGCCTTACCTGCATCTACCCGCTCCCGCTCCTTCCTTAACATCCGGACCATTTCTGAAGTGACAACGGTAGCCTCTGTCAGCTTCCATCGGTCTGAGGTGTTTTTTTTTTTCTCTTTTGCCATCAGTTGGCGGTATTGCCTGTGTGCTTCTTCCTCAACGACTTTATCAGGAATCGTTTGCTGGAACCCTTCGGAAAGATTTGATAAAAGTTCTTTCAAGGGTAGGGAGGAGGGAGTAGTTTTGGTCACCAAAGAAGCTGCAGTTCGGGTGATCCAGCTAACTGCTCGTGGGGTTTTTGGGATTTGTGGCGCTGTTGTCCCAGCCAAGCCCTTTTCTTGTGGAACCTTGTGTTCCTTGCTCTTCACACTCGCGATTGCACGCCGAGGATTAAATGAAATTATCTCAACCGCTTTCCAAGCGCTTCGGATATTGTCCTCTGTAAATGTAAGCCTGCGAGCAGGCATAAGGATTCTGTTTTCTCTGTTTTTAGGTTCGTTTAAAAAAAAAAAAAGGTGACTATGGAAGTAGTATGGGGACAAAAAATTGTTACTAACGGTAAAAACTCTCCTTTGTTCATCCCAGCATTGCCATTTCTAATAAAGGCATCGAGGCCATTACTGTAATAGCGCTGTAGGAGGCTGAACAAGCCGACGTCGAGAGGCTGCAAAATGTGTGTCGAGTGGGTGGGGAGACATAGCGGGAGGACTTTTGCATTTAAGCAGTAATCAAAGAATTCCCAGTTAAAATGGTATGTATGCCCATCTAGGATAAGTAGACGGTATTCTGTTCCTGCTCTATATAGTTGAACTTTGTTTAGCAATTTGATCGGTATGCTTAGTTGGTGAAGCTTACCTTTCCCGGGTTTCAACATCAAATACCTCCTTCAACCACCGTAACCCTAACTCTTCATTACTCCAGCCCTTCTCAGATACACCAAAGGTTGCCAGGTCATGTTTTTTTAGTTTAGCATAGCAGCCCATATAGTGGGCTTTCCCTTTGTTGATAATCATTGGACGGAGAAGGCACCCATCCCCAGATACCGTTTCAATAACTGTCACCCATTCCCGGGACCCATCCTAAGTTAATCTCGGGGAACGGCAATTCTTTTTACAAATAACCTTGCAGCGCAAGGCCACACCCATCATGAATCCCTTCTCATCCATATTGTACATATTCGTGTCTAATATATTATAAAATTTAATAATATTTGAAAGCTAGTGGCGAAATCAGTAGCTATGGTAATATTTAATACAGATGAATCATACCCTTGTAAAATAATCCTTCAACAGTACCTGATCACGAGCGCGGGCTCGCTGACCATCAAGCCGGGTTCCGTGCTTTACCGCCAGCACAAGATGTAATCGTAGAAACCAAGTCATCCAGTTCTTTCCTAATGCTCAGTCTTTAACCCAGCGCGCTACGATGGCTTCCGCCATCCCTTTCACCACAGCGAAACGGGCCGGATGTCCCCACTCATCCAACCTTTCGCACCAGCGGACAATTGATTTTTCCTCATATTCCAACAACACCTGCCGCCTCTGATGGCCTTTGCTGCTTTCCTGTCTTCCTTTCAGCCGGCCTCGCCGGGTTGAGTAGGGAATGCCGAATTTCTCTGCTGACAATCGGAGAGATGGCTTATCACCGCTTTGGTAATGATGAATGGCCTGATAAATCCATCTTTCTACTTCTTCCTTCCTTCCTTCCTTCATCCGGGGCATTGTGACAAGTTTGGCGTTCTTTTGTTGAACTAAGTGATCTCTGCTATGATTTTGCTGTGGAGCGGGGTAGGTGTCAGAAGTGTGCATGGCGCCGAGCCAGATAATGGTGCCGAGCCGCTAATGGGTAAATTACATTAAGCAAGACTCCATGCCAATCATGATCGATCCTAACCAGTAGACTGATGTGTGGGAGCACCATCATGAACATTTATGGGGTTGTGATTTGGAAGTTGAGTGAGATACCAGAATTGTCAGGGTTGAATGGTGTTCCCACTTTTAGAAAAGGCTGGGGTTAGTTAGCAGGTACTAGTTAGTATGAGAACTAGAGGTAGCCCGCTACCACTCAGAGGCGGCATATAAATAGTGTGGTGCCTCCCGCACTCTTTAAACATGATCAAGTAACAGAAATGGGATCTTATCAATATAAAATTGTTTACGCTAGAAAATCTTTTCCACTCTATCTATATTTACTTTAAACATAGAGCCTTCCAAGAGAATCTCCGTCAACGATTAAGATTATTGGCCTGAGGTATCTTGCAAGTCTTTGAGATAGGCTCCCGCCTAACAGTATATTGATAGTTCTCCTTGTTACCAAGGCTCACTATCGGATAGAAGACGACTTCAATTACCTCTTCGAACCAAGACCAAAACCCCCGCATATAGCAATTTGGGAAGTCATACAAATGTATTTTGACATTTCGGAAACTCTATCCTCTGTACAAGAAATTCCTTTCAAGCCAACAAGGCCCTCTAAAAGGTTCTACGTCATTCTCAGCTCGCAACAGCTAATTGAAACCTATCTATTCAAGATAGAAAAGATCCCCCAGGTGTAGGAAGACTACTGCCCACCCTACCCTACGTCCGATAAGGGCTCTCAAATGCCGCTTATCTGGCTTAATCCCAAGTCAATTCGATAAGCATCATCAGATACCCTCCAAACATATGCAATTAAGCACATAAAGATTCTACACTGTATCAGCGACAAGACACATCATGATCATAAATCATGACAGAAGAAACCCACCACTCGATAATGACGGGAGGAGACAAAACCATTGTCCATAGTGCCAGCCAGACACCAGGCCCAATAGATACAACTCTGACTGGAAGCATGGCCATTGGACAACTAGCCCGAGGACGTTCAAAGACGCTCACTCTATCAATTGTTTCAAAGAAAGAGTTAAACCAATTCGCTGGCCACCTTGGAGGCGTTCTAGAAAGATTTAGCCAACGAGTAGCGAAGTCCCAGAAATCCATGTACCTTGATGTAGGACGACTTTCAACCCAGGGTCAGCAACAGGCAAGAGAGCTAGGAAAGCTCCAACACTGGCTGGAACAAGGTATGTTCATACTGGTCGAACAATTGGACATATTTGAGTAAACCATGCAGATTTTGGACCAGGGGTCCAGATGTATTCGGGCAGAAATCGTGGCGAGGGACCAAGCAGAGTCCAAACTCAATAAGCTTGCCATGAAGACCAGGTGGAACATAGCCAATGACAGGACAAGCAGCTTCGAGATCGCATCCTTAAGGTTGAGGAAGCCCGAGCAAACGACAATACCAATTATGTATCGGTTCTGAATCGAGGTAAAGAGGAGCACAAGGAAGTCTCGAGAGATCAACAGGGACGTCATGAAGCAGAGATGGCAAGACTTCATGATATTATGATTCAGTTAGAAGTTCAAGTAGGAGCCATATCGGCGCAAAGGTCAGTAGCCCGCACAGTAGTTACTGAAAATAGGAAAAGGCCAGTACGGAGTACCAACAGAGCACGAAAGAAACGGTCAAATCCAACTCCTAAACCAGGAGGAGGAAATGGAGGAGACCAGAAACCACTAACGACTATGCACGGGACAGGAGACCCTGACCCAGACGATGGTGATGACGACGAAGACCACGAAGGGCAGGAGCTGAAAGGAGGCCCAAGTTGCGGAGAGAAACCCTCTGGCCGAGCGGGACCAAATTCCGAGACGGGGTATCATGTGGAAGACGTCATAGACGTCATGGGAAAAGCCATCGCTCGGGAATGATTGCTAAACACCAAAAGGCCCACCGACCCTCCGTGGGTATTCAATAATAATGCCTATCAAGATATTTGAATCTAGTTAATGGCAGTTTAAGACTATTTTGAACAAAACATCCACCTATGGACCGTAGAGGTGGAGCGAATCAAATATGCCTTGGGACGAATAGAAGGAGATGATGTAGCTCCTTTCAAAAATACCTACCAGACAAAGATGTCGGAGGTATTTGGATATTGAAAGAAGATCGGTTATGAGAGATGGGTCAGGTTTAAACAAAGAGTAACCAAATGATTCGCGCCTACTCATGAGGCGGCAAAAACCCACAGGTTAATGAAACTTGAAAAGTATAATGGGGACGTAGGACAATGCCTTTTGCAGATGGAGAACCACAACATTAAGGTTGGACTGCAAGGGGTAGTATTGAGAGAAATGCTTAAGGCTCAGATGCTGGAAGCAGGATTATTAAGACTATCGTTTGAAATCGATCCGAAGGATGAATTATGGCTAGCAAGGTTTAAGAATGCCATAATTCAACATGAGGATCACGAGGAAGATAGACACCTGAGACGCGGAAAGGGTGAATCCTGGGGAACATTGATCAGTCGAAAGACGGAAGACTCTGCTCCGCCAAAGAGGAAGTCGAGACCCCCCAAAAGGTATATGACAGAAAGACGGGCCGCCTATAAGGGAAAGCCTAAGGTACCCCGTACGAAGCAATGGTCGAAGGAAAGGATAGCTACCGATAAGAAAGAGGTAGTACATATGGACTGGGACAAAGCTCACAAGACAATATCTAAAGATGTTCGAGATTGACGAAGGGAGAACAAAGCATGCACACAATGTGGAATGCCAAACCTGTTGTGGAAACATTGTCGAAAGGAGGAATCTATCACGACAGTCGGTACCAAAAGGTACGAGACAAATAAATGAAAACGCGATCGACCCCAAGTCCCCAGAAAAAGAGTAGCTATCGTGGCTGAGCCAAGCTAGGGAAAAGGTTCACGATCAGTGAACAGGATAGACTGTCCAGTGGCAGGGGACATGTCTGATAGTGAGACACTTTAACAGGTTCTCGGGCACCACCGGCGACAGCGGATGGGTAGTGCAGGTGTAACTCCGGGAATAAAAACTCAAAAAGAATAATGTAGCGCGTACCTTAGCGCTGAGGTCCCAGAACGAAGAGTCTATATCGAATGAACCCCTTGGTCGGTGTACCTCAGAGAAACAATGGTTAGACAAATCAGAGGAAGGGGAACCATGTCGTAAGAGGAAGGATGAGTATCCAGCCAGGTATCGAGAGGGCACAGTTTGGATATAATTATTGATAGAAGTCGATAACTGAGTTCGATCGAGTCAGGAGTACTGGACCTGGATGAGGGAAACACAAGGGTAAGGATCAAGGAAAAGATAGAGAGACGTTGAGGGCCTGGAGGGATGCAAAAAAGCATCATTCGACTTCCGACTTTGTATGCCTGGAAGCTAGCCAATAGAGACGAGACTAGTCTACCTCAATCTAAGAGACAAGATGGCCCAAAATTACCAGGACCTAGCGAAAGCGGACCCTGCACAGTAAGGGATAGATGCAAGACACGGAAGTGAAAATCCTGGGTACATCTGGAGTTCAGACTCACTATCTCGTTTAAACGATCCCTGAGAAATATAAAGGTGCAGCTCTAGCACCAGGGTACTGAACATGTTGAGCAAGACTATGGATGAGGATAATTACCCGAGCTGTGGCTTTAGTGACTAGGGCAAGCTTGTTTAAGCTTCTACGCTATCCAAGGCCCAACAGGTTTCTCAGTTACAACCAAATGATATAGACTAATGTACCATTCCCGATCAGTCGCAAATGATCCACCAAATAAGTCAATGATACAGACTGCGCAGGCCTAGTCGCAAGGTAAAACCATTGTGCGAGACGGTAATGCCTTGTATTTGCGAACTCCTCAGCAGGAGGTAAAGACCGCTTGTAGTGGGCTGCCCAAAAAACTAATTCAGAAAGTTTATCTGAGAAGTACTCTCTGGACGAAACTGCGCGGGCGCTGTAATAAACAGCCACAGTAAACAAGACAATGCATTTAAAGAGAAAGAACGAATAACCGGAAAGCCCTCAGTGGCCAATACCGAGTTCATCAAAACATTATTCATGTCCGGAAGGACATGTCCAATCAGATGTTAAGGGCTAGTCCACAGGCATTCATGTTTTACTGGACTCCGGAGCCAGTTGTTTCCTGTTAAGCAAAAAGCAAGTTGGACAACTAGATATTCCTTACAGAGTTCGAAGAAAACCCATAAAGATAGTGGGAGTCGATGGACTTTCAAGTTTATCAGGCGGTCAAAGATATACGCGCCGCATTACGTTAGAAATCAGAAATGCACATATGTCTTCCATCTCCGCAGAAATAGCGCCCACAGGACGCTTTGACCTTATGATACCCTTTGGATAGTGGTACCATGCACACCACATATCGCATTGAGATAAACCAAAAAAATTGAATTTCGGACTGATAACATGTAGCGATCATGTTGAGGATAAGGCCGTAAAGGATCTATTTGAGTATGACAAGACGGTCGCATACCATCCAAAGGCCCAGTATGTGGGGAGGATAGGAAGAGTGGACAAGAAGAACCCTGAGGATTTGGAAAATCTACCAAGAGAATGTGCTCAGTTCAAGCATTTGTTTCAGTCAGAAGAGTCAGAAACAATACCCCAGAGACAGACGTTCGATCATGCCATCAATCTTAAGGAAGGAGCTGAACCTCCTTGGGGACTGGTTTACCCGATGTCACAATACCAGTTAAACATCCTTAATACTTACCTCGATGAAATGTTGGCTCAGGGAAAGATTACCCATAGCCAGTTACTGGCTGGAGCACCAATTCTGTTTGTACCCAAGCCTGACGGTGACTTACGAGTATGTGTGGATTATCGCTCACACAATAAATTAACAATTCTCGACAAATATCCGCTCCCCCTCATGAGCGACTTACGGGATCGAGTCGCAGGTGCCACAATATTTACGAAGTTAAACCTTAAAGAGAGTTATCATCTGATTAGGATTAAAAGAGGTGATGAATGGAAAACAACGTTCAGAACTCGGTACGGACAATACAAGTATAAAGTCATGCCGTTTGGATTGTTCAATGCTCCTGCAACTTTCCAACGCAGGATGAACAAAATATTACGTCAATTTCTCGACCAAGGAGTAGTGGTGTACCTGGATAACATCCTCATTGACTCCAAGACTGATGCGGAACATGTCGCAATAGTCAAGAAAGTACTTTTGCGATTAATGGAACACCAATTAGCCGTGTCCATTACGAAGTGTGAGTTTCATGTTAAGGGGGTCCAATTCCTAGGGTATATTGGGGCAACAGATGTGGTGATAATGAGCATGAGGAAGGTGGACTCTATAAGGAAATGGAAGGCACCTAGGTCGGTAAAAGAAGTTTAAATTATTCTTGGTTTCGCAAATTTCTATTGAAGATTCATCGAGAATTCCTCGGAGATATACAAACCAATAACAGAAACGCTGATAGGAGACAAATAGAAGTTTAGCTGGGGACGAGAGCCAAATATAGCGTTTGAAAAACTCAAACAGCTATTGACTATAGCCCAAATCCAGGCTTATTAATACACCGCACGAGCGACGGTAATTGAAACCGACGCAACCGATTTTGCACTTGGAGAAATTTTATCGAAATTTCAAGATAAAAGACTTCACCTATTATCATTCCATTCCCCAAAATGGAATTCGACTGAACAAAACTATGGGATTCACAATAAAGAACTCCTAGCTATACTAGAATTGTTCATGGAATGGAAACACTACTTTACTTATATGGTATGGAAAAGCCGAATACGGTTTACACAGACCACCAGAATTTGCAAAACCTTTTGACAACGAAAAAGTGGAATCAGAGGCAAATCCGCAGGGCGCAATTGCTTGCATCGTTCAATTTCAAAATTATCTACAGACCGGGGTCCCGAAGGGGTTAACTAGACGCACTACATAGATGACCGGAGTATCGTCCTGAGGAGGGAGCTGAGCACACCGAACAATCAATTCTGAAACTGGAACACTTCTTAATCAGCCTGGTACAGGATGAACCGGTTCAGAAACAACTAAAAAAACATGTGCTGGAGAAACAGGCTATCGCTATTCAAGGAATGAAGATGGCAGCAAAAGTTATGCTACGCACAAGGGGCTCAAGATTCTCGGCAGGGCACGACCTATACACTCTGGAAGACGTTCTAATCTCAGCACGGGGACAAAAGCTTATGGGGACCGGAATTGCGAGAGGAATACCGCATGAGACATATGCTACAAGAGCCCCACCAAGCGGTCTAGCATACAAAGAAAGTATAGGTATTGGCGGAGGCGTAATAGATGCCGGATATACTGGAGAAGTGAAAGTTATTATGATAAATCATGGCAAAAAGAATTATCAGTTTCAGGAAGGGGACTGAATTGCGTAAATGATCATCGAAAAGATAGATACGTTAGGAATGATGGAGGTAGACAACCTCCGAATAACCGATTGAGGAGACAAGGGATTTGGGAGCACGGACCTATCGCCTAAGCGAACCATCGCAGTGAAACAGGTACAGCCAGTCATTTGTCAACTACATTCAGACAGTAGGGAAAACATGTTGTTTAGTGAAAGCGATATCGGACGAGCCCATGGCTCCTTCAAGATGAAGTCATGGTATCAAGCGTCATGATATCAAAAGCCCTATGACAAGAGTACGAACCGGAATTGAAAATATGTGGGATATTGTACTTGTCTTCGTAGAAGGTTGGTAACAATATTAAGAACACAATATAGTTTAAGACTGTAGAAGTATATTCCAAGCTTGCGTGATCTATCTAAATGAAAGGAAATCCAGCCCCCTTTTATATCCATCTGATGTTACACGAACATTAATAATACCCCAAGGAAACTTCTAGAATCCACTAGTTTATACAGGACCGTTCTATTACAGAATAGGAAATCGTACATTTTAACACTTCCCCTACGTTTCCATTCCTAATCTATCCAGAAATCCTTCAAATAAAATCCTCGCTAGTCCTTTAGTACATACATCTGC
>Ga0307509_10005740_pt1 | contig 17088 bp, 25 predicted proteins | sample 10_EM_MG_FD_202245 | JGI IMG/M metagenome (GOLD analysis project Ga0307509, IMG submission 202245) | Populus trichocarpa ectomycorrhiza microbial communities from riparian zone in the Pacific Northwest, United States - 10_EM | ecosystem: Host-associated > Plants > Roots > Unclassified | place... | reverse complement strand
GCGGTTTTTTGGATTGACCACGAGTTTTTTTTTTTTTTTTTGGTCAGATCGTTTCCGCGATCCAGGCGAAACAGGAAGACCACCCTTTGCCAGAGGCAGAACTCATGCAGTGTATTTGGACGGGTCTGATCAACTCTGTCGAGTGGAGTGCGCGTCCTGATCAGCATGAAGGGTTGGCTGTGAAGGAAGTCACGGTTCGTATCCCCCTTCCTCCTCGCTTACCGTTTCTGAACCCTAACGCTTCCCACTGCGTTCTTTTCCTTACAGAGATTTGCGGAAGTCCTAGAGCCGTTTTGTAACAACCCAAAGACTGAGGTTACGCTCATCAACGCGGTACAGGTATACTGCTACGAAGATACCAGGGTTATGAAAGCTTTCCCTCAGCTGTTGAAGGTCTGATTCCACCGCGCATGGGCGATTTGAAATTCCGCTGGTCTCATAAAGTTTGGGATTTACAGATCTTGTACAACAAGGACTGCGTCTCTGACCAGGCCATCATTTATTGGTACCAAAAGGGAGCAAAGCCGAATGGCAAGCAGCATTTCTTGAAAGCGGCGGAACCTTTGGTCAAGGTATGATCGTGGTGTTAGTGTGACGATATGTAAAGTGCTCACTCCGCGCTCAGTTCCTCCAAGAACAGGATGAAGATGAAAGCGAAGGAGAGTAAAGCCCCCGAAAGCAGACTCCAGGCTCCGAGCTTCAAGCACCGGCCAACCAACAGGCTCTCCCACCCAGAACCGGGGAGCAGTTTGACATTCGACCCATGCTACACGCGCCTTTATATGTGGACCTCCTTTCTATAATTTCTTGGTGGACCGCGTTTTCGTCTTTCCTTTCCGTGTATTCGAATATGTACATAACAGATATAAAACGCCAGTGAAAAAAAGCAACCATTCGGGCATCATCGTGAGGACGAGAAAAGGAGGTTAGGGGAAAGGGCGCGAGTGAGGCTTATACAAGCTACTTTTTGTACAGAAGGGATCCGGAGTGATCACGAACGGGAAACGGGAGCGAAAGAAAGTGGAAACGTATCAAGGAGTCGAGGCCGGCTCGTCATAGGTCATTGGGGGTGTACCACTGGTCCCGGGATTGGGACAGAGGGTGTTTAACGAGCCTCGGGCATCCGCGGGAACACTCCACTCCACCCGTTTGGATTCCCGAGCTGCAAGAAAACGCTGTCGGACCCGTCCACTGGTAACCCCAAATCCGAAAAGTTTTGTTCCTGTATCCACGCTGGCAAACTCGAAGGAGTGATCGGTCCCCAATCCGCTGGCCAACCGAACCCAAGCTCTTCGACCGTGAACGGGCCGGCGGTGGGGGTGGGGGTGGCTGGTCCTCCGGTCGTTTGGAACGATCCGGTCGCGATGAGGAGGTTCTCTGGAGATTGTCCTCCAGCCCCGTCGAGTCCCACGTGTGCACCATGAGCATTATTTTGGGCGATCTTCCGACGGAGGTTGGCGAGCGTGACCTTGAGCGTGATAGCATATCTCTCCGCAGCGACTTCACTCAACAACTGAGCGAGCTGTTCCACTTGTGCCGTGATCGAGACCAAGTCCAAATCCGCAGGGAAGAGATGGGCCATCTTCAACAAGAACAAGGCGCTGAACGCGGCGGTGACGAGACTGTCGTGAACGGCGTATCGTAACGCGGCTCGGTAAGTTGGGGAGTTCAGCAAGTTTGAGAGACAGTTCGAGGCTGCGTCTTTGCCTTGGAACGCTAATTCTCGTTGTTCGAAAAGCATCTTGTCCCATGAGACCCCGCGCAAGGCGACGCAGACGAGCCATAGTTTTGCGTAGTGAAGTTCACCAGAGAGGACGATCCGTGGGAGTGAATCCTCGTCCATAGTTTTGCCTGGTCACGACACGTTAGCTCATCCGGGTACTTCAATTCGAAAACAAGGTCCGTACGATGCAATTCGTCGCATTCTTTATACCAGTTATCCAGCGCTGCATTCGCTCGACGAATTGTTGCGAGTGAGCTGTGGTTGAGCGTTCCGTTAAGAGGCGCAATAGTCTCGTAGATTTGAGCTACACAAGACCGGAAAAACGCGTGAGATGACAAAGACGGGTGGTGGAGTGAGACCAGTCCTCACTCTTTTGGGCGACGAGTTCAACCAGGGAGACGAGCCTGACATCCGTAGGGGAAACCATGGGGTGGTTCAACAGAACTCGACCGAGCCTGCTGCAATTTTCATCACGGAGGATGATAGGACGACCTGTACCTAGGCTCATCCTACCAATCATTGTCAGCCTTGGACATGTGTGGATTCCTGAATAACGCACTGATGGTCAAACCAGTAGAGGCACAGCCAAATCCTGGCAGAAACCACTAGAGGGTATCATTCAGCTTCTCTGCAGTGTCGCACGACTGACGGAGTCGTACCCAGGTTTCTTTCTTCTTCCTCCGAGTGCCTCTTTCCCTGTTCAGAGTCGTCAGCCAGCTTCTCCAACGCGCGATTTAACCCTAGGTCCAGAGCCATGCGCATCGCGTGTCCGCTGGGTAACCACCCGTTCGTGGTCCAGGCTGCGAGGAGAAGCATGCCCTGTACGGCTTCCTTCCTTGCAATTGGTCCGAATAACGAAGACCTGGCAATACCCTGTGCCTCATCGAGGCACTTGTAGAAAGTGGGGCTCGGGGGGCCACCCCCGCCGCGGATTTTGGCCGCAACGGCGAGAATGGAGTCGAAGGTCCACGGAGTGCGTTCCATCAGGCTCTCGAACGTGTCGTAAGAAGGATCGAAAATTGGGATAAAGAGGTGACATCCCGAGAAGAAGCTACGGGGATGTTAGTTGTACGGCAGATGCAGATGGTGGGAAGGCGAACATGTGGTAGAGCTCCCTGGCTTCCGTTTCCGTGACCAGTCCCTGTGTACGTAAATTTAACCGGTTGGTAAAACGGGATGGAGGGGTTTTCTCACCTTCTCAACGACGTGAGGAAAAGCGTTGCGTGGAGTTAGTTCAGACTTCTTCCTCTTACGCACCCTATTACAGTTGAATCTATCTGGAGGCGGTCGGGATGTAAACGTCGGCGTACCTCGGTGAGAGTTCCGGCGCGTTGGCAGCTTCTACCGCGGCGTTTGCGAGACCCTGAAGTGCTTCAATTGGGGGGTTAGGCGCGGACCTTGGAAGAGCTCCCTCTGAATCGCTTTCATCGTCTGATGGGGTGTCGCTTGGAACGATCCCATACGAGGTATATCTGTGCGGCTGGGACCGTGTAAATGAACCGTGGGCCAGAAGGGGGATTTTCACGTACCGGCGGTGCGAATCCAGGGACAGGTGGGAACTGTGTTCGCGGCGACAGGGGTCGCTGTCCAAATTCCACGCCTGGAGACGGTTGGGCGACGTGTCCGTGCGAAAGAACAGGGGGGTAGAGTTGTGGCGGAGGACCCCCGGATACAGCGGCCAAGATACGATCCAACGTTGCCTGCATGCCAATCATGTGGCTTTGCATCACCTAGAACAACCGGTAACAATCAGCCGGAGGGGATGCGTCGGGAGGAAAATAGGGATATACGAGGTATTGGCCCTCGAGGCGGGACAGTCGTCTACCGGCCATGATCAACGGGGGACCTTTGGGCGGTTCACGTAAAGACTCACTCGACGCTAGGGGCCGGGGCAGTTTGGACGTTTTTCTTCTCTGGCTTTTCGAAAACGCAGGGTGTGTTGTTGATTTGGCATCGACGACAAGGAGGCTAGGGCCGGGCCGGGGTGGAACGGTTAGCGGCTCGTACCCCAGAGAACATTAAGACTGATGGTTTACCTCGCCTTCACAACGATTCTTCCCCTTGCGACACGCGGTACACGCCCGGGCACCGCGCTTTGGGATGTGCATCGGCTGAGGTGTGACTTGGGCAACGTCGAGTTGAGGGTCCATAGTCGGATGGTTCATGTCGTGCTGGGTAAACTGTTGCGGACGTTGTGGGCCGCTGTTCACGCCGTTTCCGCCGACGGAAACGCTGTCTGTGCGACGGCGCTTTTGGGGGTTCTGACCCACGCTCGTTGGTTGCATGGGCGTAAGGGCAGTATAACCAGAGTAGGCAGGTGACCTCACGGCACTCTGCATTGTCGCGTGCTGTGCTAGAACCCAGCCTTACCTCACGGTCAAAGAGGTTCCCCAGCTGGGATGAGTATCTGCCTTGCTCTCTCTTCGTTCTGTCCTCGTTCTATACCACAGGCTTGAGGCACACCACACAATCAGCTTTACTGCTCAACCGATGGGAGCCACTCTAGGATATCCAGGTACTGGTGCGCCTGATGCGCTGACTACTTTTGCGAACAAGCGGTAAATTAGATGTGGGTTGTATGCGTCACCCTCCTGACCCTGATGTGGTGGAGAACGAACGGATGCTGGGATGGGGACGGTTTCCCCGGATGTTGGATCCCACTCTGAGCCTGAGGCCCAAGCTGTGGAGACGATTTCCGAATTGGGAAGGATTTGTAACTCCGCCCGTCGCCGTCTGTCCAGCGTCCACCAACACATCCAGTTCTTGCCTCCCATCCGCTAACCTGCCTCCTTCCTCAGTCTATGGAGCAGCGCAAGCGACCACACGTCGAAGGCTCAGACCCCATCTATCCCAAGAAGAGGGCCGCATTGGATTCGAACGGAGTGCCCAGTCATGTTAACGGCGTCAGTCATCCAGACGAGCCAAAGGATGGCGATGACCTCGAGGTATGGAGTCTCCCTCGCTACCGGACGCATGCACGACGCTAAATTAAATATCCGTAGATGTTTCGCAAGGAGGCCATCTTCCGCCGTATGAAGTATTATTCAAGGGAGAGCGAGAGGTGCCAGTCACGGATCGCTGAGTTGGAACGCCAGAAGTCGAGGTGTGAGGCCGGCCTCGCGGCCATGGAAGCGTGCTGGGCACAGGTAAAAACCCTTTGCAGCATACACTTTCGACCACCAACTGATTCGCTCGTGAAGCTTATTGATGTCATTGGGTCGTTGGTGCAACCAGAACAGCTTCCATCAATACAACTAGACATGAGGCGTACGTCCCGTGTAAGATCGCTCTTAGACGCGACCGCTCACCTTTCCATAGAGATTTTCGATCTGTCTAGACACATCCCTGACGACCCCGAGAACATGAATTACCTGACCGAGGCATTCAACTCAAGACTCGACGCAACTGAGAAATTAGTTTCCGCTTTCATTTCTATTTGTGGGAAGGGCACCTCTGGTTTTCAACAGGAGGATTTGTTGTCAAAGTATCATGCAGCCCAGAGCGAGGTACGTCGTAAATACCCTGCACCTGTGAATCGATGTTCAGTGTCAACCTATCCAGGCAAAGAGTCTTCACTCGCAGCTGGCGGTGTTACGATCCCAACTCACGGAAGCGACGACACAGAAGGAACAGCACCTCAACGATCTCATCCTCGCCCAGTCACGCGTCGACCGGCTCAGCAGCAAGACCATTCAGGCCATGGCTCCCTCCCCTAAACCAAACGGAGATGCTGTCCAACACAACGAGTCTGATACAGATGCCAAAAGCGAGAAGCCCTCCTCTCCTTCAGTGAGTCTTCATGGTTAACTGTTGGAGAGGTTCGGCCGCTAATCAACCCTGAACGAATACCGTGTAGGTCAAACCAGACTCTCCTGTCCACACTATTGGTCCTGACTCCGAAGAGGCAGAAGAAGCTCTCCAAGCTAAACAAAAAGAGCTTGACGATCTCGGGGCTAGATTCGATCAACTACAAGACAAAGTTTTAGAGTTTGAGAAACAGGTGGGTGCTCCTGGTGATTTCCGAAGTGTCGTATTCACCCGCGCTCCTAGCAAACTGCGCCGTCGGATGTCTACATCTCGAAATCACCGTACTATGTGCTCTTGCTGTCTCATGCGTCAACACTCGAGGCTGATGTGAAGCGTGGAGCAAAGAAGCTCTCGGAGATGACCGCGGAATTGGATGTACTGCGTAAGGAGAGACGAGACCTAGAAGTCTCCTTCACTGTGCGCACCGCCACGAATATCGCATTCCCGCCTAGGATCCTAATGACATGTGCAGACTTTCAAGGAGCAAGAGTTCGCCGAGGTCGTCTCCAGACTCAAGAAACGCGACGTTGACAACGCCAGGATCCGAGAACAGAGAGACCAGCTCCAGGCTGAGCTCACGGAACGCAAACACCTCGAGTCAGTCAAGCTGACCTCGGTAAACGAGATGAAAGTGCTGGCGGAATCTAGATCGGTATGTTCTCGCCGCCGTAGGCGGGATGCTAGGGCTGACAGAGACGCCCAGGATCGAATTGCTGTGCTACAGTCCGAGCTACGCAGGTTGAAAGCACGACTAGCGGCACAGGCGGGCGACGAGGACCTGATGAACTTCATTCTAAACCAATCTGACGTGGACGTCGACTATATACAGGATCTGAGAACCCGACTCGAGTAAGTCGTTGGTCTGGTTATTCGTCTAATCCAGCAGCTTACCCTCTCGCAGGAATTCAGAAGCAACGGTTAAAGGTTTTCAAGACTCTCTTCTCACTCTCCAAGAGCAGGACATGGAGTCCGCCAAGTGCATGGAGGCTGAAGCTGCCGCTCGGACCCAGGTCGCTCAACTGCAGAGGCAACTCGAGTCTCGTCAGAACATTTATGGCCAATCGGGCGACACCCTGAAGCAGCTCGAAGAGAAAGAGTCGGAACTGAAGAAGCTGCAGTTGCAGGTGGCCCAACACGCGCAAGCAGAAACGGCTCTATACACTGAACTGGAGAGGTTGTCCACCGCTTGGGAGGCCTTGGACAAAGAAGTCAAGACCAAGATGCTTGATTCGGCCGCCGTGGAGGATCGCTTGAGCAAGAGCGCCATCGAGGTACCCTTTTGCGACATCTCCCCTACTAAAACGAGTGACTGATTCCGGTCCATTTACGATCCCAGAAAGCCAAATCGGAGAACAAATTCTACTCTGCGATGCGTGACAAAGAAGCCATCGAAAACGAGCGGAAGAACCTTGTTAGGAACCTAGAAAAACAGACGAAGGTCGTGGAGAAGTTGAGGGCTTCCGAGGGGAGCCTGCGGGACCAACTCGTTCGTCGTTCCACCCATTTGCCGTGGTGTTCCAACTCAACCCCTTCTAGAACACACGCGACCAGTCGGTTCAGGTGATGCAAGAAGCGATAGACTTCTACGTTACGGCGGTTCAGGGCCTCACCACTGAGAAGCTGGACCTTGAGACTCGTTCCAAGGCGGATCAGCGGAAGGCTGAAGATGTAAGGCTTCCCATCGCTCTGTGTACGCAATTGCTGATGTTTTTATTTCCCAAGCTCGGTTCTAAATGGACCGAACAGGTCAAGCTCACAGAGAAGTACAAGTCCGAAGTATCGAGACTTGAGGCCGCCCTGGGGAGAAAGAAATCAGAACTGGAGCGACAGAGTAAAATCAGGAGCGCCCCGACATCGGTTAAAGAGGCACAGCTCCAGGGAGAGGTGGACAAGTGCATGAGCTTGTTGAAGTGCTCGACATGCAAATTGAATCTGAGAACTACGGTTTTGACGAAGTGCATGCACAGTGGGTTTCTTGCTTTTTATTTTCCGTGGGTGACCGTTTACACTCCCCCTCCCAGCGTTCTGCAAACAGTGCATAGACGCCCGAATATCCACTAGACAGAGGAAGTGTCCGGCATGCAACCTTGCGTTTGGGCAGGGGGACGTTCAGCAGCTTTTCTTCCAGTGAACTGTTACTCATCTTCGCTGACGTTCCGTTACCTCACGTTCTCTCGCGTATGCTCGCATTCGACTTCTTTTTTAGGACACTCTCCCTTACTATACTCACGTGGAGTCCTCCCCTCGCGTATTGTTGCCTGCTGACTCCTTCCGCTACTTTATGGCTCTTTATTACACCTTATCAGAGAAACGCGATCACTCAGACTTCATCTCGTGAATCGGATTGAACTCGGAATTGTTGAGGTTACGGACGTCCCGTAGGAGGATGGAGTGTATTGCATTACCAGCACAGCAGAATGGAATGTGTACGAGATTAACGTTTGACCCAGGCGTACTGTGAAAGGCAGACAGGTGAGAATGGATGGATGGGGTCTGGGAGGGGAGGGACTTACACGTTTGCGAGCCTTTGGCTGGCCGGTCTTTTTGCGCTCCACCATGCGCGGGTCACGTCTAATCAATTTAGCTGGCGCAATGGTAAGAAATCTGGAAGTGCCAGCACAAAAAAATGTACGTACATCTCCTCAAAATCAACTCGATGTCAGGAAGATGAGCGGCCAGCCCCTTCGCAATTCCATGTGCTACGGCACCCGACTGGCCGGTCGTCCCACCTCCTCGAACGATCGCAAAGACATTATATGCACCAAACAAGCCTGTCAGCTTGAATGGGCGTACTATCCTCTCTCTGTCGGCTGGGAGAGGGAAGTATTTCGCCAGTGGGATGCCGTTGATGAGAATCTCGGTCGTCGTTACTGGCGCAGGGTCTTTCTCCGGGGCGATGGAGATGGGATCCACTGTACCGAAATCTTCGGAGGTAGTCTGGACTTCGGCGGGAATGGGAGCAGTCTGCTGCTTGACTGGGATAATCCACACACGAGCAGCACTCTCCTTCCGCTTTCCGAGGGTATAAGACCTCCCATATTCGTCGAACTTGACCGGGTTTCGAACACCTTGGGCCAGGACGGCGGCCTTGTTGTCCCGCTCGAACACTTCGAGGATGGTCGACAATCCCGAACTGAGTTCTGAGTACCCTCCGACGTCTGCGATCCTCCGGTGGTCGTTGAGTTGTCCGAGAAGACCAGTGACCCGTCTGTACCGCGAGGTCGTCAATTTCGCGGAAAGGAGGCTTGTCATGTCTTCCTTCGTTTTCCAGACGGTTTGAAGTGGTGGTAGGGATTCCTTGGCAAAAGCCGGAAGGGGTAACAAGTGAAGGTTTTTCAATGCCCGTTGACTGTGGTGAATGGCGTTCTCGAGAGAGTCGATAGAATCGTAATACCCTGCACGACCGGTGAAGAAAGTTGGCGACTCAGGTTTCGCTTTCCCCCGTGACTTGCGGGGGGGAGGGTCGACGTGTTGGAGGGAAGCAGGTGGCACGTACGGTGTCGCCGTCGTCGCTAACGTGCGGCTGGTCTGTACGTTGCGCACGACGGCGGCGGAGGTCCGAAAGGTGGAACGGCCGACGCCCAAGACGTTCATGACGGAAGGCGGAACGAGATCGAGCTCTGGGCGCTTGGATGCCAGTTACGCTTTCGCTTCCAGTTCCCACAACCGACGCTCACACCATGGCTACGGTCGAACACAATTTCTCCGGCGCTCTAGCAACTTGGAAGAGTAAGGAACATCTCACAGGGCGTTCCGCGTTTTCGCTGATCCATCCTTTGAAAGGCGTGAATCTGTCCGAGCTGCAGAAGACTCTGGATACTCAGGGCATCGAGTTGGTTGAGAATCAGAAGGAGAGCGTCGTTGGTCGGAAGGCTCTTGCGGACAAGACAAAGGGTTCGTGTCCGGGGGATACCTCAGCTCTCTGCTAATGATTGTGGCTAGAATTCAAGAAGATCCCGGACGATGAGAAACTGGCGGCGTTCAAGGGTCTACTCAAGGGTGCGCCGCTATTTCGTCGCCTACCCTACATTGTGGTTGACCCTGCAGTGTGTAGCCTACCAAACTGAGATCGACAACCTCACCAAACGCTCCAAATCCGCAGAGAATGCCTTCCTGAATGTCTATAAGGTTCTTGCCGAAGCCCCGGATCCCTACCCCCTGCTAGAAGCCGCTGTCGTAAGCACAACCCAGCCCACAACCTATGTAGACACCGGCTCACGGGACAGCGCGCCGTCATTCTGACACACAGGACCAAACCGTCAAGGCCGCCGAGGTTCGTGACCTTCAAGCTGAGGTGCAGCGGCTTCGTGACGACAATGCAGACCTACGGAAACGGAATGGCGAACTCGCGAAGGCCGGTACCAGGGTTGAACAATTGGAGTCGAAGGTACCGCCAACACATGTCGTCATCCCTTTGACCAACACTCGATCATAGATGGACGAGATGATCAACGAACGGGTCACGCAGAAGGAGAACGAGCTGCACGCAACCTATGACGAAAAGATCCGGAATTTCGAAGAAAGGTAGGCCAGAGCAGTGGTTCGGTGTGGCCGCGGGCTTGACCGTACACGATAGGGAACAAGATCTCCAGCGTCAGGTAACGCTGACACGGACGCAACTCAAGGAACTTCGGGTGTCAAATGAATCCAACCAAGCGAAACTGCTAGATCACACCCAGAGACAAGGTAAATATTACCGAATTGTCAAATTACGCTCGTGTTAACCGTCTGGTATGCCCACAGACCAAGAAGTAGTCACGAAACTCGCCGAGGTGGACATGATGGTGGCTGACCTGGAACACGCCAATAGCCGCGTCGCGACTGTCGAACGAAGAAATGTAGGTCGATAGCGGTCGCGTTGGGTTACTGCAAACTCACAAATGACACAGGAACTCCTGAGGGCAGAAATTGAGGCAATCCGGAGCGGGAAAGGCACCCCTGATAGGTGACCATTCCTGACCGGCCAACCGGCCCTCCAGTTTTGACCCAGTTTTACTGACGGATTCGTAGGATCAATGACCTTGAAACCCACGTTTCCGAGCTAGAATCAGAATGCGAGAGACTCTCGAGAGCCTTGGAAACACAGACGACAACGGGAAACAATCAGGAGCAAGTCCTAAAGAAGAAAAGTGAAGATTATGCCCGCGAGGCTCAGGGCCTGGTGACGAATATCCACCAGCATTTTTGAGATGATTCCTAACGCGAAGCATCGTAGTCCGCCGAGGTTGATCACCTCAAACAGAAGCTCAAACAGTACGGCGACTACGACGAGGTGAAGCGTGAGTTGGAGATCATGAAAGTTTGTCGGCTGGACGGAGCTCTCCTTCGACTGGCTCACCCTCGAATATAGTACGTCGAGTTTTCTGGCTTTGAAGAGGATCAAGATGAGGATACGGGCTCATTGAGCGATCTCAACGAACTTGGGATCCACCTGCCCAACCCCAATGCCGACAAAGCAAACGCCCAACAGGGGAAGTCGCTCGAGGTTCTCCTCGCGACCAAGAACAAGAAGATCCTTGAGGAGCTTACGCGGTTCAGGGTACGTTGGCGCGGACTTTAGCCTGTTGGTTACAGTGCTCAGCGCCCAACTGCAGATTCTTCACGGTGAACTGGAGGCATCGTTACAAGCTGTCCAAGAGGAGCTCATTACCGTCAATACTAAGCTGGAGAAGCAGCAACAACTCAACGAGAAACTTGAGAATGACCTACTAGACGTTGAGAAGCACCAGCAAGCACAGGCGAATGGAAAACACGAAGCACGAGAGACTTTGAAGAGCACCCCATCCTCCGACGCGCTTGCTGGGATCGAGCTGGGAAAGAAGTCGAGTGTATGGATTACTTGTAACTGGTTCCTTGAGAACAGTTCTGAGTCTCCGTTTATAGACATCGCCGGCGCGAAACACCCCAATACCATTCGCCGGCAACTCTGCAGACACTTCTATCCTGCCTATTGTGACCAGTCAACGAGATAGGTTCAGGCAACGGAACGCTGAACTCGAGGAGGTGACCAACACGTTGGGTTATCCGCCTACCAGGTTGGTTCTGATAGGGACCCTCTACACAGGAACTCCGAAAACAATACCAAATCATAACAGACCTCAGGACGGACATACGTTCCCTCCAGGGCGACAACCTCAAACTCTACGAGAAAGTACGGTACATGCAAAGTTACCAGTCGGAAGTCACGACCCCTGGGGTGAGGGGAACGCTGGATCCCCTCCCATCGAATTCAAGCACCCGGCCTGACGATATCAGCAAGTACCGGACGAGGTACGAGGAGGCGATGAATCCGTTCGAGGTTTTCCGTGGTCGGGTATGTGTCGTTCGACGGTCGTGAGGATCATGCAAGCGGCTCATATGTCGGCACGCAGGAAGCGGCGAGAGCATACTCGAACATGAATCCGGTCGAAAAGGCCGTCTTTTCGTTGACGCGAGCGATACTGGGTAACAAGAAGGCTCGGACAGCATTCATATTGTACGCTTGCGCGTTGCATCTACTGGTGATGTACACGACATGGGAGTGTGCATTGAGTGGGAGCTCGCAAGACCAGTTCCAGAAACAACGCAATCCTTTCGTACGTCCTCCCTTCATTCTCCCCCTTTTAGATTTGCTCAATGATTTTACCCAGTGACGATACGACTCCCATTACCTAGTGGAATTGTTTCTGATGTTGGTTATTATACATTGCATGACATAATCTAATATCGCATCGCACACTCATCGCTGTGGTCGCCACAGTGACCCCTGCCCGGGCCTCACCTTCATCTTGGCGTTTGCGGGTTCGGCGTCCCCCCTCTAGCAACCCGGTTACGTTGGAAAGCCAACGCCTTGTCGACTGCATCGAGAACCGGCCGCATTGCCTGAGTGAAGAACGTAAGCATGGACGATCGTCCACCGAAACCCCCGTCCTTACCAGTTCCACCCTCCTCGGGTCAACCTTCTCGTATGGAGCGGCCTTGACGATGGCCTCAACCTTTTCGTGCGTACTGGCGAGATACCCGGCCATCTTGGCAGCCTTCGCAGCGCGTTGATTCTTGAGGGTTTCCGTCAGTGGTAACGAGGCCTGTGAGGCTGGAGGGTAGATAGAGTGCCAATAATGTCGAAGGAACTCGTTCGCCGCCGTTTGACATGTGGACATCTGGCGCATGAGGGTTTCGGGTATCTCCTCTACGTCCCAACGATATCAGGACCACGTTATCTGGGGACTAGAAGGGTACCCACTCCTTTTGGTCTTGACCTCCAACCGTGATTTAACGTTGGTCGTCATCGATCCCAAACCCGCCTCCATTGCCTTCTTGTCGACAGTGAGCTAAAAAGGTATGATCAGCGAAACTGGCACTGTCATTGGTGGTGTAGACCGTACCTGTGTCAAGCTCCGCTCCCAGTCTCCCAGACAGCCTTTGAGCTCACCAAATGCTTGTGGGATACTGACCTAGGTGTCTTCCAGCCGGACTCTTATCGAGTGGAGGTGAGAACAGTCCTACCTTCTGCCTATTAGACGTATCTTCCTCGTTGACCGCTCGGCTCTCGAAGTACCGTTGGCTGTTTTTCATGTCCAAAGCAATTCCTTCCGATGCCTGGAAGTCTTGGAGGTCCTCGAGCTCGATCTGCGAGTAGTATCCTTGTGCCTGGGGTTGGGTTATTAGCACTGAGTAATATCCATCCGAGAGAATAGCCTCACGTCCGCCGAGCTATCATTTAACCTCCTACGCTTTGCAGGCGGACCGTCCCCACTGTCAAAGATTCCTTCAATTAAACGGGCTCGGGTGATTAACGAAGGACCACCAACAGTGCGGATTTCAGTAGCCTCTCCGAGTGTTCGTTGAACCTCCGAATGAGTGGCAGGGCTGCCTTTTGCCTACCGGCTTGCATGGTGGTATCACCTCGGTTTCCCGTCTAGTTGTTCCAGTCCTCAACACACGTCCAGGGATCAGCGTAGAATCGCATTCTACGTACCTCTCCGTGATCCTCGGCGGTGGCGCCCAAATCCACGAACATCTCCACATCGCCCTCGACTGGTTTCCTAGGTTCCAGTCCTAAGAGAAGCGGTCAGACAAAAAAAAACCGGCTATGCGCGGGTACTTACCGTCATCATCCTTCACAAGGTATTGGTCAAATATCGGGTCCGCCTTCACGACGTGCTGTGCCGCAGAAGACCTGATAGATGCCCGGTTCGCGTGGAACAGTTTTGACTCAAAGTACCGTTTCCAAAACTCCTCTGAGGTGAGCTGTCGCACCTATTTGTAAACTTGTCCTGCCTGGCGTTGGTATGATAGGCGTACCTTACTCGGAACGTTTTCACTGTAAGCCTTCCCGACGACGGGGTACTCTTCGAAGATATCGTGAACCAGCTGGGGGGTGATTACAATCTTTATCTCCCCATCGACGGTCTGCGGACGAGGATCGACGAGTTGACCGGATTTCCCTTTCTTCTGACTTTCCATGGTCGCTTGGGCAGACAACAGATGCTTCATGATGAAAGCCATCAGACACGAACGTCAAAAACAACAGAGATTATATTTATGTACCTCTCTACCATCCCAGAACTCGTTCTCTGTTATCTGACCAGTCATAACGAGTTCGCGGTGTAGAGTGGCCAACTCTGGAGAATTCAACAGAACGCGTTTCCGCAACTGAAAATCGGCGGCGTCATTTCCTGACCCGGACATATCGCTCGCAATGGAGGAGGCTCGAGGTGTGCCACCTGGTGGACGTTTCGTGGGTGTTCTAGGGGGTGGTGCAGCAAAACTATTGGGCGTTGTGGGCGTGGCAGGAGTACCAGCAGCCGATGGTCCCGAAACACGGGCAGTCCTGTTCCTGCTGATATGGTTCGTGATTTCATTTTTAAACTGTTCTCGTTCGGCGGTTGCGGCAGGTCCAGGGTTAGTGAACGTGAAAGTGTGGCCTTCGGAAAACGAGTAAAGCACGAGTTTGAGCTTCACTTGTGCGGCTCCCACTTTGCTACACAACAAAGCTATCCGTGGAAACGGAGGGACGCCAAGGCGCGTCGTAACCTACGAGTAAGTTGACTGTTAAGCAACGAGAGTCTGTAGCGGGAGTACAAACATGAGTGGTCCGTGTTTGGGATCTTGAGAGTAGGTGTTACTTTTCCATCCGGGGTCCAGGTTATGTGCGAATCGGTGAGTTGAAGGGTCCCATTCTGTTTTTTAAAAGTGGCCTTTCCGGTGCAAAGAACGGTTGAAGGCATATAAAAGAGCGTGGAGGATGGACGTTCCGGTTCAAGGCCGGATGTGGCGCGTCTAAGATATTTACCGGCTTGCGTTCTTACTGGCATGGCTCCGAAGAGATTGTTGGTCGTCTTCGACTTTGATTGGTATTTCCCAAATTACAATCGTGGATATCATTGTACTCATTTGTCTGTAAGGTCGATGGCCGACCAGGATACCGATAGATATATCTTTGAGGTCAATGCCATCGATCTGCGCAGGAAGATGAGGAATCTAGAGCCCACCGTGCAGTGGACCGATCTCGTGTAGTCCCAGCTTTTTAAACAGCCCTGAGTGTTCTCTGACACTATGCCGTAGTGCACAGACACTCCAGGAGTTCCACGAGCGAGGTGGAAGGAGGGATCAGATCGAATCCGCGCTGAGAAACATGCCCTTCGTTCGTTGAAGTACCCGAACCCAAAAATCGAGCTTTGTCTCAACTGCACCTCTGTACAGCACCCTGCTATGGTTCGCGCTGTTGGGAACCTTAAGAAGGCTGCGGATCCCGATACCACCTTCTTCTGCCTTTCCAACGCCAACTCCGTGTTCATCTCGACCATTCTTCAGGTGCGTAGAATCAATGACAGTCATTGTGGGCACCGCTGATGGCGGGACATAGGATAAAGGGTTGTCTGACTTGTTCGCCGAGATCGTGACCAACCCCGCAGAGTGGGATGAGTCTGGTCTTCTCAAACTCCGCAGGCGTGTTGACCCAGCTGGGGTACAGCACAAATGCACAGTGGGGTGCAGTCCCAACATGTGTAAAGGTACGCCGGCATTGCTTGCAGTCCATCTCTCGCGGCTCACGTTTCTTCAGGCGAAGAACTAGAGGCCTTCTTGGCACGCCATCGACCTGACTTCGACCGGGTCATCTATGTCGGCGATGGAAAGAACGACTACTGCCCCGTCGTGCGCCTTCGAAGGTATGTTCAACGGATCTAGAGTGATTCCATCGGCTCAAGAACGTTCCCCAGTCAAGACACAGTCCTCTGCCGGCGCCTCAAGGGTCTGGAGGGACGAATCGAACAAGAAGGCGCCAAGGACGGACTCAAGTGCCAGGTTTACAAATGGACCGAAGCCTGGGAGGTCGAAGAATACTTCAATGCCTTGTGGTCCTAGATTTCTGTCGTAAACGTGGAATATAGATAGCTGTCCAGTCTTCGACTTGCTGTACTTTTGGCAAAGCGCACGTTCGCTCATCCCCATTGAAACGATAGTTCTCATCCATTGGCAGGCGATGCCTACATAATGTTACATACTTGTACGATCCTTATAAGGGTTACGCCGTCTTGTGCTTGGGAGCCTACTTGCGGTCAAGCGTCGATCTCGGGGATGGGACGGATTCGTACCTGGTCCTGAACTCCCAAAACCACGGTGATGGCCTTGAACTCAGCCTCGGTTGGAACCGCGGCACCGGTGCAAACTAGTAGACCGATAAGCCTTTTGAGTAGACGTAGTGAGTTGATACAAAACTGACTGTCGATGATTCGCTGTTCAGAAGTCTTGACCCTTTCGGCGATCTGAGAGTACGATAATCCTGTGAAGCGATGAGCAACATCCGGATGAAAACTCTGGATTTCTCAAGTACCTGCTCTCTCCTTTGCAGCAGCCAGAGAAGCGCACTGGGGGTTGGGTTTGGATGCCATATTTCGGATTTATTCGAGATGGAGAGTTAGAAACCTCGTTCGACGTGGAGCACTGGCCGGGGGATGATATATCAGGCTATAAGTTGCCACGATCTGATTGGCCCAAGTCGACTCAAACAGCCACCTGCGCAGCAAAAAGTCGTCCTCGAGATTTCCAGGCCACGAACGACGACTCGAAACCACAGCTGAACCACAGAATTCTCTTCTGGCTTTCCAATGGGCCCAAACAAGGAGGCTGAAGGCTCCGAACCAGCCCCAATTACGCCAGGTGGCACGTACTCGATCCAGGTTTGTCGCGTCTCGCGGCGTCGCTCTCGTTTCTTCCACACGACCCTAATCGTTCGTTCTCCAGACCGTTTCTGTCGGATGCAAGATACACATTCGCAGGCCCAACCAAGATGGGTCAGCAGAGGAACGCCTCGCAGAAATCCTCTCCATTCGCGAGCGTCAGACCAGCGCCTATGCGGCGCGTCGGCGACCGGGCGGCGTAGACCCGACTCCGGACGGCCTCAAACCTGAGGACAAGTGGGAATACTTTGTCCATTGGGAACACTTCAACAAACGTCTCGACGAATGGGTAGCTGGATCCAGGCTCGTACTCGGCCGGGATTTAGAGTGGCCAAAGCCTAAGGCTGCGGCCCGGCGGGGGGGGGTGGGGGGGGGGGTGGGGCGGGCGGGGGGGTT
>Ga0307509_10005739_pt1 | contig 17088 bp, 18 predicted proteins | sample 10_EM_MG_FD_202245 | JGI IMG/M metagenome (GOLD analysis project Ga0307509, IMG submission 202245) | Populus trichocarpa ectomycorrhiza microbial communities from riparian zone in the Pacific Northwest, United States - 10_EM | ecosystem: Host-associated > Plants > Roots > Unclassified | place... | reverse complement strand
CCGCATCGGTTTCATCGGTATGGTGCATGTACTCTTGGATGCCGAAATTCGGCACCCACAGGTCGAAGTGCAGCGCCGCGCCCATGCACACCGGCGACAGGTCGGTCGCGCCGTGGCAGCCGGTGCGTACCTGGTAGAGCGATGCCAGGTCGGCGATGCGCCGCAGGTGCGTGATGCCGCCGGCGTGCACGACGGTCGTGCGGATGTAGTCGATCAGCTGCTGCTCGATCAGGTCCTTGCAGTCCCAGATCGTGTTGAAGATCTCGCCGACCGCGAGCGGCGTCGTCGTGTGCTGGCGGATCAGCTTGAAGGCCTCTTGGTTCTCGGCCGGCGTCGCGTCTTCCATCCAGAACAGGTTGAACGGCTCGAGCGATTTGCCCAGCCGCCCGGCCTCGATCGGCGTCAGGCGGTGGTGCACGTCGTGCAGCAAATGCACGTCGGGGCCGACCGCGCTGCGCACTGCGTCGAACAGCTTCGGCGTGTGGTTCAGGTATTTCGAAGTCGACCAGTCGTGCTCGCTCGGCAGGTCGGCATCGGCCGGCTCGTAGAACATCGTGCCGCGGCCGACGCCATAGACCTTCTCCAGCCCCGGCACGCCGCTCTGCGCGCGGATCGCCTTGTAGCCTTCCGCCTGGTAGCGCAGCACCTCGTCGACGGTGTGTTCGATGTCGCTGCCGTTGGCATGGCCGTAGACCATCACGCCGGTGCGGCTCTTGCCGCCGAGCAGTTGATAGAGCGGCAGGTTCGCGGCCTTGGCCTTGATGTCCCACAGCGCGGTGTCGACCGCGGCGATCGCGCTCATCGTCACCGGGCCGCGGCGCCAGTACGCGCCCTTGTAGAGGTACTGCCAGATGTCCTCGATCTGGTGCGCGTCGCGGCCGATCAGGCAGGGGATCACGTGCTCGGTCAGGTAGGCAGCGACCGCGAGTTCGCGGCCGTTCAGCGTGGCATCGCCGAGGCCGGTCAGGCCTTCATCGGTCTCGATCTTCAGCGTGACGAAATTGCGGCCGGGGCAGCAGACGATGACGCGGGCGTTGGTGATCTTCATGGTGTTCCTCGGTTAGCGCCAGGCTTGGGCAAATTCGCCGATCACGCGCTCGATGTGCGCGCGCATCGCGGCGCGCGCGGCCTCGGCGTTGCGCTCGAGCAGCGCGGTGAAGACGCGCTGGTGGTCGTCTTGCGAGGCGCGGCGCAGTTCGGGGGTGTGAAAGTGCGACTCCATCTGCGACCAGATCGGCGCCTTCGTGTGGTCCCACAGCGCGGTGACCATCTGCAGCAGCACGCTGTTGCCGGTGGACTCGGCAATGCGCAGGTGGAACAGCCGGTCTGCTGACTCGTTCGCGGCCTTGTCGTGCATGTGCTCGCGCATCGCGGCCAGGGCCGCAAAGATGCGGTCGAGGTCGGCGTCCGTGCGCGTCATGGCGGCGACCGAGGCGATTTCGGGCTCGATCAGGCAGCGCGCGCGCAGCAGCTCGAACGGCCCCGGGCCGGTCGGTGGCATGAAGGTGGTGGACCGGGCCGGCACCGCGGGCGGCGCCGACACATATATCCCCGAGCCGCCCCGGACCTCGACGGTGCCCTGGATCTCCAGCACGATGATGGCCTCGCGCACCAGGGTGCGGCTCACGGCGAATCGATCAGCGAATGCACGCTCAGATGGAAGGCGTGCGCCAACTTCGAACTCGCCGTCGGCGACCAGCGCGGCGATCCGAGCCGCGAGTTTCTGGTGCGAGCGATCGCCGAAGGCGTCGACCGATCCGGTCGCAGCAGCGGGAGAGGAGGTGATGGCGGGTGTCATTGCAAATCGAATTGGTGAACCAGTCTATGCATGGTTCACCAGTTCAGAAATGTGGATTACCACTACGCGACCCACCCATCCGCTACAAAGACGGCTGATCAACCAACGAGGGTGAATGCATGACGACCGACAAGTCCCGCCTGACCGCCAACGACTTCCCGCCCGAGGTGTTGAGCCTGTTCGACAAATACGTGCACGGCGGCATCGACCGCCGCGGGTTTCTGGACGGTGCCGCGAGGTTCGCGGTCGGCGGCGTCACCGCGGTCGGCTTGCTCGAAGCGCTCAGCCCCAAGTTTGCCGAGGCGCAGCAGGTGCCGGGCAATGATCCGCGGGTCCGTTCCGAAAATCTCGAGTTCGCCTCGCCCCGCGGCTACGGCAAGCTGCGCGCGCTGGTGGCGCGCCCGGCGAAGCCCAGCGCGCCGCTGCCGGTGGTGCTGGTCGTGCACGAGAACCGTGGCCTGAACCCGCACATCGAGGACATCGCGCGCCGCCTCGCACTCGACAACTTCATCGCAGTCGCGCCCGACGCGCTGTTCCCGCTCGGCGGCTACCCGGGCGACGAGGACAAGGCGCGCGACCTGTTCGGCAAGCTCGACCAGTCCAAGACCCAGGAGGACTTCATCGCCGCCGCGGCGTTCGCGAAAGGCATCGACGGCGGCAACGGCAAGCTCGGCGCGGTTGGCTTCTGCTATGGCGGCGGCATCGTGAACATGCTCGCCACGCGGCTGCCCGATCTGGGCGCCGCCGTGCCGTTCTATGGCGTCGCGCCACCGGCCGACAAGGTCGCGGGCATCAAGGCGGCACTGCTGCTGGTCTACGCCGACACCGACGAGCGCGTCAACGCAACCTGGCCGGCCTACGAGACGGCGCTGAAGGCGGCGAACGTGAAGTTCGAGGCCGTCAAATACCCGGGCACGCAGCACGGCTTCAACAACGACACGACGCCGCGCTACGACGAGGCCGCGGCGAAGCAGGCCTGGGCGCGCACGCTGGTGCTGTTCAACCGGACGCTGCGGTCGTGATCTCCCTGGTCGCGTTCACCTTCATGAGTGGCGCGTCGTGAGGCCCAGGTAGCGCTCACGCCGGGGCTTCCTGCGCCGGTTTAATTGCAGTTGTTGGGACCAAAAAATAAGTTGCACGCTAATCATTAGTGCGCTACAGTTACGGCCATGGATAGATGACGACCACGAAGCGAAGACGCGCAGCACCTGTTGAAAGCGACCTCGCGACCGACACCGTCATCGATGCCATCGACCTCAACCACTTGTCCAATCTCTAGAAAGGAAATTGATCATGAACGCACTTGCACTGACCGTCCTCCTCGTCCATGGCGGCTTCGTCGACGGCTCCGGCTGGGAAGACGTCTACACGATCCTCAAGAAGGACGGCTACAACGTTTCCGTTGTCCAGAACCCGACGATCTCTCTGAAGGACGATGTGGCTGTGACCAAGCGCCTCGTCGACGCGGCGGAAGGCCCGGTCCTGCTGGTCGGCCACTCTTACGGCGGCGCCGTCATCACCGAAGCCGGCAACGACCCCAAGGTCAAGGGCCTGGTCTACATCACTGCGTTCGCGCCGAACGACGGTGAGTCGCTCAAGACGCTGACCTCGAACCCAGCCCCCGGTGCGCCGGTGCCCCCGATCGTGCCCCTGAAGGATGGCTTCCTCGGTCTGGACCAGACCAAGTTCGCGGCATCGTTCGCGGGCGACCTGCCGGCCAAGAAGGCCAACTTCATGGCCGCATCGCAGGTGCCCTGGGGTGTGGAGGCCTACGCGGGCGTCATCACCCACGCCTCGTGGAAGGACAAGTCGAGCTGGTACCTGGTTGCCAAGGACGACAAGATGATCCCGCCGCCCGTGCAGCGGATGATGGCGCAGCGTGCCGGCGCCACCACGGTCGAGGTGGCGGGCAGCCACTCCGTGTACTTGTCCCAGGCCAAGGCGACCGCCGACATCATCGAGCAAGCCGCCAAGGCCGTTGCCGCTCAAGCGAAGTAGGTCAGAGCAGGACTTGCTTGGAAAAGCCAGGCCCCGGTTCGCCGGGGCCTTTGCTTTGCCGCCCCACTGACGCCGATGGCGTCGCTACTCGTTCTCTCTCAGCACCCGGGTCAATGTCGTTAGCGTCTCCCGCAGCTTCGCACCACCCGCCATCGAGAGATGGCAGGCAGTCACAAACTGGCTGCTTGCTTCTTCGGCCTTGGCTTGAAGGGCGCGGCCTTCTTTGGTCAGCTGAATGTTGAGGTTGCGCTCGTCATGGGGGTCGCGACGGCGGACCACGTAGCCAGCCTCCTCGAGGCGCTTGACCAGAGGCGTGACGGAGCCCGAGTCCAAGCCCAGGCGGTCCGCCAAGTGCTTGATCGTGACCCCGTCGCCCTCCCACAAGACCAGCATGACCAGGTACTGCGTGTAGGTCAGGCCGACCGTGGCGAGCGCCGCCTTGTAGGTCTGCAGCATGGCCAGGGAGCTCGAATACAGCGCGAAGCAGAGCTTCTCGTCGAGCGTTGGAAACCTGGCGGCGGCTTCCTTCGCCGGGGCGGGCCTGGTTGACATCTACCTTCTCCTTGTTGGCGGGCACTCGGCGGGCGCTGACATCAGTCTTCGTCGGCCGTGATCGTCAGGCTGACGCGCTGGGCGCCGCGCAGCTCGCAGGTCGCGGTCACGCGCAGCGGCTGGCCGACCGGCACGCTGCGGCGCAACCGCAGGTCGAGCGAATCGTTGCCCTCGGTCTGCGTGGGCAGCGAGCGTTCCCATTCGAGTGCGCCGTTCACGAGCACACGCAGGCCGTGCGTGGCGTCGGTGCGGCCGGCCTTGTTGCTGACCACGAGGTGGCAGAAGATCTCGAACTGGCGTTCGCGCTGCGCGTCGGCCGGGATGTCGAGCTTCGCGACATCGCGCTGGCCCGAGTCGGCCGACCAGCGCTCGGGGGTCGCGCGCGTGTTCTTCAATGCATCTTGTCCCGCGGCGGCTTGCGGAACGACTTGGGCTTGTAGACGTTGCCGTCCCATTCGCCGCGCTTCTCGCGCGCGCGCCGGATGGCCTCCTCGGCGACACGCCCGGCCTCGCGCCGGTGGCGCAGCGATATGACCGCGCCCCGCATGGCCTGCCACGCGCGCCGCAGTGCCGCATCGAGGCGCGCGCGCCGGCGCGCGCCGAGCATCAGGCGCAGCAGCAGCGCGAGGCAGACGGCAAAGACGACGGCGGCGAAAACGCGTTCGGGGCTCATGGCAGAGATTATCGATCTTGGCGGGCAAGCGCGTGTGCTCGCCACGCTGCGCGATGCCGTCAAACGTGAACAGTGCTGCCTCTTTTTTGATCAAGTCCGGCCGCGTGCAGCCGAAAGACTGAGGGTCGAGGGCCGCGCTGCGCGGCCGCGTTTCATTTTCATGGAATCAACATGTTCAAACTGACCTCGCTCAGCATTGCCAAGAAGCTGGGGCTGCTCATCGGGAGCGCGCTGCTGGGTGTCGTCGCGATGGCGGCGGTCTTCCTGAGCTCGGAGCGCAAGCTCATCCTCGAGGAGCGCCAGAGCAGCGTGCGCCAGACCGTCGAGGTTGCGTACGGCCTCGCGGCGCATTTCCACGACCAGGTCGGCAAGGGCACGATGAGCGAGGACGAGGCCAAACAGCGCGCGATCGCCGCGATCAAGGCGCTGCGCTACAGCGGCAGCGAATACTTCTGGATCAACGACATGCATCCGACGATGGTGATGCACGCGGTCAAGCCCGAGCTCGACGGCAAGGACTTGTCCGAGAACAAGGACCCCACCGGCAAGCACCTGTTCGTCGACTTCGTCAACACCGTCAAGGCCAGCGGCTCGGGCTTCGTGTTCTACCTGTGGCCCAAGCCCGGCAGCGACAAGCCGGTGCAGAAGGTCTCGTACGTCAAGGGCTTCGCGCCCTGGGGCTGGGTCATCGGCTCGGGCGTGTACCTCGACACCATCGACGCGACGATAGGCGGGCGCGTGATCGCGGTCTCGATCGCCGCGGTGGTGCTGGCGGCGCTGCTGCTGGTCGTCGGCCTGGTGATCGCACGCAACCTGCTGCGCCAGCTCGGCGGCGAGCCGGGCGACGCGACCCGGATCACGCAGCGCATCGCGGCCGGCGACCTGAGCGTCGAGATCGCACTGAAGCCGAACGACCAGACCAGCCTGCTGCACGCGATCAAGTCGATGCGTGATTCATTCACCGGCATCGTCGGCCGCGTGCGCCAGGGTTCCGAATCGGTCGCGACCGCGAGCTCGCAGATCGCGCACGGCAACATGGACCTGAGCCAGCGCACCGAGCAGCAGGCCTCCGCGCTCGAAGAGACGGCGGCGTCGATGGAGCAGCTGAGCGCGACGGTGCGCCAGAACGCCGAGAACGCCCAGCAGGCCAATCAACTCGCGCAAGGCGCCTCGCTCGTCGCGATCAAGGGCGGCGAAGTCGTCGAGCAGGTCGTCGATACGATGAAGGGCATCAACCAGAGCTCGAAGAAGATCGCCGACATCATCGGCGTGATCGACGGCATCGCGTTCCAGACCAACATCCTGGCGCTGAACGCGGCGGTCGAGGCGGCGCGTGCCGGCGAGCAGGGCCGCGGCTTCGCGGTCGTCGCCAGCGAAGTGCGCAACTTGGCCGGCCGCTCCGCCGAAGCCGCGAAGGAAATCAAGACCCTCATCCACGACAGCGTGCAGCGTGTCGACCAGGGCACGGCGCTGGTCGACTCGGCCGGCAGCACGATGACCGAAGTCGTGAGCTCGATCCGGCGCGTGACCGACATCATGGGCGAGATCACCGCCGCGAGCGTCGAGCAGAGCCAGGGTGTGGCCCAGGTCGGCGAGGCCGTGACGCAGATGGACCAGGCGACCCAGCAGAACGCGGCGCTGGTCGAAGAGAGCGCGGCCGCGGCCGAGAGCTTGAAGCTGCAGGCCGAGCAACTGGTGCAGGTCGTGGCTGTGTTCAAACTGCCGGAGAACGACGCGCCGCGCCGCGCTCGATAGCGCTGCGACGCGGCGATCGACAGGGTTTGCGGGCGCGCATCGCTCTCGCAGCGTCGTGAATGCGATAGGCTGCGGGCGATGATGATCAAGCCCTGGCCTTTGCGCCTGCTTCCCGGCGACGACCTGCGCGGCGCGCTCGAGGCGGCGGTCGCGGCGCAGGGCTGCACCGCGGCGTTCGTGCTGGCGGGCATCGGCAGCCTGGCGCAGACCCGGCTGCGGCTGGCAGGCGCCGAGGCGCCGCACGTGCTCGACGGCGATGTCGAGATCCTCAGCTTGTCGGGCAGCATCGCCGCGAATGGCGCGCACCTTCACATGAGCGTGGCGGATGCCGATGGCCGGGTGCTCGGCGGCCATGTCGCGCCGGGCTGCCGTGTGCGCACCACGGCCGAGCTGCTGCTCGCGCTGCTGCCCGACGACCACTTCATCCGCGACCTGGATCCCGCCACCGGCTATGCCGAATTGGTGGTGCCCCGCGCCGGCACCTGATCGCGGGGTTGACCGGCGTGCGATCGATCACGACGATGGCTTCATCACGCCACTCGCCCGTTGCGCCATGAACACACCCGCACCGCACCCCTCCGAACCATCCCACCGCCGTGTGGCCGATGACGCGCAGGTTCGCGCGTGGCTCAAGCTGCGCGTCGAACTGGCCGAGCTGAATGCGCGCCTCGAATACCTGCGCCTGATCATGAGCCTGGGCGTGCGGCGCATCGGCTGAACCGCCTTGGGGCGGCCCAGTGGCGGCTGAGCCGCTACATCACCGCGCCCAGCGCCCAGGGCACGAACTCGTTCTGCCCGTAGCCGTGCAGCTCGCTCTTGGTCTTGGTGCCCGAGGCCGTCGCGAGCATCAGCCGGAAGATGCGTTCGCCCATCGCATCGACGCTGCTGCTGCCGTCGATGACCTCACCGCAGTTGATGTCGATGTCGTCTTCCTGCTTGAGCCACAGCGCGGTGTTGGTGCTCAGCTTCAGCGACGGTGAGGGCGCGCAGCCGTAAGCCGAGCCGCGGCCGGTCGTGAAGCAGATCAGGTTCGCGCCGCCCGCGACCTGGCCGGTTGCGCTGACCGGGTCGTAGCCCGGCGTGTCCATGAACACCAGGCCCTTGCTCGTGACCGGCTGCGCGTACTCGAACACGTCGGTCAGGTTGGTCGTGCCGCTCTTGGCGATCGCGCCCAGGCTCTTCTCGAGGATGGTCGTGAGCCCGCCGGCCTTGTTGCCGGCCGATGGGTTGTTGTCCATCTCCTGGTCGTTGCGCGCGGTGTAGCGCTCCCACCATTTGATGCGATCGATCAGCTTGTCGGCCACTGCCGCGCTGACCGCGCGCCGCGTCAGCAGGTGCTCGCCACCATAGATCTCGGGTGTCTCCGACAGGATCGCCGTGCCGCCGTGGCGCACCAGCCGGTCCACCGCGGCGCCGAGTGCCGGGTTTGCGCTGATGCCGGAGTAGCCGTCCGACCCGCCGCATTGCAGGCCGACCGTGATGTGCGCGGCGCTGACCGGTTCGCGCGTCACGCGGTTCGCCTCTTCGAGCAGCCATTGCACGAGTTCGATGCCGTGCGCGACGGTCTTCGCGGTGCCGCCGGTGTCCTGGATGTTGAAGGTGTGGAACTGCGTGCCGGTGCGCAGGCTCTCCTGCTCCATCAGCCCCGAGATCTGGTTCGTCTCGCAGCCCAGGCCGACGACGAGGATGGACGCGAAGTTCGCATGCCGCGCATAGCCGCCGAGCGTGCGCCGCAGCACCTGCAGGGGCTCGCCGGCGCTGTCGGTCGCGCAGCCGGCGCCGTGCGTCAGCGCGATCACGCCGTCGACGTTCGGGTAGCGCGCGAGCGCTTCGGGGTGGATGTCGCGGCGGAAGTGATCGGCGATCGCGCGCGCCACGGTGGCCGAGCAGTTCACCGAGGTCAGCACGCCGATGTAGTTGCGCGTCGCGATGCGGCCGTCGGCGCGCTTGATGCCCATGAAGGTCGCCGGCGTCTCGACGAACTGCGTCGCGTGGGTGCCGGTCGTCGGCGCGTAGTCGCGCGCGAAGCTGCTGAACTCGAGGTTGTGCGTGTGCACGTGCTGGCCGGCCGCGATCGGCTGCTTCGCGGTGCCGATGATCTGGTTGTAGCGCCGCACCGGTGCGCCTGCCGCGATGTCGCGCACGGCGATCTTGTGGCCCGGCGGCACCAGGCCGATCACCGTGACGCCGAGCTCATCCAGCCGCGTGCCGCCGACGAGTTGCTGGCGCGCAATCACCACGTCATCGGCGGGATGGATGCGGATCACGGAGGCGTCGGACATGATGTGCTCCCGTTCAACCGTCGATCAGCGCCGGGTCCCAGGCGTAGACCTTCTGGTGCTGCTCGCCCAGGCCTTCGATGCTCAGCCGGATCTCGTCGCCCGCCTTCAGGTAGGTCGGCACCGGCTTCGCGCCCATGCCGACGCCCGGCGGCGTGCCGGTCGTGATCAGATCGCCGGGCATCAAGGTCATGAAGCGGCTGATGTAGCTCACGAGATGAGCCACACCGAAGATCATCGTCTTCGTGCTGCCGGTCTGGCGGCGCGTGCCGTTCACGTCCAGCCACATCGACAAGGCCTGCGGGTCGGGGACCTCGTCGGCCGTCACCATCCACGGCCCGATCGGGCCGAAGGTGTCGCAGCCCTTGCCCTTGTCCCAGGTGCCGCCACGCTCGATCTGGTATTCGCGCTCCGACACGTCGTTGATGACGCAGTAGCCGGCCACGAACTTCAGCGCGTCCGCTTCGCTGACGTAGCGCGCCTTCGTGCCGATCACGACACCGAGTTCGACCTCCCAGTCGCTCTTGACCGAGCCCTGCGGCAGCACGACCGGGTCGTTGCAGCCGACCATGCACGACACCGTCTTCGTGAACAGCACCGGCTCGGCCGGCACCGGCAGGTTGGACTCGGCCGCGTGGTCGGCGTAGTTCAGGCCGACGGCGATGAACTTGCCGCAGCCGCTCCACGGCAGCGCGATGCGGCCGGGGTTTTCGACCGCCGGCAGCGCGCTCACGTCGAGCTCGCGCAGCCGGTTCAGCGCATGCGGCGTGAGCGTCAGCGCGGTGATGTCGGCGAGCACGCCCGAGAGGTCGCGCACCACGCCGGCGGCATCGAGCAGGGCCGGCTTCTCTGCGCCCTTGGCGCCGTATCGCATCAGTTTCATGATCGTCTTTCGAGGGGGTAAAAAATCAAAGGCCGTTGGCCTTGAGGTAGACCGCGTAGAGAGAACTCGTCGCGCAAATGTAGAGCCGGTTGCGCTTCGGCCCGCCGAAGCAGACGTTGGCCACCGTTTCCGGGATGAGGATTTTGCCGAGCAGCCGCCCGTCCGGCGCGTAGGTGTGGACGCCGTCGCGCGCACTGCACCACAGGCGGCCCTGGGTATCGACGCGAAAGCCGTCGAAGAGCCCGTTGCCGCAGGTTGCGAACACGGTCGACGACTCGAGGCTGCGGCCGTCGCTGCCGACCTTGAAGCGCCGGATGTGGCGCGGCCCATCCGGGTCGTGGCTGGCACCGGTGTCGGCGATGTAGAGCAGCGATTCGTCGGGCGAGAACGCGAGGCCGTTGGGCTTGACGAAGTCGTCGGCGACGCGCTCGACCGCGGCCGTGGCGGGGTCGATGCGGTACACATGGCAGGCGCCGATCTCGCTCTCGGCCGGCGCGCCTTCGTAGTCCGACAAGATGCCGTAGCTCGGGTCGGTGAACCACACCGAGCCGTCGGAGCGCACCACCACGTCGTTCGGCGAATTCAGCCGCTTGCCCTGCCAGCGATCGGCCAGCACCGTGATGCGGCCGTCGTGCTCGGTGCGCGTGACGCGGCGCGCCAGGTGCTCGCAAGTCACGAGGCGGCCTTCGCGGTCCACGGTGTTGCCGTTGGAATTGTTCGACGGCGCGCGGAACGTGCCGACCGTGCCGTTGAGGTCGTCGTAGCGCAGCATGCGGTTGTTCGGGATGTCCGACCACACCAGCGTGCCGTGCGCGGCGAACCACGCCGGCCCCTCGCACCAGCGCGCGCCGGTCCACAGGCGGGCGACGCGCTCGGGCCCCGCCAGGCATGCGGCGAACTCAGGGTCGAACACTTCGAAGCCGGTGCCTTCGATGACTCCGAAAGAGGCCATGGTTGTTCTCCTTGCTCAGTTCGACCAGCCGCCGTCGATGATCTGCGCGGTGCCGGTCGTGAAGCCCGATTCGTCGGACGCGAGGTACACCGCCAATGCGGCGATCTCGTCGGTCTTGCCGACACGCCCCATCGGCTGGCGCGACACGAACCAGGCCTCGGCCTGTTCGATCGTCTGGTTGGTCGACTGCGCGAGTGCGGCCATCCGGTCGCGCAGCGACGGCGACTCGACCGTGCCCGGGCAGATCGCATTGCAGCGCACGCCGCGCGTGATGAAGTCGGCCGCGATCGACTTCGTCATGCCGATCACCGCGGCCTTGGTCGCGCCGTAGACGAAGCGGTTCGGCGCGCCCTTGATGCTGCTGGCGACCGAGGCGACGTTGATGATCGAGCCGCTGCGCTGCTCCTTCTCGAAGGCCTCGAGCATCGCCGGCAGGAACGCGCGGGTCATGCGGTACATCGCGCGCACGTTGAGGTCGAACGAGAAGTCGAACGCCTTCTCGTCGCAGTCGAGGATGGTGCCGGCGTGCACGTAGCCCGCACCGTTGAACAGGATGTTGACCGGGCCGGCCTCCTTCGCCGCGGCGAGCACCGCGTTCGCATCGGTCACGTCGAGCCGGCGCGTCGTGCAGCCGGTGGCCTTCGCCAGATCGGCGAGCAGGGCTTCGTTGATGTCGGTCGCGATCACGCGTGCGCCCTCGCGCACGAAGGCTTCGGCGGTGGCGCGGCCGATGCCCTGGCCGGCGGCGGTGATGAAGGCGGTCTTGCCTTGGAGGCGGTTGGTCATGGTGGTGTTCTCGTTCAGGTGAGGGTGTGGGTGGAACGCGCGCGGCGCTGCAGCTCGTCCCAGCGCCACGCGATGCCGAGGCCCGGCGTGTCGGGCGCGACGGCGTGACCGTCTTCGATGGCCATGCGGCTGGTCGCCACCGCGTCGAGCTGCGGGATGTACTCGACCCAGGCCGCGCTCGGCGCCGCGGCGCACAGCGAGACATGCAGCTCCATCAGGAAGTGCGGGCACACCGCGAGGTTGAAGCACTCGGCCAGGTGCGCAACCTTCAGCCACGGCGTGATGCCGCCGATGCGCGCGACGTCGACCTGGATGATCGAGGCCGCGCCGCTCTGGATGTAGGCCGCGAACTGCGCCGGCGAATACAGCGATTCGCCGACCGCGATCGGCACCGCGCTCGCAGCGGCGAGGCGCTGGTGGCCGATCAGGTCGTCGGCCGGCAAGGGCTCTTCGAACCAGGCGATGCCGAGCTCGGCGTAGTGCGGCGCGCGGCGCAGGGCCTCGCTCAAGCTGAAGCACTGGTTCGCGTCGACCATGATCTCGAAGTCGTCGCCGACCGCCACGCGCACCGCCGACAGCCGCGCCACGTCGTCGCTGACGTGCGGCTTGCCGACCTTGATCTTCGCGCCCTTGAAGCCGGCCTCTTTCGCGGCCAGCGTCTGCTCGACCAGCGACGCGACCGGCAGGTGCAGCCAGCCGCCTTCGGTGGTGTAGACCGGGATGCGCCGCTTCGCGCCGCCGGCCGCGACCCACAGCGGCTGGCTGTCGCGCCGGCAGCGCCAATCCCACAGCGCGGTGTCGATCGCCGCGAGCGCGAGGCTGGTGATCGCGCCGACCGTGGTCGCGTGCGTTGCGAACATCAGCTCGCGCCAGATCGCCTCGATCAACGCCGGGTCGCGGCCGATCAGCCGCGGTGCGAGGTGGTCGCGCAGCAGCGCGATCACCGACGAGCCGCCGGTGCCGATGGTGTAGCTGTAGCCGATGCCTTCGCTGCCATCGTCGCAGCGGATGCGCACGATCGGCGTCTCTTGCGTCACGAACGACTGGATCGCGTCGCTGCGCGGCACCGGCGGCGGCAGATCGACCTGCAGCAGGTCGACGCTGACGATGCGACGAGCCGCCGAAGCATTCACTTCAGCATCCCCATCTGCTGCGGCAGCCACAGCGTGATCTGCGGGATGTAGGTGATCGCCGCGAGCGCGAGCAGCAGCGGCACCAGCCACGGGATGATCGCCATCGTCGTGCGCTCGACCGACATCTTCGAGATGCGCGCGAGCACGAACAGCACCATGCCGAGCGGCGGGTGCAGCAGCCCGACCATCAGGTTGAGCGTCATGATCAGACCGAAGTGGATCGGGTCGATGTGCAGCTTCAGCACGATCGGCAGCAGGATGGGCACGAGGATCGTGATCGCCGCGATCGTGTCGATGAAGCAGCCGACGAACAGGATCAGCACGTTCGCGAGCAGCAGGAACACCCATTTGTTCTGCGTCACGCTCAGGATCCAGTCGGCCAGCATCTGCGCGGCCTGCGTGGTCGTCAGCAGCCACGCGAAGATCGACGCGGCGGTGACGATGAACAGCACCGACGCGGTCGTCTCGATCGTGTCGAAGCTCGCCTTCGCGAGCGTCTTGAATGTCATCGAGCGGTAGCGCACCAGGCCGAGGAACAGCGCCCAGATCACCGCGGCCATCGCCGCTTCGGTCGGCGTGAACCAGCCCATCGTCATGCCGCCGATCAGGATCACCGGCGCCATCAGCGCCATCACGGCCGAGAAGTTGAAATACCAGTCGAGCACGAGCAGCAGCGCGAACGCACCGCTGGCCGCGATGTTGACCGACACGCCGGCCTTGGTCATCAGCCACACGGCAAGCGGGAACGCCAGCACGATCACGATCTCGAGCGTGGCCTGGCCGAGGCGCTTCCAGACGAAGGGCGTGTCGGCGCCCCAGCCGTTCTTGCGCGCGAAGTAGGCGACCGTGATCATCATCAGCAAGGTCATGAACAGACCCGGCAGGATGCCGGCGACGAACAGCGCGCCGATCGAGACGTTGGCCATCATCCCGTAGATCACGAACGGCAGCGACGGCGGGATGATCGGGCCGAGCGTCGCCGACGCGGCCGTCACGCCGACCGAGAACTCGGTGCTGTAGCCGTGGTCCTGCATCGCCTTGATCTCGATCGCGCCCAGGCCTGCCGCGTCGGCGATCGCGGTGCCGCTCATGCCCGAGAAGATCACCGAGCCGATGATGTTGACCTGGCCCAGCCCGCCCTTCATCCAGCCGACCAGCGCGACCGCGAAGTCGTAGATGCGGCCGGTGATGCCGGCCACGTTCATCAGGTTGCCGGCGAGGATGAAGAACGGCACCGCGAGCAGCGGGAACGACTCGATGCCGGCGATCATGCGCTGCGCGACGACGATGTCGGGCACGCTGCCCGAGACCAGGATGTAGAGCAGCGACGAGCCCGCCATCGCCACCGCGACCGGCAGGCCGAACAGCATCAGCGCGAGGAAACCGAAGATCAGGATGGCCATGAGCGTGCCCGGTTAGTCGTCCGCACCATCGAAGGCCTCGGGCCGTTCGAGGATTGAATAGCCCTGGCGCCAGTTCAGCCAGCTGACCTGGATCGACCGGCCGAACATCAGCACGAAGCCGGCGAACGCGAGCCAGTAGACATGGCTCTTGTTCCAGTCGATCGTCGTCATCGGTTCGTTGTTGACCGCGAGTGCGTAGCGCATCACGAGCCAGGCGACGTAGCCGAAGAAGACGGTGCGCACCGCATCGACGAGCGTCGACAGCACGCGCCCGGCCGGCGCCGGCAGGTACCGGTACAGGATGTTGACCTGGATGTGCCGGCTGCGCCGCACGCACATCGACGCGCCGATGAAGACGACCGGGATCAGGCAGTAGACCGCGAGTTCCTCGGTCCATGCGAACGAGTTGTTCAGCACATAGCGCGTGAAGAACTGCAGGAACACGAGGCCCGACATCATCCAGAAGAAGCCGAAGCAGACCCAGTCCTCGAAAGAGAACCCCGAGAGATCGACCACATGGTGGTCGGCCTCGGCGAAGCTCTTGACGAGCTCTTCGGCGGCGACTTCGGCGTGCGGGTGCGCGCCGACGCTCGTGCCCATTTCATCAGCGATGGCGGACATCGCGCGCGCCCTACTTGATCGCCTGGATCTTGTCCCAGTCGGCCTTCTGGTAGCCGAAGGACTCGAAGGTGACGTTCTTCAACACCGTGTCGCGGAAATCGTTCTTGTCGACCTCGACGACGTTCAGCCCCTTGCTCTTGAAGATGCCGACGAGCTCCTTCTCGCGCGCGGCGACTTCGGCCGAGGCCTTCACCGACGCCTCTTGCGCCACGTCGGCGAAGATTTTCTTGTCGGCATCCGACAGCTTCTTCCACAGCCCGCCGGAGACCACGGTGTTGAGGTGGTCGACGATGTGGCCGGTCAGCACGATGTTCTTCTGCACCTCGAAGAACTTCTTCGCCTCGATCGTCGTCAGCGGGTTCTCCTGGGCCTCGACGGTGCCGTTCTGCAGCGCGAGGTAGACCTCGGCGAACGCGATCGGCGAGGTGTTGGCGCCGCAGGCGCGTGGCATCGCGAGGTAGGCCGGCACGTCGGGCACGCGGATCTTCAGGCCCTTCATGTCCGCGCACTTGGTGATCGGCTTGTTGCTCGTTGTCTGGCGCACGCCGTAGTACGTCGTCGCGACGATGTGATTCCCGCTCTTCTCCTCGTAGCCCTTGGTGAGCTCCTTGTAGATGTCGCTCTTCGTGTAGGCCAGCAGGTGATCGACGCCGCGGAAGGTGTACGGATAGTAGGTGACGCCGATGCGCGGGAAGGTCTTCGCCGCGAAGCTCGAGCCCGAGATGATGATGTCGACCGTCCCCAGGGTCAGGCCCTGGTTGATGTCGTTTTCCTTGCCGAGCTGCGAGGCCGGGTACACGTCGATGTGATAGCGCCCCGCCGTGCGCTTCTCGATCTCGGCCGCGGCCCAGACCGATGAGGTGTGGAACGGCTCGGAGGTCTCGTAGACGTGGGCCCACTTGAGCTTGGTCTGGGCGAACGCGCCACCGCTCGCGGCAACCAGGGCAAGGGCCGCGAGTGCGGTGAGGGTGGTCTTCAGCGTCGTTTGCATGCTTGTCTCCAGCTTGTTGTCATTGAGAGAGAAGGATCAGTCGCAGACCACTTGCACCTTGGTGCTGCGGCTGCGATCGGCCGCGAGCTCGAAGGCTTCGAGCGAACGGCTCAGCGGGATCTGCGCACTGAGCAGCGGGCGCACGTCGACGCGGCGCGTGCGCAGGTACTGCACCGCCCAGTCGAATGCGTGCGCGGCTCGGAACGCGCCCACATAGTCGAGCTCGCGCGCCATGATGCTGTTCGCCGGGAACATCACGCCATCGGCGGGCAAGGTGCCGACCTGCACGATGCGCCCGCCGCGGCGTGCCGCTTTCAGGCAGGTGGCGAGCGCCGCCGGGCTGCCGGCAGCTTCGATGCAGACGTCGGCGATGTCGGCGAGCTCCATCTCGCTCGCCTTGTCGCTGCGGATGGCCTGGTCGGCGCCGACCTGCTTCGCCGTCTCCAGCGGCCGGTCCGCGATGTCGCAGACGATGATGCGCGCCGCGCCGTTGAGCCGTGCCGCGATCACGCTCATCGAGCCGATCGTGCCGCCGCCGGTCACGAGCACGGTCTTGCCGGTCAGGTTGCCGGCGCGGTGCACCGCGTGCAGGCCGATCGACAGCGGCTCGGCGCAGGCGAGTTCGCCAAGCGAGATGTCTTCGCTGACCGGCGTGAGCTGGCGCTCGCCCATCACGAAGCGCTCGCGGAACATGCCCTGCACATGCGGGTAGACGCTGGCGCTGCCGAGAAAGCGCATGTGGCGGCACAGGTTGAGCCGCCCGGCGTTGCAGTAGTCGCAGTGGCCGCAGGCGTGCGACGGGTTGATCGCGACCTTGTCGCCGACCTTCACGCGGGTCACGTCGGAGCCGACGCGCGCCACCGTGCCCGAGACCTCGTGCCCCGGGATCAGCGGCTCGCGCATCACGAACGCACCGACGCGGCCGTGCTGATAGTAGTGCAGGTCGGAGCCGCAGATGCCGCCGGCGCCGAGCCGCATTTCCACATCGGTCGGACCGAGTTCGGCGGGCGCGTCGTCTTCGAGGCGCAGGTCTTTGGCGCCGTGGATTCTGCAGGTCAAGCTCATCGTGTCTCCTTCACGCGGCCTTGCGGCGCGCGGTCTTGCGTGGGGGGGCAGCCGCTTCGGCCGCAGGCTTGGCCGGCCAGTTGACGGTGAAGCGGTCGTGCGAATTGATCAGGTGCGTGTTCATCGCGTCGCGCGCCGCCTCGGGCGAGTGGCTTGCGATCGCATCGACGATGGCCTGGTGCTCGGCGATCGCGATGGT
>Ga0307509_10005736_pt1 | contig 17092 bp, 15 predicted proteins | sample 10_EM_MG_FD_202245 | JGI IMG/M metagenome (GOLD analysis project Ga0307509, IMG submission 202245) | Populus trichocarpa ectomycorrhiza microbial communities from riparian zone in the Pacific Northwest, United States - 10_EM | ecosystem: Host-associated > Plants > Roots > Unclassified | place... | reverse complement strand
AGAGTTGAGAGAAAAGCAAGGTTTCGGTATAGCCCTATCAGTGACTAACTCAAAATCGCTGCCAAGACAGCAAGCGACTGTGCCACTCTCGCAACGCCGGAATCTCGCAACGCCGGAAAGGACTGTACCCTACAAATGTTCGTGTCATTGCCAGCCAACCCATAGGCGTGTGCTTATTTGTAAGCAATTTTGAAAATAACCCCCCTTCAATCATTCATTTACAGGATCTGCCTTGGCCAGCCCATGCCGACAGACCCTGCCTTTGATGCCACTCGGCCATTCATTGGAATTAAAAAGGATATGGAATATGTTAGGATTAGGGTTCTAACATCATCATTTGGGGATCCCCGCTAATGGTACAGTACAGTACTCAGGTAGATGATGCTAGGTAGCAGAACTAGATCCAGAGTATGACAACCTAGAAAGGGAATCATTTGTGATCGCTTAGCCCAAGTTAGAGGAAATGCCGGGTGGAGATGAACCAGCGACTCACTTAGGATGGCCTCCTTGCCTTGAAGTATTATCCACTCGTACCTGATTGCTCGTAAAGGGATAGCTATACCGTACCACTGTTCACAAAACACATGACAAGTACAGACTTAGCCAATAGTGACAAGACGGCAGGGATGGAGAGTGAGGGCATCGGGCTAGGACCAAAGTCTCAACCGAGGGGAAAAAAAAGGCGAAGAAAAGCACACAGAGAGATGAATGGCAAAGAGCAGGAACAACCAGAGAAACAGACTTATCAAAGCCTATTTAAATTAAACCGAGATCCGGCCTACATCAGTCCCTCTTTCGGTAATTATTTACTGTGTCCGGTGATAAAGCAAGAAGAAAGTAAGCGAGGGGAACCAAAAGAGAAAATGAAAGTCCAGATGACCTGCCACCCATGGCCGGGCTTGCTTGGGTGCGGTTCGGATAGACATTTGTTTTCTTGGGAGAAGCTAATTTAAGATAATCCCTTTGGCAAGATACCTGACTCCATTTGATGAAGGACACTTCCTCTCCATTTAGTGATGTTGTACCGTGTTTGAAGAGACCATTAATAACAGGGGGACTATTTCTGCTGCTCACATACAATTCTCTATGGAAACAAGTTTTTTTCTCTAAGCCTTCAATAATCTCTCTGGGTTTATCGAAGGTAGCCCACTTGAAGCCGGGGTCGAAAAGTGGAGTAGTGAGACTGTATCGATAAGAGAAAGAGTTCTATTTAAAACCTTCCTTTATCCACAGATCTGCCGAGACTGTCCTTCATAAGAATCAGTAGCATTGATATACCTTAAAATCTCAGGTATAACAAACTTACCTGGGCTGGTCGTGCATGTGTTTGCTAAGGTTTGAATGGCCCAAGGGGGCCTCGGAAGACGTTTATGTTATTTCGCCTTTTTCGCAAGCTCCCCTTCAATCGTAAAGTCCGATTCCGGCTGCATGCCCAGTCCAGGCGAGTTTGCTATACCTGAGATTCTACGGTACATCAATATAACTCTTGCAATTGGCTAGGCCCCAATATCCCAAGCGGTCCGCCAGATGTCTGGATATATCAATACTTTCAGTCGCATGGAAGCAATAAATCTGACCTCGCATTAGAGGGAGGTCTTGAGTGAGAATATGCTATCGCCACGTTACCTCCCTACCTCCCGTACTAGGAATATCAAATACCTTTTTCAAATGACCGCATACCGCTAAAACTTGGTCCTGGATTGTACGCGATAGGAGTTTTGCTTAGAAACGCCTTGGGGCTCGCAGCGAGATTACGTCCCCAGCCAACGGGCTCAACCGCGGTCTGCCACAACACTCGACCATTGCGATAGAGCATTGCGATAACAATATTCTCTCACTGCTGTTTTCCTATGAAAAAAAAAAACACGTAAATTCCAGAGACAAGAGAGGAAACTTGTATTTTCAGTAGATTTAACTAATAGGTATTATTATCCGAGTTGTGGTTGTAATCGCAACTCTGGTTCTCATGATAGATGAATATTTCCCGGGCATCGCGGTTGCCATAAAGTTAGTTGGTTCGAGAAAATTTTGACTCGGGAGTGGTTCATCACGTGACATCCAGGGTATTCCGTGAGCGGCACAGAGGATGCCAGTACCGGTAACCGAAGGGCAATCATATCTCCATCCCAGATAATCTTCTTTATTTTTTTCGGTTTAATCCTGTCTTCAATTTGCTTGTGAAGTATAGGAAAATTCCATCGATGGGGCTAAGGGGACTTCAAATCAACCCCCCTCCCCCCTACAAAACCAAAAGATGACAGTAGGCCCTCTCAAATCACTGCTCATAATTAATCTGAGTCTGTGACGACCTTCCAAAAACCAGGATATGTAACTACAGTAGACTCGATAAGTACAAACTTCCGCCAGCTATTCCCAATAAATAATGTGGCCTAACTTATTCGCTCTCATTGAAGTGGCAATCGGGCCCGCTTCAGCTCAACGACCGATACTGCTGCCGGTAAGTTAATGCTGAGCCCTCTGCCCCAGCACCGAAGTCCTCGGGTTAAGCCAAGAGACAAGTGTGGCGCTAACAGCATCCGGCTGCATGAAGCCCAGCCCCCTGCACCCCTGCACCCCCGGGCCCGTATCATACTTGTAGGACTCAACAGCGGCACTAACCGAGGAGAGTGGCTCCCTGATAGGATCCAACCTGAACTGAAAGAAAAAATCGCTCCGTTCCAAACCCCGATCTGTGAAAGCGTCAAATCCGTCACTGCATACGCCTTGATGTCTTTTATTTTTCTCTAGCGGACAAAGCCAACATATATTCGCGCATTCTTGCGGGATTCCAGACTGTCGATATTCCTGAACCCCCCCCTATTCTGTGGCAGCAGCTTACATTGCCGTCGCCAAATTTGGTCGGTTATGTTTATGTTGAGTAGTCTCCTCAAGTAGGCCAACATCATTTGCCCAAAATGTTGGTTTCGCAGGGAAATGGTGAAGGAAGGAATAAGGAGGGTTAATGAGAATTTTACAATACCTTCTGGGTGGGGAAGAGCTGGCCGCTCGGGGAAAGCAGAGTGATGCATTTCGCTTCGGGTAAACAACCCTTTTCCTACCAATGAAGGGTGCGAGAAATGGAGAAATTTCAACTAGATCTACAAAAGTTGCACCATGCCTTAGGTGTTTAGTGAGTGTTGGCTTGAAAAAAGGTATGTTTCCAGTTGAGGTTTGAACAGGGTTAGGTTAAGTGTCGGCAGGGCTTTGCTACGCACTAATCTGAAAGGTATTTAATTCAGAATGTCAACCCCCCCGACATAGGGTTTGTCGCGAAAATAGGATGAGTGCTGGAATTGTTTTTTTTTTCCATTTCAACTAGAACTTGATGATAGAGAAAAATACCGTTGGTTTGGGGACCATGAGAATTAGCAAGTTTTTCGCTGGGGGATTGGCATATATTTCTCATGCTTCCTTTCTTCTGTACTGTGCTTGCGCTCATAGTGTTAGAATCTGGTGACGGTGAAATAGACGATAGATTAGGCGCATTGCTAGCGCACTGGCGTCTAGTAGCATAACTTACCAAATCAGTGTGTAAATTAAGTTAATAAAAGCATATTTTCTATAATCAATGGCAAGAGGAACGCTATCTCTCGGATCAGCGGGTGCCAGCTGATGGCCACGCGTTCGCTCTCGTGCCCAGGTCCCCGCACAGTTGAGGTTTTGGTAAATTACGATAACCTAACTCCCCATCATAGATTATTATAATACGAGGTACTCTGATCTCCTCACTCATAGGGTATAGTAGCGCATGATAGAGCCACTCGAAAGAAGCGTTTGTGACGGAAAACTCGTCAAATTGTGGGGACAAGCGGGCTTGGTTGAGGGCGGGAGGTCAGGCTACCGCGATCTGCTATCATACCACACAATTGATATCCCCTGCTGCAATAGGATCCTCACAAATCTGCCCTGCTTTCCGGAGAGTGCGAGGAGCAGTGGAGTTTTTTCTGGTTATCTTGTGTGGTGGGGCAAACATCTCACAGTTCCAAAAGAACCTTTACTGACCACTGGTGTCTCCACATTACCCTCCATAACCGGTGTTTAGTTGTGTCCAGTGTCTGCATGGTCGGGATCGGGGTCCTTTTCTTCTAAATCTATCTTTGCCGTCATATGCCCGCGTTCTGGTCTCTCCCGGTCGGGGTTGGCACTCCCTCGTTGCAAAAGGGTCTTTGCTGCGCCTTTCTGCTGGCACTAAGCGGCAAACAAGGGTCGCGCCCGGTTATATTTGGTGGATTGCCTGGTTGGGATTGAAGTCCTCTCCTTCCGGAAGTATCTTTACCAGATCTTCAGGCCCTCATCTGACTCCCCGTCTGGGAGCTTTACCGCCTGGGTGAAGCTATTGGTATCTTGTCACCCACTTTGTGGGAAAGTTTGTGTATTGGATTTGGACACAATATAGTTTAGATCTAAAGATATATTTCCGCTCTGGCGCTATCGAACTATATGACAAACAAAGGCAAAATTCTCCACTATGTATCCAATGTTCCCAACCGTCCAGGGCGCCCTACAGGGTCCTGGGGGCCTGTAGTCCCGGGCGTCCCGGGCGGCTTAATTCAGGACCGCAGCTTACGGCGTCCGTTTTTCATAAAGACCGCCGTCCTAGGGGTTGACGGCAGGGCCCCACAGTCTTAATCCAAATGGGATATTCCGGTAGGGCCCGGTGAAGATCTGCAGGGCCCGGCGATGATCTGCAGGGCCCGGCCGTCACCTACAGGGCCCGGCCGTCACCTACAGGGCCCGGCCTTCACCTGCAGGGCCCTATAGTTACCTGCAGGGCCCGGTCGTCACCTGTAGTCCTCGGTCGTCAGCTGCAGTCATCTGCAGGCCCAGTCGTCAATGTTTGGTCTATTGGTAACAATTAACACAATATCACAAATTGATGATCCAAGTGAGACACCTATAGGGCCCTGCAGTCCGTCCCGGGCAGACGCAAGGACGCCCCATGGGATTGTCGTCCGTCCCGGGCACTGTCCTGGAAATTGGCGTCCGTCCCGTCTTTAGCAAAAGACGGACGGACTGGACGCTTGGGAACACTGTATGTATCCCCCCCCCAACGCCAAACGATACACAATTCCATGCTTAAGGAAATATCTATGAGTCGTATCATCACAGAGGTGTGTCGTACACGATGGGAAATCCTATTATTCAGCACCTACATTCAATTAAACTAACATCCCATCCTTCGCCTCCAGTACCGCAGTAACTGCCTTTGATAATCCGGGGATGCGCAACTCCCTGGAGGCCTGTGAATTCACTAACCACTCCTCCTAGTAACCAACGATGTCCGAGAGCCGACTTTTATTGTAGCACAATAAGAGTAGCACTGGTTGGGCAAATATGCTTATTAAAGTGATCGAGAAACCCGAATGTGAGTATTTTGATATTTTCCGCCATCACGCTGGTTGTGTGGTCACTCCAGCAAAGGGAAGTATATTTTGGAAAAGGCATCGTTGAGGGGCTGAGCGAAGAGTCGGCGAAAGGAGAGTGATATATCTAAAATTAAGTTCTCCCTAGTAAACCTCCGCAATTATTAAGTTAGGATTATGGAATAGAGTAGAATCACAACGGAGGTGCTCGGTAAGGGTAAAGTCCACTAGTCTGGCTGTGGGTGAAGACGTCTCTACAGTGACATAACCTAAAAAAATTATAGGGGATCATTAGCCCATGAAAGTTCTCCGGATCCAGATGCACAAACCATATCTCCACGACTGGGGCATGGCCGTGATATTTGGCTGGTAAGGGCTGGTCCGAATACTACCCCCACACTAGCACCTGCATTCCGAGTACCTATCCATAACGCCTTTGCGCCCTGAGTTAGACTGGAGCTGATGGTAGACACCGCCCAGTGCATTGCCCCTCATCACCTGTTCAAGTGTCTTCTCTGGCGGAAGGTGACTCCCGGAATAGCGCCGACGTTTAGCGAAGCAAGGAGGGATCTGCAAACAATGTTTCGTAGGTATGCATCGCTGATAGAGATAACGGCCAAATTCTCCGCACGTATCCTCCCTCTTTTCCAAATAATCTTAACAACATCCACCTGTGAGTCATCACTCATATCCTCTGGCCCATTATTCCTTTCTGACCTCGTCTCCAGGTAATTGCCGATATCGTCTACCCTTACCGAGCAAGAAAGTGGTGGTACAATCACGCAATAGCGATATGAGGCTCCTCTACCTCATTACACAGACTGTCAATCTCCTGAACACTCGCTCCTTTCAAAGAACCCGCTCATCTCACATAGGTCTTGCCCGCCCTGGGAATCTGTCAATAAACAGGAGAGCCTCACTGATTCCACCCCCCCCCCCCTTCCTCCATTCCCGAAACCCGCTGATTTCCAAAAGCTAGTACCCGACACTGCTAGCTTGGGCCGTACTCACACCTTGATATCCATTATGCAATTTTATTGGAGAAAGCCGGTACATAACTTGCCCATCCCGGCTGGGGGGATGGGGGGTCTTGCTGTGGCTCCCTCCTCCGTGGCCGTAGTTGACATTGTTGTCGCAAAATCTGATCGATCGCGTATGCGTGCTCTGGGCCATGATCTGTCTAAAATTCCGATTTAGTATAGAAATAACATGCGACAGCAATATGTAGGGTTAGAAGGAAGGGGGAGGTTTGCAAAACTTTCTGAGGGAAAAGCTGACGAAAAGCGGGGAGATGTGGCTGCTCTTGTGGCAACAACCATACCGTCCAATCATTTCCTTGCCAAGGAAATACCTGCAAAGTTGAGGCTCTGATGCATTGTGGGAACTTGGATCCGCATCACAGATCACTAGCGAAAACAGCGCTGCACGGTGTGACAATGGGCGTAGTAGTCCCGCTCAGGGAAAGAGTCAGTGATAATATTGCGAAATCCGGTTAATTGCAACTGCGCGATCAAGCACGATAGGGCACCGAGTTCTGTGTGTGTTCCTTAATTTCCATGGTGAATACCCACCAAGAGCGAATCGGAATAAAGCCAGGAATATCTAAGTAGATTTAGCAAATCAAGAACAAGAGAGATATAACTCAAGAGCCGGTATGGTGGGTTTTCCGCTATAAATTCAAGTTCCTCTTACCCTATTAAGCATGAATTTCTCTGCAACTGGCCACAAAATAAAGGGAATCCACTCCCGGGCACCATCTCCCCAAACCACCATATCTCTCATCATCCCGTATTGGTACAGTGCCAGGAGAAAAAGATTCGTCTGATGCCCATTTTACACCAAAAGTAGCCGACTTCGCCGCCCTCCCCCAGGCCACTGTTTCTATGAGAATTCAGAAATTTTGACGGTGTATTAGAAAATCCGTAGATAATAAAATGAAGGTTACAAAACTCTTAAATATCACAAAGGGATGGAGAAATGGTTGTTTAAGTGGCAGGAATTGGTTGCCATGTACCTTTTTGTAAGAAGCGCCATACAAAAATCTAGGTCACTTTCCCACAGGCTGATGCAATCATAAAAAATGGAAGCAGCTTTGATTCCTTGCACTTCTACTTCTGGAGGTTTGAATAGATTGTCATTCTCTAGCTGGAGAAAAGATTTGAAATGTTTCTATGCACACAGTGTTGGGAATTGTCTGTTTGAAAATGTTAAATTTGGCTCAAAAACTCATCAAAATAGGCTATATTTGGTAGAGAGTGTATTGTGGTCCTTATCCTTTCTACGTCTCCGGACGTGTCCTATATATACACAAACTTGACTTTACAGAAATAATTCTTCGTCTGCAACACCCTCCACCATTTTCTCCTATCTTCGATCCATCCACTCAACTCCTCAGAAGTTTCCCGAAACTTCTATTCCCTGATCTCTTGTGTTTCGTCCTCCTCCACGGTTTCTCCCATCTTCTGCGATACTTCACAGTCCCGACACATCGGTCTGTTTCCTAACCATCATAGTGTGACACTAATACGTTCCAACTCCTGGCAAACCTTAATCTCTACCCTAGTCCCCCTAGTGCCAATCCCTAAAACATCCCAAACGTTCCACCTTTAGCTAACTTCACAATCAAACATACTGTCACTCTTCCGATACCATACTACCCAATCGTGCAACTGTCTCCAAACGAACTTCTTCCCAGCCATGTGCCATCGTGGTTTCAGTGATATCCGAGATATGGAATCTTCGTGAATCTTCAACAAAAACCAGTATCGGATGAATCTTTTTGTCCCCGTACTCCATTATCCAAAGTTTTTCGGTTTTTGTAAAGTTTCTATGTGGAGCTTGGACTAAGCATAATAGCAAATTCCAAATATTCCCACGCCGTTGCCGCACGATCTCGCGCTTATTCACAAAGTTCTTGGGAGGATACAAGAAACATTATATCATACCAGACATATCACAGAGTCAAGTCCAACTAACTCGCACTAAGCTAATGCCACCCTGGCCCTCATGTCAATAAAAACAGGCCATGCGAGCTATTTTAGAAATACCCTGTAACCTAGGGTTGGAGTTCTGGATGGACCTCCGGGGATGGTAAATGGTGCAGCAGAACCATATTTGGACTATGATAGTCTAGAAAGGGAACGGCTGCTAATACCATCCCCCCAGTGAGAGGACCAATTGGGGAGGGATAATCCAGCAGCCCACCAGTTTAGGATGGATATCTTCACGGTTGCCATCTATTGCTACCAGGTGCTCGGAATGGGCTATACCGTACAGTACTATACCCCACTCCTGAGAAAACACGAGACGAATATCAACTCAACGAATGATAGAATAGAAGCAATTAAGAGCAAGAAAACCACAATACTACCAAATGTAACCGGGGCTCCCGAGGAAGAAAAGGAGAATGAGAAGAAAAACAAACGATTAGATAATAATATCTAGTGAGTAGCAAGAAGAAACCAGAAAATAACCCTTATCAAAGTCTAATTATATCCAAATCTATGCAGGCCCCGCCAACACCGATCCCTCGCACGCCAATTACTTATGGAAGGAGAATGAGTCTAGTAATGGAGAGGAAAGGAAGTAAACGAGAAGAGCTAAAAGGCAAAAGAAAGCGGCCATGATCCAATATCGGTCGTGTACAAGGTATGATAAGTTTAGGGGCTGCCTGGAGGAGGGCTGAAGGAGGTTGGGCGGTTCGGTTGCTGGGGGCTCATTATTATCAGGGGATGTGGAACAAAGGTTCTCGGGGCCCAATACCGGTTCATGCCCCTGTGCGCCCGGCGATAAGAGTGCAAGTTGGCGATAAGGATCGGCGGGGTCGGTATTAGGATTAGAAGTCAATTGCATCCCCAGACACTCGGCCCCGGCCTGAGAAGATGAATGGGGGGATGTCTGGCTAGCACAACTTTCTGAGTCTAAATTGGGATGTCCCTGTTCTCGAAGGATCTCCACGACTCCATCATGGCCTTCGGAGAGAGCCAACGACAGTGGGGTTTGGTTCTGATAATCTGGCACAGCAGTGCGGACATCGCTCCGTTCTAAGGGTGCCTTGACTACCTCCTCGTGCCCGCCCTCGGCCGCCGAAGCTAGTGGTGGTTGGCCATATTGGGTGTCTGCACGGTTGGTATTGACCTCCGTTCGTTCCAAAAGCATCTTTACTACCCCCTGATGCCCGTACTCAGTCGCCCAAGAGAGTGGCGTCCGGCCATATTTGGTGTCTACATGGTCGAGATTGACCTCCACTCGTTCCAAAAGCAACTTTACTATCCCCTCATGCCCGAGCTTAGCCGCCCAAGAGAGTGGCGTCTGGCCATATTTGGTGTCTACATGGTCGGGATTGACCTCCACTCGTTCCAAAAGCAACTTTACTATCCCCTCATGCCCGAGCTTAGCCGCCCAAGAGAGTGGCGTCCGGCCATCATGGGTGCCCACAGAGTCGGGATTGACCTCCTCTCGTTCCAAAAGCAACTTTACTATCCCCTCATGCCCTCCCTTAGCCGCCCAAGAGAGCGGCGTCCGGCCATGATAGTTGCGCACATGGTCGGGATTGACTTCCTCTCGTTCCAAAAGCAACTTTACTATCCTCTCATGCCCTCCCTCAGCCGCAAAAGAGAGCGGCGTCCGGCCAAGATAGGTGCTCACATGGTCGGGATTGACTTCCTCTCGTTCCAAAAGCAACTTTACTATCCTCTCATGCCCTCCCTCAGCCGCCCAAGAGAGTGGCGTCCGGCCATAATCGGTGTCTACATGGTCGGGATTGACCTCCTCTCGTTCCAAAAGCAACTTTACTATCCTCTCACGCCCTCCCCTAGCCGCCCAAGAGAGTGGCGTCCGGCCATAATCGGTGTCTACATGGCCGGGATTGACCTCTTCTCGTTCCAAAAGCATCTTTACTATCCCCTCATGCCCTCCCTCAGCCGCCCAAGAGAGCGGCGTCCGGCCCTGATAGTTTTCCACATTGTCGGGATTGACCTCCTCTCGTTCCAAAAGCAACTTTACTATCCCCTCATGCCCTCCCTCAGCCGCCCAAGAGAGCGGCGTCCGGCCATCAATGGTGTCCACATAGTCGGGATTGACCTCCTCTCGTTCCAAAAGCAACTTTACTATCCCCTCATGCCCTCTCCGAGCCGCCCGAGAGAGCGGCGTCCAGCCATATTTGGTGTCTACATGGTCGGGATTGATGCCTTCTCGTTCTAGAAGCATCTTTACAACCTTCTTGTGTCCTCTTGTAGCTGCCCATGTGAGAGCCGTCCTCCCCTCGGAATCTGTTGCATTAACATCCCATTCCTTCATCTCTAATAGAGCGGCAACTATCTCCGCGATCCCAAGAGCAGACGCTCCGTGGAGTCCGGTAAATCCCATAGGTTTAGGGCCATGGAGACTATAATACGGGTATAAGCCTTCTTTCTGATAGTGCGATAGGAGTAGTTTAGTGGATATATGTTCATCAAATTTATCGAGAAGCCTCAATGCTAGTCGTTTGGCATTTTCCGTCATCCCCCGTTTTGCGTGGTCCCCCCAGTACAAAGAAGCATATTCTAGAAGGGGCATAGTTGAGGAGGGGGTCCCGAGAGTTGGCGAAAGATTCCGGACAGATCCGAAATTGAGGTATACCAAGCAAACCTCGGCAATTGTTGAGTGGGGACTATGGAATAAGGTGGGATCACTTGAGAGATGTTCCTGCAGAGTAAAGTGCACTAGTCGTACTGTGGCCGAAGATTCTTCGACTGTGAGAAGACCCAGACAGGACTCTAGGAGTGTCCGTATGGCAGGAACGTTTTCCGTATCCGGTTCCGTAGATTCTATCTCCACTCCCAGGGCGTGGCATAGCTCCTCGGCCCGTAAAGGCCTTTCCGAATACAGCGCCCACATCAGTGCCTTCATCCCAAGTGCCGCCCTATTTCCCTTCTGGGCCTTCAGCCGGGTTATGGTTGCCGTGTAGGCCTCGCTTAGTCCAGTGCCTCGCTCCATCTCTTTCAGCTTCTTTCTTCTCTGGCGGATTGTCATCTCTCCGAGAATTACCTCCATGTTTAGCGAAACAAGGAGGAATCTACACAATTGTTTGTAAGTTGACATTGTTGATAGAGTAGAAATTTCAACGCACATATTAGACATCTTGTCCAGAATAATCCTCACAATCTCCGCCCGTAAATCATTATTCATCGCCTCGGGCACATCATCCCTGTCTAACCTCATCACCACATAGTTTCTGATATCATCCGGGTAGGGACTGATTTGTATCGCAACTGCTTTGGTGAAATAACTTTGAACGGCTTCGCTGACATGCGGCCTTCCGGTGAGAAATATTCTCGTCCTAGGGGACTCCCGAATAATATCACTTAGCGACCCAAGCAGTGCGGGAAGATCCTTCGGCAGGCATTCATCTAGCGCATCGATACAAATGAAAACTTGCGGTAACAAAGCAATCGCGATTCTCAACATTCGTTTCAGATCCGGAAGTAGCGGCCTTCTGCCTTCCTGAAATGCCTTCCGTATATCATCCGGGATCTCCCTTCCTACCAGTCGTCTCAAAATCGCTCCCATCATGTTGATCGCTGTCTGTTCTTGCTGAGTGTTGTAATCGCAGTACAACCATGCAACTGCTATATCGCCCTTCCTTGCCTGATCGCAGAGGCTGTCGATTACCAGAGAACTAGTGTATGTGGCAATTAGTGGTCGCTTCTTTAAAAGAATCCCGCCACTTACCTCAGGTGTGTCTTTCCGACTCCGGGATCGCCGAAGCAAAACAATCCAGCCTTATCAGCTCCACCTTCACCCCCTCTCCACTCCTTAAACTCGCTTGTTTCCAAGAGCCAATTCCCCACCCCCTCACATCGGTCGGCGCGCACGGTATGATGTCTGTTTTCTGGCTCTAACGGAGAGAGCCAACGCATAATCTTTGCATCTTGATCGGAGTTATAAATGGTGTTGAAACTATTGTTTATGTTGCTACAGCCGGTATTGCCGTCACCGATTGTGAATGTGTGTGTAGTGTGGGACATAATGCTTGGTGTAAATTTTCTGTTGTGTATAGAAATGATAGAGAAACACGGAAGGTCGACGGGGGAGTTTACAAAACTTTCCCGCGAGTAGAGCTGAAGAATAGCGGAGTTATCTAGTTTATTTCGTGGCAACTACTATCCAATCGCTTTCACACCAAGGAAAGACGGCCACATTGGAGAATTTAATGAATTGCCGCAGCCTAACTCAGCCCCAGAGATTGCTGTGTGACGAGGCGCTGTGCGATGCGATGCATATGGCACACTCTGTCAGACAACCGCTTGACTGGTCTTTGTGATAGGAAACTCACCCCCCACGTTTCAGTAAGTGCGAATAAGAATCAAACAAGCAACCTAGTCAAGCACCCCATCCCAATATAACATTATGGGAGGAAGACAAGGCATTTTAGAGGAGAGATTCTGCCGACTCATCACGGTAGTGAACTCCAAGTAACTGCAAGAAGGTATTCTTTTGCACATTTTGTACCAATTTCTCCTTACCCCCAGAGGTAATATGTAGGTAGATAACCTCACTGATATTATTGGTTCCCGGAGAGCCCCCTTAGTTAAGTTAAGCACTCAGTAAGGGTAGATTGAATTTATTCAGTGAGTCTTTTTATCGTAGTTCACAACAACCACAATTTAGGATCCCAAACCTGACTATCCTACAGAATGAAAACACGCAGCCTAATGAGACAAAAAAAATAATTAACTATCTCCTCCACCGCTTTTGCCCTTCACCCCTGCAGGCTGAGTCTGCAGTGATATTGAAACACTTACAGTCCCCCTGCTTAGTGGAAGCAAGGATAGCACAGAGAAAAACGCGCTAGTCACCAGGGTGCGATCCCCCTCCCCCGGGCGCTAAACCAGCAACCATCACCTCTCCTAAACTTGTCCTTTTGCGCCCTTCTGCAACTCTTTCCGGACCCCTCAATGAACCTGATAGGCCTAAGGCTCTAACAGGGAGCATTGCTTTCACCACTGGAATACGGTACCCGAGTAAATTATTCTCAGGGATCATTATTGTGTACATCGCGATCATGCACATGACCTGTCTGCCGTACAGTATATTACAGGTTAATAGGGGTCAGGAAGGCCTGCACTATACTCGAGTACAAGTAGTCCTTGTACCGGCCTTGGTTGGATCGAACACACAAGAGATCCAACATCGTTGGAGAAGCCTATTCGAGAATGTTTGCACCACTCCCGCCATCGTTACCGATACATAACTTGAACATTAAGGACTCAGCCGCAGATAATAAAGTTGGGATGTCAGATAATCTCTTGTGATGATACATGGCCCCATTTAGTGACAGACACCTCCGATGCATTTATCGATGTTGTACCATACTCGAGGCGTCATTAGCAACCCGAAAACTATCCATGCTGCTCCTATATTATTCTTTACTCGAATATAGAGACAAAGGTTATTTTTTCCCAGGTTTTAATGATCGGAGGTGGCCTACATAAAGCCCCGGTTAAAAAGTGGGGTAATGGCGCTATATCGGTAAGAGAAAGTGAGAGTTGTTGTCTGAACCTTTCTTTTATCTACAGACCCGCCCGAGAGTCTCCTTCACAAGAATCGGTAGCATCAATATATATTAATCTAGACCACGCTACTTCCTAGGCCCTAATATCCTAAGCGGTCTGGCAGCGTTCAGGACATATCCGTACTTTATATCGCATGGAAGCAATAAATCTGAACTTCCATTACCGTAGGTGGAGCAGTAGTGAGGAAAAGTGCAGTTCACGCTCACGGCTTGGCACATTGCTCCTCAGCAACAAGATACCTTTTTCTAATAATGGGAGAAGACGAGAGTTAACTACACCGTGTGAACGTGTATTGCAATAATTTTCATACGAGACAGTCATTCTCTGAGAAAGCAAAAGTTGGTCGGTGGTTGTGGTTACCGAACCGCCAGTGTGAAATACACTTTTTCCCACTACTCGAGTACAGGGCACAGGGGGATCCTAAGTGAGAATACCCCATCGCCACGTCACCTCCCTGCCTGCCCTACTCGTAATATTTTCAAACGGACTAAATACAGTCGCACCTCGCTATCCCGGATGGCCATTTTTCGCGGATTTTATCCGGGACAACGAGATATCCGGAACACCGGGGGTATCATGAAAACACCAAGATATTCGAAGAATATTATTTAAAAATGAAAGAACTTTGATTCCCATTCTCTTAAAGCTTATCTCAATAAATACTCATATGCGGAATTGACACCAGTTGTCTTCCATCTTGTAGGTACGCAGGTGGCATGTTCTTCATCCTCCTCATCATCCGTGCTGCTTCCAATATAGAGAATTGATTCTGAGTCCCCCTCTCCTTTCCCATCGCGTTCCCCCCCCGAAGGGATTTTCCTTCTCTCCCTAGACCTCTCACCCATCTGACCGCACAGAACTGGCCTAATGCCAGCTGATAATTCATCTGGGTCCTCAGGTCCGGAAGGGCTGAGTTGTTGAGATGAAGAAGTAACCGGGCGAAAGAACTGGCTAATCGTTGTCTGTTGAGTGTGTCGTGTATTTCGATAGCTGTATTTCATTAGAATTAAACCTAAACAAATGTAGAAGAAAAAAAAATACCGGAGAAGAGCTGAATGAAGCTTCTGAGTGGAGGAAATTATTTCCTCTACAGACAGGCTATTGTGACCAAGAACAGGTAGCTGAGTAACCGGAAGAGCTTGAAGAAACCGCTGGAGCTCAAAGGTGTAGTGGGTAGCCGTTTCTGCTCCAATTAAGGGAAGTGTAGGAATATCGTCGCTGTCGCTTTCAGGTTCGCTCTGATCGAGATTTTCTTTGGAGCGAAGTAAGATCCCACCAGCAACTCCCTGGTAGACAAGAGCTCGAGCATCAGGAGGAGCCGAATCTGGAGGATGACTGAATCTATCTTCCTGGTCGTTGAGGAAATCTTCAAGGGTCTGAAGATGGTCAATTCCATGCTCTCTTAACATTCCTATAGCTTGCTGACTTTCCCTCTGTTGCTGATTGATAAACTCATCGACCGGGGATACAGTGTTGAGACTACTTCCAGTGCCGAGTCCAGTGCCGAGTCCAGTGCCAACTCCAGTAGGCCCAGTAATCCCCACTTTGCGCCAGCAGTGAACAATGGTATCCTGAGTGACTGATTCCCAAGATTCGGCGATAAGGTAGATCGCCTGTAAAATGTCTAGCTTTGAAGGCGCATTCCCATGAGCATTAAAGTGCTCAACCATAAATTGTGCGTAACGTCTCCGATAAGCTGCCTTGAATGAGGCTATAATTCCAGCATCCAAGGGCTGCAGAAAAGCGGTTGTATTAGGGGGTAAATACACAAGAGTGATATGAGTGAGAACTGGGGGAGGTGGTCCTTTATAGTCAATTGGAGGTGAGGTCGGAGGAGGATGCGTTGGACAGTTATCTGTAACCAGTGCTATATGCCGCCGAGCAATTCGCATTTCGTCGTTCAATCCTCGTAGAAACTCATACCAGAGTCCTGTTAATAGCCATGCCTTTTTATTGTGACGATAGATAACTGGAAGGTTGGCTGGATTAATACGATTTTGTCGAAAAGCGTGCGGTCTTTCTGCACGGCCAATAACCCAGAGCTTCCTCTTATCCGTTCCTGCTTCATTAATGATATGAAATGTAGTTATTCTAACCTTATCATCTTTCCCTCCTCTTAACTGTTTACCTTTATCTAAGCGCACATTGGAAGACTGTGGCTGCTTGTTAAATACAAGGCCACTTTCATCGCAATTATAGCGGTCTGTAGCAGAAAACCTTGCGAATTGCTGGACCAAATGCTGCCTCTGGGCTGGTAAAGCAGATTGATCAACATCCCCAGATTGCTCATGTGTCCGTAGTCTTCCAATATTGTGGCGATTCTTAAAGCACTGAAGCCAACCATTTGACATTTCAAATCCATCATATGGTTCATTCACATCAACCCTTTCCAGCTCTTCCCGGATAATCTTGGCTTGCACGCGAATAATATCATTGGTGACCGGAACTTTAGCATATTCTGCCGCATCGATCCACAGGGCCAGAAAGTGCTCTAGAAACGGGTAACTGCTTCCTCTTGCCTTTTGTTTTTTCCCTATTGTTCCTATTGACAAGAGATTCAAATATTTTAATTAGTATTACAATAAATCTACAGCGAAAGGTATTACTCTACCGGCCGGGGGTTCTTTTTTAATCTTCTCTCTCCATCCTTTCAGATGATCAGAAAGGCTAGAAATGGCTAATGGCTGGCCATCTGGACGTCGAGGGCAATCCTCAAGAAGTGCGAAGTCTGCCAGCTTCATTTGAGGATGCTGTGCCCGAAGGCAGCACAGCTCGTACTTTTGTAGGGCCGTCAATCCAGCTTTTCTTGTTGACTTTGTCGTAGGCATTATGAGAATTGACTGAACGCAACATAGAATAACTTCCAGTTCCTATTCAAAAACTAGATACTCTACCCCTCTTTCCTATATATATCTCAGAATCCTTCCGCTGCTACACTTTCTCAAGTCTACCTTCCCCGCCCTCCATCATCGTCATGTTCCTCCTCCTCCTACCTCTTCTGATTCTAAACCCCGCCTTCTTTCCCTTTCAGGCTTAGTTTATCTGACAGTTCAGCAGGAATCCGGCTCAGCAGATCAACTTTCTAGGAAGACCAGGGGGGTATGCACCAAGATATCATACGAATCCGAAACTTGCTTGCTTCCGGTTCAACGGGGTGAATTATCTGGCAGTCCG
>Ga0307509_10005735_pt1 | contig 17098 bp, 19 predicted proteins | sample 10_EM_MG_FD_202245 | JGI IMG/M metagenome (GOLD analysis project Ga0307509, IMG submission 202245) | Populus trichocarpa ectomycorrhiza microbial communities from riparian zone in the Pacific Northwest, United States - 10_EM | ecosystem: Host-associated > Plants > Roots > Unclassified | place... | reverse complement strand
CCATTTGACCCTGACAATTCTGTTATCTCACTTCGACTTCCGAATCGCAACACCATGAATTTACCTGACGGTGCTCCCACACATCAGTCCATTGGTTACGATCCATCTTCGTCGGCATGGAGTCTTGCTGACCACTTGTATATGCAGAATGGTCTCCATGATTGAACCAACAAAGGGGCCAGCTTTGTTATTGAACCTCTCACCATTGCAGACATATGCTGCAACCGATATCTGCAAGGCATAAGATAGACTTGTCACGATAATCGCACCAATGGCCATTATCCCCCCATAGTCATATCGTTATCGTTTGGTTCTGTCAGCATCCTACGGATACTATTAACGTGTGTGAGTGCGGGTATGCCTGATTTCTCAAACTACCTCATCCAACAACACTATTCACTTCTGCGACTTTCATCGCAAGAGCGTGGAGTATAGAATATGTTGCTTAACCACTGTCCGTGAAAACGTCCCGTTACTTAGTGACCACTTTCACAACTCTCGTCTTTAGTGCTCAGTAACCTTATGCAACGTCGACCGATTTGGCTCGAACTACTTCCATCAGCTCGCCAAAGGTCTTCTCTCTGCCACCCTTGCAGGGCGACCCGATTGGTCAGTGGGTTAGGCCGCACCATCGGATGGAAGTTGTGCCATCTTATCTTGGTCCGTTCAAAGGTAAAGGTATTGCGTAATAACCTTGCCAGTGATGAGAATCGAACACGTGACCTTCGGCAATAATGCCTTTGTCACTTCCGCATTTGCTACGAGAGGGGGTGTTGCCTTGTCTTTTTGAACTCAGAATCCTAAGGTAGGGTAACTATAGGTCTTTATTCACTAAGGGAGGGCTAAGCCTTCCGGTATGCCTAACATGTCAGGCCTGGCGAGCTTGTTCCTAGGGGTTGGTTGAGTCGGCCTTTACCTCCTTTTCTCCAGGCTCGCTTAGGCAGCCCTCCATGGTCGACAACCTCTCACTCGTCAATGGTCGGTCTTTAGTCTCGGTCAATCAATAAAGTAGTTGTCCCCGGTAGCACTGCTCTCTGGTATTGCACTGTCTCCTTTGTGCTCTGCAGGTACGGTCGGACCTTATGAAACATTGTGACCCCGCTTCTGTTGGCCTTCCTCACACTTCTTGTGTCGGTTAGCCCTCCGCCCTCTCCCTCTCCAACGTTTGGATCGGCTGGCACACTACTGCTCGTGGCTCGGCGCCCACCACCAGACCTCTGTTCCCTTCTGATGTCCTCAGACTAGGGGAGCAAGTTTAAACCTTCTTTCCGGGTCCTCTTTCCCGAAATAGCCGACCGTATCGTCCTCCGGCTGCCACGAGTCTTCCTTCATCTGGTGGCATTCTCTCGAACTCGGTTGCTCTTCCTGAGCCTCGGCTGGCTGAGCTATATGCCTCCCGGAGCTTTTCTCCCCTTGTTGTGTTCCCGAGACCCATCATTCAGGACTCACGATTCCCTCAGGAGCTGGGCCCGATGGGGTTTTACTACGGTTTAGCTTATAGGTGGTTTGACTTGGGGGAGTGGGTTTGTTTTCCTTTGTTGGTTGTGTCTACTGTCGGTTGGGAATGTTTTTCTTTTAGGCTAGGCTTTCGCGGGGGTTATTGGTTAGCTGTTTTCAGGCCCGCTTTCTCATCTCCTTCTAGTTTCTACCCATAGTACCGGGCGGGAGATTCTCTGTCGGGCAGGGTCAGAGGGTTTTAGCTTGGGGATGGCGGGATGGACTGTAGTTGAAGGTTTTGGACCACGTGGCCCGTGCTTGGTTGAAAGTCCGTTGTTCCTAAGACTGTAGGATTGAGCTCAGGTGTGCATTCGCCCCAATAGAAACAATTAATACTTGAGATTCAAAAAAAAAAAAGAAAAAAAAAACAAGGTCACAGTAGTTAGACACAAACCATCTCCTCTACACCTCCGGCAATTGAAATCTCAACACCAGAGAAATCATCGTCAGCCTCTTCACCCTCCCCTCTCCTCTCCCTTGATGGCTTCTGCCTACAGGAGTGATGCCATCCCTACTCCTCTCTCACCTGGGGCCCTCCCTCCTCTCTCCACGGGGTTCTTGTTCTCATTCGTTGTTGACTCCCGCTCATGAAGTTCGGTTCTCCCCCTTACCCCGCACTTCCTTTATACCTCGCTTATGTTTTGCATGGTCGGCATTCCGTTCCCTTCGTTCACAGTTGGCGCTGAGCTTTCCAAGCCCTTTGCGAAGTATCTTTCTGTCCCGGTTACCTGGCCCTGTCGGGAACACTTCGGTTAGTAACTTCACGACCTCGTCTTCATTTCGCATTTGGAAAAGCATCGGCCACAGTCACTCTAGTCGATCGTCTCAAGTGTTTGGACTAGTTCTTCCTTCATCCCCTCCCTGGTTTTCGTCCTGCTTCTCAGTGACAGCTACACCATACCCTCCCAGCTGGCACCTTACTGCCCTCTCCTTTGGCTGGCACTCTACTGCCCTATCCGCTCCTGGCTGGCACCCTAATGCTACCCCCTCTGAGGGGTCAACCTTCGGTCGCTATACAAAAACACGCCTCGGTTATGCCCGTCCTCTTGGCCGTCGCTAATGCCGTTGGGCACTCCCACCGGGGACCCCTCTTTGATGTTCTCTCCACCCTCTGTTCTCAACCTGCCCTGGGGCATCACTCTGTTCCCCGCCACCGCTTCGTTGAGCAGGCCCATACATTCTCTTCCTAAGCTTTGGCTGATTCGCGTCAATTATCAGTCGTATATCTCTTTTGTCAGAGGTCCATACTTTCTTTTGTTCTTATACTTTCAGTTCTAGATGTCACTAAGGGTTCTCCTCTCCTTCCTGCTTGCTTCTTTCCTTCCTACTTACTTCGTATGTACGTGTATGTTTGTAGGTTTTGGTTGGGCGATAGGCGAGATGTGTGGTTGGTCTCATACCAGAGGGACTTGGGGGTTTGGATGTTTCCTGGAGTGAGGAGAAATAGGGTTTTTGTTAGCCATAGCGATAAGCTACATGCTCTCTTTGTACCTTAACTCAACAAACGCATATGATTAAAATAAAATAAAAATAATATAAAAATCACAGGAGTTAGAGCTCTTCATGCAATCATCTAAGTACTTTTCTACAATATACTCTTTACCTTTACCTCTCGCTTGTATTCAAGCAACCTAAGCTCTTAGAGTCAGAGCAACCACGACCTTATTGAAACAAGGACAGCCTTACATCTCTCTCACGTAAGAAGAGATTAAGATACGAAGACTATAAGATTGTCTAAGAAGGCAAGAAGAGATTATAAGATAATCTCGGAAAGAAGAATACTCTCACATCCTTGAATGAACTAGAACTATATGATAGTTCGAGAACCTCACGCAAGCGATTTGTTACTTGTTGCATAAATAACCACCACCAGGTAGGATTGTTACAGCCACTATGAAGTACAAGATAGAAGTTTTACCGAACTGCGTTAAGCAGTAGATCACTAACTCCTTCTGCTCTGTGAATATCAACATTCTGTCTGCTGAGACTTGCATAATGCCAGTGGACCAATACCTCAAACAGATACTCAACATGGCTGCCATCCGATGGTCAACTATGTTACCTGATGACAACCTTGCAACAGCCCTTTTTCCACCAGGCTTTCCTCTACTCAATAGCTTCCACCTCCCCTTCAATATAAGGACTGCTTTCTCCAAGACTGGGGGCATGAAACCAAAGACATGAGACTCGACCTTCTGCACATTAGTTCAAAGGATCTCCCTATAGATGATGTGGCTAGCAGTGCAAGACTACTTTTTCTGAAGTGGCCAGTTCCCTGAAAATCAAAAATATGGTTGCCACTTGGCCTCGATGAGTGCAAATACTATGAACATACTCTGAAACAGATTTGTGAGCATATCTACCGAAAATGGAAACTTCTCAACTATCCTGAATACTATGCCTATAGACCTGCGTTTAGAACATGTTAGTGTTTCATGATAGTGAATAAATTCACAGCTTCTTATTTACACCAGATAAGGGCTGACAAGAGCTACTTGAAGGCATACAAGGGCTGGAGAAATCCCGAAGAGAGTGTGCTATGTCCTAGATGTCAGAACAAACCTGAAACCTGTGTACATATTATAGCCAACTGCATGGCCCTTGCTAGTGCCAGGATTGGGCAGCCAGAGGAGATATTTGATATCTCACTTGAGTCCATGATTTGGGCCGAGAATAACAAGGGATGAGATTTGATGAAATGTTTGATTTCTTTTATTTCATTGAATAAGTTGAATTTTCTAAGTAATATGGATGTTTTTCCTTTTACGAGAGCGTTACAGATATAGTCCTAATTGAGTGGAGGACAATATTCAAGGACCCCTGAATACAGGGAATTTTCACATTGATTTCATACCATCTTGTATTTTTGTTTTTGTTTATAATATTATTTCTTTTGTTGTGTTTTGTTTTTGGTTTTTATTTGCCATGGGATTTTTCCCAAATCCAGTGGTTGGACCCTGGGGAATGCTAGTCATGTAACCTAAAATCATAGATAGGATTTAACAAAAAAAAAAAAACCTCTTAGATGAGTGTACTAGCGCCTGACAGCCCAAACAGACACTGCAATATATCAGCAAGGGAAACGCCCCTCCTGAGGTAGCATGCAAAATGCTCATTTTTTCTCTTTGTTTTTCAACTGTCTCGAGGGTTGGGGTCCAGATAGATTGGAGAGTTGGAATAGCGAATTATTTCTATAGGCAGGGAGTTGGTGGGAGGTACTGTACGTGTACTGTATGGTGCGTGGATCACAGCGCTCCAGCTTCTACTATCTCTGGTCTGACCTGTTTCGGGCCATCAGACACTTTGCTCGGGTATGGAGGTAAGTGATGAGACGGACAGGGGGGTGAGGATGTCAGAGCTTCTTACCCTTCCTGGCATTACTCCTGCCATATTAAATCATTTTTCACCTGTACAGGATCGAACGCCCGGACTCAAAAACCCCTGTCCGTCTCATCATTTATCCCCTGACCCGAGTAAGCCGGGGGCTGGGATGTTTTCGCTCTGCACTTCAACTGTAGGAGTCCTATAATACCGTGGTAACTCTTGCAATTCGCCATCTCTAGCAGGCCTCTGATCTCCGGGTATAGAGATGAAAGCTCTTGAGAGGAGAAAACCTGTTCTATACCGGAGGATCTCGGGCCCTCCCTACAGAAACTAGCAATCTTTTTTTATCCCAGAATAAAATATAATGTTCCACTCACGGCAAACCAAATAATACTTCAACTCAGTGAGAAAACACCCTCAGAAAAAAAACTTAAAAACCCCCCCCCAAAAAAAAACCTAGTATTTTTCTTTAAAATACATCAGAAAATACTACCAAATTTTAGAATTTTCTCTAACAGCAAAAGAGCATTGTGCAGATGGCATGTATCACTTGAAAATCACCCTTTTAGGAAGATTACAAGCTAGGTAGACTGCCAAGCTGTGCCGAGACACTCCTTATTACCTTGTTTGGCACCTTGGTGAATTAGTTGGTGAGACATCACACTTTGGCTGGGATAAAAAAACGTTGCTGGTATTCTGTTAGGGAGGGCCCTGAGATCCGCTGGTATGGAATAGGTTTTCCCCTCTTGAGAGGGGTTAGTGCTTTCCTCTCGCGGTGTAAGCTCAACCTTCGGCATGTGTTGGATCTCATCAGCCGGCGTACGCAATTCTGTCAACTAAAACCCATCCTGCACTAACAGAGATATCGAATCGCGATAGTTTTTATGGTGTGTCATCACGCGCACCGACACTTTGAGGCCATGCTCAACTCCCCTTCACGACCGATTTTCGATATCCGATCACCTTCTTCTGTCTCTAATCCCAATCCCAACGGTCCCATTTCGCCAATAACACTGACACCCTAATATTCCATCCGTAACACCACCACGTAGTACGGACTTCGCCCCGTAACACAAGGTAAGGGCAATTGCCCCTCCTCTCTCGTTAGTCATACAACTGCACTTGCTTCCAAACAACCAATAATACAGGATTCAGCTTGCCTGGAATGGAAGCAATATGTTATTACACTTTTGTTTGATTGGATGGTTGCCGTGCGGTCCCTTTTTGGTGGGTTATATAAATAGACCGCCGCGCCAAGTATTTTGAATTGATGCTTCCTTGCGAATGATGCTGCATTTCCACGTACCGTGATTGGCTTGGGAGAGGGGCTTATCGATATGAACCTGATAATCGGGCGGGCATTGTGATAGGGCTTTGGCATAGCCGGTTTGATTCGTTGATTCGGCGGTGCTTTTGTTTTGGCGGGGGAGTTACTATTGATGGATTGATTGAATGTGGTCCCTCGGCCTGGGGGTGCTGTGCTTTAGGCCAAAAGAATACCAAGCTTTCTCTCATGCACGGGACGTGAGTAGAGCGGTGCTTTTTAAGGAGTTATACTTGGGCGTTTGTCTCGCACGATCGATTGGGATTGAATACCCGGGGATGTGGTTGGTGGTAGCCTGGCGAAGCTGGGGTGACATGTCTTGTGGACGGTAATGGTAACGTTCTTTATACTATAATAGAAGTGGTGGAGTTGGGGACGGGGCTATGATGTGATACTTGTATATTACCGCTCTTTCTAGCTGGACGGTCATTCTTGGTATTGGATGGTAGAGGTTAGACGAAGGCGGACCGCAAGGCGGTGTTTTCATGAGGCGGGGGGGGGGTTGTGGGATGAGGTGAGTTTGGTTGATTGCCCACTGGATCGTGTCTTTGTGTGCGCGTGGTGAGTGTCTTGTGAGCATTGGGGGTGGAGGTCACGGGGATTGATATCTGGATTGATTGACTCATGGAGTTGCGGATGGATTTGATTGACTATCCTGCATCGTGGTATTGTTATGGGATACCTTGGGACAGAAATAGTTGACAAGCAGGTGTTGGATTGAAATTCTGAGCATCATAGGGGTCCCTACCATCGATAAGATACTATCCTATCATGTCGAGATCTGAAGGAACGGTTGGCAGGTTGATATAGTCCTGAACAACGTCCGGATTATGGTGACCTCGAGTAGCATGGACGCCCGGCAACTGAAACAGCGGAATCTCCTCAGACTGGCTCAAATCTCTACCAAGCTCAACTCGATCCCCGGGGGTCCGGTCACAAGAGCAACTCCCAAACTCAGCTTCTGATATATATAATCACTCCTCTCCGAAGCCCCTAAGCTGTGAATCGAAGAACTACACCTAGGGCTGAGACTGCAGTCCATTAAAGAAAGTCATCCCGGGTTCTTCCCAGCTGCCTTCATCTTCTTAATACCCTTTGTTTGATACGTGGACCTGTGTGCATCTCTTTGCAGAAGTAGTTTGTATCCACTTGAATGATGCGGGGATTGAACTTCGAAGCACTGAGACAGACTTTAGGATTTCTATTGTTGGAGTGTACGTGGCTGTGTAAAATTGTAAAGTATATTTTGTGCCAACAACTTTCCCATTGAGCCCTTTGGTCTTAAGTACCTTTTTAAACAAAGTTCCCATTAAACCATAGGTGAGCCTGCTGCAGGTAATGGGTGGTCCGAATGTTGGTGTCAATGAACTCAGGTGTTTGGTTTAATCAGTATGGTGTCCACAGAGGAAATAGAAAAATAATCGGCTTTCAACTTTCTAATATTCTGGTTACACACATAGTATCGAAGCTTCTAGATATTCATACTCAAGCCACCTCCATTCCTCGTGCGGTTTTCCCCGGGCTTCTGGGTCTGAGCCCTGTTGAGAGAAGAGCGGCTCTAAAAGCCACTCCCACCACGGGGCCCGTCTCCTGGTAGATCAGTAGGCCCTTTTGGCGTTTGGATATGTCACCGCTGGAGCTTGGAGCTTGAATGACTCGTTGAGGAATGGAAGATTCTAGTGATCGAACCCACAAAAAGGATTAATATCCCTGTCTGGAGTGTAGGAACGGGGCACTGCTTTTTATAGGCTAGAATGATTTCCTGCTGGCCTAGCAATTGGAGCGTTGTATGGAAGGAGGGGCTGTTGAGGGCGGGCTTCACAACAGATCCGTTGGTTCCCTCATTTTCTAATAATACTGTGCATTCCAGTCCCCTGTACGGCGGTTACTAGATGGTGAATTACCGGTGCCCCATAATACAAAACTGATGGTCGACATATCTTATAGAAAGGTCTGATGTTGGGTGGCTATCTGCTAAAGAGATCACAAGCTACGCTTAGGTTGGAACCATTCTGAAACGAGTGATCGATAATGATTGGCATTTTAAGATTATAGTGTATCCAGCCATGGAAGGCATCACCACCCTTGCATGCTTCGTGAGCGATATGTTCGGAGTTCCTTGCGCGTCTCTTACTTGTGCACCGTACAGCGAATGACATCTGATTATCTAGTGGTGCAATTAGATGCTGGGGTGCCAGGTCAGTGCTGGGGGGGGGGGTTTATTAAAAACTGAAAAACGATTTCTGCTGATACCTACAATTCTCTATAGAGGCAAGGGTTGTGTTTTCTGGTCCTTGGGGACCCCGCCCCCGAGCACAGTATCTCGGAGATCTTTCGCTGGGCACTTGTGCCTCGCTTTGCTGGGGGGAAAGAGGGAGTGTTACTGGGGAGTAGATAGGGAGAGCGTAACTTGCGGGAACGGTCTTGGCAGGGCCTCCTGGTTCTTTTGGGTAGTTATGATTGTGCTCCCCCATAGGCAGTAGTCTACCTTTTCACTTCCCCAACCCCCATTTCATAGCGTTTTCGCTGGTTACTGCTAGTGATGTCATCCAGGCTTTGAGCAATATATACTTAGGCCGACTTCCGACGCCTTGGGCAACTCTCAGAATTATATCACATAATGTAGTGGCTGGAGCAGATCCGAGGCCACGAAGGAGGACTTTGTGTAGTAGATGCTTGGCCCTCGGATAACGGAATGACCGTATTCCCCGTCCGCCCTGGGGGAACCCCCAGGATGCACCGTAGGGCTGGCAACGTCTAGGTTTTTTCTGATGGTACCGCTATCCTTCCCCCCTCAATGCCAATACAGTATCATACTCACCCTCTCACAGGCTCTCGGTTTGTTCTTGCTATTTCTATTTCTACAAGGGGGCCCGAGAATCTCCAGAGGGGTTACAAGGCAGAGGATTCACACTGCTCATGTCAATTCCCCGAAACGGTATTGTGGACATGAGCCGCGGCGTGGCGATGTCTGTATTTAATTTACTGTATCACAATTTTCCGTATTTCGTTCTACTCCGGAGTGTATTCTGAGCGCAAAGACCCTCATCCCACTCATCTCCGAGTGACGCACTATGATCTAGTCAGAATTTGGCAACCCTAGGTCCTCTAGTGTAAACCATAAAGTTTGTTCTCAGCCCTAAATCCTGAACTATGGTTTGGTTTCTGAACCCTATTCCGTAAGCATAGAAAGCACTAGCACCATCGGTCCTCCTGTCTATTTAATGGAGCCTTCCTCCACTTTTTCTCTCTTCCCATTAACAACCATCTTCCTTCACAACCGCAACCATAGGCACAAAGCACAATTCTCTGCGTGCTTCCTCATCCTTTGCTCGGACATCTTACTAATATCTTCAAGAGTGCAGACCCATAAACCAAGGGCCTGTTTGGCAAAAATGGGACCGTTCCGTTGGGAGTCCGTTTCTGCTGTGAAAATAACCTTCTCTCCGCTTTAAAACGGAAGGAAGAAGGTCATTTTGTACCGGGGAACGGAACGGAACCGTTGTATTCAAACAGGCCCTAACGCGAGAGTTGCTAGCTAGTGCGTGCGTGCGCACATCGTCCCGTCTCTCCTGACAATAATTGCTGACCTGATTGATATTAGAGCAGATAACTCTATTTTGGATAGATGGGTAATTAATGTAGGACTACGGATTGGCAATCTGGGATCCTAGCGCTAAATCATCAATTTAATTTTAACCTCAAGGAAGCCTCGAACACTGTCGATACCACCAGTTTTACTCCTGGTATTGAGATCTGCGTTGGAGAATTGCCCTTTTCTACCAGTGGCAACCGAGGCCGAGATGAGCGACTATTTTGTAGCTTAGGTCAATGATATGCTTATAACTGTCGGTGACAGTCTGGTAGAAACAGAACACCGGAGATCTATTTTTCTCCGAAAGTTTCAAGAGCAATTGGCTCTTAAAGAGGTGGGCGGGGATATATTGCTCTAATAGCCTCACCCTCCATAGCGTTTTGAGAAGTCTGGCACTCTACCGAGGCAGTGGGAGAATGCAAAGAGAACTATAGACTCTAGTCCAAGGTATCTTTAGCATGTGTCGCAAAATACAGCGCAAGAGCGTCTGCCCTTTCGGAGAGATTGCTATCTGAGGCAGTGATTGCAGGTCTCAACAGTCCTCACTAATTACATCTAGGTCTTGGTATTCACCTGGAGGGGTCTGGCAGCTTCTCTAACCCGAGAAATTCGCAGTCCCTTTCTCTCTATTCTGGGTAGTGATCTAGATTGACACCAAGATACCTGTCCGTCCTGGACCTCCTTTCAGGCACCGCTGTTCATCCTGCATGGACCTAAAGATGGACATACTGGACGCTTGGTTTCACTGAAGAGAACAGGGCCGGACAGGATAGTAGGCACTCTCGCATATGCGGACTTCACTTGCAGCGAGGCTCTACATAATGAGCCTTCCCAATCATTGTGACTATGGGGATGGAAGAAGGGAGGAGGCAATTGTCTGGGAACGGGACTAACCGTAGGTTGATGGGGTGGGCAGTGCAGCATACGGGCGGATAGCGGGGATAACAAGTGACAAGAGGAGATGGTACTGGGCTGGAGGGTGGGAGGTATCAGCTTGTATATGACACGGGGCTGTAGTCATCGCCCATGAAAGGCCTGTGTGCCCTTCAGTCTTTTTTGCCTGCCCTCGCACATGACAGAGAACGAACTGCCACTGGTAGTCCGCGCCTGAAGACGGCGAACCGAGCCGTTCTGAACACTAACACTAACTTTTATTCTAGCAGCTCAGGGCTATTTGATTACGTTTTAGGGAATATCACCCTTTGGTATAAAAAGGAGTGGCCTGGGGTTTTTCTCGTAGGCCATTGCAAACTGCCCTCCCGGGCTACACGGTGGAGAAACTATGAAAGCACTGCCCCGGCTTCCTTTTCCTTGTTTTTGCCGCCTTGTTTTAAGGATCGTGTTTCTGCGTTTGGCTTCTGGGGTTCGATTAATCTCGGATGGAGAAGCCTTGTACTTCCTCACCAAGTTTAATTTCCATTGCTTGGGTTGGGTTGTAGATCGGCTAGATATATAAAACAGCTTAGGTTTCCAACAGAATTAGAAAAAATTTAATAAGATGTGGGCATTCGCTCTATATTTTCTGGTCGTATTTTCGCAGCCTCGAGCTTCCCAGGAGTCAGCTGGATAGCATTCCCTCGAGTGAGGGTTTGGCGCGCGTCCAAGTTATCCGATCCCGATAACCAGTAGGAGAACCATACCCTCTAAGTCCTTCAGTAAATCCGTAGATCACAAACTCAGTACCTCACCCTCGAGGAGAATTTAAGCATGCGAGTGATATTACATGAAGATGGTTCGTTTATCCCCACCTTGCTGTGGTCCCTTTCGATTATGGTACAAATGATCCTTTTTACATATAAAGCTAACGAAGCCTTTGGCACTCCTTGCGTACACCCCCCCTTCACCGCATCTATCTAGTTCTACACCCATTAGCCTCCATCCCACACCAATTGAGGAAGAGAGCGAGAGAAAGAAAACTCACCTAGCCTTCTTACTCACGCTCCCTTCTTCATCACACTCTCTTCCCTCCCCTTCCACCACCTGGGCCTCCCCCTTAACTGCAGAAGTCTCTTCAAGCAGAGCCTCGACCCCCCGCCCCCTGGTCAATGGCCCCCAGTTCGCTGTCGGATTCATCTGATACCTTGGGACCCCCTTCACTTTATCCTTGTCTTTACCAAGCCCCTCATCAAACACAACCTCGAGCGAAGTCAACCTCTCGATCTCTCCCTTCTCCTTCTCCGCCTTCCCCTTCTCCCTGACCGACGCCTCCCCATTCTCTTTCATTCCAAATCGTAAAATCTTATAACCAGCCATCATCTCGCTCACCTTCCCCTCACCGGCCGGTTTCCGACGAACCCACCGGCGCATGACCTCCCAGATGATGTTCCAGGGAGCATCGGTCTTGACGGAGGTGGGCTTGCAGTGGCTCCGCACAACGGTGTATCCGAGACGCATTAGCGCGCCGCGGAAGGCGGCCATGGGCGGGGCCTCGCAGTGCAGGGTTCGCGCGAGGCGGTTGGTCACAAAGAAGAAAGGGGAGTCGGGGAGTGTGGATTCTTGCAGGGCGGTTTGGAGCATGCCAGTTACCCGTGGGAGGGTTTGGTAGATTTCGGGCGGCTGGGCGGGAAGGGTTGTGAGGAGGTGGGTAACGAAGGCTGGAGAGTGCAGGGGGCCGGACCACATTGGGCCGCCAAGCTGTGGTGAATTAGTCGGGGCTATTGGGAGGGAGAGGAAGGGAGGGGGTAATATACGTGCATGGGAAATCCACAGTCAGGACACTCGGAACTTGTGGTCGGAGCCATCGCTAGTCCGAATTTCAAGTAGGTTCCGTCCCCGTTCTTGTTCTTCTCCTCCTTGCGCTTGCCCAACGATTGTGTCCTCCAAGACCCGCACCCCGAATCACAGTTATATACCATCATACTTGTACTCGCTAGCTTTTTAACCTCCTGCGGGCTCCTACGTACCCGCACAAACACTCTAGCATAGAAGTCTATGCTGAGACTCAACAACGGCTCGATAGAGCACCCGTACCTCGCCGCTGCAGTCGCCGTTGCATATAATATAAGCCGGAGACCAGACTCGTGGCTCCACTCCCCCTTAATCGGCATCCCGCCGTACAGCGAAAAGCACTTCTCGCTGTAGCCCATTGAAGCCCACACTCCGGCGTCTGTGCAAGTGATGCAAAGCAGCCCCCCATCATTCACCGCTTGAACTGCTGCGTCGAGAAAGGGGACTGCAGTGCCGAAGGGATCGAGGTCTATGACGTCATATTTACCAAACCGATGATCCCGTGGCCTGCTGTTGGCATATTCTTCTTCGGTTCGTGGTTTCGGTGGCGAGAGGACGGAGTACATATGGTGAGTTGCGTTTGCGGTTTCAACATGGATTTTGGACATAGCAGCATCGGGGGTGAGCGCTGGGTCGATAGTTTTTGGGGCGTGGATTTTGTTATACTGGATGTTGCGGCGTATGGATTGGCTGGCGGAAGGGTCTAGGTCATTTGAGGTTGCGCTGGTAATGAAGGGGATTTCAAGAGCGTAGCGGAGTGCTCGGAGGCCGGTCGCTGAGAGCGCATCTAGGATTGTAAACTTTGGTGGTATGCTCGCTTTCATTGGTCTCTCCTGTACCGGATCTCTCACCTCCTTCTTTTGCCCCCCCTCTGTCTCAGGGACTACTTCTATCTCCCTGGCACTTTCCTGTGTCCTGTCCCCCCAACCAGCTACAGCTTTCCTCTCTTTCCCCCTCTCATCTTCACCCCCCCTCTTCTTCCCCGCTTTCTTCTCTTTCTTCTCCTTCAAATAGACCTCTCCAAAGGCCCGGATCGCCAAAACACTCAAATCTCGATTAAATTGCTGAATTGGATTGTAGAATACCTGCCCCTCCGCCTTGACATCATTCCCACTCTTATCCTTCTTCGCGACAGTCTTCGGAAACAAAACCGTTGCCAGGCCCTCCCTTACTGCAGTGCACTCTACGCCATCTTCTAGCGTTGCCAGGAATGCGTACGCGGGGACTGGGTTCGGGGCGATGGGTTGTTGGCTGGAAGTTCGTGCCCTTTTACCCATTATTGTGGTTGTCGGAGGTGCGGCTGTTTGGGTATGGTGGGGGGAGCGGTGGTGCGATAGCTCCCGGCTGTGTGGGGTGGAATTGAGCTGCGTAGAGTGCGTAAAAAGCGCCCGTAAGTAGATTTTGGCAAATTTTATTGGAGTCAGGGCATGTAAATGGAGAGGATGGGAATGTAGATGAAGTATGCTTTCCCGGAGGAGAGCAAGAGTCATTCGATATTGGTGGTTGCGTGCAATTTTGGAAAAAGAAAAAGCAAGTCAAGAAGGCAGGGTTGAACCGTGGTACGTAGGGTTAGGACTGAGATCTCGCGTTTATCGGACAAGCGGGCGGGAATAGCGCCTGCATCATATTATCATATGATACCTTAACAAAATTAACCGTACACCCAGCACCCATTTCATTGAATAAGTTAAATTTTCCGAGTAATATCCCTTCGTACGTTTTCAAGCACGACGCTATCTGTAGACCATACCTCAATACAGATTAGCAAGCGCCCAGAATGCTTGGCCTGGGTTAGGGAACTTCGTACCACACCCAGGTGACATGTGTTGGATGTAGCCGAAGTGCCATGGTTCACGAACTTTGGGATTTGAATATTAAGGTAAGTTCAAGGTATCTTTTGGCCAGAGTATTGCTAATGAATTATTATTTCTAATGTACAGCTCGATCTACTTCAAGCAAGTGAGAGCGAATATATTTTTTCCGATCGGATTTATCACCCGTATTCCAGCTTATACAATTTGGAGAGGCACTGGTTTCAGAAAGCCAACCACTGACATTGTCGAATCGGCCAATTTGCTTGCCTTGATGCCTGTTATTTGGCTCTAGTCGAGAGAACAAGTGGATACCGTGTCTCTGTGTATGCTTGTGGGATTGGTATATATTGCGGTAATTGGGGAGTTTTCATGGGAATTTGGCTACTACTACGGCGACTTGGTCTGCCTAACTACTCCCTCTCTCCCGCCAATGTAAGTATGTACTCTATATATTCAAAGTTTGAACTGAGCAATATACTAAGAATAGATAGCAAAGGAGAGATGAAGTATAACCCTGGCTAAACACTGCTCCGTTCTGCCCCCCAGAATGTGCATGAGAGTTTAGTGAAAATACTTCTCGGACGAGACGACATCAACCCCGACAAACTAGAAAACAACGGTCAAACACTACTTGGGTGGGCTGCTCACAATAAGCAGGCGGGAGTGGTGAAAATACTACTCGAGTCATGGATACTGGCAAGAACCTTTTTGGTACTTGGGATCCAGTAGGTGCACGTGCGCCACGGTTAAACCTGGACGACTCTGAAGAGGAAGTTGAATTGGAGGGAGATAGTGTAGCTTTTGAGTGCCATGAGGGAGAGGAAGGTTATGGTGAAGACAACAAGGAAGAAAATGCTGGGGGTTCGGTGGGGGTTGCTATACCACGATTACACCAGTATGGGAATATTTGTCTTCCAGAAGTTCTCCAATTCGAGCTATTTGAGCATTTAGCACTGCGACACAACAGAATAATCTACCTGCCTGAGGACCTACAGAACAAATGCAATAGAATTAATGGGTCTGGTGGACAAAATTTCCATCTAGCAGGAGGTGGACTGTCCGATGATAATCTTCTTTCACCATTAGCCTTTTTTAAACTTTTCTTTACAGATGAAGAGTTTGAAATCCTTGCTGAAAACACGAATGCGTATGCGAGACAAAAAGAGGCAGGGAGGCAGGGAAGACCTTGGCGGGCAACCTCTGGTGCTGAATTGAAGATTTTCTTTGGCTTGATAATTTATATGGAAGTTTATCGTAGTACCGGTATTTCATCATACTAGAGGAGAAATCATGAGCTTCCAGCTCATGATATTATTAGGTATATGACTCTTGTACAACCACCGGGTGGAAGGTCTTGGCACCCCCCGCGCTTCGAAGATAGGACATTAAGGAAAAAAATAGTGAATACAACACCAAAAAAAATAATAGAATTTCAACAGATATATAAAAGTAAAGCAGGGAAGCCAGTGATTCCATCACCACTTAGTATGTCCTACATGTGCCCGTAAAACCTCCTTAATCCGTTGTGGTATTGAGTCTACCCAACTATCAAGCACCGTCTGTGGAATATGCTCCCATTCTTCCTGGGCTGCCCGCATGAGCTCCTCCTCAGTTTCTGGGTGAGAATGCCTTTTCCTGAATCGTTTCCCAAGTCTTTGTTTGAGCATACGCCAAACGTTCTCGATGGGATTCAAATCAGGTGAAGAGGATGGCCATGATAAAATCTGGATCTCACTCTTCTCAAGAAATCCCTTGATTTTCGTTGCCCGGTGTGGTCCAGCACCATCCTGCATGAAGTACAGCCCGCGAGTGTCTCCCTGAAGCTTCTTCCAATATGGAATAAGGTGTGGTACCAAAACTTCATCCCGATACTGAGTAGCATTCAGTCCACCACAATCATTCTTTCTTTCATACTCTTCAGGAGTACGCCGGCGAAGAAATATGAGAGGAGTTCTACTCCCATAGGTGTAAGCAGCCCAGAAGCTTACACCAAACCGGCCAGAGTGAAATGTTGGGATAATATACCGCGGCCACAATGCTGTTCCCTGACAGCGCCGTAGATGCAATGGTCCTGACTTTAGACCGACCTCAATTCGTACCTCATCACACCAGATGATATTCCTCCAATCCCCTTCTGCCCACTCTTTCTTCTTTAGGCACCATTGCCTCCGCATTTTCATAGCATCCTTGCTCAGCCAAAACTTCTTCTTCACTCGGAAAACTCCAAACTTTAACTCCTTTAATGTGTTCTTCACAGCATTTTCTCCAGAGTCTAAAGTAGCCTCTCGTGCTAGATCTTGGATTGTAGCTGTAGGGTCTTTTAGAACAGCACGTCCTAATCGTCTCAGAGCACGGTCATCCAATTTGCTCATGCGGCCCGGTTTCAGGAGGTCAAGGTAGGTACCATGCCTGAGGAAGTGATTGACGATATTTCGGATTGTGCTTTTCTTTTTGCCCATTTCGCGGACAATCTCTACCCACGACTTTTGCAGTAACCGTAAACTAATAATACGGAACCTCTGGTCTGGACTGAGATACCTTTTAGGAATGCGCGGCGGTGGCATAGTGAGTTATGAGGTGTGGTGTTGTTGTGATTACCGTCGTTCGGGTAGAGATTTTGGTTGGGGTGCCAAGACCTTCCACCCGGTGGTTGTACAGTTTGAACAACTGAAAAGATACTTCCATGTTGCTGTAACAAACCAGCCTCCCATGAAGGTGTTCATAACGGGAAACGACTATCTTACTATCATAGGCTATCGACATAGCCTACGTAGTTTGCTTCGTCTATCGTTATAGACTAACATCGTGGGTTCGTAG
>Ga0307509_10005734_pt1 | contig 17098 bp, 15 predicted proteins | sample 10_EM_MG_FD_202245 | JGI IMG/M metagenome (GOLD analysis project Ga0307509, IMG submission 202245) | Populus trichocarpa ectomycorrhiza microbial communities from riparian zone in the Pacific Northwest, United States - 10_EM | ecosystem: Host-associated > Plants > Roots > Unclassified | place... | reverse complement strand
GAGAAATTAGTGAATATATTGAGAAAGGAATTATTAACTAATAATATTAAAGAGGTAGGTATATAGCATTGGTCGAGATTATATACCAAAGCTTGATCAAAGACAGAGGTCAAACCCAAGGTTTGACCTTGTTCCTTGATCAACGCAGTTCGCGATATTTTCTGTCGCGATTTATCGATCACAAACCACAACGCGGGCTCTGGAGATTCTAAGTGAGTCAGCACTTGTGTATCCCCATGATAGTTTTTTTTAATTGCAAATTTGACATTTTTAAAAAACGGTCTGGACGGGTGTTACCAGCTGTCTTCGTAGTAATTTGTACAAGATCTGGTCAAACCTCGGGTTTGACTTTACGACAAGGAAGGTAGAATTTGTATCGGGAAACTGGTCGGGTACGTATTGATTATGTGGAAATCTATACGGGAAGCTTAAAAGTGACGTAATGCTGACAAAGTTAATAGTGATAAGGGATAAAAGCATCAGGGCTATATTAAGAAGGCAGAGAAGAGTGTGAAGCGCGGGGCGGAGTGCGTCCTACTTATACCTTTGATGATATGTATACTGATGTCATGATTTTTAAATAGGTCTCAACAAACATTTCTGTTGAACTACGTAGATAAGATTAGCATTTTCACCGTAAGGATTGGTAATTCCATTCAATCTATGGTGGAAATCAGGGTAAGAATTCTAGCATGGTAACACGAATGGTGTTCCCATTACCACAACAAAACACATCCAGGAAAAATCATTTATGTAGAAAACAGAAAATATTTATATAGTTAAGATCAGCTTAAAGTTACCAACCTAATAAAAGAACTCTCATTTGAATTAATTGAGAATTGAAGAAGTTGTTGTGGTTTAAAGAAAGTGCCACCTCCTTACTATTGTGGCTGAGATGATGTGTATATCTAGTACTTTTTATGGTGAAAAACTTGAATTTGTATGAGAATTTATCAGACATAGGGTACATCTCAGCATGATACAATACATAAGATAGTAGTAGACAAAAGAAAATCAATTCTTTCTTGGAAAAAGGTTTTAAGAAGAGAAAGATAAAAAAAGAAGAATTACTGTCCATGAGAAACTGTTAGTAGAGAGAGAAAAAAATGTAAAAATGTAAAAAGAATTTTAAAAGAATTAATAAAAAAAAATCTGGCAGAACTATTGGATGTAAAGGGGTAGTACTATTAGAAACTACATGGTAGTACAATTTGAAATAGAGAAGGAGTTTTGAAAGTAAAAGAGAATAGAAATAACAGGAAATATTGGATGACTTATAGACAAAGAAAGAGAAAAGGTAAGTAGTACAACAAGGGTAAAACAGGAGATCAGGGGCTGAAGAAAGAAAGAAAGATCCACATAATAAAAGTAGAAAAAAACTAAGTGGTAATTAGAAATTCCCATTCAAGGGTTAGAAGATAGTATTGGAAATAGAAGTCAATAAGAGATGAAAATATTGAAAAATATACGAAATGAAATATTATCTGAGTAGATATTATCAAAAGATCCAAAGATACTATTATGGAGAGAAGACAACTTTTCAAAATATTGTGAAATAAGAAAGTAGTACTTTTGTAAGTATAAACAATTGAAAAATTTGAAGATATTATTGGGAATCAGAGAGAAGTTGTCTGAAAAATTAGAAAATAACAAAAAAAGGCCTTCTCAGTAGATACAATTGAAAAATCTCAGGATACTATTGGGAATAGGAGAGCAGTTGTCATAAGAAATGTAAAAATGTAAAGAAATAAGGGTATTCGGAGGAGATACTATTGAAAACTCCGAGGATACTATTGGAACAAGAGAGAAGCTTTTATGAAAAAATATAAAATAGGTAAAAAGCAATACTTTTGTAAATGAATACAATTGAAAAATTCAAGGAAACTATTGGGAACAGGAAAGTACCTATTATAAAAGAAGTAAAAAAACAAAAAAACAAGCCTTTTGTGAGTAGATACTATTGAAAAATCTGAGAATAATATTAGCAATAGGAAAGTACACCTTATGAAAAAAGTAAAAAAATAAAAAAAACAATCCTTTTGTAAGTAGATACTATTGAAAAATCTGTCAATACTATTAGCAATAGCAGCGAACTTTTCATAAAAAAACTAAAATAACTAAAAAAAGAAGTCTATTGTAAGTATCTACTATTTAAATCTCAGAGGATACTATTGGGAAGAGAAAGGCACATTTCACAAAAAAATAAAAGAATAGAAAATCGAGCATCATCTGAGTATATACTATTGAAAAATCTGAGGATAGTATTAGCAATAGCAGAGAACCTTTGATAAAAAAATAAAAAAAGTTAAAAAACAAGGTGTTTCTCAGTAGATACTATTGAAAAATAAAAGAATATAATTAAAAATAAAACTGAACTTTTTATAAAAAAGTACAAAAATCAAAACAGAATGCTTTTTTGTGTAGATACTATTGAAAAATCTAAGTATACTATTGGAAACAGATGAGAACTTTTTATAAAAAGAGTTAAAAAAGTAAAAAGAAGAAGCCTTTTGTAAGTAAATACAATTGAAAAATCTGAGAATACTATTGGGAATAGGAAAGCATATTTTATAAAAAAAGAACAAATCCAAAACGCAAGGCTTTTCGGAGTAAATACTATTGAAAAATGTTACAATACTATTGACAACAGCAGAGGACGTTTCATAATAAAAGAAAAAAGAGTAACAAAACAAGTCTTTTCATACATGATACATTTGAAAAGTTTGAGGATACTATTGGGAATAGGAGAGAACCATTTATAAAAAAGTATAAAAAGTTAAAAAATAAATAGTTTTATATGTAGATACTAGTGGAAAATCCGAGGATATTATTGGGAACAGGAAAGGACATTTCATGAAAAGAAAAAAAAAAGTGAAAAAAGAAGCATTTTCTGAATTGTTACTATTTAAAAATCCGAGAACACTATTGGTAATAGCAGAGAACTATTTATGAAAAAAGAAAAAAAGAAAAATAGAAGCCTTCTCGCAGTAGATACTATTGAGAAATCCGAGGATACTATTAGCAATAGCAGAGAACTTTTCATAAAAAAACTAAAATAACTAAAAAAAGAAGTCTATTGTGAGTATATACTATTTAAATCTCTGAGAATACTATTGGGAAGAGGAAGGCACATTTCATAAAAAAATAAAAAAATAAAAAATCAAGCATTTACTGAGTATAGACAATTGAAAAATCTGAGGATACTATTGGCAAGAGCAGAGAACCTTTGATATAAAAATAAAAAAATAAAAACACAAGCTTTTTCTTAGTAGATACTATTAAGAAATCTGAGGATACTATGGACAATAGCAGAGAAGCTTTGAGAAAAAATCCAAAAGATAAAAAAACAAGTGTTTTCTCAGTAAATACTATTGGGGAAGCTCAGAATACTATTGGCAATAGCAGGGAACCTTTCATATAAAAAATAAAAAGATAAAAAAGGAAGCATTTTCTCAGTAGATACTATTGAAAAATCCATGGATACTATTGGAAACAGAAGAGCATCTTGCATAAAAAAAGAAAAAAAAGAAAAAAAGACAAGGGTTTTGTGAGTAAATACTATTGAATAATCCGAGGATACTATTGGGAACAGGAAAGTATATTGCATAAAAAAGTAATAAAACCAAAAACCAGCCTGTTCTGAGTAGATACTATTGAAAAATCCGTGGATACTATGGACAACAGCAGAGGACATTTCTTAAAAAAGTAAAAAAAAGTAAAAAACAAGCCTTTTCTCACTAGATACCATTGAAAAACCCGAGGATACTATTGGGAATATAAGAGAACATTTTATAAAAAAATAAAAAATAAAAAAGGAATGCTTTTGTGTGTAGATACTATTCAAAAATCTGAGCATAATATTGCGAATAGGAAAGCACATTTTATGAAAAAAGTAAAAAAAGTAAAAAGAAAAGCCTTTTGTGAGCAGATACTATTGAAAAATCCAAGGATACTATTGGCAATAGCAGAGAAGCTTTAATAACAAAACAAAAAGATAAAAAAACAAGCCTTTACTTAGTAGATACTATTGAGAAATCCGAGGATACTATTAGCAATAGCAGAGAACCTTTAATAAAAAAATAAAAAAATAAAAAAGAAGCCTTCTCTCAGTACATACTATTGAGAAATACAAGGATACTATTTGGAACAGAAAGGTATATTATATAAAGAAACAAAAAAAACAAAACAACAAGGCTTTTGTAGGAAAATACTATTGAAAAGGTCTGAGGATACTATTGGTTATAGTGGAGGACATTTCATAAAAAAAGTAAAAGAATTACAAAACAAGTGTTTTCTCGGTAAATACTATTGAAAAATCTGAGGATACTGTTGGGAATAGAAGGGAATATTTATAAAGAAAGCGAAAAAAGTGAAAAAGTAGTAAATTTATGTATAGATTCTATTGAAAAATCCGAAAATACTATTGGAAACAGCAGAGAACCTTTTATAAAAAATATAAAATAAAATAAAATACGGTTTTATGTATAGTTACTATTGAAAGATCTAGGATACGATTGGGAAATAGGAAGGCACTTTTCATAAAAAAATTAAAAAAAGAGGAAGAAAACATGGCTTTAATAGGTAGATACTATTGAAAAAACCAAGGATACTAGTGGGAATAGGAAAGAAGTTCTTATAAAAAAGTAAAAGGTTTTCTATAGAAATAGTATTGAAAAATCTCAGGATACTATTGGGAACAGGAGAGAACCATTCATCAAAGAAAACAAAAAAAGTAAAAAAAAATGGAGCTGTTCGATGGGGATACTATTGAGAGATCCGACAATGCTATTGGGAATAGGAGAGAACTTTTTATAAAAAGATGAAAAAAGTAAAAAACAGAAGCTTTTCTGGGTAGATACTATTAGAAAATCCAAGGATACTATTGGGAATAAGAGAGAACATTTGATAAAAGGAGTAAAAGAAAAATGAAAAGCAATACTTTTCTGAGTTGATACTATTGAGGAGTCCAAGGATACTAGAAGAGATAGGAGAGAACTTTGCAAAAAAAATGAAAAGAGTGAAAAATTAAAAGATTCAAAATTTTGTATGTAGAGACTATTGAAAATTCCGAGGATACTATTGGGAACAGGAAAGTACACCTCATAAAAGAATTAAAAAAATAAAAAAAAAAGCCTGTTGTTAGTAGATACTATTGAAAAGTCCGAGGATACTATTGGCAATAACAGAGGACTTTTCATAAAAAAATAAAAAAGTAAAAAAACAAGCTGTTTCTCAGTAGATACTAATGAAAAATCCAAGAATATGATTAAAAATAAAAGAGAACTTTTTATAAAAAAGTAAAAAAATAAAAACAGAATGCTTTTGTATGTGGATACTATTGGAAAATCTAAGGAAACTATTGGAAACAGAAGAGGACTTTTCATAACAAAAGATAAAAAGTAAAAAGAAGAAGCCTTTTGTAAGTAGCTACAATTGAAAAATCTGAGGATACGAGTGGGAAGAGCAGAGAACCTTGAATAAAAACATAAACAATAAAATAAAAAAAGGTTTTGTATGTTGGTACTATTGAAAAATCCGAGGACACAATTGGCAATAGCAAAGCACTATTTATAAAAAAAGTTAAAAAAGAAAAAAAAAAGACTTTGATCAGTAGATAAAATTGAAAAATCGAAGGATACTGTTGGGAATAGGAGAGAACTTTTTATAAAAAGCTGAAAAAAGCAAAAAGATGATGCTTTTCTGTATAAATACTATTAGAAAATCTGAGGATACTATTGGGAACAGCAGAGAATATTTCATAAAAAAATTAAACAAGCGTAAAAAACATTACTATTCTGAGTAGATACAAGTGATGAAGAGAAGGATAGTTTTATGAATAGCAGAGAACTTTTCATAAAAAAAGTAAAAAAATTAAAAAAATAATAGTTTTCTGTGTAGATACTATTGGAAAATCTGAGGATACGGTTGGGAATTGGACCGGCATTTTCAGAAAAAAAGTAAAAAAGAAAAAAATTGATACTTGGCTAAGTAGGCAATTAAGAAATCCAAGGAGAGTATTAGGAATAGGAGAGAACATTTCAAAAAAAAATTTAGGGTTAGGCCCCGAGCAAGCAAAGCGAGCGAGAGGTAGGGCAACTGAGTTGCGAAGAGGAGGAGAGGAAGAATTTTTGTTGTGACGAGTTTTGGCGTGACAGTCAAGGAAGATGCTTAATGGTTTGTAGCGGTCTTCGTTGATGATGCTGTTTCGTCTCTGATCCAAGAAACTCTTCAGACGCCGGGGAGAGGGGAGTATTTATCCTCGAGCCCCAAGGTGAAAGCGAGACTCGGACCAAAGACGATCCGAGAATTATCTGCCTGGTGGTGTGCGCAGATTTCTCCATCATAGGGTGCCCGGGCACGCCTACTGCCTCGTAGTAGGTGTGGTGTGGGCCAATCGTGCCGTCGATCTTTGCCGTTCCGGGCAATTATCACTCGTTTTTCGAACTTTTGCAATAGTGCAAAACCGTCAGATCAAACATACCTAAGTACATTTTACACTGTTGGCCTGGCATTTCTCACGCAGAACGGTACTCGGAGGAATAATCAGCCCGTCGGGGCAACCTATTTCCAAGGTGTGGGTCGAGCGGTGAACGATCCCTGTCGCCGGAACCGGAAGGATGTCCTAAACGGGTATCCGAACGCACCCGAAGGCACATCCGGTACTTCCGCCGAACAATGCATGATGCATGTGCGTCATGCACGTGCAGCGCCCCGGGTGTGTTTCCGGATTTAGTAACTGAACACGGGAGAAGAGAACTTACCTAATGGGGAAATGAATTAACATTTCCTAATCCGGAAAGGGGACCGGACTTCCTATTACGGAAGTCTTGGCGTCCCAAGCCACTGCGCCACCATAGCCACCTACCTTAATGCTTCCGTGTCTAGGATCCGTCGCAACGTGGCAGGCGCGCCGCCGCGCTCGTGCCGCAGAATGGTCCATGTGCCACACCCCGTCACCGGAATAGCGCTGCCGTGCCGCTCCCACCCTGAACGCGTGCCGGGGGATCTTTCCTCCGCCACGTCAGGTACCCGTGCCGCCGCTACACTAGTGTTACCTCCTCCCAATGTCCTTCGTGCCGGGCTATCTTTCCCCCGCTACCTGTCAGGTACCCGTACCGCACCACTCGAGTCCTACCGCACACAAGCTCTCTCGTGCCGGGGGATCTTTCCTCCGCTACGCGACACGCCTGAGCTAGTATCTCGAGGTAATATTCCAGCATCCCAACCAGTAACCGGCTAATTCCTTTCATAATCTTTGTCCTCTCTACCACCATCGTGCTACTATGTCACATTCCAGTCCCCATATCCCATTCGTTCCTCTCTCGCACTCTCCCCCACCCCGCATGAAGTGCAGATGAAGCCGCTACCTGCACAGCAGCTCTCCAGCATTGATACACCTCCTCCCACCCAATTCACCTTCCCGCTTAGCCTCCCCTGAATCCCCACCTCGACTCCTCACTCATCTCACATTATTTAAATCCCGCCCAATGCCCGCCTCCCCATCAATTCACTTCTCACTCCACCCCAGTCTTCACAACAGTGATCTGATTCTCCTTTAACATATTCCACTCATATATGGTATCAAATCTCTCGAACCGCAAATGTTACTCCCGATCCTGCCTCCAATTCCTCCTCTCGACCATCCTCTCGTTCCTTCCCTTCCACTCAGTCTCCATCCTTGTAGCCATCATTGGTTGCGGCTCAAGCTGCCATACCTATACTCACTTCCCAATATTCAGACCCTTCCTTCCCACCTAATTAACCTCTGCCGTTAGCCTTGTCCCACTTCCCTTCTCCACTCCACATAAATATCCTGACTCGCCTCGCCTTATTTAAATCCCTCTCAATGCCCACTTTCCTCTCTATTCTCTTTCCACTTCATCCCAGCTTCCACAACCTCGACCTCTTCACCTTTTCCCCTATTGCCCCCCTTTTCCGGTACCCAAACTCTCTCCCTATTATCTTACCCACGGATCTCTCCATGCACTACTTCCTATCAACCCTACCCCGTTCTCATACTCCCTTCACCTTTCCACTTTCCTCGGTCATTTTCATATTTGCTAACCGTCAAGTAACCTTTTGGTCTATCTATATTCTTGATTCCATACCTCGAGCCCTCGGTATCCATTATCCATATCCCTATCCAATATCGAATCACATTAACTCGCTTACTTCACCTCTTATATGAATTGCCTCATGCTTTCCTTATTGTCTGTATAACTTTATCTTCTTACCTGTTTTCATAGAAATTAAGTGAATGTCGGACACGATTTCTTGGATAGTGGCCTATAGGTCATGAGATTATGCAGTTGTGTGGGTAGATGGCTCTGGAGGCTCCCGGTTTTGCTGCTCGGAGATGGACTAGTTTAGGATATGTGGCTTTGTAGTTTCCAGTCGTTAGGCTATTTTGTTCAGGATTGTTCTCACATCCTATACTGCTAGGGTTAGGGTTAGGAATCAAGTATATTTGGTTTAGGGACCTGAGCTAAGCTAGGCCGGTACGAGTACAGTGAAGAGCCTGAGTAGGTATACAACAAGTGAGGAGACAACTACCTAGGTAGAGAACAACTGAGATGAGGGAAACAGTACAGCAGAGCAACATCAAAGGATGCAAATGAGGCCCACATCAGGCAGGGTGTGGGAACTACTGCCGTAGCAGTAGTACCCAGTGAACCATTCAGGGGAGAAAGGAAACAAGTCGAGACTAGTTTCCAGTCTGCAGCCCCAAACCTTTCTATACTGACAAGCACATATAGAGGCTCACACAAGATCGGGAGTACAAGGCCCTACCCGATGGCCGGGAGAAGAAAGGAAAAGAAGATTCTATGGTGGAAATCAGGTTAAGAATTCTAGCATGGTAACACGAATGGTGTTCCCATTACCACAACAAAACACATCCAGGAAAAATCATTTATGTAGAAAACAGAAAATATTTATATAGTTAAGATCAGCTTAAAGTTACAAACTAAATAAAAGAACTCTCATTTGAATTAATTGAGAATTGAAGAAGTTGTTATGGTTTGAAGACAGTGCCACCTCCTTACTATTGTGGCTAAGATGATGTGTATATCTAGTACTTTTTATGGTGAAAAACTTTAATTTGTATGAGAATTTATCAGAAATAGGGTACATCTCAGCATGATACAATACATAAGATAGTAGTACACAAAAGAAAATGAATTTTTTCTTGGAAACAGGTTTTAAGAAGAGAAAGATGAAAAAAGAAGGAATTACTGTCTATGAGAAATAGTAGGTAGAGAGAGAGATCAGGAGAAAAAAATATAAAAATGTAAAAAGAATTTGAAAAGAATTAAGGAAAAATAATCTGGCAGGACTATTGGATGTAAAGGGGTAGTACTATTAGAAACTAAATGGTAGTACAATTTGAAATACAGGAGGAGTTTTGAATGCAAAAGAGAATAGAAATAACAGTAAATATTGGATGACTTATAGAGAAAGAAAGAGAAAAGGTAAGTAGTACAACAAGGGTAAAACAGGAGATCAGGAGCTGAAGAAAGAAAGAAAGATTCACATAATAAAAGTAGAAAAAAAGTAAGTTGTAATTAGAAATTTCCATTCAAGGGTTAGAAGATAGTATTGGAAATAGAAGTCAATAAGAGATAAAAATGTTGAAAAAAGTACGAAATGAAATATTATCTGAGTTGATATTATCAAAAGATCCAAAGATACTATTATGGAGAGAAGACAATTTTTCAAAATAATATGAAGTAAGAAAGTAGTACATTTGTATGTATAAAGAATTGAAAAATCTGAGGATACTATTGGAACAGGAGAGAACTTGTTATGAAAAAATATAAAATAGGTGAAAAGCAATGCTTTTGTAAATAAATACAATAGAAAAATCCAAGGAAACTATTAGGAACAGGAAAGTACACATCATAAAAGAAGTAAAAAAATAAAAAAAACAAGCCTTTTGTGAGTAGATACTATTGAAAAATCCGAGGATACTATTGGCAATAGGAAAGTACACCTTATAAAAAAAGTAAAAAAAGTAAAAAAACAAGCCTTTTGTGATAGATACTATTGAAAAATCCGCGGATACTATTAGCAATAGCAGAGAACATTTCATAAAAAAACTAAAATAACTAAAAAAAGAAGTCTATTGTAAGTATATACTATTTAAATCTCTGATGATACTATTGGGAAGAGGAAGGCACATTTCACAAAAAAATAAAAGAATAAAAAATCAAGCATTTTCTGAGTATATACTATTGAAAAATCTGAGGATACTATTAGCAATAGCAGAGAACCTTTGATAAAAAAATAGAAAAAGTTAAAAAACAAGCTGTTTCTCAGTAGATACAATTGAAAAATCCGAGGATACTATTGGAACAGGAGAGAACCTTTTATGAAAAAATATAAAATAGGTAAAAAGCAATTCTTTTGTAAATGAATACAATTGAAAAATCCAAGGAAACTATTGGGAACAGGAAAGTCCATATCATAAAAGAAGTAAAAAAATAAAAAAACAAGCCTTTTGTCAGTAGATACTATTGAAAAATCCGAGGATACTATTGGCAATAGGAAAGTACACCTGATAAAAAAAGTAAAAAAATAAAAAAAACAAGCCTTTTGTAAGTAGCTACTATTGAAAGATCCGCGGATACTATTAGCAATACCAGAGAACTTTTCATAAAAAAACTAAAATAACTAAAAAAAGAAGTCTATTATGAGTATATACTATTTAAATCTCTGAGGATACTATTGGGAAGAGGAAGGGACATTTCACAAAAACATCTAAGGATACTATTGGGAATAGGAAAGCATATTTTATAATAAAAGAAGAAATCAAAAACACAAGACTTGTCGGAGTAGATACTATTGAAAAATCTTACAATACTATTGACAACAACAGAGGATGTTTCATGATAAAAGAAAAAAGAGTAAAAAAACAATTCTTTTCTCACTTGATACAGTGGAAAAGTTAGAGGATACTATTGAGAATAGGAGAGAACCATTTATAAAAAAGTTAAAAAAAGTTAAAAAATAAATAGTTTAATATGTAGATACTAATGGAAAATCTGTGGATACTATTGGGAACAGGAAAGGACATTTCATGAAAAAAGAAGTGAAAAAGTGAAAAAAAGAAGCCTTTTCTGAGTTGTTACTATTTAAAAATCCGAGGATACTATTGGTAATAGCAGGGAACCTAGCATAAAAAAGAAGAAAAAAAGAACATGAGCCTTCTCTCAGGAGATACTATTGAGAAATCCGAGGATACTATTAGCAATAGCAGAGAACCTTTCATGAAAAATAAAAAATAACTAAAAAAGAGAAGTATTTTGTGCATAGATACTATTTAAATCTTCGAGGAGACTATTGGGAACAGGAAGGTACATTCTTTTGAGAAAAAATAAAAGAATATAAAATCAAGCATTTTATAAGTATATACTATTGAAAAATCTGAGAATAGTATGGACAATTGCTGAGAACCTGTAATAAAAAAGTAAAAAAATCAAAACACAAGCTTTTTCTCAGTAGATACTATTCAGAAATCTGAGGATACTATTGACAATAGCAGAGAACATTTCAAAAAAAAACCAAAAGATAAAAAAACAAGTGTTTTCAAAGTAAATACTATTGAAAAAGCCGAGTATACTATTGGCACTAGGAGAGAACCTTTCATAAGAAAAGTAAAAAGACTAAAAAAAGAAGCCTTTTGTGAGTAGATACTATTTAAATCTCTGAGGATACTATTGGGAAGAGGAAGGCACATTTCATAAAAAAAATAAAAAGACTAAAAAATCAAGTATTTACGGAGTATATACAATTGAAAAATCTGAGGATATTATTGGCAATAGCAGAGAACCTTTGATATAAAAATGAAAAAATGAAAACACAAGCCTTTTCTCACTAGAAACAATTAAGAAATCCGAGGATACTATGGACAATAGCAGAGAAGCTTGGAGAAAAAATTGAAAAGATAAAAAAACTAGTATTTTCTCAGTAGATACTATTGGGGAAGCTGAGAATACTATTGGCAATAGCAGGGAACTTTTCATATAAAAAGTAAAAAGATAACAAAAGAAGCATTTTCTCAGTAGATACTATTGAAAAATCCAAGAATACTATTGGAAACAGAAGAGCATCTTGCATGAAAAAAGGAAAAAAAGGAAAAAAAGGAAAAAAGGAAAAAAGGAAAAAAGGAAAAAAGGAAAAAAGGAAAAAAGGAAAAAAGGAAAAAAGGAAAAAAGGAAAAAAACAAGCTTTTTGTAAGTAAATACTATTGAATAATCTGAGGATACTATTGGGAACAGGAAAGGACATTTCATGAAAAAAAAATGAAAAAGTGAAAAAAAGGAAGCCTTTGCTGAGTTGTTACTATTTAAAAATCCAAGGATACTATTGGTAATGGCAGAGAACCTATCATAAAAAAAGAAGAAAAAAAGAACATAAGCCTTTTCTCAGTAGATAGTATTGAGAAATGCAAGGATACTATTAGCAATATCAGAGAACTATTCATAAAAAAAAGAAAAAAAAAGAACAACATGAGCCTTCTCTGAGTAGATACTATTGAGAAATCAGAGGATACTATTAGCAATAGCAGAGAACTGGTCATAAAAAACTAAAATAACTAAAAAAAGAAGTATTTTGTGCATAGATACTATTTAAATCTCCGAGGTGACTATTGGGAACAGGAAGGTAGATTTTGTTGATAAAAAAAGAAAAGAATATAAAATCAAGCATTTTCTGAGTATATACTATTGAAAAATCTGAGGATAGTATTGACAATACCGGAGAACCTTTCATAAAAAAGTCAAAAAATCAAAACACAAGCATTTTCTCAGTAGTTACTATTGAGAAATACGAGGATACTATTGACAATAGCAGAGAACATTTCATAAAAAAACCAAAAGATAAAAAAACAAGTGTTTTCAAAGTAAATACTATTGAAAAAGCCGAGTATACTATTGGCACTAGCAGAGAACCTTTCATAAAAAAAGTCAAAAGACTAAAAACAGAAGCCTTTTGTGAGTAGAGATAATTTAAATCTCTGAGGATACTATTGGGAAGAGGAAGGCACATTTCATAAAAAAATAAAAGAATAAAAAATCAAGCATTTACTGAGTATCTACAATTGAAAAATCTGAGCATACTATTGGCAATAGCAGAGAACCTTTGACATAAAAATAAAAAAAGTAAAAACAGAAGCTGTTTTTCAGTAGACACTATTAAGAAATCAGAGGATACTATGGACAATAGCAGAGAAGCTTTGAGAAAACATCCAAAAGATAAAAAAACAAGTGTTTTCTCAGTAGATACTATTGGGGAAGCTGAGAATACTATTGGCAATAGCAGGGAACCATTCATATAAAAAGTAAAAAGAGAAAAAAAGAAGCATTTTCTCAGTAGATATTATTGAAAAATCAAAGGATACTATTGGAAACAGAAGAGCATCTTGTGTAAGAAAAAGAAAAAAAAGAAAAAAAACAAGCGTTTTGTGAGTAAATACTATTCAATAATCCGAGGATACTATTGGGAACAGGAAAGCATATTTCATAAAAAAAGTAATAAAACCAAAAACCAACGTGTTCTGAGTAGATACTATTGAAAGGTCCGTGGATACTATTGACCACAGTAGAGGACATTTCATAAAAAAGGAAAAATCGTGAAAAACAAGCCTTTTCTCACTAGATACCGTTGAAAAACCCAAGGATACTATTGGGAATATAAGAGAAAATTTATAAAAAATTAAAAAATAAAAAAGGAATGCTTTTGTGTGTAGATACTATTCAAAAATCTGAGGATAATATTTGGAACCGGAAAGCACATTTTATGAAAAAAGTAAAAAAAGTAAAAAGAAAAGCCTTTTGTGAGCAGATACTATTGAAAGAACCAAGGATACTATTGGCAATAGCAGAGAAGCTTTAATAACAAAACAAAAAGATAAAAGAACAAGCCTTTACTAAGTAGATACTAGTGAGAAATCGGAGGATACTATTAGCAATAGCAGAGAACCTTTAATAAAAAAATAAAAAAATAAAAAAGAAGACTTCTCTTAGTACATACTATTGAGAAATACGAGGATACTATTAGGAACAGGAAGGTACATTTTATAAAAAAATAAAAAAACAAAACAACAAGGTTTTTCTAAGAAAATACTATTGAAAAAGTCTGAGGATACTATTGGTGATAGCGGAGGACATTTTATAAAAAAAGTAAAAAAATTACAAAACAAGGGTTTTCTCAGTAGATACTATTGAAAAATCTGAGGATACTGTTGGGAATAGGAGGAAATATTTTATAAAAAAAGCTAAAAAAGTAAAAAAGTAGTACATTTATGTGTAGATACTATTGAAAATTCCAAAAATACTATTGGAAACAGCAGAGAACCTTTTATAAAAAATGAAAAATAAGATAAAATAGGGTTTTATGTATCGTTACTATTAAAAAATCAGGGATACTATTGGGAAATAGGAAAGCACTTTTCATAAAAAAAGAAAAAAAGGGAAGAAAACATGGCTTTACTAGGTAGATACTATTGAAAAAAACAAGGATACTAGTAGGAATAGGAAAGAACTTCTTATAAAAAGGTAAAATATTTTCTATGGACATAGTATTGAAAAATCTCAGGATACTATTGGGAACAGGAGAGAACCATTCATCAAAAAACAAAAGAAGTAAAAAAAAGAAAGCCGCTGGATGGGGATACTATTGAAAGATCCGATAATGCTATTGGGAATAGGAGAGAACTTCTTATAAAAAGATGAAAAAAGTGAAAAACAAAAGGTTTTCTGGGTAGATACGATTAGAAAATCCAAGGATACTATTGGGAACAAGAGAGAATATTTGATAAAAAGAGTAAAAAAAAAGTAAAAAGCAATACTTTTCTGAGTTGATACTATTGAGGAGTCCAAGGATACTATTAGGGATAGAAGAGAACTTTTCAAAAAAAAAAAAATGATTGAAAAATGAAAAGATGAAAAATTTTGTATGTAGAGACTATTGAAAATTCCGAGGATACTATTGGGAACAGGAGAGAACTTTTCTCAAAAACAGTAAAAAAGTTAAAGAAACAAAGGTTTTCTGTGGGGATACAATTGAAAAGAACAAGGATACTATTGGGAAGAGGAGAGAACTTTTCAAAAATAATAAAAAAGTAAAAAAGTGATACATTTGCTGTGGGGATACGTTTGAACAATCCGAGTATAGTTTTAGGAATAGGAGGCGATTTCATGAAAAATAAAAAAACAAAAAGGAAAAGCCTTTTTGTGTAGGTGCAATTAAAAAATCAGAGGATACAATTGGGAATAGAACAAACCTTTGAATAAAAAAGTAAAAAAGTCAAAAAATAATACTTTTCTGAGGAGATACTATTGAGAAATTTGAAGATACTATTAGGAATAGAAGGCAACTTTTCAGTCATTCTTTTTTTAGTTTTTTTACTTTTTTATGAAATGTTCTATGCTGTTCTCAATTGTATCCTTTGATTTTTCAATAGTATTTACACAGAAAGGCATTGTTTTTTTACATTTTTAATTTTGTATTTGTGAGTAGATACTATTGAAAAATCTGCAGATACTCTATGTCTACCAGTCAGGCTAGATGTGAAAAGGTAGTTAGAAATATGAGTGATATTTCATGATTTCATACATGTAATTCAACTTTTTTGGTATGTTAATAAGATGAAATTCAGTGCTGTTTATGTTTTCCTATTCTGGTATTTATATACCCCCTTCTGACCATTGTATCTCCTCCAAAACAAAGATTTCAAAAAGAATTCTGAAGATCAGAACTTCGAGAGATGAGTGAGATTTCATGTTTACAAGAAATAACTCAGTGAGCTATGCCCCGTTTGAAAGGAAAGTTTGGGAATATCTAGTTTGAATAGCCCTTTGCATCCCGCCTCATATTCATGATGTTTTGTGAACCATACGGCTGCTTGCTAAGATCCTTTCTTATTTATTGAGGCTGTCAATGCATAGCTCTATCAGCTTTGCACCTTTGGCAACAATACTTGCAGGATATCATAGCTTAATATGATGATAGGCCAGATTTCACTGTAAAGCGGTAGAGTTAGGCCTAAATACACTGGTGAAATAGGTGTGGGTGGACACGGCTGGTGGGTAAAATGGGGTCGAGGCACAAAGGAGGTATGTGTAAGCTCTTGAGGAGAGAATCTGTGTCCGGCAGGGTAGAGATTTGGTGTAGAACGGGTTCACACCAATTGTGTAATAGGCTGGGCGAAATTGGGTGTGAACGCGTTCCACACCAAATCTGTATACAGCATGAGACAGATTAGTAGGGAGTGTGTTAGGCGGGAGCCTATCTCAAAGTCTTGCGAGATAACTCAGGCCGATAATCTTTAATCGTAGACGGAGATTGTCTAGGAAGGCTCAATGATTCAAAATAGAGGTAGGTAAAGTGATAAGGATTTTTCTAGCGTAAAAACTTATCTTGATAAGATCTCTTCTCCGTTGCTTGATAATGTTCTAATAGCTCGGGAGGCGCCTCGATATTTATATGACGCGTCTGGGTGGTCGCGGGCTACATCTAGTTCTCATACTAACTAAGTGCCTACTAACAACTCGAGGTTTTTCTTTAAAAGTGTGAACCCATTTGACCCTGACAATTCTGTTATCTTACTTCGACTTCCGAACCGCAACATCATGATATTTCCTGACGGTGCTCCCACACATCAGTCCATTGGTTACTGTAACAATCCTACTCTGGTGTGGTTAATGATGCAACAGGTAACGAATTACTTACGTATATTTTATTAGACTATCTTTATAGTCCTTATTAAATTATAGAATATCGAGAGAGTATTCTTCTTTCCGAGATTAACTTGTAATCTCTTCTTCGTTGATAGACTATCTTATAGTCTTCGTATCTCACACCAATGTCTTATTGGGGAGAGGTGTAGAGGGAACTTCTTCGTATCTTAATAAAGTCTTAATTGCTCTGACGCTAAGAGCTCGAATGCTTGCATACAAGCGGGAGGTAAAAGTAAAGGTAAAGTTATATTGTAAGAAAGTACTTAGATGGTCGCGTGAAGATCCTATATCTACGGCCCGTCGCGATCCTTTATATAGGCCTCTTCCCGCAACAACCCTGACCCTGGTGACTCATACCT